>Ga0208957_1000346_pt1 | contig 40365 bp, 66 predicted proteins | sample RifOxyA1_FD_184029 | JGI IMG/M metagenome (GOLD analysis project Ga0208957, IMG submission 184029) | Groundwater microbial communities from Rifle, Colorado - Rifle Oxygen_injection A1 (SPAdes) | ecosystem: Environmental > Aquatic > Deep subsurface > Groundwater | place: Rifle, Colorado, United... | reverse complement strand
CCCAAACTATCTGACCGAGGCCGCCTGCGTAAGCAAATCGGCGATCTCCACTTTCAAATCCTCAAACTAAAGCGTGGTGAGCGGGACGAACTTACAGGAAAGCCGGCGAATGGTCTTGGGAGGTTTCATATTCTCGAAGTATCTACTAATCCAAGGTTAGAGTTTTGCGATGAGAATGTCCTGCTTGTAAATTGGCTTCCGCACCATTTTAATTATCATCATTACGGACCCGCAAGCAAGCGAAATGAGTTCACCATGAAGCGCATTGTCGAACTCCGGGGCCATGATTGGCGCGAGAAGCTCCTCGCTCGTGAAAAGTGGGCGGGTCGTTGCGATAAACTATATCTTTTCGCCTTACGGGAAAGTATGCGAAATGAGTTGAGGAGTTTGGAAAATGAATAAAGAGTATAGTCAAGAGACGCTATTTGGCAAAAAGATTATATCTTCTATCGGATATGATGAGCAGGAAATAATAAGAGATATTCTTTTTCTCCACGCTGATGGAAAAAATATAGACTGCGACCCGACTTATTCAATAGGGAACTTTTATAAAAAAGGCATAGCGGCGCCTATTCATAAGTTTGATAAATCCCCGCGAATGCCTGGCGTAATAGAGGCCACAAGCGACAAATTGCCGCTTCGGGACCAGAGCATAAAAGTTGTCATGTTTGACCCGCCATTTGTGATAACAGGCGATACTTATGGCGAAGCAAAGGAAGGATCTATTATAGCCAAAAGGTTTACAGGATTTAAGGACTGGATCGAGTTAAAAAGTATGTATTCAGGTAGTTTGAAGGAATTTTATCGAATACTTATGGGGGGGGGCATAGTGATATTCAAATGCCAAGATATTGTATCGGCTGCCCTTAACAAATTTTCTCATTGTTGGGTAATGTATGAAGCTCTTAAATACGGGTTTTATCCTAAAGACCTTTTTGTATTATTGGCGAAAAATCGGCTTACTGACAATCGAGTTCAGCAACACGCGAGAAAGTTTCATAGTTATTTCTGGGTTTTTAAAAAAGAAAAATGTAAAGTAGATTATGACGGGTTAAGGTGCGCAAAATAACCACTCTAAAGCGTCTCATCAAAGCCAAGAAGTATGATTGGGCGAACTGGATGATAGTTCGTGTAATGGAATACAGAGATTATGTTTCCTACGGTGTGTTCGCCGCAGAACAGGTAGCGTATTTATGGAAAGACAAATATCCTGATAAATATAAAATCTGGAAAAAATGGGTGGATGACGGATGTCCTAATGCAGAGGCAGCGGGGGCAACGAAGGCAGCGTGGGCAGCGGGGGCAACATTACAACTCAAAATCCTGAACTATGGTATGAAACTCTTAAAGGAAGAAGGATATGACTAAAGACATAACCTATTGTTCGTCAACAAAATGCCTAAAAACAAATACTTGCTCACGCTGGTGGCTGAATAACACGATACACCCAAAAGATACTGTATCTATGTTTGACCCATACAGGAAGAATAAAGAGTGCCTGTATTATATGGATAAGGAGGACTAACCTATGTCAGACCCTGAGATAAAAGTAAAAGAAGGATACGCCAATGACCTAACTGCCGCATTAAATACTGATAAAGAAATATGGCGTAAAATTAAAGGTGATTTTTACTCACCATCTATCCACATTACAAAAGATAACGGTATCGGGTTAAATGTTGGGGGTAGTGTAATAGTAATGCCTATCGAAGAATGGCACAAGACCGCTTTGGTGGTAAAAGCCCTCGAACTTCGCCTAACTAAAACGAAAGAGGCACTGGAGAATATAGTAAAGCATTACGAGATAATCGCCGAAGGGTTAACACCACATTCAACAGTATATTCGATAGCCAAGAAAGCCTTAAAAGAAATAGAGGAGAGATGAGTTTATCAAAGAAAACTGTGAAAGGCTCTATGAAACTCTCAAGGAAGAAGCCCATATACATTGTAGAAATAATCCATGATGATTTTATGAAGATAGCTCGTGGGGATGTTCTAAAACTTAAATGGACAGATTTTAAGCTTGAATTACGTAGAGCGGATAACTGTTATAGAGTATCGCATATAGCGAAAAGGTTAAACTAAGGGGGGGGATAGGATGGATAAATTACATCAGGAATGGGGGGGCAATGGGAGAAATAGCTGATATGATGATGGAAGGCGGTATGTGTGAATGGTGTGGGGCATGCTTTCGGGAAGACCACGGCTATCCTGTATTGTGTTGGGATTGTTACGATAAGGCGAATAAGGAAGATAGGAAAGGGCATCAGAGGGCATTACAGAAAGATGGATAAGGAGGGCTAATGGTAGAAAGAAATGAAAAGGAAGTATGAAAGCAGGCGATGTATATTGCAAACGCTATGTTTTGCCCGATAATAAATATCATAAATGTTGGTGGACTTTTAAGCCATATGAACAAGGAGCTAAAAAATGCGGCCCCCGAATAAGTTGCCTCTAATATTTGACAAAGAACGCATGGCATTTTATAGGTTATGGCACGATTATCATGCTAAACATAGAATACCCTACTTGCACGATGAGAAAGAGGCATTTTTCAATAGTGTAATGCTAATCTTCAAGGAGGATAAATAAAATGACCCCAGATAAACAGAAGATTGTAGATGCAGTAGAGATAGTTAAAGATAAGTGGCAACATTGGCAAGTAGTCCAGAAATGCCGAGAACTTGGGACATTGTGCGACGAGACAGATTATGGGCAAGAGAAGTTTACTGAGTTAGAGCATATATTTATAGAATATTTGCGTGTAGGAGATTATTTAGAGGCAAGATGTAATGGCGTTGACCTTGCTAAAAGTGGTTGTCCGATATGCAAGAAGTCGTCAGATGTTCTTGAAGTAGTAGCGTTATATGAGAAATTATCGGAGAATAAAAAGAAAATGGCAATGCGATTTATGCTATTTTTATTACACGATGTTGAGGGTTAACTCCATATGAAAGGAAGGAAGATAAAATGACCATCGTCTTCATCCTCGCAGGTCTTGGGGTATTAGCCCTTATAGGGTATCTCGCCCCGTATATAAAGATATTGATACTGGCGGTGTATTGGAAGATTAGGGGGAGGTGATTAGTTTGTGAGCTTGCTTACTATATTGGGTAATGTTGACAATTTAAGGTCGTGGTTAAGTTAACCAAAAAGGATATAGCGAAAGGTAGGTGTCAATTGGATATTAAAAATGGAGCGTTAATTATAAATGGGATTGAATATATCCCAAAAGGCCCAAAGAACGAAGTGGCAGAAAAATTTAATGGCATGAAATATGTTATTTGCAGGACTTATTCGGCTGGAGTATTTGCAGGTTATCTGGAAAGTCGTAATGGACAAGAAGTTGTGATGAGAAATGCTCGTCGTCTATGGTATTGGGATGGAGCAGCTTCTCTTTCTCATACCTTCAGGACGCAGACCTTCAGAGCGCAAAAAATTATGAAATGAGCCATGATTTTGCTATGGAAATAATAAGACGACAAGATATTGATTATTTTACAGACAAAGAGTGGCGCATTGTAGGCAAAATATCAATCCATAGATTGTGTTGGGAAATTATAAACAAAGATTACAAAGAAGCCATAAGTATATTTGAAAAATTAGCCAAACTCGGCTATCCAGAATATTTAAAGGAATTCAAAGGAGAGATAAAGGAGATAGTATGTGTGCAACTTCAGCCAGGAGTGGACACGATAGGCTCTTTTTAGGTTTATAGTTTTGATATTGGTTTGGGTGGATAAGGTAGGTTATAATGAATAACCTACGGAAAGGACCAAAATGAAAGAATCCACCCTTTATTAGTTATAACGAAACGGAGGGAGAGGAATCATGAGATATTTTATTGTTGCGGTAATGTTATTATGCAATGCGATATGTTGGGGGGAAGAAGTGCGGCATAAGGATTATGGGTATAGAAAACCTGACATCAGTATTTTTAAAGGAATGACACCGACGGTAATAGATAAAATACTCAGTCAGCCTCAAGTGGAATGGGTAAGAGGATAAGGGAGGAATGAGTATGAGTCAGATAAAGTCAGCAAGCGAATTATTTGGTAAGAATGTTGTAACTCTAAAATGGGATGAGGATACTAAGTCTTATCTCGATGATATATCAGGCAGATTTATAGCATTTGGTATGCAGGGGGAATATAGCGACTCTGCTTCTCTTTGTTATTCCTCGGCGATTATTATAGACAAGACTAATCGCCTACATAATATTGCGGTAGAAAACATAAGATTTATTGAAGAAATATAAGGGAGGAGTAGGGATGGTAACTAAACTTGCAATAAGGTGGTTTATAAGGCAGTTGAAGAAAGACGAGGCACTGTGGTATGGATATCAAGCAAATATCGCTATGACCATATCGGATAATATGGACAGGTATATGCCATTGAGAACGCATAAGACCATTGTCCGAGCAACAAAAGAGGAATTGAGTGGGGCATTAGCAAGGGGATATTGTTCTCTAACTAATAGCGGTAAGACTCTTGACCCAGTATTGATAGAGGCAATGGTTAATGAGTTGCTATCATTGAATAAAAATTGTAAGCCATTAGATGCTTCGCCTGACCCATTGAATAAAGATTACTCGCCTACACAGCACGAGTTTTGTAATATATGCGCTGATGATTTTTTGAAATTACTAACCCACAATAAGAAAGGGGAATAAATGAAAAACTCCCATTCAATTATCCTGCTTTTAGTCCTTCTCTTATTTTTCGCATATCTGACTAAAGTGAGTTGTAATTTTATAGAAAATAAATCTAAAACCTTTGAAAGAATAAGACAATATAAAAACTCTCCCAAATTTTTTTCATGTAAGATATGCGGATTTGGTGGGAATGAGGCGCTATTCAAAAATAACAAATGCCCACGCTGTGGGAATAATTATGATAACCGCTGATAAGGGTGAGATAAAATTCTGGAAAGGACACAAGGGAAGCGAGTTAAAGATAAATGAAAGGAGAAAGGTAATGCCGAATGATTATGAGGTAACTACACGATCAGAGCTTCACCGGACACAAGCCAAGTTCAATGGACACCTTCAACGCCTTGAGCTTGAGCTGAGCGGGGCGGAGAAAAAGATAGCCGAACTGGAAGGGTATCAGAAGATGATAAAAATGTTTTTCAGGTTAGCCGGTGGAGCGATAATACTATTCGATATAGTGAAGGACAGCCTTTCTGAGAAGCTGACATTGCGCTACGAGGCGGGATTTAACTGGCAACAATGGATAATCCTGATAATAGGGTTCGGGCTATTGTTTGTGGGGATGTATAAGAAAGGGAAAGGAAAATAGATTTAAGGACTATGCTCGTATAAATGAAGAACCCCACCCTTACAGGTGGGGAATTCCCGCGGGGATTAAATATAGGCACTAAAATCTGTAATAATTGTAAGCATAAAATCTGCTTAAAGACCCTTAAATGCTGTAAAAAAGTAGAGAGTTTTCTTCCTAAAATCAATTCAGGACGGGTTAAATCAATAAATAAACAAAGATACGAGGAAATTCCCTACGATATGAATACCCTTGAATTAAAAGCCATATATAGGGCTTTTGAGTTAAAAGGTCAGAAATTAAGAAAAATAAACTATAACTTCTGAAAAATACTTATCTCTATTACCTCAAGGTTTATCAATTCCTCTTTGATACAGTCTAACACTTCCTCAAGGGTATTTAATCCTTCCCTGATATACCTGACTGCGCTTCCGCTATCCTTGACCCACGCCCTTATCTGATACATAACTCCTCCTTATGTAAAGTATACTTTACAAGTGTAAACCTAAAACCCTTGAAACCCTTTACTGACTAAATACTCATCTAACACCTTGTAATATATCCCTTTAATATAACCCTTCTTAATCCATCTGTATAAATAATTCTCTGGTATGGTTAATTCCCTGCTTAACATTAACTTTGATAACTTATTCGCCACCCTGTAATTCTCTAATCTCTTTAGTAATTCTTTACTCATTTAAATCCTCCTTTTTAACTGTTTATAATGTTGCTTTTAGGAATTTATCAGCACTAAATAAGGGATTTTCTGTCTTAAAATACTCTATAAAATCATCCACTAATGCCGATATAATAACCTCATCCTCTTGTCTTCGCCCTCTTAAAATCTCTGCTATTGCCTTGAAATGTTTTTTTGTCATAAAATCCTCTCTTTCTGCCTCATAGGAGGTGGTTAAAATTTTCTTTTTAAATCTTTCCATATTGTTTTACAAGCGGCAATATAATCTTGTTTAGTAGAGGCGCACTCAACGCAAAGGGTAGTTCGTAAATCTTGGTCTTTCCACAAGGAAACCTCTAAAAAATCCTTATGTCTTCCTATATGCCGATGAGCGAAGCAATAATCTTTAAATTTTATGGAGTTAAATCTTTCTCCAGTAACTCTATCTTTAATCATCTTTCTCACCTCCTTTTAGTTTATGCTTTTATCATTTAAATAACATTTCTGATACTGATTCTCGTAATGTGCAACAGTTATTTCCTGCTTTAACATTACCATTTAACCTTGTTATCTCATCGTCGAGTGCGAGAATAATCCGCATACCTTCAAGCATTATTCCTGCATTAGTTAAGGATTGATACTGTTTTATTAGTTTTAATAGTTTATCCATTCGTATCACCTCGCTTTCATCTGTATTAGGGGCTTTGAACCCGCCATATATTTAAAAGATAATAATAAACATATGGGCTACATTAAAGTATGACAATATCGGATTAGTAAAGGTAAAAGCGGTTATGTTACCAGTTTATAAAATCTTTTTCGTAAGATACTTTTACTGTCCATCCTCTTGGGTCGTGTTGATACTCAACGGTGAATTTCGTGCCATGTATAAGTTGATTGATTTTCTTTTCAATCTTTCCTATTTCGGCTTGGAATACCGTTATTTCCCCATCTTCAAGGATACCAGATTTTACACCATAGCCATATTGACGCTGTGCGTAATTGTCAATATTGCCGGTATAAAACATCTGGCCCTTAACCATCCCTGCACCATTACAATCGTTTTCGCATTGCTTTTGGTGTTTTTTGGATAATCTCGCTATACGCTGAAGAATAGCGAAATCGTTATGAGCAAAATCAGCGTGTCGTTGCCCAAAATATACCGCTTGTAATGTGTCCATTGGGTCTTTCTCCATTCTGCCCTTACCCTTACTTTGAGGCCGCCTCTTTCGAGTTTTTAAGGGCCGCTTACTCTTGCTCCGCCTCATCCGATACTGTCAAAGAGCTTCTCAACTCTCAATAGATAGTATACACTATGATATGACGATTGTCAAGGGTAAGATGTAAATATTTTATCCTTAACAAAAGTAATATCAATCGTAAATAAAGGCATACTTGGGTATAGGGTAGTAGGAGTTCGTGCCTGTAATAGGCGATTAGAGGGTATTTTTAAAGTCCGCAAGGTAATGTGTAATAGTGAGGAGACTTCAAGGGGGCGAATAGCCCCTATATAATAATAAATAAGATAAAACCTATATGCCAACAACAATAAACCCTATAAGAAAGCAGATAGTCAAAGAAGCAAGGTTAAAGGGTAAATCTAAAGTTCAGGCATTAAAAGCCGCCGGGTATTCGGAAGCTACATATAATCATCATGGACATGACATCCCTGTGATAAAGTGTGTTGATAAAGAGATAATGACAGAAGCTACTAAGAGAAAGATTATTGATAAAGCATGGAAAGTATGCGAAGAAGGACTTGAGTCAGGCAAAGTAAAGTATACTTTGGGCCAGGCACTCGCTACTAAAGATATGACAGAAAAGCATAAAACAGACCTATCAATAGAAGATAACTCTCACTCCTTACTTACAAAGCATAGACTATCATCTATACTGCATCCATAAGTCATTATATAGTAATAGGTTATAGAATATGTAAAAAGGGTCGGGGTGGGTAAGGGGAGAGGAGATATGAATAACTTTCCCTCTCCACGCCACATAAAATTTTTTAGCATTTTAGAAAAAAGGTATTACAATTGATATGTAAGGTATGTAATAAAGAGTTTAAAAGTAAGCGTAATTCAGCTAAATACTGTTCTTCCAAATGTAGAAAGTTAGCGTTCCTTAGCGTTCCTAAAGTTAGCGTTCCCCTTAAATACCCTCACTATAAATCACCACTATCTTGTAAGGTAGAGACTTGCTTTGGTCTCTATATACCTAACCATGATGGTATGTGTATATATCATTGGAGGAAGTCTTTAGGGTTATCTACTATTAATGACAAGGATTATATCTTATCTAATTCCTTAACTTAAGTCTTAAAATTGGCTAATAAGTTCGATATATACGATAACTTTATCTCACCCGAAGTCAAGGACTTCATTCAAAGAGTCATCTCTGATACGGAGTATGATGATACGGCTAAAGCGGAGGCTTTAAGGTATATCTATCGAGACGAGGTCTTTAAGAAGGATTTTCTTGCTTTGGTGTTCTTGTTAGGTTATAGGGACATAGGGGCTTTTCATTATTCTTTAATCAGGGATATTGTTGATATTGAATACCCCCGAAAGCTATGGTTATGGGCAAGGAGTCATTTTAAATCCAGTTTAATCACCGAAGCGCACACTATATTCCTTATAATAAACTCAGTAAATATAAGAATACTTATTGGTTCTAATACCCTCGATATAGCCAAGTCATTCCTTAATAACATCAAAAAACATTTTACTTCCAATGAGGATTTCAGGTTCTTTTTTAAGGAATTTTGTCCTACGCCCAATAAAGATGGGAAAATAGAGTTCGGGACTACGGAGAACTTTACTGTTGTAAATAGGGTAAAGATATTAAAAGAACCTACCGTGATGTGCGCAGGGGTCGGGACTAACCTGACAGGCTTCCACTTCGATTATATGAAATTGGATGACCTGGTAACCCGCCTTTCGGTTACCAATGAAGAACAGATTAAACTCACCAAAGACTACTACGCCTCCCTTAGACAGTTATTTGATAACCCCTTATACCCCAAAGAGGATGTCGTAGGGACTACTTATCATTACGCCGACCTCTATTCGGAATTGAAAGAGAATAACGAGTTCAAGAAATCTATCGTTCCGATAAAGAATGATGCGGGAGAGATTCTCTTTAAGGAACGCTTCACGGAGGAAGGCATACAAAAACTGATGGACGACCCCTCGATGTCGAGTTATGAGTTCTCAGCGCAGTATTATTTAAATCCCGTTAACCCTAAAGACCGTAAATTCAGGGATGAATGGATAAATTATTACGACACATTGCCCGAAGGGTTGAGCGAATATATCTGCGTAGACCCTGCCTCCACGCAGAACAAGAAAAGCGACTATACGGTCATCGAACATTGGGGGTTTGATTCAGAAGGGAAGTGTTATCTCTTAAATGGGGTAAGGGATAAATTAACATCATTCCAACGCATAGATATATTATTTAATTTTGTAAAAAACTCTAAGAACCTCAAAATGGTGAAGTATGAGGTATTAGGCGGCAGGCACGGGGATTTGGAAGTCATAAAAGAGAGGCAAATTAGGGATAAGGTTTTCTTTCTTATTCAAGAGACCAAATCTTCCCACGCCTCTAAGCAAGACAGGATTGAGCAAAGGCTGTCCGGACGCTATCAGGCAGGGTCAATCTTATGGCCCAAAAGGTTGTATTTCACGTCTATCTACGATGGAAAAGTCCATGACTTTATACAGGATTTCAGGTTGGAATTTTTACAATTTCCGCATACTTCACACGATGATATTTTAGACGCTCAATCTCAATTGTTTGAGGAAGAATTTATATTAGGACAAAGAATAAAAACTCTTGACAAAAAGACTGGGATGACGGCGGATGACTGGGATAATTTTTATAACTCGATGGATAGGATGAAGATGAGAAATCCTTTTCTCACCCTCGGCATGATTCATAAGACAATGGCTGTTACGAGAGTGAAAAGAATATTATCAAAGGCGAGGTAAGATGAGCGAACACAATATTTGGATAGGAAGAAAAGAAAAGGCTTTAGGAGTCCAGTCGCAACAGAAAAATATCTGGAAAAATTCCATAGACCTTTATAACTGCAAGTTCTTTGAGAAACTTTATGGAGGAGTAGACCCAGAGAGAGTAGATGTCCATTTTGCTAACTGGTATGTCTCGAATTTAGTCCCTCTTGTGTATTTTAGAGACCCCTATATGTTTATCAAGGCAAGAGACATTGACGGGTCTTCCCAGGGTTTTGCCGAGACTATGGAAGAAGTAGTCAATTACGAATGGAGAGAGCTTGGCCTTAAACAACAATTTAAAAAAGCGATTCTATCGGCCTTCCTGACTCCGCCGGGGTGGTTAAAATTAGGCTATACCGCCAAGATAGAAGAAGATGTCTCAAAGTTAGATGAAATAAATCAAAAGAGTTTGATTAAAGATATTAAGAACGCCCTACTCGGTAGACTTAAAGAAGAAAAGAATCTTCTTCCTGAGGAAAAGGGCATACTCGATTTGAACATTAAAGAATACTCTCTCTTTGTTTCCTGGCTTCCTTCCCACGCCATGCTTATGCCTCCGGGGTATCATGAAATAGGTAAAATGCCTTGGTTGATAGAAATAGAAGATGTGTCTATGGTGGATTTTAAATCAAATCCCCTTTATAAAAATAAGGATAAGGCTAAAGGAACTAAAGAGATTTCAGAAAAAGACGGCTCAAGCCAAATTAAAAAACCATCTTACTCCAATGACAGAGGAAATTATGAGGATGATGAGAATAGGATTTTAAGGCTTTACCACGCCTGGGATAGAAGAGAACAAAAGAGACTTACCTTTTCCGATAACGATATTCATTTTGAGGGAGATTGGCCCTACGATATGGATGGTTTCCCGTATAAACCTCTAATCTTCGAGGAAACCTTGCCGCAGGAAGATGAGTCCAACCCGTATCCTGTAAACGCTATCACGCCAATCTTCCCTCTTATTTTAGAACAAGCCAGTTCAAGGACTATGATGGTTAAACACCGTAAAAGAGCCAACGCTATCATCTTAGTCCAAAACGGGCTATATACGGAAGAACAGATAAATCAACTCGAAGAAAATGAAAGTGTTCAGATAATCGTAGTCCCTTCATTACAGGGCGTTCAGAGCATGACTATTCCCTCACTTCCGCCTGATGTCTATAATGTGGACGCTTTGATTAAACAAGACTTGCAAATGGGGACAAATATGGGCCAACTCATGTTCCAGGCCCAACCGGGCCAGAGGACGGCGGCTCAAGCCACGATCGCCCAATCTGGACTCCAATTAAAGGCTTCCGCAAGGGTTGATGTGGTCGAGGATTTTACCGTAGGCGTGGCGAGAGCTTTGGCTCAACTTGCTTGGCAATTCTATCCGAAAGAGAAAGTTCAAGAGATAATAGGAAAACCCGTTACGGAGAATATGTGGCCGTCGCTTCCAGATAATCCTAATGATAGGCGTAGAATAATCAAGGCAGAACTCCAATTCAGGATTGACGCTGGTTCTACTGCCCCGCCTAAAGACGAAACTGTTGATAGAAAGCAGTGGCTTGATGCCATTTCTATCGCTGGGTCAATAGCCCCTGAAAGGCTTAAAAAGGATGAGGCGTTAAGATTAACATTTAAAACATTCAAATATGTAAAAGATGTGGATAAGATTATCTTATCTAATGATGATGAGGAAATAAGAGTGGCTATGGAAGAAAATAAACTCCTTATTTCCGGCGTGCCACAGCTTGTTTCTCCAAATGAAAATCATACGGTTCATATCCAGGCTCATCAGGAAGCGGCAGGAAAAGAAATGGTGGATTTGCACATACTTGAACATGGTAAATATATGGGTATGGGAATTAAACCGCAGGCAGGCGATAGGAGGCCTCCGACTCAATCCACTAATCCCGAAATAACAAGACAGGGCATTACTGATGAAGGGGATATTCTTCAATCCATCGCCAATATGGGAGTGTCCTCAAAGGGTAGAGAAATCGGAGGGGAAGGGACTTGAGAGAGTGCAGTAAATGTGGCGGTGAAGTAATCACTATCAGAAGATATAACAGGGAAATCTTGTGCGGGAAATGTTTTGAGGAAATCCCTCCCATAAACTCCTTCGGAGGTAATTTTTACACTTCTAAAGACAAATTATGGGAGTTCACATCAATTCATGTAACTGGGCAACCAGTTGAGATACGGGGAAAGAGCCAATGGAGGAGATTTCTTAAAGAGCATAATAAACATGATGATACTTCTAAGAAAGATATGGAAGTAGTCCAGAGAAATCACGAAAGAAATTTAAGAGAAACCTCAAAGAGGAACATTCACGAAGCCGTGGAGGATGCGTATAGATGGGCGAAGAACAGGTAAAAATAGAAACGCAGGAACAGCAGGAAGTCAGTTTAGTTATTACCCTTAAACCAAATGGAGGAATTACCATAACCGGCCCGATACAAAATAAGATTTTAGCTTTTGGAATGTTAAAAATCGCCGAAGGATTGGTAAATGATTTTAAGGGAAATGTTGTTCAACCGGCAAAAGGCGGGATATTAAATTTCGCAAGACAACGATTTTAAGGAGGTGATTTATGGATATAACGATGAAAGCTATGGAGATGACAAAACATAGTCCAAGCATGATGAATAAGGATATGACGCACAAAGACATGATGCATAGAGTCCTATCCGGACAGGGAGAGAGCCGCGGGATGATGTCTCCAAGTCATTTTCCTCCTAACAATCCTATGACGGCAAAGGGTGAGAAAATAATAGCTTCAATGCGAAAACAGTATGGAGGTAAAAAAGGTAAGCAAGTATTTTATGCAAGCGCAAATGCGAAAAAAATAACTGGTGTGCATAAATAAGAGGAGGTGAGGATTACGATGCCAGTAATTATAAATTTGTGGAACGGGTTATTAAATACATTGGCGGGGGCCGGTGTCTATGTAGGGAATATATTTAACGCAATAGCCGGAAAATAACTTTTAACAAAGAAAAGGAGGGAGAACTCATGAGTAGTGAAAAAATTTCCCCTCCGACCAAGCCCATCGGAAAGACGGGTGGAATAAAGCAAGGCGGTAATTCTACGATTACATCGCCTATGTTTGATTCCAAGAATGGGAATAAGCAATGGTCGGGCGGCTCTGAGTCGGGCAACATACTTGGTAGGAAATAGGACATAAGTCCTATTATGGGCTTATGAATGAAAGGAGAAATGACCAATGGCGGGTAATGATACAAGTGTAAGGGATACTCTCAAATCAGCTTTGAATGACACGAAGGTGGCGGATACCTCAAAGACTGATGCGACCGATACCACGCACACATCAGGAAGCCAAGCAGTTGACACAAAGTCTGGTGAAACAACTGTCGAAATATCGGGAATCAAGGTTGATTTATCCGATGTGCCAGAGCAGGATAGACCTCGAATTAAGAAACTTGCGGAAGAAAAGTTATCGCTTGGGGATAAAGGCATAAGGCAGAAATTGACCGAACTTAATGAATCTAAAAAGAAGGTGGAGACACTTGAAAGGGCTATGGAGGAATTAGTCAATCTTGGCTTTACTCCAGAAACCGCTTTAGATGCGTTGAAGAAGTCAAAAACTGTCGTTTCTGACAATAACAAAACCGTGCGTGGTTTCGATAAGAAGATAAAGGAAATCGAGGCTATGTCAGGTATTGCGTTGGAAGAACGCCAACAAGCGATAAAAAACCTTCAGGAAGCAAGGGAACTTTTGAAAGAAGAAACTGGGTTAGATGACTTGACCAGGAAAATAGACTCTATTGAGAAAAGTTTAGGGTTGCTTCTTGGAAGCCATACTGAAACCAAAAAAAGTCAAATCGAAACCCAGATAAATGAACTTTCAAAAGAATACGGCAAAGACCTTATTGAAAAGTATCGTGATGTAATTATGGATGAGGCTGTAAAGTTCAATGTCTCACCGCAGAAGGTGCTTTTCTTCAGGGCTGAACCGAAAGAAATCGAGCAATCTCTTCTCGCAAAAACAAAGAAACCTAATAGTAATGTAAACGCTATAAGTTCTTCAGGAAGCGGGATTACAAGTGCTTCTGAAAAGTTGGATGTAAAGAAGCCGTGGAAGGGTTTTCTGAAAGACCTTATAGATACAAGTAAAAAATAAAGGAGAGAAAAGAGTAATTTATGGCGAATCCTAATTCGATTTCGTCGTTATCACTGACGACCATAAATACCCTGACCAATCCTAAAGTCGCACAGAAGATTGCGGACAATATTACTGCCCGTATTCCACTGCTTCATTTCTTAAACAAGATGGGGCATAAGGAATATGAATCCGGCGGCAGACAATATTGGCTTCCGGTATTTAAGGAGCTACAGACTGGAACTGCTTATACTGGCGCAACGGTATTTGGTGATACCGTTGAGGCCGACCCGGTAACGACTGCTATCTATGAAAGAAAGCATCTTACTTGGGCTATAACGGTTTCCGGAACTAACCTTCTTAAAAACTCCGGTAGCGATGATACCGCCATAGTCAACTATCTTGAAACTCTTATTGAGACGGCTCAAGAGAGTGCAAAGAATGACATGGCAGGAACATCTATCGGTATTATGTCCGATGAGGCTGACAGCGACTTAGGGATAACGGGGTTACAAACCTATCTGACCACATCTGCGACAACGGGAACGGTAGGAACACTGTCGAGGGCAACTTACAGCTTCTGGAGGCATCAGTTGGGGACTACCATAACGGCGTTTGCTACCAATGGTTTGACCTCGATGAGAAGCCTATTTGTCCTTTTGACAAGAGGAGATGAAATACCTACGGTAGTTACGATGACTGCTTCTGGTTTCGCCAATCTTCTGACGGCGTTGACAGGGACAATCAATTATGATTACAGGGGAAAAGAACCTACAGTGGGAGATGTTGACTTCCCGACTATCAATTTCCACGGGGCGACAGTATTGGCGGACGGTTTTCAGCCTGCGAATACTCTTTACATGTTAAACCTCAAGTATTTTAAACTACTTGTTCACGCCGATAGGGATATGACAATCAGGGATTTCATAGCTCCAACCAATCAGGATATTCTGGTTGGTAGATTGTATTGGGCAGGTAACTTGGTTTGCAATAACCTCAATCGCCAGGGCAGGACTTCTGGCGGAGACTCATAGGAGATAGAATGAAAAAACTATTTGTTTTTCTTTTCATTTCTACGCTTCTATTGGTTTCCTCCGCTTATGCGGAGATAGGGGCGAACGCTTATTCAAGCGATATTCAGATAGGGGAACTCGATGTATATATCTATGCCTATAATAACAGTGGGTCGGATATAACTTCAAATGCGGTGGTTATCCTTGATACTACGGCGGCAAATGTAGCCAGTGGAACTACGCTCGGTGCGTATATAACTGGGACTACAACCGAAGGTAGTTCGTTAGCGTTAGGTATAACTGATGAAGTTATTGAAGATAACTCAATAGGTAAGATATGTGTCCGAGGGCCTCACAAAGTATGGTTTACTACCACGCAGGGTCTTGCGGCAGCAGGTAATACGGTCGCTACATCTACTACATCTGGTAGAGTGGCGAATACACCCGCTAACGCAACCTCATCTATTATCGGTGTTCTGCTTTCTGGAACGCAGACGCAAGATAATAGTATTAGCGGTAGGACAGCCGCTGGCGGTGAACCAGCGAGTCTTTACTGGGCTTGGATAGGAGAGAGATAATTAAATAGGTTTTCGAGGGCTTTCCTTAGAAAAAAGCCCTCACCATTTAATTATGACTACTTTCTTTGTTTTATGTCTTTTAATTCAGCCGTGGATTTTTAATCCTGCACCGGGAGTTCAAAATCAGTTTAGAATACCACAAGGCATGTTTCTTATATTTATCTTTATGGGTATGATTATTTTGGCTCTACGAAAAGGGTTGACTAATACTTATCACAATAAGTATCTGTCTAATTTTATATGTTATCTATTTTTAAGCTGTTTCTTTTACATTTTCTTTAATATAGCGAGGGTTCAGCCTGCGCCTCTTTATATGTTAGTGCCTTTTATTTATATATCATTAGGTATTATGACTATATTGAGTATTTTATCTATATTTGAAAAAGATGATTATATAAGAATAGCTAAAGCTCTGTGTATCTCAAGTGTCTTAATCTCTGTTTTTTCTCTCTTACAATACTTTGGTTTTGACCCACTCAAGGCTACTTTTCCTGGTTTATGGGAACAACATGTTCAATATAGGTGTGATAACCGCATGTCAGCCTGTCTTGATAATCCTAATTTGATAGGGATGTATTTAGGATTGACTATTCCAATGTTTCTATATTTTAAGAGACCTTTGTATTGGGCAGGTCTTGCCATATCTTTATTTACCATATATTTATCTAAGTCTCATTTCGCTTGGTTTTGTTCTATATTCTCTTTACTTGTATGGGCTTTCCTTAAATTTAGAGAATACAAATGGGTCAGATTGGGATTGTTGGTTTCATCTTTTGCTACAATCCTTATTCTTATATACACGGGTTTATTGCACAACTTGATGAAATTATCTACCCTTATGAGTGGTAGAGCTGATTTATGGCTGAAAACAGTTGAACTATTTAAAAATAATCCTTTATTTGGTTTAGGGATAGGATTTTTCTCCACTCTCCATATTGTTACCCAAAATGAAGTTGGAAGGTCTATATGGTATGAAGTTCATAATGACTGGCTTCAATATTTAGTGGAAATAGGGATTTTAGGGGTGTTTTTATTTGTTTTACTTATTATAAATTCTATTCGTAATTATTCATATAAAGAAGAAATTGGGAATTGTTTTTTTACAATGTTTTTAACATTTCTTTTGTTTATGTTAGGTTCGTTTCCAATGGAAGTTCCCACAATAGCCCTTCTTGGTTTGACAGGTTGGTGCGCTATTGAAAAGCTCTAAGAGGAGGTAATATGGCAAGACCACAGGGTAGCGTGAATAAAGTAAAAACTTTATCTGATGACCCGAAGCTATTTGGCGACTGGTTGGAAAGTGCAAAATATATTTTAGAGGAAAAAAAGAAAGAATTGGATTTTATCCAACATAATATTACACTCGCTACAATCGAATTAAGAAATGTAAACGAAGCCGCAATAAATCAAAAAGCCGAGTGGGAAAGAGAAAAAAGGAAACTGAAGCAGGATTTTGACAATGACCTGAATTTAAAAAGAAGAAAACTGGATGAAGATGTTCATAGGATAGAGTTCGGGACTATGGAACACGAAAAAAGAATGGAAGAATTACAGGCAAGGGAAGCAAAAGTTTTAAGTCTTGAAGATGAAAAAAAGAAATTAAGTAAAGAAAGAATTGAAGTTGAAAAACTAAATATTAACCTTAAAGACCTTCAAGTAAAAACAAAAGAAAAGTTTGAAAACGCAGATGATAAACTTCATAAAGTGAGTTTAATAAAAGAGACAAATGATAAAAAAGAAGCTGAATTGAAACTAAAGGAGAGTTCTCTCATAGCTTTAGATGATGCTTTAAAGACTGAAAAACAGGTTTTAGAAAAAGAAAAATCGAATATAGAAAAAGTAAGAAATGAGATAATCCCATTAGTAGAAACATACAAAAAACAGGAAAATTCATTGCGTCTTGAGAGAGAAAAGCTTGAACAAGAACGTCTTTTTTTACAAGATAAGATAGCGGAAGAAAGAAATATGTTGTCAATTCTTGATGAAGAAAAGCATAAATTAGATACAAAGAAAAGAGATTTAGCTCAAAAAGAAGAAGAATTGAAACGGTTTGCCTTATTGAATAAAAAGGAATAACCTATGAAAGATATTTTCACTCCAAACGAAGGTTACTTTGACGGTTCATCAGGAAAGCGTTTTCATGTAATTTTATTACGAAATGCCCTGCTCCCACAAGCCGTAACCGTAGGCGTAGCGGCTACAAAAATACCCACTATTCCTCTTGATAAAAGACGAAGCATCTTAATCTTAAATAATTCAAGCAATGTAATCTATATAGGTCATTCGGGGGTAACAACAGATAACGGTTATCCTATGAACCCGCAAGATACGATTAAAATAGATATATCTGACGAAGTAGATGTTTATGGGATTTCAACTGTCGCAAGCAGTGTCCGAATATTGGAAGGGAGCTAAAAATGTTGCGTCGTGTGGATGTGGCGACTCATGTAGAAAACATTTCCAATGTCAAAGACCAAAGGACATTGGTAAATGCTATGATACAGGTGGCACTAAATAGAGTATATCAGTTCCACGACTGGCCATTTTATCTTGATTTTAGAAATGGTATTCTGACGACTACTGACGATTACTCTACGGGAACAGCCGATGTTACTAATGGTTCAACCACCATATCCGGGACAACTACCGTATGGACTGCCGCTATGGTTGGCAGGAAAATAAGAATAGCGAATGAAAAACCTTATTACAGGATTACTGCCAGAAGTGGAGATACAAGTATTACTATTGATAAAGCATATCAAGGTAGCACCGCTACCGAACAAACCTATTCCATATTTCAAGATGAATACCGTCTTAATGCTGATGTAGATAAATACAAATCATTTAGGCAAATTCAGAATGGCTTACTTACAATAGACTTACTTCCTAAAAACTTCGATGAGTTATTTCCTACCCCGCAGGCCCTCTCTGACCCATATTATTCGATTTATGTAGGTAATGACACCCAAACCTATACAACAGGAACGCTCGGTATAGCGACATCTACGGTAACAGGTTCTGGGACAGCTTGGTCAAGCATAATAGGCATTACGAAGCGTTCACGCATACGAGTTGGGTCTAATTGGTATACAGTTAATACGGTAGACTCTGATACCCAAATCACCATATATGAAACTGTTACAGTAACCGCAGGGGCAAGCTATGTCATTCCTCTTGATAATATTGTAGTTCAACTTTACAACATTCCTAATGCCGCAAGACATCTTTATTATAGGTATTTCAGGCTTCCCATTCCATTAGTGAATGATTATGACTCACCCGATATGCCACCTGACTATCATCATCTTTTAATATGGGGTGCGTTAAGCGAAATTTTAAGTCAGAAGGGCGACATAAATAAGGCTGAAAATGTATATGAGTCAAGATTTTTGAATGGCTTACAACAGATGAAATTAAAGATAGGCAGTTTTGCCCCCGATAGAAAGTATGGAAGAAAATCAGCGGATAGGATAAAACGAGGAGCGACCATTGGGTTGGAAGCGTCTACTTTTAGTCGTTGGTTTAGTAGCTAACTTATTATTTTGCCAAAATTCTGAAGCTGGTGTAACTTGGCGTAAATATAGCTATTTTTTAAATCAAGGCGGAATAAATGAGCAACTCTCTACCACCGAGATAGCTGACAATGAAGCTACTGATATACAGAATTTTATCTTTGATACTGGCGGCGCATTAAGGAAAAGAACTGGATTTAGGACTCTTAATATAGGATTTAGCCCAGTCCAAGTATCAACAGGAACAATCATTGAGGTTACTGGGTTATCCTTTTATGAACTAAATAATGGAGATAGATTTCTTGTAGCTTTAGCCAATAGAGATGGTGTTCCTACTATAAAACGAAAGGCTTATACCTCTACCGGTGGCCCTGAAAATGCTCACTGGGTAACGATAGATGGGGCTGTTCCTTCCAACGCTGGGTCTTGGGTTACGGCTTATGATGGCATAAATAGAGCTGATTTTGCGATAGCCGAAGATAAATGCGTATTTACGATAGGGGTTAATACTTATAAACCCTATTATTTTGACGGGACTAATCACGTACGACAATTAACTTCTGATACAGATTGTCCCAATGCGACATTAGTTGAATATCATAAAAATCACCTATTTCTTTCAGGTAATAATACAAGCCCTTCAAGGGTGTGGTTTAGTGCCTTAGATGATATTACAGGCTATACAGCGACAGATTTCTTTGATGTTCAGAGTGCTGATGGAACAAAGGTTAGAGCTTTAGTCAGCGCATATGACGCTCTTTATATATTCAAGGATACTACTATCTGGCGACTTTCTGGATGGGAAAGGGATACCTTTAGACTTGAAAAGATGATTGATAGCGTTGGAACGCTATCATTTGAGTCGGTAAAAGCCACTGACAATGGGATATTCTTCGCTACCGAACAAGGTGATTTTTGTCTATATGATGGCGGGTATAAAGTCCAGTTTATATCAAGAAAAATAATAAATACCACTAAAAATATAAATAAAGCACAAGCCCCTTATATACTTGGTCTTGATTATTCTTCATATAGGTTCGCTGATGATGATTACTATACAGCGATAGCAATAGATGCAAGTCAGTCAAACAATAGGGTAATGCTCTTTGATACAAGTTTTCAGGCATGGACTAAATTCAGGGGTATAAACCCAATAGCTTGGTGTGTAGGAGATGGGGACTCAAGCGATAAAGCCATATATTTCGCAGATTATTCTGGATATGTCCATAGATACCCCTCAACGACTTATTATGATGGAAATGTAGCCTCAAGTGCCATATTGTCATTTTACCAGACTAAATGGTATAGATACCCAGAAGTGGGATTAGGTGATAAATATTGGAGATTATTAAAGACTTACGCTTTATCGAATAGTGGAGAGTATGTCCATGCTGAATGTAAATCAGATTATGAGGCAAGCGGTAAGGTAGTTGACATCTCATTAAGTAGTTCGCAGTCTTTATGGGATGTAGCAGAGTGGGATGTGGATTTATGGGGAGGCGATACGGTAATAGTAGGGCGTGATGAGATTGAAAAAGGTAAGAATATGTTTCAGATAAATTTCTATAATAATGATGTAGTAACTAATGCGGTGGTAATACTTGGGTGGGAGATGTATATCGAGGAAAGCCAGAGGATTTAGGAATATATGAAAATTACCATCCAAACCATATTATTGTTAGCTTTGTTGGTCAACAACTGTTGGGCAGGTTTAATCCCAGAGCCTCCGCCAATTAAAGATTTTGAAACAAGGACTTATTTGAAAACCCTATATAATCACCACAACAATATGGAGATAGTAACATCTAACCCCAATGGTTCAAGAAACGGTAAAAGGGGAGATGTATTGTTATATGTAGGCGCTACTCAATCAGTTTTAACGGTATGTGTGTCAAGCCCAGATGGGACACAATGGCTTGCCTCACCCTTAACGGTTGTGCCTTAAAAGGAGATATATGAGAAAAATTTTATTAGTAATGGGATTTTTACTGATAGCGAATATCAGTTATAGTACGCCATCAACGACCATTTCTACTCCGAATAGTTTTTCCTCTAATACCGTAATCCAATCATCAGATATGAACTCTAACTTTTCTGAACACCAATCAAAATATAATACTCACTCCCACGTTGATATAACACAGGTTGGAACTATAACCTCTGGGACTTGGAACGGAACTATTGTAACAACTCAATATGGCGGGACAAGCAGTGATTTTAGCGGAGTAGCGAGTGGAGCAATTATATATTTTGATGGAACGGGAACAACTACTACTCTCGCCCGACCTACCGGCACGGCTTCAGGGGCGGTTATCTATTTTGATTTTGCCACATTAACTCCTAAATGGTTAAGCCCTGGAACAAACGGACAGTTTCTAAAGACCAATGGTAACGGAGCAAATCCCTCGTGGGCGGCAGGAGGAGGTAAGGTAAAGCAAGTAGTAAATACTCAAACAGGAGCTGTTGCTACGGGAACAACTGTAATACCTAATGATAATACAATTCCTCAAAACACCGAGGGCGATGAATATATGACTCTCGCCATCACTCCGACCTCCGCCACTAATAGATTAAAAATAGAAGTGGTATGGAATGGAGCGACTAGTAACGCCAGCGCTTCAGTTATGGCTGCGGCATTATTTCAAGATTCAACCGCTGGCGCGCTCGCGGCAGCTCCTCAATCTAGCACGACGGCTGGAGAGACTCGAAGTATAACGTTCATACATTATATGACAGCGGGGACTACATCCGCGACCACGTTTAAGGTTAGGGCTGGAATTGAAAATGCGGGCACAACAACGTTTAACGGCGCAGCGGGCACTCAAATGTATGGTGGGGTAATGGCCTCGAGCATAACTATCAGTGAGATAGAACCTGATTAGGAGGATATGTGAGAAAAATAATTATTTTGGTTTTAATCGTTGGGTTTTTAGTAACATCTTTTTGCGAAGCTTCTACGAAAAGACCATCTGCTCTTGCAATAGAATGGTGGCTTCGAGGACAGGATAAATTCGAGGGAGCAAAGATAAACACTCAAGAACTCCCAAACGGTAAATATGAAATTACTAATTGGGAAACAAATGGAGTTAGTCAACCGACTGACGCAGAACTTGAAGTAATAATCAATAACTACGAACAATATCTAAAAGATAAAGATAAATTCCAGAAAGAAAGCAGAGCAAGAGTTAAAACTAAGCTAAAAGAACTTGGTATTTCACAAGAAGATTTGGACGAGGTTATCAGGAATTGATAAATCAGCTCATAGATTACATGGTCGAGGAAGGTCTTGAAGTCCCATCAAGAGAGGACACCTATGAAAGTATCGCCGATGCAGTTGCTAATGGGACTATAAGGGCTATAATAAAAAATGGGTTAGTAGCCGGTTTCTTTACTTGGAGGCCGATATATAAAAGAGGTAAGTTATTTATCTATATAGAGAACATGTGCATAAAGAGAAAATTTCGTCGTTCATCCAACTTATTGTTCTTGAGAAAATTCTTCAGAGAACATTATTTTCAGAGGTTTGAGTTTGTATACTGGCACAACGCCAAAAAGGATGTATACATTTATGCAAAATGAGGAGGTAAGGTGAGCAGTAAGAAAAGTAAAAGTTCAGCCGAGGAAGGCATCACCCAAGCTGGGCGAGGTATTACACAGGCGACTCAACAGACACCTGCCGAGGCACAGCAATATGGAAGAAGTTTTGAAATAGGTAAACTTCTTGACGAGTTGATGAGATACCAACAGGGTTTAGGGCAAGCCCCTCAAGGCTATTTAAACCCTGAACAACAGTTTTTACAACAAGGCGGAGAACTCGGTAAAGCGTATTATGGACAGACTTTGAGAGGTGTCCAAGACCCCTACCAAGCTTATGAAAGTCAACTTCAGCCTTCATTAAGAGCTACTGAAGATTATATAAATCGTGCCTACCAACAAAGAGGGTTATTAAGGAGTGGGTTACCAATTGAACAAATGGGCCGTGCTGGGGTTGAACTCTCCATACGGGAGGCCCAAGACAGGATGAATTTTAGGGGACAAGAATTAGCGAGAGGCGGTGAATTAAGCCAATATACACAAGGTATAGGACAACAGAATATTGCTAATTTAGCCAATCTTTATGGACAGCAACAGCAGTTTGGACAACAAGCTATGGGTAGACAGGCAAGTGGGGCGCAAGCCGCCGCTTCTTATTATGCTTATCCTTCACAAGCCCAATTAGGTGATGTGTATGGCAGGCAGGCGGCGATGTATGCGCTTCCTGGGCAGTTAATTGGTGCGGCGGGGACGGCGGTAGGAGGAAAAATAAAATGACCTCTGACCCGTTTGGAATTACCTACGAAGGCGCACGCAAAGGTATAGGAGCTTTTGGCGAAGCATTTGGACAGATAGCTCAATCCTATGCTGAAAGAAAACAAAAAGAGCGTGAAATGCGGATGAAGGGAGAACAAGAGTTAGTATTTGAGAGAGAGAAAGGAAAGATTAAAAAAGACATTGAATTAGAAACTGCTAAAACTAAATTAGGACAAGCTACGGAATTTATAAAAATATTGCAAGCTGGAGATACTTTAGGTGGGGCTGAAAAAAAATCAGGCATAGGTATTACAGGTTATGATTTAGACCCTATTTCAGGAGATTTGAAAGTTAAATTTGGACAGACGCCTGAAGCAGAAACAGCACAAGCGGTAGATGTAGACATAAAGAAAAAAGTATCTGATAGGATAGAACGACTTGCAGGTTTAACTCCAATATTAGACCAATTTGATAACCTTTTAAAAACTGTTCCAGTTTCAGCTGGGCCAGCAGGAAAAATTGAAGGTTTAAAATATGGGGTTGCTGGAGCTTTAGGACTTGACCCATTTGCCGCCACAGCTTCTTCCCAATTAGATGCCTTACGTCCACAGATAGTTAAAGGATTGGGAGATGTGGGAAATTTTTCCATTCCTGAACAAAAAACAGCTCAAAGGTTTGTTCCATTGCAAGATGACCCAGATGATACAAGAATTGTAAAAACCATTGCAGGATTGGGATATGTCAGAAAAAAGATATATGGAGATGCTAAATCAGCAGGATTATTAGATAACCCTGTTTATGCGGCTAAATTGGGTGAACTTGATAAAAGAATAAACACAAAATATAAAGAGTTCAAAGACAAAAAATATGATATAAATAGATTAAATCAATATTTGGAAATTGGCAGTTTGTCTAAAAAAGATTTAGGGGTTAGTGATAAAATTACCTTAATGTCTCCTTCTGGGAAATCTCATCAATGGGATGAAGGCGACCCTGAAATTGAAGAAGCAAGAAAACAAGGGTGGAAATAATGGCTGAATGGACACCTAAATCAGGAACACCGATAGTTGAAGAATGGACACCTCAAAGCGGAGAAGAAGTATCACAACCTACCATTATTACTCAAAAAAAACCTAAACAACCATTTATTAACCCAATTGAAATTGGACAAATTCTGTCTGGTAATATTCCAGGGGCGGTTGGAAGTATAGCTGGCAGAAGCGCAATAGAAGACCCTCGTAGAGGATTTTCTCAGTTTATGGGTTTAGGGGGTGCTACAATGGCAGTAATGAACCCAATAGGAACACTTATGGGAGTAGGGGCTACACAATTATTAGACATTCCAGAAGTTAAAAAAGCGACAGATATTAGTAAGGGGTATGTAGAAAAAATACCACAACAACTACTTGGATTTCCTGAACCGATAATGGGAGCGATTGGAACTACGGGAGAATTAGCACGACGAACTACCCCTGAACAATACAGAACAGGACTTAAAGCGGGCATTGGAGCATTGGCTTTTGGGGTAGGCAAAAAATTTGATGACAAGTATCGTCAATGGATAACCAATTTTCCGCAAAAAATGGCAAAAGCCGACCACCAATCAGCACTTGATATAGCGCAAGAAACAAAAGCTTTAGGGCAATCTGCTAAAGGACAAATTCAAAATGATTACAAAGCATTTAGAAATGAAACTGCAAATGTGCCAATAGACTATCGTAAAACAAATCAAGTTTTATATGATTTATATGGCACAACTAAAAAAGGCGAAAAAATAGTCGGAGAAGCAATATTACCAAAAGAATTTATGGATGATATGGGTAATATTATCAAGGAACAACCTCCAAAAGCAAATCTTGGGCTTGTGTATAAAATAAAAGACACTATTAGTAAACATATTAAGTGGGGACAAAAATCAGAGTTGATTGCTCCAGAGCAAGCAAGGTTAAGAAAGTCATATTTTGATTTTGACAAGATAATAGACGAAAGTTTGACAGGAGCAGGAATGGAGGCAGAAAGAGGATATTTAGATGCCATTAATCAAGTTGCTGAGCAGGTATACGATATTACTTCTTCAGTAGATAAACTTACCAAAGGAATTTCAAAAACAATCCCCTCTCCCACAAAATTGCTTGGGGCAGTCAAGGGGACAGAACAATTAGAAATATTAAAACGACTCGCTGAAATTGAACCAAAAATGAATGATGTAATATCCAGAATAAGGGGAATACAAACATTGCGAGGAGTTAAAAATTTTCTTAAACGTGCGGGTTTAATAACTGCAGAGGGCATAGCAGTTGGTGGGGCATTAAGAACTATTGGTGGTGTGGGCGAAAGATAAATCTAAATTTCAATATTAAATAATTGAGAAGTCAAGGGTTTGGAGGTTTTACTGCTTATAGGATTTTAAGAGGTTTATTCGGAGGCCGAGAATAAAAAGCACTATGAACATAATAAACATAGGAAGTTTAAAAGCAAAGCAAATCGTGCCTACAATTAACCCTATAATTACATATGTAATAAACATATCTAAACTCTACCATATAATATGAAAAAGATAGCATTAAGCATATGTTTTTTACTTATAACTACCACCTGTTATTCACAAACTTTTGAACATACTAAACGTTTAGGTGTAGCTGAAGTAGATGATACTGATCTTAATTACCCTTATAAAATACTATTTGATAAAGGTTTAGTGTCATCTTCTGGTGGAGTGGCAAGTGTATCAATACTAAATTTGGGTGGTGCTTCAAGTCAGGTTTTGTCAACCGATGGCGAAAGATTATGGTTTAAAGATGACGCAACTGGCGGTAGCGGTTCAACCTCTCATCTTCACCCTCAATATACCCCATTAACAGATTATTCAGTTCATCTCCATCCCGACTATACGGCTCGTATTGATAACATTCACCCTGAATATACGCCTTTATCTGATTACTCAACACATATTCATTCTGCTTATGTTCCTTATACTGGGGCTACTTCTACCGTTAATCTTGGTTCTCAACATGTTGCTACTTCAGGCGGAATCGAAGCGGGGAATGTTATAGTAGGCAAGGGGGGGGACATCCGCCCTTCCGCTAACTCTACCACCGCTATCAATATCGCCCAAGCGGATGGAACTGATTGGGTTAAATTTGATACAACAAATAAAAAGATTGCCTTTAATGGTAACCCTAATAACGCCACTTACGCTCTTAATTACACGACCGGGGTTTCGGGTATCGCAATCTTTGGCTCAAGCTCCGCTGACTCCTATATGCCATACATCGATGGTAACTGGTATCTCACAGCTGACGGGGCCGCAGGGTTCATTTTCCGTAAATATTCAGCAGGATATACAACGTTAGGAGTATTAACGACCGACAGTCTTTTCGGGGTTGGAACAGCTTCCCCTGATAGGCGTATCCATTCCGAGACCGATGACGCAACAACGAACGCTACTACGCAAGGTTTGAGACTTACTCATACCACATCAGGCACTCCTGCCGCTAATATCGGCGCAGGGCAAGAATTTGAGGTTGAAACCTCCGCCGGCAATAACGAAGTGGTAGCTACCATTGAGGGTATAGCTACCGCAGTTGGGGCAGGAACAGAGGCAGGGGCCCTAGTATTTAAAACAATGACAAGCGGTGCGGCGACGACCGAAAAGGTGAGAATTGATACCGATGGGAATGTCGGTGTAGGGACAACAACTCCAGGATATAAACTCGATGTCAATGGCACTTTGAATTGTGGAGTGTTGACTTCTAATCATCAACATCCTGAATATTCATCTGGAGGCGGCGGCGGGGGGTATACTTTCCAAACCCTCGCTTCTCCCCAAGCCCTTCAGGGAGTAGAGCAATTAAGACATGTTCTCTCCTCATATCAAAACTATGGAAATGTGATAGTAGATGGTTTTGTAGACCAAACGGGGGTCAGTCAAAAAACCGACTTGTCTTTTACGGGAGCTTCGACATACGAATATGCTTTAAGTCCTGGTGAACCTGCTGGGACATTACTAATACATTTTAATGGAGCAGATGGAGCAACATCATATACAACCGAAGATACAGGGGCTAGAACCGTAACATTTGCAGGAACAGCGCAACTTGATACAGCACAACAAAAATTCGGAACTGCTTCATTATTATTAGATGGAAACAGTGATTCTATTACTGTTCCCGACAGTGCGGATTGGACTTTTGGCACAGGTGATTTTACTATTGATTGCTGGGTCAGATTTAACGATATGACTGGAAGTCAAATAATTGTAGGACAACTTGCGGACGCAAATAATCGCTATCAATTTTATAAAGACTCCACGCATCACTTGTATTTTTATGCCAGGATAGGTTCGGTTGATAAGGCTGATTTTGTTACGACAGACGTTCCAGCTATCAATGTAAATGAATGGCATCATATTGAACTCGTGCGTTCTGGCTCGTCTGCTTTTATATTTTTAGATGGGACATCTTTAGCGTTAACAACAACGGTTAGTTTCGGTGCAAATGATTTAACGGATATATCTGCCGCATTAACTTCGGGGTTTTATTCTCCAGGCTCGTCAAATTATTTTAATGGATGGATAGATGAAATGCACATTATAAAAGGTACGGCTAGCCATACCTCAAACTTTACAGCCCCTACGTCTGAATATGGGGGAGACGCGGCTACCTCTGGATACTTACATACAATTTCTCATCCCTTGCCGAATGTGCCTACACATATGGGTGTATCAGTTAAAATGGATTCCACTTTTACAAGTGATCAACATACTTATCTGAAGCTTGATGTTTCAAGAGACGGCGGGACTACATTTACCGACTGTCATCCTATAACTAAAATAGGGGAAAGCGGTTATTACAGGGGAGCAATGACAGGCGTAACTTCCCAGCCTTCAGGGTCAAACGCGGTAACCAAGATTTCGCTGGGTGGTTCTACGGCGAGGACATTAAGAGGATATGGGGTCTATGCTGAATAAGATATTTACGATTGTTATTGTAATAACGATGTCAATTACTATCTTACTAATGTCTACTAATTTAGTATTTGCTGAGATAACTCCCGTAACAATTGATGACGTAAAAGACCATGACAAAATAGCTCAAAAGTTAAACAAGATAATCGATAAGATAAACCAAGACCAAAAAGATGATAGGGAAGAAACTAAGCAGTTAAGAAAATATATAAAATATCAACTCAGTGTAGATGATAAAATAATTAAGAAAATGATACAGAAGAATTGGGTTGGAACCCATGCAGAGGTAGAGCCAAATTAAATCTCATATGATACAACCTTTATCGCGTCTATTATGACACAAACGACACAGTCTTTTATAATCCCATATATCATTGTATCTGCCGGTTATATTCGCCCAATCATAATGCTTAGCAGTTGTCGTTCCACATATCTCACATTTTTGTGGGCGACCTCTTTGTCTATAAACACGTCTATGAAGGCTTTCATAACCAGCACCGTCCCCTCTCCATTTGCAATTTTTATCTCCAACCGGAGTCCATTTATTACCAATTCTACCAATATTACTGCATTTTATAGAACAATATGGTTTTTTTGCGCGATATGGAAGAACATAAAAAATTTTATTACACGCTTTACAAGTTATACCAATTTTGGACTTTCTTTGGCTTATATATCGACAATTAAGAGAGCAATATTTTCTATTAGCAAATTCTTTGCGACTTTCGGCATAAGGTTTAAAAACTTTCTTTTTACAAATAACACATATTTTATATGTCAACATAATTTTACTCCTATAAATAAAAAGACCGTTTTCGGTGGCTTATCAAAAACGGTTAAGTTTCTGCACCTACTCACGGCCAAAATTGTGGATATAGTAAATCCGTTCTTGATAAGCGAAATTATCATAGCATGAAAACATATATAAATGTAAAGTATTTTTTAAACTCAGCTACTCACGCAGAGGTTGAACCATGATATTTGAAATCATACTTGGGTGCTTAATATTCTTTACAGCTACCGCTTATCAGGTAGGACACTCTTTCATCGAAACACAGGAACTTGTCTACAAGATAGGCATACCTCTGCTTTTTATCTCATCGCTTTATATGAAGCCAAAACGTTGGGTTATAAATCCTATATTGAATATTTTACCCGCATTGGCGTTGATAACTATTTTCTTTGTGCCTTCCAATGTTCTACCCACATCGATACTAGCGTTAGTCTATATCTTTTTAGGCATACTCTTATTTTACCTAGTGGCTAATTATTCGGATTTTAGGGGCATATTACCCGCTATTTACGGGGTTATAATCTTAAATGCTGTCATGGTTTTACTTCAAGCTACCGGACATGATCCTATATGTCTTAATGAAGCGCGAAAGCATAACACCGCTATGGTAGGGTTATTCGGGTTCAAGTATGTTTTCGGAGCGTGGATGGCGATAGTTACCCCCCTACTTTTATTCAAGAAAAAGATATTAGGCATTATATCGGGATTACTTTGTATATGCTCTCTTTCGTGGGCGTGTATAGGGCTTATGCTTTCCGCCTGTGTGTTTACAAGTTATTTTCTCAGTAGGAGATTATTCGCCATTGTTTTGGTTCTTGCTGTCGTCGTAGGACTCGTCTCCTATATCTTCCTGCTTCACAAACCCGATAACCCCATTCTCACCTTTAAATACAAACTAAATTCACGCATTGAGCTTGAGAGTAAATTCTTAACGACCATCATGCTTAAACCTTATACAGGTTGGGGGGTTGGGACATTCAAGCTCGTCGGCCCGAGCCTCGTAAATAATAAGACAGGAAATTGGGGAACTATGACAGATGGGTGGAACGATTACTTGGAGCGAGGCGTAGAAATGGGTCTTTGGGGAATAGCCCTGATGGTGTGGCTTTTTGTAAATGCCTTTAAGAGATTTTTTAGGTTTAAGATTGACCCAACCCTCGCAGGTTCGCTCGCCATAGTGCCTTTCGGAATAATGTTCCATAATTACTTCAATCACTTTTCACTATCAGTCCTGATAATATGTCTATTTGCCTGGTGGGAAGTTAAAAATTTAGGGGAAGGATAAATGCAAATTACCAGTGCGATAATTATATTTCGTTAGACTTAAAATGATAAGCCTTCGTAAGGCGGAAAATAGAGACTGTAATGATTTATTCAAGTGGAGGAACGACCATAGAATAAGAAAGTGGTTTTTTAATACAGACAAAGTCAGTTTGGCGAATCATAGAAAATGGTTCAATAAAAACAAGAATAATATCCTGATAGCCGAGAATGAGCATAAAGTAATGCTGGGGCAATTCAGATGGAAAGTCGAGTCATATATATCGGTAAGCGTCAACTTAGACCCACGATTCTTAGATAAAGGCATAGGCAGAGAAATCATCAAACAAGGAACGAACAAGTTGCAAAGAATATATTCTAAGAAAATAGTCGCTGAGATATTAGATAAGAATATAGCTTCAAGAAAAGCTTTTACTAAGGCAGGGTATAAATACTCGCATAGGGTATATATTAAAAGGGAGGAATAAATGCGAATTACCAGTTTAGTATTTATTAAGGATAGACTCTCTATATTACTAATAATGCAAACATTATTTATTAGTAGTTGGTTAGTAGTCGGACTTTGCTTTGCGGAAGATGCGGTAACTAAAGTAGACGATTTTACCATTCAGATAGAAACCCCTGTAATTCAGACCATAACCTACGAGAAAGCCATAGAGCAAAGAGATAAACTTATTCAGGATACCGTAGCATGGGAAAAACAGGTTGTGGAGAATAGGGTCAATCTTTCTTCCATGCTCACTCGTCTTAACGCTATTATAACCGAAGCGGACAATCTTGGAGTAAAAGCGAAACCAAAGCCCGTTGAGGAGGTGAACGAATGAAACCGAAAGATTTTCTGACTGATATAAAATTATGGATAGGGCTTGTCGCTTTCTTCGTAATGATAGGGGTGGCTTTTGCGGGTGTCATAAAGCTACCTAAGAGAGTGGAAAAAGTAGAAGTAAAAGCGGAACAGACAGAGAACAGCGTCCAGCAACTTGCGGGAAGCCTCGATAAATACATAGCGAAGCAGGAAGTCTTAAAAGATGAGCAGGATAAAAGAGAAAAACTGATAATTGAGCTTATAAAGGATGTGAGCAAAAAATGAATGACCAAATAGATAGCGAGCTTAAAGACATGGATTTTCTCTACAAACTCTTGATGAGCAATGAGTAATTGGGACGGAGCAGAACGCAGAAAAGGATATTCAGGAATGAGCGAAGAAGTCCAGGATATGAAAGTCGAGCTTGCTTCTTTTACGTCTAAAGTTAATGAGTGGATGGAAACAACAAAGTCTTATCGTTTAACGCTTTGTGATAAGATAGAGAAAATCGATAGTAAGCTCTCTAATCATGTTACTCATGTTACGGAAAAGATAAACGGGCTTCCCTGCCGTGAACGACAAAGTTGGTATATAAGCACCAATAAGCAACTCGGCTGGTTATGGAAGGTGGCGGGGACTTTAGGGATGTTAATAATCGGAGTATTAACAGCCATAATAATCGAATGGATAAAAAAGAATTGAGATGTCCGGCTTGTAAAAATAAACTGACCAAAGAGATAGAAAAGGTGAATGATGGCTTTATTTATATATTCAAGTGCCAAGACCACGGAATCATCAGGAAAAGAGAACCAACGTGGGGCGAAATTAGCGAGTGGAGAAGTTAGCGTGGAATTAGGTATACAGGGCGACATGATAATACTTCACGACATGATTAGACTCTTACCAAAAATAAGAAATAAATACTGGAAATTAGGCAAGAAAATATCTGTAATAGAAATACCGAAAGACCTGAAGGACTCGTATTATTCATTGGGCAACGAGATAGATGAATTTCTTAAATTATCTAAGATGTTGGGGACAATAGATGAGCCAAAAAACAATTGATAAAATATTATCGGGCCGTTTATGGTTAGTCCTTATTACTGGGATTGTTTTTGCTTATGCTACTTATGCCAAGATATTGAGTGGTGAAGCGGTATCAGCGATAGTAGTGGCTGTTTATACTTCATATTTTGGTAGAAGCGATAGGACAAAAGAAAATGGACATACTGAAACCAATAATCCTAATCCTATTAAGTAATATTTAAAATTTTGGATTTATGAAATGCTATGTGTTTTTTCCAATCATCAAATAATTCAAGATTTTCAATTCGATTATCATCTACAATGCCATTTTTATGATGAACTATCTCCGTAGATTTAAGATAATGCCCAATATGTTTTTCCATTATAAGGCGATGTTCAAGGACATAATTGTTACAATTTTTATTAGGATGGTCAGGCGACCAAACGAGCAAATATCCCTCTACTGTTCTACATCTTCCGTTTTTTCTTGGTTTAGAATGAGCTTTAGATATTTTTTCTCTTGTTTCTTCGGTCATAGGAGACCTATTTCGTTGAGCAATTCTCATTCGTTGAATAGATTCTGGAGAATGTTTTTTACCCAAATGTCCAATTCTTATTTTCTGATTATGTTCAAGTGTATGTTTTTTACCAATAAGAGATTTATTTTTGCAATTACGAGAACAATATTTAACACCTTGTCTAATTCGTGCAGGGTATACTTCAAAATATTTATGGCAAAACTCACAAAGTATTTTTATCAATGTATAAGAACCGTCCTTACTACCTTTGATTCGTCCCATAATTTTCTCCCTTGTTATAATAATTATATAATAGAACTATTAAAATGTCAATAAATATTTTTGTTCCTATTATAAGTAGTTTTTTATATAGATGGGGTGGCACAAATCAATGGAGTTGGTGTCCAATAAATCAAAAATTATGGCGTTGGTTAGGAATAGGATTATTCGTAGGAATAATTTATTCTTTTTTATTACATTTATGGACACCACTATTAGCAATACTTAGTTACACTATTTCATTCCATTTTTTCCCTTATGGCGATACCTCATATCTGAGAAAATGGTTTAAATCGAGGCAAATATGGCTGTTTTATGGATTTTTAGCAGGGTTGGCTTCTTTTCCCATAGTAGGGTATAAATCTATATATCAAGCTATATTTAGTTCAGTTGTATTCTTTGCTTTAATGTGGGCGAGTAATGAGGGCATAAAACAATGGAAAGATGAGGAGGGAGAATACAAATTAGACCAAAAATTCGTGGAACTATTATTTGGTGGTTTAAATATGTTGATTTATTTATTCAAATGAAACAAAGTATTCTAAGAAATTTGTTATTGAAGTGGCAGGTAAGGACTTGGAGATGGCATAACTGGCTCTTTTGTAGATGCCCAATCTGTAAATTATATAGGTTTGAGAATAGAGTAAATTTTAGCGAAGATATGTGATTTTACATGGAAAAACTAATAAGGGGGGTGAGATAATGGCTAATATATTAAAGTTGTTAAAAGGGAAACGCACATATTTAGTGGCTATCGCTATGGGTGTAGGTGTAGTGTTAAATCTTCTTGGAATAATAGACGCTGATACTCTAAAAAAGATTGAGTTATTTTTAGCTCCATTGGGTTTGGCGGCATTAAGGTCGGGAGTTAATTCAAATATAAAACCTAAATAAATGGCTATCCAAGTAATAGCTGTCATAGGTTTAATTTTAACAATTACTTGGGGTGTGTTGAAATATTTGTTTAACCCCAAAAGAAAGGTGGAATTTCTTGAAAGAGAAATTACAAAGTGGGAACAGGAACTTTCATTCGCCCTTAATGACAAGGATTCTGCTCGTATCACTATCGCTATGTCTGCTCTTGCCCGCTTGCAGAAATCGCTTGATTATTCTGCCAGAGCGAAACAAGGTCTGGGTAATACCTAAAGGCATAGAAGTATCTACCACAGAAGGTAAAATAAAAACCTATGATGATATGGTGCTTATGGATAGGGGGACTTTATTAGATAAAATCTTAACAAGTGATGCGGAAGCGATAAAAAACGCAAAATGATTTTAGGGAGCAGGAATCGTTAGCACCTATAAAAATATAAAAAAGGGGCGTTTTCCTACTCCCTATTTATTTCTAAACCACTATTGACAAGAAAGGTTCTTTAGTGTATACTTTACCTTGAAAATCGGAGATTGAGATTTATGGGAAAGAAAATAACCCTTTGCGAGAGCGGCAATTTTTATTGTCTAAATTCCCTGGAGTGCCGTTCTCGTAAGGGGCGGCGGCCTAAAGAGCGATCCGCAGGCGCAAAGGACTCCAGGGTTGATTTTTTGGAGGGTTTATGAAGCCATATTATGAATGTCCACGATTTCAAAGATGCAATGCCAATGTTTGCCCCTTAGACCCTCTTTCAGATGAGAAGGAAACCCTTAAAGGTGAGGAGGTTTGTAGGGTAGAAAAGCCCACAAGATTGCGAATTGGAGCGAAATACCCCGATTTACTTAAAATGGGAGGGTTTTTTAATAGAGAATATCAAGCACGAAAACGTTATGATGCTCTTACACCAGAAAGAAAAGAACAAATGCGACAATTATTAGAAAAAGCAAGGAAATCTATATGCCGAGTGGAAAATACATAAGAACAGAAAAAACTAAAATAAATTTAAGCAAAAGACCTCGCACTCAAGAAACTAAGCAAAAAATTAGCAAAGCACTTTACGGTAGGACACTTTCTGAAAAGCATAAAAAATCTATTAGAGAAACTCATTTGAGAGGTGATAAACACCCATTATGGAAGGGTGGGGTTTGGCCTCTTAATGGAAAAATACGTAAATCCTTTGAATATCGTCAATGGCGTTCCGATGTATTTACAAGAGATGATTTCACTTGTCAAGAATGTGGCTTAAAAGACATAAGGATTGTGGCTCATCATAAAAAATCATTTGCGTTGATTTTAGTAAAAAATAGCATAAAAACTTTTGATGAAGCCATATCCTGTGAAGAATTATGGAATATTAACAATGGATTAACACTTTGTAAGGAATGTCATAAAAAACTCGGAAATGATAGACCTGTAGGATATAAAAAAAGAGAGTTTCAAGCACAAAAAGCTTGGAACGCCCTGACTAACCAAGAGAAGGCCATTCGCCTACAAGCCTTAGATAAAAGCCGAAAACTCATTAAAACAAGGGCTCAGGATAGCCGTAATGGATTGTCTGAGCCAACTGAAGGAAGTTTGTAATGATAAAAACTCTTATATTAACCATATTCTGTATCCTTTTAAACTCCTCTATGTGCGGGGCCGATGAGATAGAGGATGAACTTCTATCTTGCATTATAAAAATTGAAAGTAATGGAAATCCCAACGCCATATCCCTCAAAGGAGCGATAGGGCTTATGCAGATAACACCGATTGTATTTAAAGAATTAAAAGAAACCTATGGACGAACCTGTTGGTGTTGTGAAGAATTTTCTAAACTACATAGAAATTGGATAGGAACTTTAAGAAGCGACAAAGAATATAGTGATTTATTTAATTCTACAACTAATAAATTCGTCGGCACTTGGTATCTTCGCCGCCTCAAAGACCATTACCTAAAAGACAAATACACGATTGAAAGGATGTTGGCGGCCTATAATGGAGGGATAACACGACTTCGTAATGTGAACTATGATGTAAGCCGTATGCCAAAAGAAACGAGGGATTATGTTCGGGATGTAATGCAAATATATTTGTCAGTTAAAGAACACGCTAAACAATTCCAGTATAAAAGTAAAAATGGCTCAATGGAAAAAGTCGAGCCTGGATATGGAAGATGAAAGATAAAAAACCTAAAAGATATTTATTAAGATTAAGCCCAATTCAAAGGTCAGGATTGAGGTTTGCGCTTGGAATGTATCTGGATAGCACGCCTGAAAAACCGAATAATATTCAGGCAAGGGGTATTAAAATAGTTCAAAAGATATATAAAAACCTATGGAAAAGGAGAGTGAAATGACCCCCGAACAGGAGATATGGAGGGATTTACAAGATTGGCAGAAAGATATTTACGATAGAACGATGGATAATATAGAATATTGGCAACAGCAAAATGAAGGGAGGGATTGTGAACATAAATGCTCTGGAGTTGGTTAGTTTTATAAATAAAGAATTGGAATACGCCAAAGCCCACGATTTATCGGGTTTGGACACGCTACAAAGGATGATAGACTTCATCCAAGAGAAGATGAATGAATATGACAAAGGAATGGCTCATCAATACAAGGAGGATTTATGAAGATACTTAAAGTTATTAGATTGGGGTTGATTAAAGAAGTGGAGACACAATATGGAAAGAAAGAAAAAGTCTCTATTACCGTAAGAGACCCAGCCCTGAACGACCCTAAATACAATATAATTACAAGTATGTTCGTCCCACAGGGAGGATTAACCTTTATGGAGGGAGATACCATTTCGGCGGAGGTGGTTAAGAATGGCGAGTATATAAACCTTAAAAATGTATCTAAATACGATATGGAAGGAACACCCGTTCCCTCAAACCCTTTGCCCCCCATTTCTCCCGAACCCACCGCTTGGAGAGAACCTGTAAAAGAAGAAAAGGTTGATTGGGATGGTAAGGAATTTCGCATGGTTAGCATGAATGCTCTCGCCCATGCTACCGAGATAGTAAATCATTCCTCCCAAAATGACCACATAGATGATAAAGTGGACAAGGTAAAGGGGATAGCGGATGAATTTGTCAGATGGGTATACAGAAAAAGAGTTTGAGTGGTGCGGGTGCGGTAAGCCCAAAGACCATCAGAGTAAATGTTTATCTTTTAAATTAGGAGATAAAAGGGAAAAAATCGGTAAGTGGAGTGGTAAATCAAAAAGTGTAAATTCTTGGAATGATTACAAATAAAGGGAGGCACTATGAGTTCAGATGATTTAATCAATTTCGAGGAAAGCAACTACGATACTTTGGTGGATAAGTTTTTAAATATCAAACAAGTTAGGGGGTTATGGAGTGATTTTGTGTATAATGAGTATGAAAAAAACTTAAATGACGAACCCAGTGAGGATAGATAATGGATGAAATAACCTATGAGTCAATAGATGAAATTATGAACAAGTTGGTAGAGCTTGAAAAAGGTCTTATTGTATTAAGACATCAAGAATTTGAACTCTCCAAGCCCCTGCAAGAAGTCCGCTATAAAATAACCCAAGTTAAAAGTGAAATCTCTATATTAAACAAACAATACTGGCAGACAAGAGGTTAAGAAATGGCTTGGCTTGAATTACATACAGTTCTTATAAGACACCGAAAGGTGAATAAATTAGCAAGAAAACTCAACATAAAGCCTGTATTAGCTGTTGGACACCTAACTACTTTCTGGGGCAATGTGTTAGAGTTAGCTACTGATGGTGATATAACCAAGTGGGACATAGAAGATATAGCCAATTATGCTTGTTGGGAAGGCGACCCAAAATTGTTCTATGAAGCCATGATAAATGATGGGGATGGATTTATAGACGAAGGAGATAACTTTCGTTTAATTCACGATTGGTGGCACTATGCAGGAAAATACCTAACTTCCAGATACAGGACGCACTATCCAGAAATCCTTGAAAACATTAAGGTTAAGTATGGACAGTCCAATTTAAGACCAAAAGAAGTCCAAAAAGAGACAACCAACCTAACCAACCAACCTACCAGTAACAAACTCGTAAACGAGTTTTACCAACATTATAAACACCTTACTAACCAAGAGTATATAGCTAACCCACATAGCGACAATGCTATCTTTAAAATGTTGTTAAAGTCATTAACGGACGATGACATAAGGGTGGCGATGTCTAACTTTTTCGTATCTAACGACCCATTTATACAGAGGGCAGGATATACCATAGGAGTGTTCAAATCTATGATAAATAAGCTAAGAACCCCAACTAAACAATATGTCTAAAACGATAAACTCTCTCAGGGAGGAGTGGAAATGGACGAAAGACAAGATAAACTTCTTCAAAAAGTTGAAGGTGAGCTACAGGCAGAACCCCGAAATAAGGTTTCTTATCAACGAAATAATCACAGTTCATACCCAAGACCTATACAGAATCGAACGTATGGCAAAACGTTGGCAGAGCTATGGACAAATACAAAAAGAACTTATCAAGAACGTGCTGAAAGAGGAAAACCCTACCTACCAACAGGAATTAAGTGGATTGATGAACTCACGGATGGACTCCATAAAGGAGAGGTTTGGGCAATCTCCGGCAGGGCGGCAAGCGGAAAAACCACCCTCGCAATAAATATAGCTAAAAATATAGCTGATGAGGGGAAATCGGTATTGTTTATAAGTCTTGAAATGACAGGAGAACAATTGGTATCAAGGATGTTCTGCGAGGCAATGGGATTTGACCATAACAGGTTAAGGGTAGGGGATTTTGGGGAAGGTTTTGACCTTAAAGACAAGACCTTTCTTAATTTTATAAACTCAATAGACTTTGAGATTATGGAAAAGGGATATAAGATTTCAGATATAATAGAAATATTAGAAACCGATTATGAAGATAGTAAGCCCGATTTGATAGTCTTGGATTTTGTCCAACTCATAGATAAGGAAGGCCAGGACGACCGTTTAGCCCTCGATGAGTTTATGAGGAAGATAACCGAACTTGCCAAGACCCATCAATTAGCCATTCTTATAATCAGCCAATTAAGAAGACTACCAAGCGGTGCGGATATGAACAAAGAACCTGATTTACAGGATAATCGTGGCTCATCATTCATTGAACAGTTGGCCCATGTGTGTCTTATTATATACAAAATTATAGAAAAACAAATGGGTAAAACAACAGAAAAGATAATGATAAAAATAGCCAAGAATAGGCACGGCCCTACGGGTGAAAGAGAAATGCTATTTAAGGGAAATATGTTTAGATTTGAGGAAATAAATCAGTATCAAGAACAATTATATTCAGATAACTAATGAGAAAACCCAATAAAAAATCTAAATCAAGTAAGTCGCATAGAATAAGGAAAGGATGAATATAGCAAGAGTTTTTCCAACAAGAACAAATATGTCGCCTATTGATAAAGATGCTTATTTCGGATCACCAGACCTGTTTACGCCTAAATATGATGAGATTCATATATCAATCTCCTTTACATGGGATTTATTGAAGTTGGATATGCTTTGTAAGGAATGGCAACGTTTTGGAAAAATAAGGTTCGGTGGACCAGCCTTTGATGACCCGGGAGATGTGTTTGTATCTGGTATGTATCTTAAAAAAGGTGTAACTATCACGAGTCGAGGATGCCCAAATAACTGCGGATTTTGTTTTGTGCCAAAACGAGAAGGTAAGCATCGAGAATTACCTATCGTTGAGGGTAATATCATTCAGGATAATAATTTATTGGCTTGCTCAAAATCGCATATAGAGAAAGTTTTCTCAATGCTTAAAACTCAAAAACATATAGAGTTCGCAGGAGGATTTGAAGCCGCACGAGTAACCGATGAAATAGTAGAATGGTTGCGAGGACTTAAAATTTATCAAATATGGCTTGCCTATGACCATCCTAATGCCGAAAAGCCATTAGTAAGGGCGATTAACCGGTTATCAAAATATTTTGGAGATAGGCAAATACGATGTTATGTTTTAATCGGTTATAAAGACGACACGATAGAAAAAGCCGAAATAAGATTAAAGCGGGCCTATGAAATTGGGACATTGCCTTTTGCTATGTTATATCGAGATGAAAAAAATAATCCACAAACAATAGAATGGAAAAGATTTCAAAGAATATGGGTAAGAGCTTCGATAATTCGAGCCAGAATGAAAAGGGCATAACAAATGAGACCCAACCTCCCCAAACTATCTGACCGAGGCCGCCTGCGTAAGCAAATCGGCGATCTCCACTTTCAAATCCTCAAACTAAAGCGTGGTGAGCGGGACGAACTTACAGGAAAGCCGGCGAATGGTCTTGGGAGGGTTCATATTCTCGAAGTATCTACTAATCCAAGGTTAGAGTTTTG
>Ga0208957_1000344_pt1 | contig 40636 bp, 75 predicted proteins | sample RifOxyA1_FD_184029 | JGI IMG/M metagenome (GOLD analysis project Ga0208957, IMG submission 184029) | Groundwater microbial communities from Rifle, Colorado - Rifle Oxygen_injection A1 (SPAdes) | ecosystem: Environmental > Aquatic > Deep subsurface > Groundwater | place: Rifle, Colorado, United... | reverse complement strand
AAAGTCTCTCATAATATACGGCAATGCCTTATTATCTTTACACCAATCGACTCTTTGCCTAATTGCTGATGGGTGCATATCTGGATGACAATAAACGTAAAATTTCGTTCCCCATTCACGTTTAATATACTTCTTAACTATTTGATACTTTTCTTCTATAATATCTTTATTTTTTATATCGTCAAAAGCAAAGATATATTCACCCATATAATCCATTAATGACAGTAAATAAGCATTATTATCATTAATCAGCCTAATGTCAAGACCTTGATTAAAAGTTAATTTAATATCTTTATCTAAAATCTGTTTAAATATATCCTTGTGTTTATGCCAACCTAAGATATTGTTATCCATAAATATAACTTTCTTATGCTTCACAATCTCATCAACTGTCGAATATTCTCTGATCTTCCCTTCTTTCTTTGGGACAAAGCAAAAATAACAATTCCTGATACATCCTCTTGTAATGAACCCAAATGATTTATCGTTTTCTGGATATATTGAATAATCAGGGGAGAGGCTATCTATCTCTTTCGGCAGTTCCTTATTAATGTCTTCACCTGTCCCCCCCCAACACGACGTTGTTGCAGTTAACGACCTTTAATAATCCTTTATTAGAAGTGAAGATAACTGAAGCATGTACTTCATCGTAATTGGTAGCATCAAATACCAATTGCTTCTTTTTCTTAGAATACGCACTATATTCAGACCTTATTAAATTAACATTATCTCCCTGTTCTTTAAAATGAGTTGATAATTTCATTAAAGCTAAATTTGGTATTTTAGAATCAAAGTCAATTAATGCTATATTCTTCATTTATTTTTCCGCATAGTATTTAACTTCTATATTGTACCTTTCAAACAGCCCAGCTAATTTAACAGTCAGTTTCCCCGACCGAGGATACGGGGGGATTTTCTCTTTTTTATTTTTCAACTTAATAATTTTAACTAATGTGTTATAGCATGTTTTAGTTATCTTCTTAGGTCTCGCCTTTTCAGAAGGATGAATAAAGTTAGTCCTTGAAAATTCTAAATAGTCAGCAAGGTTCCTGAGAATAGTCCAGATAGGAATATTGTATTTGTGCAATCCCATCCTTCTGAAGCTATTTACTACTTTTCCCTCCCAAGAATTGGCGATAGCACTGATGCAACCGCGCAGAATTCCGCCGTTATTTTCCCCGATGACTTGTGACTTTGTACGGTGCTGGTGGTCGGCTACACAGTTCTCTAATGGGACATAAACCCCCAACACCGGGCAAATCCCATTTTGTTCTTCGTGCTTCTTCTTTCTCCATTCTGATAGTTCGGACTGTTTAAGAAGTACTAATTTTTCTTTCATATGATATCAAAATTACATGTTACGTTTTTAGGTGCAAATTTTTTACATACGTCTTCATAAACAGTTACTTCTCCAATATCTACAGATATAGCATAAGGTGTGTATCCGGTTTCTTTTTTAAACTTAGAAACAATTCCAGAAACCGCTTTCAAAATATCAATTTCTAATTCTTCTTTCTTATCTAAAAATTCTTTAATCTCCATTATTTTCTCCTGACTCTTCAAATTCTTCAAACTCTCTAGCTGAATTCCATGCGCTAAGGGCGATTGCCCATTCTTTTGGGGATAAATTAGGGTACTTAGTCCCTTGCCAATCGGATATCGTCATCCATTTTGGGATTAAAGAACATGCTGGCTTTTCTTCACTTCCAGATGTTTCTTCTAATTCAATATCCATGTCACAAGCACCATCTTCAATCTCAGCTTCTTCTAAATGGGTATTGTATTCTTCAAAGGGAATAGCATACCATTTTCCCTCTTGAACCAAAAGTACCCAATATTTATCTTTCTTCTTACCTTCTCCTCTTTCTAATTTTAGAACAATCTGGTCATAACTCTTACAATGTATTTCGCAAGCCTTTTTCGTTTCTGGATCTAAACATGAAATTGAAATCATAGTATCCTTAATTATTGCATTGGCAAGTTACTGTATTTGGTGAATGGACTCTTTGACACCTTGGACAAATCCAGCCGTAAATAAATCTCGGGAATGTCTGGAAGATGGGCTCTTCTTTCCTATTTTTTGCTATTTCATTCTGGCATATTTCGCTACTGCAATATGGTCTATTTGGGTTCCAACCACAAAAACACATACTAATTCTCCTTAATTAACTTATTTATCCTTTACAAAATTATTAGACCATAACTTTAAAGTGTCGTCTTTCATTAATGATCTGAATTCGTACTTCTCGCACATTTCAGTAAAGGCACTATACACAAAATTCTCCTTGAAGTCAATATCAAATTCTTTTACGCCATCTAATGGAAGTGATACAAGTGGGAAATTTCTGTCGAAAATAACCTTCCCTTCTTTGGAGGTGAATTGCTTATAAATTTTCCAGTGACTAGGCAATTCTCCTTTTACATATTTTAAAGCAGATCCCACTGGATAGCCACCTGTAATGCTAGGTACAGAATCTGAAAGGCACCCTCCGTAACTTTTTACTTGAACCCATTGATCTGGGGTGATGCCATATTCTTTGACAAAATCACTTTTAGTATAAAAAGTTTTCTCTTTCATGTTGTACATACTACAGTTATCAAGTAGCTGGTAGTAATCTTCGTCTGTAGAAATTACAATAATCTCACATTGCCCCCCATAAGCGAAACAAAGGTCAGCGATAATATCGTCTGATTCATAGGAGTAATCTTCAAAGATATTCTTGAACCCAAGAGAAGGTAATACGTCCGTTTTCAAATGATTGAATTGCTCAAAGGCCAGTTTAAACATTGCTTGTTCTTGTGGCGTTTTCTCTTTAACCTTATCATTACGCTTCTTTTTATAATCAGGAAACATCTCTTTGCGTTTACTGTGTTTAGAATCAAAGACGAATACAAAATTGCTGGTGTTGAATGTTTTAGAAAGAGAAAGAACTTTTCTAATGAACCCAAAAATAATGTGAGTTTCTTGGTCGGACGTTGAGAGGTCGGGCATTGAGAACACGAGCTGGTAAAATAATGTACTGGTGTCTACTAGGATTACCTTTTTCATTAGATAGCCTGATTAAATTGTAATTCTGGAAAGTTAAGGGGTAATGGGATGTTGTTTTTAATACAAAATATATCTCGTGCTATTGCTGCTTGTTTGGCGGTGGAGAAATTACTATCAAAAATTCTTTTCTTTTTGTAATTTACATACCCTCTATAAAATCCAACTCTTTTATCGTAACAGACACCTCGATATCCAGAATTGTTAGCAACATTTATTAGTCTGGTATTGCAATTATTTTCTTGGTGAGTTACAATTCTACAATTTAACGGTTCATAATTACCATTATTATTTATCCTATCAATGCTTAATCCCTTCTTCCATCCATTTCCAATACACCAATCATAAAACAGTTTAAATTCATTTAACCATTCATCACAAATAATTATGCCTCTGCCACCCCAATGCTCGAATCCGTGACTCTTAGGATTATAACATCTACCTTTAATGTTTCTCCATGTCTTATGTAATGGGTGTCCCGATAACCCATGAGTCGTATTACATTCGCTAACTTTTGTCTTTTGGAAACAATTACAACTTTCAATCTTACCGGATATAACTCCATCTAATCTGATTTCTTTTTCTTTCCCACAATCACATTTACATAATACATATATCCGTCTCCCTCTTTTAGGAGCGACGGATATAATAGTGAGCATGTTAAATTTTTGCCCGATTATTTCTCCCATCCTAAAACCTCCGCTTTGCCCTCCGCTCTGTAACGAACATCCCTTGAACTTCTTCCCACTTATCAATCACCATTTCTTTAATCTGGTCTTGATACCCTTTCTCTTCAATGTATTCGATTGCTTTTTCAATAGTAGCAACTTCTGAATCAATGCAATTGTATTTTGTTTCGCCTGTGATTTCTTTTAGATATTGAAGATTTTCACGAAGATCATCCATTCCATATCCAAAAATAATGGAATATGGCGCTTCGCCGTAAGGATCTCCGACACTACTCTTTTTAATTTGCGCCTTTGCCTTTATGCCACGCTTCTTCTCTACTGTCTGTGATCCAACTTTTTTAGTTGACTTAATATACTTATTCGTCATCTGTGGTGAAACACGAATCCGAACAGACGAATAATAAGGAACTGCTTTCCCACCTGGAGTAGTTACACCAGTTGGGCTTTCACGCTCTTGATTGGTTAAAACGACAATCCAATTCTCATTTGCAATCTTTCGGCAGGTTTTACGCATCCATTCGCTGAACTCTTTAGCCCTACGCATCCCCATTTTATCTTCGTCTTCCATCTCCATAGAGGTTGAGAGGGCTGCTAGGCTATCTCCAGCGAAGACGCAAATAGCATCTTTCTTTTCCGGCTGAGGCTTCCAATTCCAAATTTCACCAAACATCTCAGGAACAGTGTCTGGACGGGAATACCTTGATTTGTCAATTTGTAATCCATAAATTTTAGCATATTCTTTGTCCAACCGAGCCTCAGGATCTGCAATCTTGTAGTCACCGCCCTTTGCTTTAGCTGCTGCACAAATTTCTGCAAGGATACTTGTTTTACCTGCACCACTCGGCCCGAACACTTCCACAATAATCCCAGAGGGTAGCCCCCCACCCCGGATTCTACTGCCGGAAATTTCTAAGTCAAGTAATGTTGAGCCAGTAGAAATTGTACCATTATCAAATAATCCCTCCACCTCTTCCATCTCAACAGGCGCATCGATACTGTCCTTAATCTTATTAGCTAATTCATCGGATATTTTCTTAGGTCTACCAGCCATTTATTCCTCCTCCCTGATACTGTCCATTGCGTCTTCGTACCCTTCCCAACTATCTACGCCATATTCCATTAAGGCATCCAGCATCAATTCAGAATGAAGGAGTTCATCATATCGGTCACTATTTATTGTAACAGTATTCACTTCAACTCTCCTTCTTCAAGTAAACGCCTTTCTTTTCACTATTCCAGAAGCGTTTGCCTTTTAGGTAGTGCTTAGTATAAGCCGCTTCCGCTCTTAGGTTCAAGCGGTACTCTTCAGAGGTTTCTTCTTCTTTACGCTGCCGATTCATCAGATCCTCCAAGCGTCATCCCAAGCGCCTCCTGTAAGATTAACCCAATCTGGTCATTCTCTTCACCAAGGTCAGTAATCTTATTAGTTGCTACACTCTTTGCAATCTTCACTAATACCTTCTTATCAATATTATTTACTTTAGCGTTCTGGTCGTTCTGCATTAGTGTATCATAAGCAGCATCAACTACAATTTTGCAATCTTCTTTAGCCAGTTCAAGAGTCTCGATAGCTTGCACCATCTGGTGGAGGCAGTTTTTAATTTGTTCCATTTTGTTTCCTTTTGTTGGTTAGATTACATTTGAGGTCCAGAAGGCGAAGGGCCACTGGTAAATGATTTATTGATATTAAATAACACAGCTTCTCCCTTCACTAATTGCAACCTACTTTCATCAATCCATTCCCACGCAGGGATAGAACCATCTGTGTTTAGTCTTTGCTGCTGAATGCCATAATGCAAACAGCCAGTGGCATACTGTGCGACCACCATAACAATCCCTTCTACTCCTGTTACATTATCTCGCAACAAGTCTCCATTGTTAAATTTATGTTCTCTCATTTCATTTTCCTTTGTTTAAGTAATATGACTGGACAGGATTTAAACCTTGTAATACCGACATCCTCTTATTAACCACTGTTGCTAATTAACTATGTCGTTTGCCCATATGGACTTTCAGCGTCTGCCTATTCCGCCACCAGTCATAAGTTTTAAAATTGGATCACGGCAGAGATTCGAACTCTGGTACTTCAACCTGTTTGATTAACGCTGAACCTAACCCAGCTCCCGTGATTTTAAATTTGGTGGATGGTAGAGGACTCGAACCTCCTGGGGATTTCTCCCTTGGCTTTACAGGCCAACCCGCTGCCCGTTACGGGTTTACCCATCCAAATTCCAATTACTCTTTCAGTGTGCGCCTACGTTTAGGAGCCTCCTGTACTTCTACTTCCTCCTCTTCTACCTCCGGCTCCGGCTCAGGTTCCGGCTCCAACTCATTCGCGCTTTCCGCAACGTCCTTACAATACATCTTGACTTTACATTTATCACATTCCTCATACTTGTCATAATCGTCACCGAAATCAGCATCAATCGGGCAAGTAATTTCTCCAGTATTAGTATTTACTCCTTTATCTTCCTGTACCGGCTTAGGGCTGCGCCGACTTACCAGAGGGACATCATTTTCCATCGGCTGGCTATCGGTGACATGTGGCTTCTTAGCCGCTCCCATAATTAGTTGAATTTCTTCGTAAGAGTGAAGAGTAATCAACTGGTCAAGCTGCTGTGCTGTTTCAATTTCCTCATCCGAAATAACGTACTTCCTGTCCTCGAAAGTAGGAGGTGACACTTCCCAGTTATCATTAGGGAGTTTCTTTAGGTTCATCCAAATCGTTTTCCCCTCATCTGGATCAGGATAAGCAATCAAACCACCACCTCTGGGGCGTTTTGCCACTTCCTGCAATTTCTTTTCAAAGAAGAAGTGAGCGTTCTCAAGAATCTGAATACCCTTCTTTTCTTCCTTCTCATCACTCCGGGAAATAGCATTATAAATTACTCGGCGAGAAGGCCATAGTTCAGAATGTTCTTTCTTGAATTTATTATATTCAGCAGCTTCCATACTACCTGCTTCTGCCAGAACTTCAATACGCTTCTCACATACAGGACAAGGCTGGCTGTAGTTCTTCAATGGGCATACTACCGGCTTCTTACAGGCACCTACTCCTCGGTGAACCCAAATATCAAGAAGGTAAGTCAAATCACCTTCATTAATATTATAACCATTGGTAGGATAATTATCCCCTGCAATAAATGGAATAATATCAAACCCGATCTCAAGGCCAGGTTCAGGCTGGGGCTTGATAATCCACTGGTTGACCCCTTCTGGAACATTGAAATAGGATTCGTAGTCGTTCAAACCACGGTCCTTTGCCTTGTTCTGCTCCTCAAGGCGTTTCTGTAGTTGATTCTTCATTGCTTTTCGATCAATTGCCATTCTTATTCTCCCTTAATTAGTTACTTTGTTGATGTTCAATTTGATATGATAATTTAAAATATGCCATTTCCATTTGATCCATTTTCATAATTAGTCCTTCTGAACAGAAGCCTTCCGCCATTCCTTAAACATTGAAGCAATAGCAAGGCTACTCTTCCGACTCCGTGCCCCGGATGCCATGTTACCTTTCTCTGCCCGCTTAGTCGCTTCACTATTAAAAATAGCCATTTCGTCCTGAATCTTTACCAACATCTCATTAAGATTTTCCATTTTGAGTCTCCTGTGTGTTTGTGTTAGATACGTTAGCTGCGCCAGTAATAAGATCAGTTAGTGTTTTGCCTGATTTTAATTGATTGCTGATTGAATCGTAAACCAATTTTTGATTAAAATAGATAGCATATTTCGTTGTGTAGTAATACTTGATAATTATTTTAAAAATAAATGGAATTACACCTAAAACGATAATTCCCGCCAATGCCCAGAGTCCAAATAATGAAAGTGCTTCTGTCAATTTTTTAAAGTCCTCCTTCTCAATTTAAGATTCAATTCCTGTGTTACATTTTGTTCTTCTTTCCCATCAGACCCTCCTGAATTTTTAGTTGTGAAATACTGTGCTGCGAACATTTTGTAAAGTAAGTCGATTTGCTTACTTTTGTCAAGTAGCTGGTAATGAAAATTTAAAAAAAGATCGGCATTTGTTTTAGCATCTGCATATTCTTCTCTTTTGTTTTTTAATTCATTAAACATTTCAATATATTCAGGCAGATCATAAGTGTATGCCTCCGCTGCTTTATCGGTTAATGCTTTATCAAATCCTCCAATAGTCGGGTCTTTCTTAATCCGAGCAAATTGCTGAAGCCTAAAAACCTTTAAAGAATCCTCTAAATTCTTAACTTGAGCTTCAAGGTGGTTAACTGTTCTTGAATGATTATGCCATTCTTGATCATATAAGAAAATCAAGTGTGACATATTAGCTGCCTCTTCGTCAAGGCTGAATTTATTTATTTTAATATCTTCAGACGGGTTAAGGTTCATTTGGGTTATCCTTACATTTTAATTTAGCTAATCTACCTGTGCTACATTCGTCTTTGTGTCCATATTCAAAAGGACATTCTCTGCATAATATAATCCCATTTACTGGGTCCAGTGCGTAACCTGGCATCAGTTTCTTGGGTTCGATGTGATGGGCGGCTAGTGGATTTTCTGGGATTTTTTCCTTATCACAGATTTCACAACGATTTGTCCCAATTTCATCTCTTTGGTTCTGAAAGCATTTATCCGACCAAATATATAGTTCATATTGTGTAGGTTGATTAGAGTTGTCTTTCTTTTCAAATGGATCAGATTTTAAATTATATAACGAACAATTATGTTTGCATTCTCCTGAACAATAGAAATAATTTTGCACAAGCCCAATTGGCTTCTCTATGGAAGATATTCTATCATATAATTGACTGTTTGTTGGTGGGAGCCATTTGTCACACTTCTTGCATTTAACTAAAATACCGTAACCATTTGGATCGTCCATTATCTCTTCAACTTTGCAAAAGAATGGATGCTTTTCTTCGAAGTCTTTCTTTTTAAAAGTACATCTTTCTTTTTGCACCTCTGATTTATAGCACCCACAAGAATTTGTATCTCCTTTCTTTAGACTTCCTAACGCATATTCTTTTATATTCTCATCGCAGGAGCATTGAGCCGATACCTTTCTTTTATAGTAAGAATTTACGCCCAAATCCTCAATAACAGTTAATCTACCATATGTCTTACCAATTACATCTTCTCTTTTATTAATTTGTATTTCTGATTTATAACACCCACAAGATGTAGTAACGCCAATTCTCAGCGAGTTTAAAAGATAAGTTCTAATGTTTCCATCATGAGAGCAAATTGCCTCTACTTGTCTACGACCCCATTTATTTTGTTCAACTTCTTTAATTATTGTCAACCTGCCATAAATATCGCCAGGATTAATTTCAATTCTATTCCCCACTATTCCTCCTTTTCTACATATCCTCCACTGTAGATCTTAAGTAACTTTGCTACTGGTACAGGAATCTCTTTCTCGTTTCTAATGTATCCATGAATTGTGCGTTCCCCTACGCCAAGTCGTTTTGCCAATTCTCTCTTACTCCAACCCATTTTAACCCTAATTTTGTCCAATTCTAAATAATCCATTTAATCCTCCTTTAGTACCTTATCGGCATAATGTAAGAAATACTTTAACTTTATTTTATATATTTAGCAGAATAATTCCAATTCCCTGCACCTCTTGCACCACCTGATACTACTTCTGAAATGTCAAATGGCGCATCGAGAACAGCCTGTAAGAGAATACTATAATCACTAATCGCCCGACTGCCAGCTATAATCGTGATCAATCCAAACATTCCTTAATTTTCTTTACTAAAATATCATGTTCGTTTTCTGGTTGTCTACGGAAGCCATCGGTTAAATGGCTTGCCCCTGCTGTCGCTTCGACGTAAGGGAGTGCTTGCTGGAGTAGAGGCAGAAAGTAATCACAGGCTTCTTTGAAGCCTTTACTGAACAATGGATTAACCCCTGAAATATATCCTGATCCGTGTCCATCATGCCAATCTATCCATATGTCTATCATGATTTTTTGTAGATTATCGTTCATTTTAGTTCCTTAAGGGAATTAGCAAAATCTTTATCTACCCTAACACAAGTAAAAATCGGCAGGAACAACGATTTAATTGGGTCGTTTTCCTTACTTATAATTTCATTGTATTTTACTTCAATAACCTTATTGAGATATTCACTGGGGTCTTTTAATCTATCAGCATCCGTTAGTCCACTTCCACAATTCGTCTTTAGCCCACCGCACGATGTCACCAGGACTAACGAGCCAATCATATTAGGATTTTTAGAATGTGGCTCTACCCCAATACATTCTAAATCTGCGGAAAGTTCAGCCTTTAATTTTATTTGAGTTTTTAGACGTTTATTCTCCCAGATACCATTTTTATCTTTTACAATAACACCCTCGCGTCCCATACTTAAATATCGATTAAATATAACAGTGGCTTCATCCCAAGAATTGACGGTGTAATTATCGACAAGATGAATTTTATCGAAACCTGTGACTCTTTCTTCTAATTCAGAAAACCTATAATTGTAAGGATACAGGCATTTCTCATTAATAAAATCATCATAAGGGATCATGTCCCACAGAACAACATGAACCAGTTTCGCTTCTTCATCGGTGATGGTATTTTTGATCGCCTTATTAAGAATCCCAGCACTGACTTTTCTCGGGAGCAGAACATCTTTATCAATGCAAATTGCTTCCCCATCAAAAACCACATTCATCCCATCGGCCAATTTCAGAAAATCTTGAACTAAATTATCTAAAAGGTCGATTTCTTTTCCGTTCCTGGTTCGGTATTGGACTTCACCATCTTTAACGATTGCATTGATCCGTATTGAATCTTCCTTGCACTGGACAAAAAATGGAGGGGTAATATGTTTTCGGCTCTTTTCTGAATTCCTTTCGCACAAAGCTACTGGAAAAGTTTTAATTAGATTTGGAGTCATTTTATTGATGCTCTTATAATCACATCCACAATTAGGGTCTTTCTTGATAATCCGCTCAATAAGGTCAGCATTTTCAGGGGAGACACAAGACAACACCTGTTGGAGATACTCAATTCCAGTATTGCCTGTATAGGTTCTGTCTGATAAAGAAGATAAACTATACATCGCCCATTGCAATGATTGGTCTTCTTCGTGCTGGTATTCAGGAATTTTCTTAATCCCAAATATGACTTCTGGTGAAAGAGCCAACCTAAAGAACTCGTTTAATTCTTTGTTGTCTTTATTCTGTTTAAGAATTTCGATCTTCTTGTTGGTAGAAGGCTCATTTTGGAGTATATTTATAATTTCGTGTGTTTGCATTATCGTCCTCAAGTTTTAACAATCGTCATATATGTGCTAGTGAAAGGCATCTTGCACCCATGGCAAAGACTATCCCCGAAAATATGTGCAACCTCCCAAAGTTCCTTAGTGAGCGTGCCTTGATCCTCAATTTTAATATAGCTTGGAACTTCCATATTCAAATCAGAGTAATATTTTTTCAATAGCCACCAACCGTATTCAGTTGGCTTAACTGTTACGATATCATTCCAGTTAATTTTCATGCCGATCCTCCTGCCGATGTTTATTTAATTATGTCTGGTAGTTGTAGTGGTTAATCTTGGTTGGGTTGCCGGTAATAGTTCATCATAACAGTCTTATATTGAACTATTAACTTAATAATTACGCCTTAATGGTCTTATTTCGAGCTATTAACCTTCACCCATATTTAATATCATTAAAATTCTGGCCTGGTTTAAAATCGTATATCCATGCTTCTATAATACTAATTCTCTCTTCGATTGTCAAGGATTTTAAACCTAATAAGTGTTGCGCCCGTTTATTTTGTGCAATTTTGGCTCGGCAGGAATTGCAGACTTGATTAATTCCTAACCCCGTGACACATTCATCTTTTGTTTCGTGGCATTCTTTACAGATAAAAGTAGTTACAAGAGCCATATTATTCCTCATTAATTTGCATTAAATCATATACCATCTTATTACAAATATCAACTACTACTCTGATATCTCCAGATAACGAAGCGTGCCTTATTTTATACAATTCCTGGATGATTTCTCCATAAAAATGGTGAAGCATATTTTTAACAGCCGCTTCTTTAGCATATGGATACTCTTGTCTGTTTGCCCAAAATTGTGTTCTTATTTCCCCTTTAATAATGTATTCTTCTCTTTCTCCAAATCCACAAGGGAAATTTTTCCCTGTTTTGACAGTATCAAAATAAACAAATGGAGTATAATCAAAAGTTCTATAATTATAGGTATTTTTTATTTTAATAAAATTAGTTAGATTTTTCATTAGTATCCCCTTTAATTAAACTTTCAATACAGTCTGCGGACTCCTCCAATAAATCGGAGATCCTGTCAGGCTCATTATTTTGAACGGATTTCCGTGTCGTGATTGACCGCCTGATTTCTGCTCGCTTTCTTAGTCTAAAGATTAAGTCTTGCATTATAGTCCCTCACGAGGTTCTACTCTAACTGATATATCAGAATCATTACTACATTGACTGATATAATGTTTAGTGAATATAATTTTATATTCTAATGCCGGAGACTCGTCTGGGATTGGTTCAAAATATGGAGAATACCCAATGTATTCATAAATACCTACGGATTTAAGATATTCTACACCAACTGGGGTAAACTTAATCCTGTTAAAGAAGTCTGGGATATGCCCTTCACTAATAACTTTTTCATCGCAAAAAATTTTTCCTATTCGCTCCATATTATTCCACATCTTCAGTTTTGATTTTACCGCATTTAAGGCAGGTATATTCAAGCCAATTTTCTTGATCATAAAATCCAATGTTATAGAATCTTTCAATCGGGCTTGACCATTTGTGACCAATGAAGAAACATTTAATTCTTTTTAGGAGTTTCATTATTCACCTTATCATAAATAATTTTTCTGTTCTCTTTGGCCTTGTTTTACTATCGCCAACCGATAACCCCATTTGCGATTGCATTTCTTTTACGCATTCAAAATCATCCGGTGCTTCATATTCACTAATTACAACGGCATTATTCTTCGACCATTCTCGCATTACATTCCAGAATTTATTATGATCAAATCCGCTGAACGCTCCATAATTAGTTGTATTTTGGTATGGAGGATCGCAATAAATCAACATTCCCTCTGGATCAACATTATCGTACATATCCCAGAAAAAGTCAACATCTTTTATTAAGGGTAGTTGTTTTAGTAAACTTCTTTGCGTGGTGCCAGCATAACAAGTTTTGCCGTCTGACCTAGCGTAACCGCCGAACCATTTACCTGCGAATGAACAACCGAATCCACAGAACGCTGTCATAGGGTCATCTTCTGGTTTATTTTTCTGGTAGTGTTTGTATTCTTCTTCCGTTACAAAATCAGGCGGTATCCAGCCATCTTGTAATGCTTGATACATAGAGATTAAAGATTTGTTCCCGTCACTAGCAAATCTTTTACCTTTAATCTCTTGTAAAACCCACCCCCCCGCAGAATGGTTCGTAGTATGTCTGGTTATCTTTTCTTACTGATTCAAGAAAAGTAGCAATTTGTTTCCTGATTTTAGATTTTCCGCCTAAGTATCGCATTGTGTCCTTTTAATTAATTACACGAAACCACCGCATCGCTCAAGGCACGAGACGTAGTTTTTAATAGCATGTTTGAAAGGTTTCTCAAAGTCTTCTGGCTTCCAAGTGGACCAACCCGGCGGGATCGCCCAGCAAACCCAACAGCTATTTTCTTCGTTCCATTCGGTGGTTCCATTCAATCTAATAATTCCTTTATTGTCTCCCTTGAAAAATCCAACAGCCGTATTTCCTATGGCGAGAACTATTCTACATGATTCTAATTCTTTTTTAAGGTGCTTTTCACTGCATTTCTTAATAATGCTCATTGGAGGCTTTTTCGTCGGGCACTTTACTACGTGCGTTTTCAGAAAGTCCGATTCTTCGAAGCCGTATTTCTGGAGAGAGTTCCATAAAATTTTTCCGTCACGGCTATCAAACGGCTTATTTGAACGCATTTCATCTTGATTTGGATTTTCCCCAATTATTACCACATTAAATTTTCCTATTCTCGGCGCTAATGGATGTTTACATTTCCCTCTCAATTCGCACTCACAGCATTGCATCAAATCTGAATCTTTGCCAGATTCAGATATTTCCCTGCCATGGCTCTCCCCGATGACATCGCCAACTAACCAATTGGATAGATTTATATTTTCCCTCTTGCCAATTAAATTATATAAGTTGGCGTACTTCACGAATGGGTTCAAAACAATCCCCAAGTCGAGAAAATAGTTATCGATATTTTGGGTTGGGGGATCTGATTCTTCGTTAAAAGCTCCAATGTCATTTAAGATTGTCAAGAGCTTCCCCTTCAATGCCGGTTTCTCCTTTGTGAAGAATCCCGGTTTAAGGGAGTCTTGGTATTGTTGTATAGTTTTTATAGCGGCTGGCCCTAACCCCTTCACCTCCGAGAAAGGTATTCTGAGCGTTTTTTTGGAAGCATCCGCTATCCAGTTTGAAGCGTGACTGGAAGCGAGGAGTGGTGGGCAGACCTTTAAACCCAGACGAGTTGCTTCCTTGAGCAGGGCTGGTTTTTCGGCTTCACCACCATGGGTTAATGAGGCGCAGATGAACTCTGAGGGAAAATTTTCCCTTAAATAACAACAATCGTATCCTATCTTGGCGTAGGCTACTGCGTGGTTCTTAGAGAAAGCATATTCCGCGAATTTCAACAACTCATCCCAGAACGATAATGCTTCTTGTTCTGTAAAATATCCAGTAGTTTTGACACCTTTAAGAAACTGTTCCAGATAGGGGAGGAAAAATTCTTTATCGCGCTTCTTTCCTATTACTTTACGAATTTTATCAGCGACTTCTTCTGATAGTCCTGCAATTTTAGTAAAGATTTCAAGAATTTGTTCCTGATAAATCAGCTCAGAATATGTTTCTTTAGTTATCTCTTCATAAATTTCGTGCTTCTTTTCCCATGTTCCACTTTTCTTATTATTTATATATCTTTGCGTGATGCCACTATTCATAGGACCAGGGCGCACGAGAGCCAAGGCAGCTACCATTTCTTGAAATGATGAAATGACCATATCTTTAGATAGGCGAGACATCGACCACGTGTTGAACTGAAAGATGCCTGTGCAATTTGAATTTGATAACTGTTTAAATATATTTTTATCATCTAATGGTATTTTATTAAGATCAATTTTTATTCCTTTATTTTCTTCTATTAAATTCAGACAATGATTTATGACTGTGAGATTACTTAATCCGAGTACATCTAATTTCAAAAGCCCTGCGTACTCTGCATCTTCCATATCAAGACCAATAACTAAATGCCCATTTCTTTCTGCTAAGTTGGCCCTTGTTCCTAAAGTCAAATCTTCACTTGAAATGATCTGCGCGGCTGCATGGCGTCCATATGCTCTGTATTGACCACGTAATTTTTGAGAGAACTTTATCACCAGTGGAAATTTGTTATTAAAATCAATACCTTCCTGTGTTCCTAAAGAAGTTTCAAGATCTATCATATTCTTCGTAAAATTATTTACTTCTTGGAACGGAATATCAAAAACCTTTGCAACATCTTTAATTGCCGATTTTTCCTCAATACGAAGAAATGTCGTTACACCTGCGATATTGTTCTCTCCGTATAAAAGTTGGAGCCTTTTTGAAATATCTTCTCTTTTATTATCCGGGAAATCGACATCGATATCAGGTGGGTTGTATTTAGAACGCCCGTTATTCAAGAACCTAGAGAAATTAGTTTTATGTACTAATGGGTCAATATCGGTAATATTCAGGAGAAAGGCAATAGTCGAGCCAGATACAGACCCGCGCCCTGGCCCTACGAGAATACCTGATTCCTTGGCCCATACTACCAAATCGGTTACTATTAAAAAGTACCTTATAAAATTCTTTTCTTTTATTAATTCATATTCTTTTTCTACTTGTTCCTTATATTCTGGATGATTATCTAATTCATCGTTGAATCTTCGTTTGAATCCATCTTTAATTAATTTATTAAATACTTCTATTTCATCTTGACCTTTGTATTGAGGCGGAATAGGCAAAGATATTTCTTTTTGCTCAATCCTAAAGTCTTTGCATTTTTCTACAACTTCCATGGTGGATGCAATAGCTTGTTTGATTTCTGGATCAGTCAGAATTCCTTGCTTTTTAAATTCATTAATAAAATAATCTTTATCGCACATGAACAGGTTTTGAATGTCAAAGCGCCATCTCGTAGGATCGTCGAGTTTCCGCTTAGTCTGGCAACAGAGAAGGATATCATGGACCTCATAATCATTAGGCTCAATATAGTGACTGTCGTGAGTTCCCAATAACTTAACTCCATATTTTTCATGCAGGTCAAGACAGAGATTTACATGGTCTTCATTTATCTGATATTGGTGTGGCATTACTTCTAAATAAAGATCATCACCAATTTTATCGTGAAGTTTTTTAAAGAAATCAATCCCACCTTCTAAATTAAGGAATGAAGCGGCACATGCTGTGCCGATCACTAGACCTTCTGCGTGATCCAAGAGCATCTGATAGCCAATCCTTGGTCGTCTGTAAAAGTAATGGAGATTTGCTTGTGAAAGCATTTTTAAGACATTAGAAAATCCACGGGTATCCTTAATCCATATAGTCAAATGGCCCCGTTTTTCGTCTTTATTTTTTATTTCTGGATCAGGGACACAGTACATCTCCACCCCTGCAATCGGTGTAATCCCATATTTCTCGCAAGCTCGTTGATGTTTGACCAAACCTTCCACAGTCCCGTGGTTGGAAATTCCAAGGAATTGAAACCCCCGTTCGCTTGCATACTTTGCACAGTCTTCTGGCAATCCGTACCCATCGAGAAGGCTGAAGCTATCGTGACGATGGAGTAAACAGAAATTTTTATTTATCGACATACTTACCTTAATATCCAATAGTTTTAAAATCAACCATCACACGCCTCAATGCGTAGTTGGTTGATTATGAACAACAGGAATAATCCCAGCGTCCTCTTCCTGCTTCTTAAGAATCCTGCAATGCGTATCAAAACTAACGCAAGTAAGTTGAATTCTCCCATTGCACTCAAGACACGGAAACTGGACATCATCGTCATCAGGATCGCACTTTTCACAAGTGCATTTCATCTTTGTTTCAGTCGAATAAAAGGCCGTACATGTATCGCATTTGTACATATACACCTTTTTTCTTCTGGTTTTAAGCGAGTATCCTTCGGACTTTTCTATCTCTTCGAGATCCTTTTCCATAATCTTATGGACTTCATAATCTTTCTTCGCTTCTTTATCCTTCCACTTCCCCTTCTCGAACCATTCTTCCTTGATCATTTTAGCGTGAATTCTAAAATAGTCAGCGGCTAATTTAATTGTGCTTTTCATTTCAATTCCTCTCTGGTGGATCTGGTAAATACATCCAGTGTGTTACTTCATCATCGGTTGGGCCACGCTCTATACATTTGTCTTTAAAATTACCATAATACAATTCTTGAAATTCAAAATCTAATTCTGAATTTTTAAACATCTGTTTCTTTTTACCATCCCGATCAAATGTAGAACCATAAAAAGATTCATGGATAGAATAACCACCACCTGAATTGCATTCCTCGAAAACAGGATCAAATTCAGCTATTAAAACCTGAACGCCATATTTGCCCTTTGGGATTTCTGGTAATCCATCTTTTACGCTAATCCATTTCATTAATCCCACCCCGCAATACGTCTAATTTCTTTTACGATACGACAGTGTTCTTGATACTCAATCTCGGATTCTCGATCATCCCACTCCCCTTCGAAAGTATTGCAATCATAAAGTGATTCGGCATAATTACTGATAATTCTTGCTGCATGTAGGATGTGGAGCTTGTCTGTTTCGTTCATTTTATTATCCTTTGATGTTGATTAATTGTTAACTACTTCTTCACTATAATAATTATCAATCTAAATGTCAAACAAAAATAGCGCAACACTTATAAAATGTAACGCTATTTAACTCAGTGCGGGATTTATTTTACACCATCGGTTCAGCACCTAATTCTCTTGCTTTTTTAAGCCAATTTTTCTTCCACTTTATTCGTAATGGTGTTTCTGCTTTCCATACTTCAATAATCTCATAACATCCGTCCACGAGGGATAGCAAAGCGTCATCGTTTGCCCTTGTATTCCAAGCCGTAATTGCTTCCTTTTCTGAATTGAATAATCCGAACCCTAAGCAGAAAATTACACCAGCGCAACCTCTCGTCCTGCACGATACATGATAAACAGTCGTCCCTAAGTAATCACTGGTGCAGATTATCGCATTACTTTCCCCACAGAACGGGCAAGGTTTAATTTTCATTATTCCCCTTCTTCAAATTCTTTAATCAATAGCCTTGAGACCTCAAGCACCTTCTCTAATTCTTCAATATCCAACCGGATACTTTCGCTGCCATCTTGAGATAGAAGAATAAACGGGCCTGCCGCTTCATCTTCTATCTGAACATGCGTTACCCCTTCACCGAAAATTGGGTTAACTCCTTTAAGATGAATAGAAAAGGCGATTGGGGTGATTTTGTATTCTGGGTTATTCATATTAGTTTCCTTTAGTTCTCAATCCAGCCTTTAGTATCTTCGTCCATACCTTCTTCACCGGCGTCATTGAATGGACATCCACCAAATGTAAGGCAAGATAAAGAAAATGAACTTTCTGATTCGCATTCGGGGCAAGAGAAATCATCTTCGGACTCGCACCCGCATTCGCACTTTAGGGGCATCTCATGTTCTTCGGCATATTCACATTTATCACAACGATATACGAATGTTTTAATTTTCTTGTTTTCGAGCAAATTAGTTCTCCTTAAGATTTGATTTGTGGCACGAGCGGAAGGAATCGGACCTTCCCAATCGGATTTGGAGTCCAATTCGCCAACCTTGGAACATTCGCCCGTATTAAATTATTTTCAAGTCCATAAATTTTGAAAATACTTTCCCATAAGCCTACACCCATTCTGAATCCTATCAGCGTAAATTTTGTACCCTACTGAATTAAAAACATGGGTATCGTTTTCTCCTCTGACCATTTCTGACATACCAGAATTATCTTTACATTTTTCAAATTTAAAATCACTCACCCCTGAATGGAATTGACTCTCCCAGTCAGAATCTGGTTGCAAATTGGTAAAACTCCAAATCATTTCATCTAATACCCAATCCCATCTCTGGAACCATAACGAATCAGTATCATGTTCATTTTCTTTCAGAGGGGCATTGGTTGATTTTAATTCATCTGGTACATCTTCGTCATCAACAAATGGAGCACCGTGCTTATCTTCCTTAATCATTTTAAGACCGGGAAGTATTAAAATAGCAAGGGTGCTGTCAAAATTCCAAATGTCGTAATCGTGAATTTTAATATTGCGTTTGCGTTTGGAGTATATCCATTCACAGAATTTCGTAAGCCGCGAATCTTCACCTGTTTTAGTTTCCGATAACCATGTTCCAAAATCGTGAACATAATCGGGCTTTTCTCCATCCTTGTCTTTTTTAGCCCAGAAACATAATATTTCCGCTATTTGATAGCACCCAATGAAATTTTTGCATTTCCCTATTTTTACGCGCATTTAATCTCCTTCTCATCTCCGCTGTATTTTAAAATTACTTCTGAAAGTTCATAACACATTCTACCAACCCACTGCCTATCTTCCTCGTCGTTTAATTGTAATCCAACTCCGTGACCCGTTTTATACATATTGGAAATCAGTGAATAAGCAAAGTCGTCAGAATCTATATTAACATGCCCATTATAATAAACAATTTTAAGCTTCATGATTTATCCTTGATACGGGAGATCTGGATGGAAATATCCATAAGCCCAAAATCCAATTGCTCTACCTTTCTTATCTCTGTATTCAATCTCTGCTGGAACATTATCACCAGCGGTCGCCATAACATGCTCTGTCAATTCCCCATATCTAATTTTAACGTAAGCCCGTCGAATATATCTAATCAGCCGTTTTAATTTAGTCATAGTTAACTATACCATTGTTGGTGAACTAAAACCCCATCAACAGTAGCCAATTTTTCATATTTTGGTTTAGGAGATTCACAAAATTTTACCATAGCAGAAAACACAATAACGGCGTCTTCACTACGCCCCTCATTTTGTACCTTTCGCCTAATTCTTTTAGTTTATTGTACATTTTGTCCCCTAATCCCCCATTTCATTATTTATTTCTTCGTAACTGATAATTGGATAACACTTGCCGGTGATGTTTTGTTCTCTGTTTAGCTAATTCCTGAGAAAACACCCGCAAGATTTAGATTGCCACCCCTAAGCCGCCCCAAGACTACCCTCCTATTGTCTTTTTCGGGCATGAACATTGACATAAACATATCGTCACCTATGCGATCGTTCTTTTAATTCTCGTATTTTTCTTTTAGAATCGCTAATTGTAACTTCTCTTCCGCCTCTTTCTTTTCCCTATCTATCTCTACTTTCTTTTTATTAAGGCTTTCCAATTCGAGTTGCCTGCTTTCTACCATTTTTTTAAACTGCTCAATATCAGAAAACGATAAATCAATGCGGTCTTTGACAAAAATTACGTCATTAATCTCAACATTATAACAATTATCGTAACTGCCTAATCCCTCTGCATATGTAGAGACGACTGATTCAAGATAACTGTTCTCTCCAAGCTTTTTGATCAGGTTATCTTTTGCTTTACTAACGGTGTCTCCAGTCACGTAGCTTGAATAAATTATACTAGATGACGCGTAATTGTCGTTGTCTCTATAGGATTGGTACACATCGTAATAAATATGCCACATATCGTCCTCCTATGCTATCATTCGTTTTAGCTCTCTAACTTCATCGTCACCCAGCCCATCTAAATCATGCGTATTATACTCAACATTAAAAACATTTGCAACAAAAGAACTCATTGAACCTTCAAGTTTTTTCTGTGCCCTTCTGCCTGGTTCATCGTTGTCCATGGCCAAATAGGCGGTTTTTAATTTCTTTTGCTTCAAGGCAATGAGCTGCATTTTGGTAAAATTCACCGACAAGAGTGCCACCCCATCAACTCTACAAGCATCCATTACGCCTTCGGTGATTATTACTGATCCACCCTCCTTGATGCTGTCGTAGTTAAAAATTAAGCCAGCACGTTTCACCACGGCTTCGCTGTCTAAGGCGAAAATATAAGGTAGTGCTCTTGGGCTTTCACTTACGTCTCGCCCTATCCAATTTACTAACTTGTTATCCATGTAAACAGGAAAGATGACTCTCCAAGAGGCGCGGCCAAATTCCCCGCTCCACATCACGTCATATTTTTTCTGAATTTCGAGATATGAGTACCTGCGCTTCTTTAAATAATCCTTCGCTATTTGCGGAAGAACAGAAGTAAATGATTTAGGTAAAATTAATTTAGTGTTCTGGTGTTCTTCTTCATTTTCTAATTCTTGAATTTCTTCCAGAATATCAGATGGATTTAATTTATATCTATTGAGGATTTCTTTAGCTTTATGATATGAGCCTTCTGTTTTGACTAAAAAATCTGTTATACTGTGATAGCCACACTTCCAACATGAAAGGAATTGAGTAGGGCTTATCGAAATCCCTAAATGATAAGCATCATCCCCGCACCAAAAACAACTTTTCAACCCAACTAACTTTCCGATATTCTTTCCAGATTTATTCCATTCTATATCTGGATGATCGTTCAAATAAGCCAGTACATCGAAGTCATTATTCATTTCTCGACAATAATACATTTATGAGTTTTAGCACAATCAAGGCAAATCACTACCCAATCACCTAATCTGTCAAGTCCATAACTTTTACCTGTTATAAGTTCTTCTACCGGGATCGGTTCTTTCTGGGTACTAAATTCATAATTCAAATTAGCATCATAAAATGCTTTCCCACCACAAATATCACATAATCTATAATCAGCGTATGCCATTATTCTGCCTCTTTAATTTCATTAGGATATAGTTCTATAATCCAGTCAACGCCTTCTGGCATTACATCAATATAATCACCATCTACATTTTGGACAAACCCATAAATTGGGCGTTTAACATTTTTCAAATGGAATATATCTTTCCTTAAAATTTCGACTTTATCACCGATGTTAAACACTATTCTTCCCTCCTCTGATAATGTTCAGGAACCATACACATCCTAATGCTTTGTTCTTCAGTGAACCCAACACTAATTAGGGCATTGTATTTCGCCATCCAAAGTTTCGCCATATAATTATAATGCTCAATTAACATCGGAAGGTTTTCTTCGGCTTTCTGTAGAGTCTCTTTTAGGTTCATCAATTCGGCATTTTTAACTATTTCTTTAACTTGGTTTAGTTCTTTCATTTTATGTTGCCTCCTCAAAAGATTCTTCACTTTCCATATCACATTCGCCACTGTCAAGTTGATTTGATTCGGCCAATAAAAAGCGAAAACTTTTCAATTTTAGATTCTCAATTCCGTCACCTAATTCAAGCCGAACGACAACACCCTCTTCTGGGACAATCGACCGGCAAAATTGAGAGTCCTGATCGCAAACATAAGTTTCTCTTAATTTGTTAAAAAATTCATCCTTCCATCTGTCTTCAGACCAAGCGCAAATTTCATCGAACCAATCATTCGCTTTCCCATAATAAATTTCGGGGACTGTTTCCTGCCCTAATTCCAATGCTCTATGCTTAACTTGGTGCCAAGGTAACTCTGTTACGACCCCATCAATGTTAATCTGCGTAATCCTGTAAATATAAATCTTGTACTCACATTGCTTACAACTGTAATCGAAATTCTTTTGAATTGGCCTTCCACCTGGGGTAAATCCGCAAATTTCGTAAAAAATATTTTCGCCCTTATGCAGTTTACCCTTGAACTGCTCTCCTGAATGCGTCCAGAGGTCTTCCCCATAAAATCCCGGCCCTGTTATCATTTTACCATTTTTAATTACCCTACGACTTGAGTAAATGTAATCATACTCTGAATCGATGATATTGACCCCAATTTTCTTTAGAATTTTTTCATATAATTTAAGAGGTTTCTTAACCAGAACTCGCCCTGTAATGCCACTACTTCCGTGCATCTTCCAAGTTACTGAAATTAAAGAATCTTTCTTAATCTTGAATATATTCTTGGCTAATTGAGCCGTATCAAAATGATGCGTAAATTGCCCATCAATGAGCCTAGACTCTACAGGTTTCTTCCCTTTCTTTGCTGAAGGATTAGCCGGCTTCCATTTAACTGGAACAATATATTTGCAGCAAATAGGAACACCATTTAACTCTTCAAATTCATCACCAACTTGCACTTCTGGAATTAGTTTGTTAAGTGATTCGAATGTTTTATTAAGAGAAGAAATAGGAATCCAAAATCCCATACTCTTTTCACCTCTTAATTTGAGCGTTCTGATTCTTCTATTCACATCCAGCATCCCTCCTGCTGATTTGCCCTCACTGTCTTTACGCCGGATAAGGTCGTTTGCGGTACAGAAATCTTCCGATAGTTGGCACTCCGGGACGAAATAAAGGCCAACATCACCAATCTGGGTATTAATGGAGACTATTACATTGTTCCCGAAAATCGTACTACAAATTAATTTTTGGGCATCCATGTGGTGTCTGAGATTATCAATTTGAAATACAGTTGCTGCGTAATTACTCATTTGTTCTACTCCAGTTAAGTAATGAAATTAGTTACTATTTAAGGTTGATTCGTTTAAATGCAAAACCAATATCCACAATTATTACACTTTACGCCACTCCATAAGGTAGTCAATATCCCTCCACATTCTGGGCAACTGCCGCCATCCTCTTCTTGCTCCACCACATCATCTTCCGTTCCCATCATCTAATCTCCTTACACCGCTTATAAAGACATTCAATTTCTTTAATACTAAGATTGCCTTTTCTTCCATTAATATCCACAGTGCAGGCACAGACATTGCCTTTGACGTAACCTTTAGAATTATCGATCCTGTCGATTGAGCGATTGTTGTTGCTTAATTCTTTTCTGGTATAATGGCAACGTTTTGCTTTCATTAAATTTTTGACTGAGGTTAAAGATAAATTGAATTCGATATTTCTACTTTTGGCAGATTGTTTTAAGGCGATAAACTTGTAAGCAACATCTATATCTTTTATCATATAATTCACACTGTGTCAATTTAACTATACAGTTGAAGATTTAAGCGACTTTCACGCTCTATGGTAGTCAGGTATACCCGGCACCTTAAATCACGCTTAGAAACGGCTACGCTTAGTGAATTTAACATGTTCTGTATTTATTCACTATCTCTTCCAATTCGTTGATGATTAGTTCGGTTTGATTCTGGATTACAACGCAATCACCTAATGACCCAAAATGCTCCTCTAAACAATCGATTAGCAGTTGCTTAATTACTTTCTCATCTGGTTTGACTCGCAATGTGCTATTTAGATAGACCTTTTCGAGTTCCTGTTCTCTTGACATAAAATATTTTTCTATATCATCAGGTTCCCATTCTCCCCGTCTAATAGCTTTCAATTTTTCTTTAGATCTCTGAAGATCTAAATCATGCTCAATTAATATTTGTTCCGCTTGAGATAAGAGCCGGACTAAGTGGTACAGATATTTTGTGTCCATCCCATTCGCTTGAACATCTTTGTACCTTTTACTTCCCGGTAATGGATTTTTATTCTTCATCTTATGCATTTGCGAAAAAGCGTAAGATTTCATCTTATTCCAGCACCGTTTGCTTAGAAATTGATTCCTATTCTCTCTAACCATCTCTCCCACTTTAGTAGAATGAGTAATCAGATTTCTGGGGGTATGAATCATTTCGAGAAAATTCGGATTATTTTCCATACACAGTTGAAAGAATTTTACAATAGAAAAGATTGAAAAGTCATACTCTTTGCCTGTCTCTTTATCTATGACGTGGTGGCATTGAAATTGCTCAAACCTTTGAATTTGATCTCCAAACCCTAAAATTTCACCTTTAAGATGTGGGAAAATCATATCTTTGTTCGGGATACAAAATCCATAAATATCTAGATCGGAATCAGTGTTGGCTACTCCATAAGCAGCAGACCCCATAATACATTCATATTGTAATTGATCAACCACAAATTTCTGGTTGATAGTAATAAGCCCTTTATCTTTTACCTTCTTAAGATATGACATTTCCTTTCACCAATTCCAATAATATTTCTCTGTTATTCAATTCAGGGTTGTTCAATACGGCTTCGAACAACCCCTTCAGAATCACCCCTACCCGCTTACCCGGTGGAATTCCAAGAACCTGCATCACATCAGCCCCATTGATCGCCAGATCCTTCACTGAAAAAGTAGGCTTTTCACAATTAATCTCAGCTTGGAACAGACGTATCATAACCTTTATTTCTTGGATTGTAAAGGGATTTTTCTTTAGATTCGCTTTACGGTCAGCAATTTTTAACCTCAAATAATCCTTGTAGTTGATATCGTTTTCATAAAATTTAGAAATCAATCGCCTCATTGCTTTAGGCGAAATATCCCTTAAGCTCCTCATGTGAAATTCTATTAGGTTAGAAATATATTTAATTTCTTCATTACTAAATTTGAGTCTTTTTAATTCTTCCTTTACAATATCAGATCCTATTTTCTCGTGAGCATGAAAAGTAATCTCATCGTACTCGTCATATTCAGAAGACTGATATTTTCCAATGTCGTGGAGATAAGCGGCCAGCTTAAGTAGCGGAAATTTAGGATGAATTGCATCACCAGCAATCATACTGTGGGCAAAGACTGATTCATTATGATATTGTCCACCATCCAAACCATAACAGGAATCAAGATCCTTTAAGACAAATTCTAAAATCCCAATATAAGCCATTGAACCAAAGAATAATGACGCCTTCTTTGTATTCATTGCTTTCATAATTTCGGTTCTGATTCTTTCAGGGGCTATCGTCTTAGCTAACCGTCCATTTGTATCTAAAGCATAACTTGTTTCGTCATCAAATGTTCCACCAATTTTAGCAAGGAAACGACAGGCTCTTAGTATCCGGCAAGGGTCTTCCTTAATCCGGTTTTCTGGATTCCCTGTAAATTTAATTATTTTATTTTTTAAATCAGAAAGGCCATCAAATGGATCAATAATATCGCCGCTAACTGGGCAAAGGGCAATGCTATTGATAGTAAGGTCACGGCGGGAAAGGTCTTCTTCAATAGTTAACGCAGGGGTACAGCCGATTAATTCTCCGTTGTGATAACAGTCCGTCCTGTAGCTGGAGACTTCAATTCCCTCAATTATCAAGACGTTGAACGATTCCCCAACTAAATCTACCTTATAGTCAGGGAATAAAGGGATGATTTGATTAACTCCAGCCTCCGTCACTATGTCAAAATCGTTGGGCGTTTCACCAGAAAGAAGGTCACGTACTGCTCCACCGACAATATGGACAGAATAATTGGCATTGCAAAGTGTTTTGATTATTTTGTTGTGCATCGGTACGCCTAAAGTTACGGATTGTGTTACTTAGTGTTGATCTTCTCTGTATACAATTTAATCCTACTGAATATTTCTTGGATAAAAGTCTTAGCCCACCCTGGGATATAAATTTTATGCTTATTCAACTCATAATACTCTTCTGCTGTATCGCCGAATTTCATTCCCATGGCCATCCAATCAATTACCATACAGACACAATGACAGGCTTGCTCATTGGGAAATTTTTCTTTTATCCCTATCCAACTTTCCCAATGGTGAGGGTTATGAGTTAAATGGTGCGCCCAAGCATTCTTAAAATTAGATGTTTCCTTTTCGCCTACCGGATAAAAATTCTGTTGGTAAGGAATAAATTCCTTAAATGACAATTTACTTATATCATGCCGTTGCACCATTGCATCAATAGTCCAATACAAATGGTCGTCACCGTCAATCTGTCCTAATTTACGTAAATGCTCTTCGGGGTTAAAGTTGGCCATCTCGATCAGCATCTGGAATTTCGGGAGCAAATATTTATCCCTAACTCTCTCCACCACACAGCACGTCCCATTGTGTAGCTCTTCCCATCGGCGGCAGAAATTCCCGTACAGGGATAGTGCCTTATGAAAACGATAGAGGTTCATGGCAAAATCGCAGTTGTCAGACCAGCGAAAGTGCCAGAACTTGTCAAGCCCAGCCTCGTCCAAAGCGAGAAATTCAGTTTGGGAATTGGTGAAAATCCCGTCTATGACTGCTCGTATTGAATCAGGACTTGGCATAACAAGCGGGTCAACATTGACCGCTTGCCCTGTGGCGTTATCAAGTTCATTCATGGCTAATTTCTCCTTTCTTCGTGCCGCGTCTTTCCAGGGCAAGCGGCAAGTTACCCTTGGCGTTGGGCTATAACTGACCAAACAACCAATGTGTAATATATCCAAAATGGGAAAGGATAATCAAACGGTGCAATTCCTAAAGTTCCTTGTATTCCACGACAAAGCATTTCATAAAATAATGGGATATTCATTCCTGCCGTTAGCAGGATTGGGAATAGGCATTTGGACGGCATTTGATCCCTCAAACTTTGTAGCAACAGGAGCCATAGACCCTGCATCAAAATACAAAATACGGGTACTCCTATCTGAAATCCTCTCTCTATTATCGTTAATTGCATTGCTTGTCCTCACTATGTTTTCCAGGAAAAGGCATCTGGTGATACTAAACCCAAAAGAAGTTAAATTAGAGATATTCATATTTTACAATTCTAAAATAAACAGATTGCCTATGACACTTCACCCAGATTGGTCATGGGATATAATTTTTAATATATTTCTATCTGCATTTAGAGAAAACCCAACCAAGAAAGATGCAATCTTTTACCCAAAAGATAAAGGATCATACAAATTAATCGACTTGAACTCTGAGAAGTGGATTAACCATCCTTCAATTGCTAAACAGCTATCTACGGATAAAATTGTTATTATCCATAGTTCAGAACTATCAAAAATAGAAAATTATGACGACGAAACTAAGCAGAAATACATTTCAAAAGTAGTTAAAGAACTTTGCAAAATACAATAGCAATATACGCAGACAGTCCAACAAAATGCTACAGCCGACCGCGAGAAGCACCGGGTTAAATTCAAGCTCACTGGCGCGGTCGGCTGAGTTTAGCGTTAAGCATCGTGATCGACGCCTTCACAGCCATCTTCCACAGCGTTGATTATTGCTTGGTCAATCATGCCAGTCAGTAGCGTTGAGCCGTCTTCTGCTTCATCAAGCAGCATCCGGCGCACTTCTTTGGCAAACAGGGCTTCGTCAGTAACTTTAACGGTTGGCACATCGGTGCCGCTCTCTCCATCCCAAAACTCTTCGCAGTTTGCGGCGGCAAAAGCAAGAGTACTGATCCCAATTTTCACCACCAAACATCCGTCTTCAATCGTGCAGATCAATGGCGTTTCCATCTCAATTCTCCTGTTTAAAATGCTTAACAATACGTTTCAGCGGCGGCTCCGCTGAACTTTGCGTTACCTTGCCAGGGGAATCTTGTAGTAAGCCCGGCAGGCTTCCTCAATCAGCGTCGCCCTGCTTTCCGGGCGGCTATCCATCCAGGTCAAAAGATCCGGCGGCAGCAAAACAGACACGCCCACCTTTTTCTTTTCTTCTGGCAATTCTGGCCGACCCGCCCCATTGGGGCCACCGCGCTGGGGGATATTTTTTATTGACCCGGCGTTACCGACCACCCGTATTCCGCTGGCCAACTCGATCAGGCAGCCCTTAAACAGGCCGTCATCACCAACATACTCACCAAGCGACTTGGCCCCAATGGGGAGCGGTGAGGCTCCCCAGTAGATGTTCTTTGCTTTTTCTGGGGTCATCATTACGCCACCCCATACCCGGCAAAAGCTTCCTCGACCTTTGCCAACATATCAAGAGCCTGTTGCGTGGCCCGGCCTTCCGCCTTGGCCTTTTCGGCCATGCTTTGCAGGCGGCGGAGTGTTCCGGTGACGCTGGCGGTCAGCTCAACCCCGCCTTGCGGTAAACCACTTTCGGTCAGCCCAAGGGGGTTGCTACGGTTAATGATCACTGCCAATTTTGCATTGAGTTCAATTGCCTGGGTGGTGGTGATTGTGTTCATTTTGTTTCTCCTCGGTTGTGGGCTCTTGCCCTTTTATTGATTTAATCATATCACTTTATCAACCGGGTGTAAACAGAAAAACAATATTGGTTAATCTTTTTTTAAGGCTGGCCAGGGTAACAAATCAATCAACTCGGACGGCTACCGCCGCCCGTTATTTCTGGCGTTATGCCGCTGTATCTGCATGTTGGTCGTCCCAGATAAAATTCATATCTTCGCATGATTCTTTAATAATTCCCCATGACCTTTTAACATTCAACAAATGTTCTTCTACATAATCACAGTATTTACGGATTTTATCAATATGTTTTATCCCTTCCATCACCGTTTCTCCCATGTCATTTTACTATATTGATTGCTATAAACCAAATTAGGGATTTTGTACTTATCAATCATCCACGAACAGATTTTACACGGTTTAGCCATCGCTAATTCCCCATCAGCATACAATCTAACAACTATCAGTGTATGAATTTTCTGCCGCGATCTTAGGATGCAGCTCATCTCCGCATGAAGATATTCGCTATGCGGCTTCCCATTCCGCTGTGCGATTTTCTTCTGAACTGGATGCGTTTGGAATTTTTGATTAATCCCAGTTGAAATAATCCGCCCCTTCTTATCCAGCCCTACCGCCGCAAGCCTGAACTTGTTTGGGTTATCTCTGGCAATGGAAATTGCGGCTTGGATTTGGGACTGGATTTTTTTCATGTTGCTAAATGTCTCAAGACATGTCAATGGTTATTTCAAATGGATTGCTAAATGCAAGCTATTAATAAAATCTGCGTCAGGTTCTGAAATAGATGTAAATTTTATCCCAACAGAAGATATATGGTCAACTTCTTCCATCCACACAACTTTTGCTTTGCAAAAAATCTTCCTTGTCCCTATAACAAGAGAAATTCTTAATATATCAGAAATAACAAAACAAGCATCTTTAATCAAAATCTTTATGCCCGTAGGGGAAATATTCTGTATTTCTCCATTACATTCTTTTCCTGTAATTAAATTATGTATACCAACACAGACAATCTTTTCTTTCGCAAACAAAACCGAAACAAGGTTGTAAGATGAAATTCTTTCTTGCCTTCGAAAAGATGTTTTCTTATTTAAATCAGTAAAATCTTCCATAGTTAATCCCCAATTTTCGATATCATCCCAACTTTCGTTCATTATATTGCCTGATTATGCCAGCCAAAGTTTTTTGATTTTCATTTCTAACTTTTTAATTAATTCATTTTTAATTACATAGCTACTTATTCCTGTCTCTTCGACATGGACGCCAGTTGGGATATGAAACATCCTTATTGTGATTTTAGGAGACGAACTTGTGTAGGTTTCTATTCTTATGTCTTCCGTTTTCATAAATCACCTATTTATTATTCTAATCCAACATCCATTATATAATACATCTGCACCTCGACCATCCAGTCCTTTAGTGGTTTCCGGTCATATTCATTTTTTGAGTCCATACACTTCCACCAGAAATTACTATAACGGGTTGAGTAACAAAGTCCAATCGGCATTTTGTTCCTTTAGTGTTAAATCTATTAGATTAAGATTTTATTAAGTTAAGTCTATCTTTATGTTCTCTAACTACCTTCTTCAATTCGGACTTGTCCTCTTTGAGTCTATTTATTAAATTTATTAAATTTATTGAAGTTGCTATCGTTTTAATAATACTTTTATCTTCAATAATAGTGTGAATTTGGATTAAAATCGTAATTGTCAAAATTGCAGCAGTATAATTACCGTTCAATGCACAAAAGACACCTACGGTGCAAGCAATTGTAATCAGTGAAATAGTTAAATGGTCTTCTTTCTTAATCTTCTTCATTCTGGCTTCCTATCATAGTGAAATGGGCATTGATATGATTTATGACTATTCAACTTTTTCATGCTATCTCTACAGGTAGCTAAAAGCAATAATAATTGATAAGCCTATAATTAGAAGTAACGTAATTTTTAAGCAGTTATAATCGCCATCCATAGTTACCCTCTACCTATTAAAGAAATAATCAGCAATATTCATTCCAAAGAATCCAGAACATAATCCAAGAGGTTGATTTAATTTTCAATACATTTTCTACAAGGAAACAACCAAATATCCAAATTGCTATAAAAGTTAGAAAATTTAATAAATATAATGTGGTAATTTTCATTATCTATCCTCTATATAGTATTTCTTTACATCATTCCAGATTTCGTTTTCTGGTGGTGTCCAACCAAGTTTAATCAGTGCTTCTCGGAATTGTTGTTCTTTAGTGTCCGATACTTGTTTAACTAAAACTCTTCTGATGTCGTTCTCAATGCTGAATGTTTCTTGATAAATTTTACCGTCTGCTGATGGTGTAGTTACGATTTCAAATCCGTTTGAGATTTTCATTTCAGCTCTTCCATAGCTTACATGTTGGCCCTTCTATATAGTAGGTATTCTTTCCATCCCATTCTGAACAACCTACATACCCTTTCTTAAAATGAACACACTGAGTATAACAATTCCATTCATTTTGACGAACTGCGCAAGGTTTAGAAGTCATTGAAATAGTTAAATCTTCGAGTCGCTTATTTTTGTTATCTAATTCTAATTCCCTTAGCTTTTCTTTTTCTTCTATAATCAATTTCTTAATTTCTTTTCTATTTTGAATAATCTTTTCTATCCATTCAAACATTACTTCTCCTTATTCTACATGATGTTCCCGTTGAAGTTCAATTCTCTGGCGGTTAAGCTGTCTAATGGTATCGATTACGCCACTGGCGTAAAATACTTCCGCTTGAGTATAATTGGTGTTATACTCACGATTGATAATATTAGCTTTGTGCATAGCACCGATATAACCCCAACCCTGAATGGCGAATACAACAGCCGCAAGGCCAGCACCGCAAGCAAGCAAAAGGCCGGAAAGCAGAAAGAGCGTTGAAAATTCATCATCCCCTTTAAACATTAAAAACCCAGAAATAACAGTCGCTACAATAATTGCTACAAGAATCATCCACATTTTGCTCTCCTTAGTTTTGTTTAATCAACTTCTTTCAGTTAATATATCAAATATATTAGTTGGGGTCAAGGGTTAATCTGAATCATATTCTCCGACCCATTCGGAATTGAGGAACGGTTGGCCGAGTGCCAGGTTTTGGAAGAGGAGAACTTGTTTATGCGGGTCAGCCTCTCCATCGCGGTTATAAATGTTTGATACTCTAAGCAATCCATTCGTTTTTTCTATTGGTGTCGAAACGAGAGCACAGAAGGAATCTACGTGGGCGGCCTTTGAAAATGCCTCGGCTATGACACTCCCATCAATATTCTTTTGTTGTGAACCAGTTCTATTTGTTTGGCTTGCAGTAGCTACAAAGATATTTCTCTCTGTAGCGATACGCCCCAGGTTTTTCCATATTTCATCCAAGGCAAAACGATTTTCGCTTCTTGAATCAATAGGTTTTAGAATATCTGCATAGTCTACTATAAGAACGTCTGGGTAGAACCCCTCAGAATAAGCTAAGAAGTCGAGATCATTGATAATATCCTGTACCGTCGCGGAAAATTTCGGGTAGCTTTTCAACCGGTAAGTATCTCTTCCATACATTAAATTTAATGATTTGGTCGCTTTTACTGCCCTATCTAAAGTTAGTGCTGGTCTTTCTATTTCTTCATACCAAATAGCCAATTTAAAATCTTTATTGTTTTTAGTGTCTTTACATGCCGTACAAGTGGTATAACCAATTGGAGCGTCAGAAAATGGTACGATATCGCCAACATTATTAATTACTTTAATTTTATTAACACGCTCTCTTTTCTGACAAACTCCGATCTGATTTGCCTTACAGTCTGAAATTGGAATAGTATACTTACCTGCTTCTTCAGAACATCCTGTCATTCTTTTTAGAGTTCGATAATGCAATTTAGTTGCCGACATTTCACAATTACATTCAAAAACTTTTAATCTTTCCATTCGAGCTAAAAATCCGAGGTTGTTCAAAAAAAATGTCTTGCCCGTTTTTGGCGGCGCTAAAACTGAAAAGAGTCTCCCCCGCTCCGGGCGCACCAATTCCCCTAATGGCCCAGGAATTGTGAAAAGAAAATCAGTTTTTCTATTAGACATTGTTTGAATAACAAAATCTTCGTCATCTGGATTAATACAACCGGATGTTTTAACACTGATATTCTTATGCTTAATTAATTCCTGCTCTGCTTCTTGAACTTGATCCAATTTCACAAAACTTGAAATTCTTTCACTTAATCGAAGGTATGATTGTTTCTTGATATAAGCAAGTGCCTCGTTGATATAAAATTGAGAATTTTTATTTTCTTTTTTACTAACGTATTGGTCAGATAATTCAATCAATAAATCTTGGATTATTTCTGCATCTTCAGATGAAATATTCCTTGAATTTACTCTAAAAACGTCCTGAATCTGGTCGTTCGGGGCTTGGCCAAAAGATTCATGGTAGTTTTTTATCCATACCAGCAAAATTTTTAGATGAGATATTTCAAAATGCTCTGGCTTTGCTATCCCAACAATAGCACTACATACACTATCATCTATAATCATCTGAGTGATTATGTTTTTTTCTATTGACTTTTCTATTTCACTTTTTTTTATTCTAATACTTGACATAAATCTCCTATTCCTTGCATTTATTTCTATGAGCTAGTGCACCTGTACTACACTCGCCCTTATGCAACTTGTCGTGGCATTTCTGGCATACAACAATCCCATTGTCAGGGTCAAGCCCAAATATCCATTCTACTGATTTCGGGATTACATGATGTGCGTGGTACGGCCCTTCTTTATCATCTTCACAATCGCCTAGTTCACAGAAGTTGTGACCGTATTCTAAAAATTGACGATGTTTTACCTCATCAGCAAAAACTTTAAGTTCTCCAGATGTAAAATTCTGAATTACACTTTTAAATGGGTCAGAACGCAAATTAAATAATGGGCAGCTATGCTTACATTCATCAAAACAATACAAATAATGTTGTTCAAACCTATTCGGTTTTTCTAATGCATTAATCCTTGATTTTAATTTGGGTGGTGAAGGCTTAAGCCATTTATCGCCCCATTTAAATTAACTTTTTCAATATAGGCTTCAATACAACAGGAGGGATAAAATCCCCGAACAAATACAATTCAGCCGAATCTTTGTCTGCCTGATTCGGCTGAATTGTATTTGCTAAAAATTGGCTAAGGTTAAAATTGTCACACCTTGATTCTGCTTCTTGGATCGCATTCAATATAAGCCAGTTGTCGATTCTCTTTAAGGTGTTAATAGCTTTTCTGTTTGAGGCGCAGTCAATTTTAGGGAAGGGAGTAGTTTCTCTCCCTGTTGAAGTATAGACTATTTCGCCTGCTTCTAATTTCATTCCTATTTCACCACGTTCCATATTCTAAAACACCCACATCATCGCAATGAAAACCGTCCACCCTAACGCCATAATAATGAAGTTAATCGAAGGGACTTTTACTTTAAGGAAAATCCTAGAAACATTCACAAAAGTGAACCAAATTCCAATGAACAAACCTATTGCCGTTATAATATTTTGTGCCATAAATTCTCCTTTAACTCTTATAGAAAATATGCTTCCCAATCTTAATAATCGGATCACCGTATTTAGCCCAACTCTTTTCTTCTTAAACCTACTTTAGCAGGACTATTTTAGTTTCTTTCCGCCCTATTTCTTTCGCTTCTTCCACTGACGATACTAAAATATCAATCGTATTTTCGCAGACCTTAGAAGTTAATGATTCTACTTTTCTGATCCCATAACCTTCAATATACACTTTTTTTCCAAGCATATGCATATTGTCAGGTGATACAGCTACAGTCCAACCTGATTTGGGCTTTGTCATTAAAGAAGTATTTTTGGTATTCCCTCCACATTCATTACTTGATAAAGTAAACGCGGTGACTGTCATTGTTAATACTGATATTTTACTTTGGTTTTTAAGATTTTCTATCTCCTCATTTAAATAATCCATCTTTACTTTGATAAAACAAGACAGAATTAAAGTATATAAACAAACCAAAAAAATAACCAACATTTTATTCATCAATTGTCATTATTTATTAAAGTTTTACGAATTTATACCGATAAGGTACTATAACAACTAATTCAACACAAGTCAATAATAATATGATCAGAGTTTCCAAACACACCCTTAAATTCGCAAATAAACACAAGCTTGATGTCCTCGAAAGGATTTATGAGGATTTCAAGAGCTGTGTAATTTTGTATATTGATTTAATTCTTAAGGGTGATCTCCCTCTGAAGACAAATGTATCTTGTAAATTACTCCCGAACAATGTTATATGCCACGCTGACTGGAAAGGGATAGCTTACAGAACAGCTTCTGGCATCGTTCGGTCAAATCTTAAACACACTAAAAATAAAACATTTAAACGATACCAGAAATTATATGCTAAATGTAAAGAGCAGAATATTCATAAACCATTCTTGAATAAGAAATATTCAGAATTAAGTATCAACTACTTAAAACGTATTAAAATTGATATAAAAACCGTTTCAATAAATTTAAGCTCCCACTTATTTAATATCAAAGAAAGTAATTTATTCGACTCGTTTATCAGAATATATACTCCTTATAAAATTGAAGGGTTTGAAAGAAAATACCTCAATATCAACGTCCCTATCAAACAACATAAACACAGCTTAAAATTCAAAGATTGGACACGCAAAAATACAATCCAATTAAATAAAATTAATGGCAACTTTTATATTACGTTAATTTATGAAAAAGAAAAATGTCAAGTTAAACAACAAGGTAAATCCATTGGCCTTGATTGTGGTTACAATAAATTAATTTCAGATTCTAATGGCGTTCATTATGGGGAAGAGCTTAAACAGGTTTATATCAAATTAGCCAACAAGCGGAGAGGTTCAAAAAGCCATAAACGATTATTACAATACAAAAAGAATCTCACTAATCAAATAGTAAATTCAATTAATCTTGACCCATACAGTCTCGTCGTGGTAGAAGATCTCAAAAACGTAAAACATAAGTCAAAGTTCTCAACCAAATTCAATAATAAACTTCAATATTGGTCTTACAAACAGGTTCTGGCGAAGCTGGCTTTACGGTCTGAAGAGGAAGGTTTCTTTCTTCTATCCGTCGATCCAGCATATACATCCCAGACCTGTTCAGGTTGTGGCATCATTGATAAGTCGAACCGTCGTGGTGAAACTTATCAATGTACGTCTTGTGGGTTGTTAATTGACGCCGATACAAATGGCGCAATTAATATTCACAATAGAGGCATTTATAGTTCCTTTAACGAACAAAGTGAATCATATCAATGATTTATGACTATTAAAAGTCAAGGTTATCGAGTTCATTGGTAAGAGATTGTACTTGATCTTTAAGTTTATCGGCTTTTCTTTCTGCTTGGATAAATCCGATTGTAATTATAACATAAAAAATGATCCCGAAAATTAGTAATTCTTTATTCTTATTCATATAAAAAACCACATTCTTTTGACCCCACTTTTTTCCACATTATCACATTTCTGCCGCTTACTTCGACCTTCCAAAAGCAAATAACATCATGAGTTTTGGTTCCCTTAGGGATAAATGATTCATCAACGATTATAGCTTGACAGTCAAGCAACTTAGCCGCTTGAAATTCTGAAGCCTTAACATCTCTACTGAGCCATAGTAGTGATATTAGAATCACAAACCACAATGCTACTATGAAGGTCAACCACATTGTTCTTGATTTCATTTTGTTCTCCTTCTTCAAAGTAAGGTTCGTAATTCTCGAAAATTTCTTTAATTTGATTAATTGTATAATTTCTCGATACCAATTCATGACCAGTATCGAGATAATTTTTTAAGTACTTTAGACTAAAAGCAATAATATCTGATTCATGATAGCGATCTTCTTCGAGATTTTCCAGAACTGGATAGATGTTATTCATCTTCTGGGTCTCCGATTCTCAAAAATTCTCCGAGTTTCTTCTGGAGGCAATATTGGCAAATATTTCCTCTAACGAAAGAACCGTCACCGAAAATTGAACTATAACCACCAATAAAATCAATATGGAGGAATTCTTGAATTTCCATATCATATGAGTCTGTGTGTTTATATTCTGTTTTGCAAATATCACAAGTAACTGATTCGATATACTGCATTGGCTTATTTATTGTTATGTAATTAATCATTATTTATTCCACCCCAAATTAAAGAGGATTTATCTTTAACAAACAATCCTTTGCCGGTAAAAAATTTATTAGGGATAAGAATTCCACCATTATCACCATACAAACAATCCTTCTTATTATGCATTTTACAACAGGAATAGTTCTGAATGTGTTCTACATCAAAATACCTCCTTGCCCGCTCCATAAACATTTCCATTTCGCTTTTCAAGGAAGAAGGAAAATTAGGAACAATCGTGCTGGAGTATTCCTTCCACTTTTGATTATACTCAAGGTGCTCAGTATAGAGATCAGAGTTTCTCGCTCTACTCAGGGCAAGTTTCTTAGCTTTCTCTTTGCTGAAGGGAATGACCTCCTCCTTTGAGTGAAACATACTCCACCCGATTTTTACTTCATCATTGATCTTTACCGCAATCAGGCAAGCGATTGGTGTATTGTCCTTCTTGCGAATGTATTTAATAATAATGTTGTTCATTGTCTTATCTTGTGGATCTGCATATGACATATTAGGACTTCCGAATATTACATCAAAAAAACTACTTCCAAATACGTTAGCACTATCATTGAAATCTCGGTCTTTCTGGGTCATTTTAGTTCTCCTTAATTTTATTTGAGATAGTATCGAATGCTTTAATGAGAGGAATACAAACATTGCCATCGCAAGCCATAGATGCACTTGCTCCATTAATTCTAGTCGCTACCCAACAGCTCATAGTATCCTTAAGTGAATGACTCAACAATTCTTCGAGCTGTTTCATTTCGTTCTCTTCCATGTATGACCCTTTCATATTATCTCCTTATAGACCGTCACATTCTTCATGGACAAATACAGAAAAAGTTTCGCCACTATTTGTATCATTAATCTCAAATGATCCAGAATTAATGTATCTTGATTTTTCTGCAAGATTCTGAATAATCATTAACGCTTCATCCCGATCTAAATAAATGAAAGTTTCTTCAGATCTCTTCCCGTCGAATTTCCCAACATAATTCTCATATTGCCTCCCTGTATTCTAACATTGGCAAACTTGATCCTTCCAAAACATAATTAGTCTTAAAATACATCTTAGCTTCTTCCTCCGGGATATTTAATTCTTCTGAAGCTTCGGAACTACTTCTGAGCCAGCCTTTTAATCGCCCGAATTCGACGTTAAGATTTCTCAGAAATTTCTGATTGAACTTAATATGCAAATTGCCATTCATGTATACTCTAACTGACATTAGTATTTCACCATCATTCATCAAGAAAATTTGCTCTTTTCCCGGCTCCCATTGTTTCTGATCTGACTTTTCTGATGAGGTTGTGAGAAAGGACAAATTGTGGGCGATGGTCAAAATATCATTCAGCCTTGAATTCACACTATTGTGAATGCCATTTTCATATTCATAACGCCCATAAGAGGATGGGTTAAAAGTATTATGACAAGAAATTACACATCTATAATCCAATCCAAAATTCTTTATCTTTCCTTCCCTCATCTCCTCCCTGAACCGCCACTTATCTTTTCCCCATGTACTCTGATTCGATTTATACAGAACCAAATTAGCCTTATCGGACAAATCCATAAAAACATCAATTAATTGAGAATCGAAATAGCTATTAGCATTTTTGATCGCCCAGATGACAACACTATAAATATTTGACTCCTGAAAGTCAACACTTATATTATCCGTTAGTGTTTTTAGCAATTTTTCTCTGCTTTTCTTTGTTAGCCTATCGGTGATTGTATTGAGATTTTTAAATAGTTCCCGCCAATACTTTTCCTTTAAGCCAATAATCCTCCTTTGCAGTAAATTTACGACTGATTTAAAATCAATTTGGAGTTCATTGAATATAGATTGATCTAATTCGGAGATTGCTTTGAAATTTAACTGGAGCTTTAAAAGGTCATCATCGTAAAGCTCAACCAATACAGATATAATTCCTCTACCCGGAACGAGTTCATTAATCTTCCGTGAAAAGTCTTTTTCTCCCGTTTTATCTTCTTTTCTAGTATTGATTGGGAAGGCTGCTTCTACCCATAAGCGAAACGGATCTACATCGGGACTGCCCTTTTCATTATAGTAACTTGATTTTGTTAATGATATCTCTATAATGTCAACATTGCACCGTGCCGCTCGTTCTGCATCCAGAAAATCAGTATTGCCGATGATCTCGAATTTTGCTTCCCTGTCTTTGATAGCCGACAGAATTACTGGTTGATTCTTCCAGCGATCAGGAATAACAAGGAAGATTTTAGAGGAATTAGCTTCATTGATGATTTTAATTGCCCATTCCTTGTACTCTGAATAAGGAGGATTGCAGAATACAATATCAACTTTCTTGTCGATTAGAACATTTTGATGGAAATCACACCCGACAATGAAAATATCTTTAGGCATTTCACAAACAAGAATTTCACTTTTCTCGATGGCGTATTTCTTACCTTCAGTTAGTTTAGATAAAGTTGCTCCATTACCAGCACCGCAATCAAGAATTGATTTGTATTCTGAACCGAGTCTTGATTTGATTAGATTAATGATTTTATCGGTAGTCGGGTAAAAAGAAAAATCTTCTCCTCCCTCTTTCAATATCTTGACCAATTTAGCTATTTTCGTCATTTCCATCCTCATAATATTTCCAATGGAACCCACCTGTTGTATTTTGCCTTCCGGTGCAACATTGAGAGATGTATTTATGATTTGTTCCTGTCTTTTCTTGGGCCTCTAACTGTGAATTAAAAACTTCTTTAGTTTCGACACATATAATTTTTTTAAAGTGAGATCTTCTGATATTCCTTTATTAGAGAGACTCATCTTATTTTTTGTTTCATCTGAATGCTTTTTCCCGGACATATTTTTGTTTCCTATCTTTGAGAGCCTAATTTTTTCTCTGGATTCAGGAGTGAATATTTTATCATAGTAAAGATGATTCGTCCCTGTTTTACTCTCGCTTACCTTTCTTTTAGTTTCTTCAGAATGGAATCCTTTGTTCCCACCTCCTTGCCTAATATTCCATCCAATACTAGGGAGTGGCCTATAATGTAATTCAATTTCGTTAGCTTCTTCTATCGTTAATCCATCTTTTAATATATCTGTGTGTATATTTAATTCGCCATGTTTATTTATTATATTATAGAAGTATAAACTCCTTTTATAATTAGTCAAAAGACCACCAGCAAATCTCGACCCATATTTTGATACTATTGCTGTCCCGATATAACCTTCATTAAATGGGTCATTATGTGATTCAAAATGATGCCAGTAAACAACATATTCTGGGCTACTATTAATTAGCAATAATGTTCTTGACTTGTTAAATCCTACTAACTCTTTTATCTCTTCTTCCGTTTTGTCTCTATAGTATAACCTCTTCCCCACTATTCCTCCCGCATAGATTTTTGCTAATTTCTCAATTGATTCAGGGACAGGACTTTCATTTCTGAAATAGCGGTGCATAGTACGTCCCTTGATTCCAAGCTGCTTTGCCATTCATAGCATAAGTTTTAAAATCAATCCCATCTTTAATATCTGCTGTATATCCTATTTTCATTCTTGCCCCTTCTCCAGATGCCCGAATTTACAATTACAGGCGTTCGCCACGCCACGATTAGAAATTTTTAATACCTGACTATAGTAGAGTCTGAAAGTCGCTTAAATTACGTATTCAAAACAATCAAATAATTCTTCTTTCACTCTGATATCT
>Ga0208957_1000341_pt1 | contig 40835 bp, 67 predicted proteins | sample RifOxyA1_FD_184029 | JGI IMG/M metagenome (GOLD analysis project Ga0208957, IMG submission 184029) | Groundwater microbial communities from Rifle, Colorado - Rifle Oxygen_injection A1 (SPAdes) | ecosystem: Environmental > Aquatic > Deep subsurface > Groundwater | place: Rifle, Colorado, United... | reverse complement strand
TGTTGGTCTCTAATTTGCCCGAAAACAGGAAATTTTTGCCGGGTGGTGATAATAGATGAGAGGTAGACCGAGAAAACCTACAGCGCAGAAAATTTTAGAGGGGAAACCTGGGCATCGGCCACTGCCAGAGAATGAACCTATGCCGGATCCCGTTAATCTTTTGCCTCATGCTCCAAAGGGGTTGAGATCGGAGTCGAGAAAATTTTGGCGGGAGGCTGGCGCCGACTTAATGCGATGTAAAACATTGAGCCGATTGGATGTTTTTGCGCTGGAGGAAATGGCCCGTATACATAGCATCAGGCAGGACTATATAGAATTAGCTGCTCAGCAGCGTAAAAAGAGTGGGGTAGAAGCTAACCCTAAGGCGATTCAACGGGAGATCAGATACTGCAATCATGAAATACTATTGTATATGCGGGAGTTTGGAATGACTCCGGCGTCCCGGGCGCGAGTACAGATGGTCAAAGGGGAGATTGAGGGGGATGAAATGGAGAAGCTGCTGGCGGAGAATAACAAGAAAGTGATTTCTATCGCGGGGTGAATGAATGTTTTGTCCGGAGTTGGCGGATCGGTATGTGAGATTCATTGAGCTTTTGAAATTATCGAGGGCGGAGTGGCGGGGTAAGCGAATGATTCTCCAACCGTGGCAGAAGGATCAATTGATTCGGCCATTGTTTGGGACTCTACGGGAGGATGGACTGAGGCAATATCGGGAATGCTATATTGAGTTGCCACGGAAGAACACGAAGTCCGAGACGGTGGCGGCTCTTGGGGTAGCAGTGTTGTTTTTGGATCAGGAACCGGCGGCGGAGAATTATATCGCGGCGACAACGCGAGAGCAGACTCGACATGTTTTTCTTGCGGCAAAATACATGATTCAATCTAATCCATCTCTTGCGAGTAAGTGCAAGATTATTGATTCTCAGAAGCGGATTATTCACGAACCAAGCGGGTCCTTCCTTCAGGGGATATCGGCGGACGAGGGAGGCCGGTGGGGCGACCATACCCATACGATTATCTGTGATGAGTTTCATGCGTGGAGGAATGAGGAATATTTCAATGCGATGAGAAGTTCTCAAGGTGCGAGGCGTCAACCGCTGTTGTTGATCATAACGACGGCGGGGTATGATCGGCATTCGTTGTGTTGGAAATATCATCAGAAAGCCGAATTGGCGCTGCAACACCCGGAGGACTTCCTGGATTTCCTTCCAGTTATTTATGGCCTTAAGGATAAAGAGGATTGGAAGGATGAATCGGTTTGGCATCGGGTGAATCCCATGTTGGGCATTTCGGTTAAGTTAGAGTTCCTCCGCAAGGAATTTCGAGAGGCGATTCAGAATCCGGCTTATGAGAATGTGTTTCGTCGGCTTTATCTGAATCAATGGACTGAGCAAGAGACGCGGGCATTCAGTATGGATACATGGGATGCTTGCGATTATGGGCCGATTGATCTGAATAGACTGAAATATAAAACCTGTTACGCCGGGCTGGACCTGGGTAGTGTTTCTGATTTGTCTGCTTTTGTTTTGTTATTCCCCCCGCAGGCGGGAATTGAGAAGTATATCATAGTTGCTTATTTCTGGATTCCTGATGAAGGGATGAGGGTACGGGTCCATCGGGACCAGGTTCCTTATGACCAATGGGTTGCTCAAGGATTGATTCAAACGACTCCTGGGAACGCGACGGATTATACTTTCATTCGCAAAATGATATCTGATTTGGCCGGGAAGTATAATCTGCGGGAGGTCGGGTATGATCGGCATGATGCTTTGCAGCTTGCTTCTGAATTGCAAATGAGCGGGATGAATATGATTCAGGTTCTTCAGAGTGCTGGAGGCATGGCGGGTCCGGTGGCGGATTTCATGAAGTTGTTATTGGGACATGAGTTTAGTCATGGGGGAAATCCGGTCCTGCGATGGATGGCGAGTAACACGGTGATGAGACAGGATTCGTACGGAAATCTCAGGCCGGACAAGGAAAAGAGCATGGAGAAGATTGACGGGATCACGGCGCTGTTGAATGCCGTTGATCGATGTATGAGGGTTCCTTCACTGGGAGAGCGCAGAAAGCTGAAGGTGATATGATGCAATGCAAGGATATTCCCACGTTGCCCATTCTGGAATTTATTGATGCACAAGATGCCTGGTGCAATTGGTTTCCTATTGATTTAGGAGGATCGGATAATTTGCGAACGGTTAGATATGCTATGCCTCCTGATATTCCAGATAAGTTGATTCATGCGAAAATGAGACAACTTATTAAAAATGGGCTTGTGGATGGTTGTCCGTGTGGGTGTCGAGGCGATTTCGAGATTACGGAAAAGGGAGTTGAATTTATTAACCAGAGCAAGAAAGAGGGGGTTTCTCATGAATCCTAAGCAGCGAGGTCGGCCAAGAAAGAATTATTCTGAAACCATAGAGCCTTCTGGTTCCGCTGGGCATCTAGGGAAAAATGATCCCCGGCTTTGTCCGCTTCTGGAGTGCGGTGGGGAAAGTCGAGTCTTGAATACCAAGAGTAACGTGAGCAATGGAGTCGTCCAGTATCGGATATGCCTTCAATGCTCATACCGATTTCAGACGGTGGTAATTCGGGAATCGGAAAGAGAAAAAGTCTATCGGAGCAGATGAATAATCTTACCATCCATAGTAAAACAAATCCTATATCTTACTGTAGTTAGTAAATAAAGCTCGCCTTTGGTTGACATTTCGCAATTCATGATATTGTTGCCCGCATGTTTGCAAGACTTGCGTGGGCATTGGGTGACAGGCTGACGCGCTTCGCTTCGAGTCGGGGCTGGAGTGTGTTAGATGATCGGTGGTATTCCAATGTTCCTATTCAGACATTAGCCGGGATTGATATTACTCCAGAAAATGCGATGCAGTGTATTGCGGTTTATGCCTGCAATCGGGTTCTTGCTTCTTCGATTGCCTCCTGCCCGTTGGACTTCTATGAACGAACTTCAAGTGGCCGCCGAAAAGTAGAAGATGATTGGAGGCACAGCCGGGTTCACAATCGCCCGAATTCACTTCAATCTCCTGGGGAATTCAAAGAATATATTGTGCTTTCTCTCGGACTGCGAGGGAACGCTTATATTCTGAAAGAACCTACCGACCGATGGGCACTAGATACCGCGCTGGTCCCCATTCACCCGGATCGAGTAAAAGTTAAACTTAACGAATCGGGCCAAAAGATATTTCAAATCAGAACTGAACAGGGAGGATGGATTGAGAAGAATACAGAAACAGTTATCCATATCAAGAATTTATCCACGGATGGATTAACTGGGTTATCCCCGGTTCGGCAAGCGATGGAATCGATTGGGTTATCAGTGGCTGCTGAGCAGACGGGGGCTTCGTTTTTTGGTAATGCGATGCGCCCCGGTGGATACATCAAAACTCCCTATCAGATGAACAATAAGCAGAAGCGGGATTTGGCCAAGCAATGGAATGCGGCCTATAGTGGGACTAAGAATACCGGACGAACGCCTATTCTTGAATATGGTGAGGAGTATGTCCCATTCAAAATCAGTCCAGAGGAAGCGCAATTTCTGGAAACCCGCAAATTCCAGATTGATGAAATCTGTAGGCTTTATGGAGTTCCTCCGCATAAAATTGCTCAACTAGATCGATCCACGAATAATAACATTGAACATCAGGGGATGGAGTTTCATACCGATACGCTGCTTGCGATTTTCACAAAAATCGAAGAGGCATTGTCTTTTGGCCTGATTTCTGATGAGGATCGGGACCGGCTTTATTTTGAATTCAATGCGGATGTATTTCTGCGCGGGGATATCGGGAGTCGGTATAGCGCGTATGCCACGGGCCGCCAATGGGGCTGGCTGGCCACGAATGATATTTTGAAGCGAGAGAATCTTAGCCCTGTAGAGGATGGGGATGATGACCACTTGATTCCTCAGAACATGGTTTTGCGCAGGGACCTGCTCAGTGGGAAGGTTCTTCCGGGCGCGGTGCAGAATCGAAGGAAAGAGGATATGCCGGATTCCCAGCGCGGTATGCCCGTGATTGGCGGGAACGGAAACGGGAAAGGGCGAGGTATGGAAAATGACGACGATCAATGATAAGCCGACGTGGTTCAGGATTCCATCAAGTGAGTTTATTGCAAATCGGATAGACAAAGAGACTCGAATGATTAAGGGCTTAAATGTTCTACAGCGCGGCGAAGCGGTGGGGCATGGAATCTGGTTAGATTCTGATTTCCTGGATACTGTTGCGAAGATGGGGAACCAGATCAAGATTGGAGTCAAGAGCCGCTTTTCTCATCCGGGATTGTCTGGGGATGGGCTGGGTAAATTTGTAGGCAGGGCCAAGCTGTTTGAATCGGATGGGAATAAGGTGGTCTCAGAGTTTCGATTTTCGCAAGCCGCGAGTAAATCTCCAGAGGGTGATTTACCGGCCTATTTATTAGCGTTGGCTGAGGAGGACCCGCGAGCATTGGGGATGTCGCTTGTTTTTTCGAGGGACATGGAGGCGGAAGCGATGTTCAATGCAAAACATTCCAAGTATGACAAAGAGCAGGATCGAAAAGTTTTTCATTCCCCCGATGAACTGAATACAACGAATATTCCTCACGCGAAGATCAAGGCGCTGCATGGTGTAGATTTCGTCGATGAGGGCGCGGCGACCGCAGATGGTCTCTTCAGCTTTTCTGAGGGGTCTGAGCTGGCGGCAAGGGCCGATGCGTTTTTATCTTACGTGTTTGGGCTAACAGAGATTGAACCCCCCCTATTGATCGGTGGGCCTCATCCAGAGCGAGCAAAAAGTTTCGTGAATCAATTTTTATCACGAAATCATCTACAGGTAGTGGGCGCGCTACCGGAAGAATCGAAACCCGTGGATGAACAGGAAATCATTGAATCTTTACTGGAGGATCATTCCAGAGAGTTTGAGAAAATAAAAACAGACCTGGAAATTCTTAAGGACCAGGTCTGGAGAATAAAGAAATCACAAGAAAGGAAAGCGCAATGAATGCAATAGAGTTGCGGCAATTAGCAAAGAAGAAAGCCGATGAGAGGGATACTCTCCTCGGCAAAGAGGGGCTTCTGTCTGTGGAAGATAAGACTTTGATTGAGAGTCTTGAGACAGAAGTCAATGAATACCTTCAGCGGGCTATTAAGTTAGAGGAGGCAGGAACCAACAAAAGTGCGGGGACTGTTCTGCCCTTCGGGGGTTCTCGGATTGAAGTCGGAAGGGACCTTGAGGCAGAGAAGCCGTTTGCCTCTCTTGGTGAGCAGATGCTGGCCTGCCTTGAAGTGCAGAGGAATAACGGTTCGATTGTGGATAAGCGATTATTGCATATCAATCGAACACAGTTCGCTACGGGGGCAAGCGAAAGCGTTCCCGCCGACGGGGGATTCTTAGTGCAGAAAGACTTCGCCTCGGAGATATACAAAAATATCACTTCTGGCGGCGAAGTTCTTTCTCGCGTGAACAAGAAAACGATTTCCGGGAATGCCAATGGAATGATACTGAATGCAATCAATGAAACAGATCGGGCTAACGGTTCCCGTTGGGGTGGAGTGCGGGCTTATTGGGCCAACGAGGCGGCAAGCGTAACAGCTTCAAAGCCCACATTCCGACGCATGGAGATGACGCTCAACAAGGTGTTTGCGTTGTACTATGCGACGGATGAAGTGCTGGCCGACGCCGGTATGTTGGGGCAAGAAGCAACAGAAGCGTTTGAGGGTGAGCTTCGATTCAAGGTTGAGGACGCGATCATCAATGGAGATGGTGCGGGGAAACCCCTGGGGACATTATCTTCTTCGGCCCTAGTTTCGGTAACAAAGGAAACTGGTCAGGCTGCCGCAACGGTTAAGTACGAGAATATAGTTAAGATGTATTCTCGGCTTTATGCTCCTTTCCGAAATAACGCGGTTTGGTTTATCAATCAGGAGGTTGAACCCCAACTGGAATTGATGAGCCTGACTGTTGGAACGGGTGGCGGACCGGTGATGCTTCCTCCAGGTGGGGCTTCGGCGGCTCCTTATGCAACGATTAAGGGGAAGCCGGTGATTCCGATTGAGTTTTGTGCGGCTCTAGGAACTGTTGGGGATATCATCTTTGTTGATCTATCCCAATACAAGCTGATTGAAAAAGGGGGCATTCAATCGGCTTTCAGTATCCACGTGCAATTCATCTATGATGAGCTGGTATTTCGTTTCATCTGGCGGGTGGATGGTCAACCCCTTTGGGCCAGCGTGCTGACTCCGTTTAAGGGTACATCAAGCACGCTGTCTCCGTATGTTGCGCTGGCCACCAGGGCGTAGTGAATGAACGTGAAAATCCAAAGAAAGGAATAAAACCATGAAGGGTTTTAACGTAGCAGAATTAGGACACGTAGTGAATATCCTTCCTCCGGTGGATATCGGAGGAGTGGCTAAGGTGTCGGATTATTTCTCGCTGAAGAATTATGCTCATGTGGATATTATTATTACGTGTGGCGTAACTGGGAATGCGGCGACGATTACGGTTGAGGAATCCGATGACGCGAGCGGATCAAGCGCCACGGCGATTGCCTTCGACTATTATCAAGAAACGACGGCAGCCGGGGATACTCTTGCGGCGCGAGCAGCGGCCACTACTGCGGGGATTTCAACGGGGACTAATGATAGCACAACGATTGTGATATCTATTGACGCGCAGAAGTTAACTGACGGATATCCTTATCTGGTTGTGAAGGCAACCAACGCGGCGGCTAACCTGATTAGTATGGTCGCGATTCTGTCCGGTTCGAGATATGCGAGCGGGATTACTCCTACAGCAATCACTTAGGAGTTGTGATGTGGATAATTTCAAGCGAGCCTGGTCTGGTGTGCTGGGCCAGGCTCTTAATTCAAATGGAGGTTAAACCCAATGAGCGGTAAATGGATCAAGATAGCTTTAGCGGTGCTTGCTCTGGTGGGAGTAGGTGTCTTTGCCTGGGCGCAGATTGCGAATGTTACTTCTAGCTGGTCGGGGGGCGACCTTATTTTCTCGGATGTGGCCACCGGTAATACGGTCATGCAGATCAAGCAGGAAGGGATTGAGATCGGAGCCGGGACCGAGACAGTGACAATGAGCGGCGGTGATGATCTATACGTTGAGGGCACAAGTGAATTTGACGGGGCAATGCGAATCGATGGTGCGGCCACGTTGACTTCTACTCTAGCGGTAACCGGGGCATTTAGTCCAGCCGGAGATATTACGCTGGATGATGGAGTGACGCATAGTCCATCATTGATATTCAAGGACGCAACGGATTCGACTTTCACGTTTCAAAAACAGAATGATGGATTTCTGACGGGGACTCCGACTGAGGCCACGAAGGGGTTTAATTTACTGACTGGAAATCTGAAAGTTGGAAATGGGACTCCTGGAGTCACGCAAGACGGCGAAGATGGATATGTTGAGGGAACTTTCGAGGTGGATGGATTGAGTACTCTTGGTGCTCTGACGCTTGGAGATGTTCTTACATTCTCAGATGGAGGAACTATTGATAACACAAGCGCAACGGTATTAACGATTACAGAAACTACAATCGCGCTTGCAGGCGCAGTAACGGCCAATTCAAACTTAACGGGAGATGGTTCCTCGGTTCTCTACGGGTTTACATCGAGCGTCACGGATGCTACAACTGCGATAACTTTAGCTGCTGCGGACAGTGGAAAGGTTTACGCGACGGGGGATACGTCGAGTACATTCACACTTCCAACAAGCGCGTCGGGGTTGGTGTATACCGTGAGTATCACATCAGCTACGACTCACTACATTGATTGTGCCGCTGGGGATCGGATTGCCGGGACTAATGTGGATGGCGATAGATTGGCCGCTGATGCCATAGGCGAATATATTCAACTGACGGGACGTGGGACTAGTGGAACTATCAATTGGATAGTTACCGGGATGTTTGGAACCTGGACCGATTCAGATTAGGAGGCTTCAAGATGAAGCGGTTGTTGATAGCGTTGCTTCTGGTGTTTCTTTGTGGTGCTTCTCAGGCCGCAGGGACAATCACAATTACGTATAGTGAAGTCAATACAGTCAAGGCGGTTGTTTTTTCTTGGGTGTCTGACGCGACAGGAGATGCGGCTGGAACGACCAAGATTTTATCTGGGCAGGTTCTCCGATTGGTAGCCAATCCATCGGAGTCAGCTACACCAACTGATAACTATGATGTGGTGATTACAGATACCGATGGGATGGATGTTACTGTGGGTTTAGGAACCAACTTGGATGAAACCGTTGAAACTCAAACGGTTCCCTGTGTTACCAATGGGACTGCTGGCAACATGGCCCCGGTTGCGTTTAATTCGACGTTGACCTGCACCGTGAGCGCGGCGGGTGATACGAAATCTGGAACGATTACGATTTATTATCGCTGATATTCCCCCAGAGTGGGCGAGGTCCTTTTTCTCCTTCCTCGCCCACTCACTCCTGAAAGGAAATCCCATGTGGAAGAAAATTGCGATTGTTGAAGCGGTACTGATTTTATTGACTCTGGGCTTTATCTACTCAGGCTATCAGGCTGAGCAGTACGCCTGGGCACAGGCGGGGATTACGGACCAGCGGGCCATTGCATTCACGAATCAATCAGTTCGTACTACAGCGGAAAAGTTCCGGGCATTGAAGTACGAAGTTGATTCAATCCTGGTTGTCTGGAATAACGGAATGAATTCACTCATTCCAAACACGACAGCGGTTCTGGAAGATGGAAGGACGGCAACTGAGGGTGTGAACTCTCTAACTGGAGCGCAGATCAATGCGTTTATGACTGTCCTCACGACCTACCAGACCTTTATGAATCAGGCCGGGAATGAACTCACCGTGGCTCGGCCTTGTGTGCGAACACTGGAGGTGACTCGGTAGTGCGTCGAGTTCTGTTGTGCGCGTTGCTTCTATTCTCCCTGACCGGATGGTCCGCCATAACGGAACGATACGTCACGGCGGCGGCTCCTGGCGGCGGGGATGGAACGAGCGGGAATCCCTGGACGCTGACTGAAGCCCTGGCAAATATGGTCGCCGGGGATCGAATCAACGTGAAATCCGATGGAATCTATACGCGCACCGGAACGGATACACCAACAGCCGATGGCTCAGCCTCTTCCCCGATTATCATTCGAGGCTACCACACAACCATTGACTCGGCATCCGGGGACTTGGATACTGTGGGCAGAAGTGCGGCTTATCAAAAGCTGACGACGACAAATTTCCCGGTGATTGCTTATGATTCCACGTTTGGAATGAACGCTTCCGGTGCGGACTATGTGCTCTTCCAAAATTTACGGATTACGGCAACGATCAATCAGGGGGCACTTCGCGGAGGGATAAATACATCTATAAAAAACTGCTCGATTGATAATGCTTCTACTGGGGCCGCTGCAACGGGAGTGACGGTGAATACAAGTGGCTCTGCGATTAACTCTGATCTGGCTCTAACGGGTGCTTCGGGAGGACTGGCTGCAATCTATGTGATTGGAACGAGTGTGGATATTGAACACTGCCTGGTATGGGACTCTAGTGCGGATGGAATCCAGGCGATTGTCTCTAATGTTACCGTGACCAGCACGACGATTTATGATTGTGCAGGGAATGGATTCAACTTCAATACCACAACGGTAGGCCGGTCGTTTATTCTCAAGTCCTGCACCATTGCCTATTGCGGGACTGGGGTTGAGACGGCGAACGCGGCTTATACCTCATTATCCTACATTCTCAATTGCCACATTACGGATAACTCTGATTATGGGATTTACAATCCGAATGCTACTGGCGGTCCGCTGGTCATCTCTCGCTGCGTGATGGGCCGAAACACAACGGCAAACATCTCCTGGAATGGGGACTGGGATGATGGCACGAATTATGGATTCATCGCGGCTTCGGCGCTGGCCACTGGGGATTACGTGGACCCGACTGGAAGTCCGCGTGATTTGACTCTACTCAATACTGCGCCAGGCGCATGGCAAGGGGAAGCGGGGAATGATATTGGATCATTCCAGCATATCTATCCGACTCCGACACCGTGCGGGGCATCAGGTGGATTTATTCCGGGGGTGGAACTCTATGGACGTTAAGCGGCTTCTTCTCATTATTCTTTTTTTCTGTTCTCCCTCCTGGGCGCTCTATAAAAATGTAACGAGCCAGAAGGTTCCTATCTATCCCTGGAATATTTCTTCGAGTACCGAGGTTACTGGAGACGCGGCGAATATCACCGCAACAATTAGTATTGATGGCGCGGCTTCAAGTCCATTAACAGACACGAATCCAGTAGAGCGGGATCGGGGGGTTTACTTTTTCGACGTTACTCAGGCCGAAACGAATGGGAATCTGATAACAATCTATGCGTCCTCGACGACATCGGGATGTTATATCCAGCCAGTCTCCATTTACACAATGACCGTGGAGCGGGGTACGGATAGTGCGGTGCTTGCTTCTAGCTATACCGCACCATCTAATGCAACTGTTGAGTTGATCTATACTGAGGTTGCGGGACTCAATGGTGAAGCGATGAGGGGCACGGATAGTGCGGTCACGGATATCTCTTCGCTTGCGACCGAAGCAACGCAATATTTGGTCTGGCAGGAGGTGAATGGTCTCAATGGGGCTGCAATGCGAGGTACAGATAGCGCCTCAACGCATAGTGCCGCCGATGTGTGGGCTGTGGCTACCCGGATATTGACCGCATTGGACGAGGACTCGACGACGATTGATCTGAATGGGTCAACAGTTGGAATCGTGACCACGGTGACCAATGCGGTAAGCGTGACCGGAACTGTGGACGCGGACATTGAGAGCGTGAATGAAGTGGCCGTGACCAATATCAATGATTTTAAGGCGACTGGATTCTCAACTCATTCTGCCGCTGACGTGTGGACATCGGGGACAAGAACATTGACGGCGCTGGATGAGGATAGCACAACAATTGATCTGGATAGTACGACCGTTTCAGCTCCAGCCTCGGAGTTGTCGGCAACCACGGAAGCGCAGATTGATGACATTGACGCGGATGTTGAGGAAATTAAACTTAGCATTCAGGGCGGGGTGCACTAATGGCCTATGATAAGCTGACTTTTTATAGTGGTTCTGGCACTCCCTACTACTTTCTCTGGCAGGAGTCTACCGGTTACATCTATGGTGCAAGCGCATTCGGAGCATACGCGGTAGGCTCTATTGCAAATTACGATAGGGCACTGACCAGCCTGGGTGGCGGTGCTTATGGACTGGTCATGCCGAGTGGCCAATCCGCTGGATATTACGTGATAGATGTCCGGGAGTATGCGTCGGGAACTACTCCATCGACGAGCGATATCAAGATATCCCGCGAGCGGTTTTATTGGAGTGGGTCCACGGCAACCGCTGCGGTTGAGGCCGCAGGCGATTCAGAACCAGATATTGAACCCGTGACACTTGCCGAAGTGAAGGCTGCTCTCCAGATTGATACGACGATCTTCGAGGACACAATGGATACGGTGGTATCTATTGCTTATGGAACGCAAGATGTGGTCGCGAGTTATGGGTTGGTTGGGACTGGAGTAGGTGCTACGGGCTATGAGGTTGTGGTAAATTTTACCGTCGGGACGGTTGGAACAAATGGGACAATAGACTGTAAGGTGCAAGACTCGGATGATGATTCAACCTATACCGACGTGACCAGCGGGGCATTCACGCAGGTTGTGGCAGCCAATGATAATGCAACTTTTGAAAAGCAATATACGGCAGGGAAGGCTTATGTCCGGGTTGTTTGCACCGTCGGAGTGGCTGCTTCTCCATTCGGCGTTTCCATGATTCGTCGGGCGCACACCTACGATCAAGATACGGTGCTTAATGCGTTGATTAAGACGGCCCGAATCGAGGCGGAGGAGTTTACTAATCGGGTATTCATTCGGCGAACATTAACGCTGAGCCTGGACAAGTGGCCCAATGGGGATTGTATTGAGATTCCCAATGCTCCATTGGTAAGCGTAACATCGATTGTTTACAAGGATACCGATGGAACGGAAGCAACTTTTTCAACGGACTATTATCTGGTTGAGATCAATCCAGACCCAGAGGCTTATGGGCAGGGGCGGATCGTTTTGGGGTATGGTGATGAATGGCCGACCACAGTACTCTATCCTTCATTACCGATTACAATAACCTATGTCTGTGGATACGGGACCGCGACCTCGAATGTCCCGGAACCGATTCGACGCGGGATTTTGTTTGACATCATGGCTCTCTATGAGAGGACCAATGAGGGGCCGGGGTATTTATCCGCGATGAGGCGGTCAAAGGTTTATCCGTTGTATTCAAAATACAAGGATTATAGGTTTGACTAATGCCAACGACTCCAGATGAGATTCGTTTTTTTGAGTGGGTGCTGCACACCATGAGGGCAGCCAAGGTGGCGCTTGGGTTGAAGGCGGTTTATGAGCAGACGTTGATTGAAACTAAGCGAATGGATTTCCCATGCTTGAATATTGTGTGGAATAGCTACGGAGATGAATCTCTTGATACCGGGGATGAGTTCAAGATTCTCGTTTCATTGAATTTCACAATGGAACTGCGGCTCAGAGATTTATCAACACCAGAGCGTACACTTCTCAAGCAGGTCGCGGAGATTCGGAATCATTTACGAAGTTCTATCTATTCCGGCTGGACGGGAGATATTTTGCCGGGAACGTTTGTGTTTGGGGCCGTAAGCAAAGTGGAACCGGATGAAACCAATGTTGAATTGGGTGCGAATATCCCATTTTCAATCATGATGAAATCCAGTTTGGAGACGGGACTCTAATGGCGCAACCTAAAGGTTTTTTTGTTGAGCTTTGGTTTACTCCAGAAGAAGTCGCTTTTTTTAAGGAAGTGAAAAAGGAACTTCATGCGTTGCCTCATGATAAGCCAAGACTGAATCGAATGGCCGCCGATGAGCTGGTTCGACAATTCAATGCGGAGGGAATGCGTGGGGATCAAAGCGGATATTGGCGGGGGCATCCGATGTATCGACGCGGGCGCGCGAAGAGGGAAGGAAAATATGAGGACGCAAAGATGGCCGCTGGGTATGGCGGCAAGTGGATGTATCGCACGGGAAAACTTTTCAATTCCCTTCTCAAGGGGAAGGCACGGTTCAATAAGAGCGGAGATTTATCGGTCTCCTGGGGGGCGCGAGTGACCAATAAAGGTTTTAACTATGCAACTCATTATGCGAGGATTGGGATGGGGTTTTTTCCAACGAGACATTTTGCTCAACAGATTTTCGGAGAAGGTGGATACATTCATAAAATTTATGAATCACTTGGGAGAAAGTTGAAATAGGCCAATGAGATGGCAGCAAAATATTATCAAGCCGCTGAAATTCTGGGACGACCTGCTTTTGCCTTTAGGGAAAAACCGCAATCGGCAAACGGAGCGAGAGGCTGTCGAAAAATACTTGGCTGCGTATCCTCAAGGCGTTCCGATCAAGGTAAAAACAGAAATCAAGGGCCGGGTTACTCAACAGGGCGGGACGTTCATCACGTTCCGGAACTGGAAATCGGGGAAAGAAACGGTCTACATCATCGAGAAGAAAAAAAACATTACGTCTCAATTGCTGATAGAACTAATTGCGGGTAGGCCCAAGCAGCGCATTCGATGGTTAGAGCTGACCAGCTTGAGATGCTTGAGAGAATTTGGCGTATTCGGTATTCCGGCGATGGCTGCGGCGTGTACTTTTATGCAAGATGGAACCGAACGAGTCTGTCCCATCTGCGGATACATTCATTGGAATCGACACGCGGGGATACTTAATTTGCCGTTGAATTTTCTAACAGAATGGGATGCACAGGATTACGAAGAAATTTTAACCGGAGGTATAGAAAATGGCTGACGTATCAAGTTGTTCATTCAGGCCAAAAACGTGTACATGGGCAGGGGTTGCCTTGAATTCGGCGACTGATTTTAATTTCAATGTGTCCGCCGGATCGGAAGTGCGGTTTGATCCCGAAGCTGCTGCAAGTGCCACATTGAAATTGGTGGCCTCTGATTTTCTTGGGGATTTCTCTCTGGGAACGAATGACCTTGCGTTGGGTTTGTTGTTCGACTGCGAAGCAGCGGCGGCTTATCAACTAGGGGTTTCGGCTGCGCTGGTTGTTGTGGGGACAGACCTGTTCAATATCTCCGCAACGAATACTTATACGTGTGCCGCAGGGGTTGTCAACGGCTACAATGCAACGATTGGCCGAGGTGCACCGGGTAGTATTACGATAACAGGCAAAGCCCTGTTCGGAGCCAGTGGCGCGGCTCCAATTATCGAAACCTAAGAAAGGATTACGCTCATGGCGGATGTAACTTCATGTGCATTCAGGCCGCATACCTGCACATTCAATTCACAAGCGTTGAGTTCGGCCACGGATTTTAACTGTAGTGTCTCTGCGGGATCAGAAGTGCGGTTTGATCCAGAGGCTGCAACGAGCGCAACATTGAAACTTGTGGCCTCTGATTTCGCGGGGGACTTTTCGCTTGGAGTCCAGGACTTGGCAAATGGACTTTTGTTTGACTGTGAAGCGGCGGCCACTAGAAAACTTGCGAGCAGCGCGTCTTTGATAGTTAAGTGTAAAGACATTTTCAATCTTGCGACTTTATCGGATATCACTTATACGCTCGCGGCGGCGCAGGTCAACGGCTATAACGCAACGATTGGCCGAGGTGCAGCAGGCAGTATGACGATAACCGGAAAAGCCCTGTTTGGAGCAAGCGGGGCAGCCCCAATTATTGCGTCGTAAGGAGAACAATGATCGATACTTTGGTCAACGTGAATGGTGTGGATTGGATGTTTCCACAAATCACACTGGGATTGCGGCGAAGAAACAATCTGATTGGCAATGCTCTTCGCCGTGCTTCGGAGATTGAACTCCGATATAATCTCAAAGAGCAGGATGTTTTTCGACTCGATGAGGATCGAGAGAAGCTGAACGAGGAGTGGCGACAAAGAAGTCTGGACGGCGAGACCGGAAAAATAATGGATGGACTGCGGGCTAGGATCGATTCTCTCGCGGAAGCGATTCAAAAGTCCGCAGTCCATGACCGGTTCTCTGATGATACCTATGTGGATGCAATTGCGGAGTTTGTTTTTGAGGCACTTAAGGTAAATCATCCAGACCTCACGAAAGAAACCTTCGAGGATCAATTTGATATTGATGGGTTGATTCAGATTTATACTCAAGGCTATCTGGCGCAAAAAAAAACGGGGAAGCAGATCACGCCAGCAGAGGCCCTGATATTCAAGGAAACCCTGAAGCGAATGAGTCCGGCTCAATTGCAGAGTTACTTCAACGATACTCTTGGGCTGACTGTCTCGAATGTATCGGATGCAAGTATAAGTTCACCACCGGTCATGGAGCCGATGAGCTCACTGAGCGAGGAATACTCCGTTGGTATTGCGCCAGTGGAGGCATCCCGATAGAGGCCATCTGGCTTCAGGGATTAGATGTATTGAGAGTTGTGGCGATAGGAATATTCAATGGCAACGTTCAAAATTCGCGGAGACAACACTGAGGTTGTTCGGGCGATCAATGATCTTTCCAAACAGTTCCGGCTGGTTGGGCAGCAGGCCAGCGGGGATATGGGGAAGATTTCTCAGTCAGTGGAGAAAACGGCGTTCAGCCTGAAGGGTGTGGCTGCTAATGTTCTTGGTGTTGCTGCTGGATTTTTGTCTGCACAAGCAGCGATGGCGGCATGGCATAAGGGAATCCAGTTTATAAAATCATTTGAGACGGCATTCCGAAAACAAGAAGATGCTGAGGAACGGGTTAGATTTGCACTGATTTCAATTGGCAAGACCGTGTCTCAAGTCATGCCGGAGATTAAACGGAAAATAGATGAAGTGCAATTCTCGCGAGGCATCCCCGACGAATCGTCTCTTGAATTGCTATCCCGATTGATTGATGCGACCGGTGACTACAAGCGGTCTCTGGAGTTAATTGCACCAATCATGGGATACTCGACGTTTACGCACCGAAGCTATTTGTCGATTGTCGAGGCATTACAGCGGGCCCTAAACACCGGGGAAATGACAGGACTCAGGCGGTATGGAATTGTTCTGGATGACGCATTATGGAAAACGGATAAGCTGGGGGCGGTATTCAAGAGTTTCGGGAAGTATGATATTGCCAACTTGATTCACATGCAGTCATTCGGCGGCCAGATGGATGCGATTAAAGATATCATGGATGATATGAAGCAGGAGATCGCAACGCCGCTATTTCAAGAGATCGGGAAGGGATTAGGCATCTTTGATGCGACTGCGAAAGAGGACAGCCTATCTTTTGCAAAGCAACTTGGGGAGGAACTCCGAATGCCAGCCCGATATTTTGTGGCCTCCCTGATGACCGGCGCTGAAATTCTCAAGCAGATTGATTTGACTCAATCCTTCTTGAATTTTACAGACAGGCTTTTTGAACCTGGGTTATGGATTGATCTGGGGACGCTACTTGCAAAGGTGCTCGGTAATGCGTTTGTCGGGACATTTCAGAACATTAAGGAGTTCTGGCGAATCGCAACGTTATCCGGGGATATGAGGCAAGCCAAGTCGAGTCTGACGAGATGGGGTGCTGGATTAACAGAAGAACAGCGAGCTAAACTGCAAGAGGTTGAGGGAAGATTAACAGGACTTCCTGAAACTGATGTCCCTCGGATATTGGGGACTATTTTGAAAAATATCACAGGGGCCGGTATCTTGAAACCAGAAGAGAGAGAGACGGCTCAAAATTATATACAAGCATTGAGAAATTATAGGAGTGCACAGAAACAAATCGCAGAGGCGGGGACGCGAATCCAAACGGAGACAGTTTATCCTTTCGATATCAACGCAGAAATAGAATCTATGAAGGCGCGTACGACCGGCGTGTTCGTAGATAAAAGAGGGCGCATAGCGGATATCAACATAAGAGAAATATTTGACTCAAAGATGCAAGAACTGAAAGGCGCTCAGGCTGCCAGAAACGCGCTAGAGAATCAAATGACAAGCGATCGAAGAATTGCGGATTATCAAGCCTATATAAGAGATTACTCTCAAACGAAGTCACTTGCGCAGTCTGTGCTTTATGGCCAGGCTTACAAGGCACAAGGATTATTCCCGGAGCAGGTTGAATCTCTTCGAGAGATGGGAATACCGATTTCTTTTGGCCTGAAAAAACCAGCCAATTATAAAGAGTATATGCAGAATCAGGAACTTTTGAAAACCATAAACGAGGCCGCAGGTTTTGCCTATGGTGTACCGAAGAGTCAAGCAGAGTTTGGGGAAGTATCTGCAAAGATGGAATCTGCAAAACTCGCGGAGGCAATGGACCGGTTGACGAAAGCAATTGAAAAGATCAATGAGACTGAAGGGGATCGCGGCGGAGTACCGAAGGAGGATACCTCCTTTATGCCACTCACTGCCTTCTCCTATGCGAGATAGCTATGTCTGACACAATTACGTTCAGCGGATTAACAGCTTATCTTTCCCCTGGGTTTCGAGAACCCCGGTTGATCCCCATTTTGGCCGTGTCTCATCTGACGCGCAGTAATATCAATCGGTACAGCAATATGGGCAAAGCCGGGGACCCGGTGACTCTTACTTGTTTTGTAGATGAAGCGGATGCCGCGACGGCGCAGACTGTGATTGACTCCTGGCAGGCACTTGAGGGAACCGAGGCAACACTCTCCTGGAGTATCGGGGGTACAGCGGATAGTACTACAAACTGTTTACTGCAACGAGTTGAGGTTGTGTCGCGATGGGCCGCGATACGGGCATTCACGGCAACTTTTTTGAAGGTGGCTTAAATGGGCAGACCTTTGGAAAGCAATGGAACGACACTCACTCCCTACTTCCCCACGTCGGAAATCATTCAACCGGCGTTTCGCTATCCCGATGAGAGTGGGATCATTGTTAATGATGAGGCGCTAACGGTCAACTCAACCGGTAGGGTTCGATTAACCTATCTCCCTGTCTGGCCCGCGAGCGTGCGAATATTCACGGCTGCGGAAGAGGGCGGGAGCCAATTGACAACGATTACAGAGGGAACCCCTGGGGCCGGGGAAGTCCTTGTTGAACCCAATGGGAATCTAACTTTTCACTCGGTTGAATATTCCTCCACGGCGTATGCCTGGTATACCGGCAATGGGTCCGCCTGGGGGAAAAGTGATTCAGAGATTCTTTACGGGGAACTTCAACAGCGATGCCGGAATGGGGGTATTGTTTTTGGCCGATGCAATACGCCTGCTGGGCAAACCAAAGGGGACCTGGTGACCGTTGTGGGGAAGGCGACGAATTATTGGATATTCGAGAAAACCTCTGACCCGGCTCTGGTTTGCGCAATGTGCTATGCCGCCGCAACTGAGGGCCAGGCTACCCCCTATTTAGTCTACGGTCCATTTCTTGGGCTAGCTGAGGCGTTTGGGGCGCAGAAAGCATTGCTCTGTGGATCAAATGGCAGGCCTACTACGATTGCGCTGGGCAGCGTTCCTACGATTAAGCGGTGGATTGGTATCTCATACACCAACGGCGCAGGCTGGATTAACTTCGGGAACTTCCTGGGCGAGGCAACCTAATATGGTGAATTATCTCGCTCCCTTTTTTCCGACGCATGATACGCTGGATGCAATGGCCGTAGATAACCCATATCGCGGCGAATATGGGTCCTATTGCCTGGATTCGATTAAAAACGTTCGGTTTAGTGAGGCGGCCTTCGACGGCATTCTGGTTGAGTGGGACATTATTTCTCCCGATGATACGCTGCGGGTTTTTGTTGCGTTCTATGTGGATGGGATTTTTCATTCATCCACACAGGGCACAGAGATTGTCATCGGCGGATTGTCCACGGGAACGCATAGCCTGTTAATCCGTATAGAGCCGAAGCCTCTCCTGGGCCTATGGACCTGGTTCAACCACACCACGGGTTCGCGTGTCAAACTGGACTGGAGCAGCAATTCTCAAGGGCACGATGTGGCGAAGTATCTGATCTACTGGGACAACGCGACCGGATCGGTTTCGTTCACAGCGGCTTGGGCCACAATCAATCAGATTGAAATAACGCACTTACTCAACGCCGCGCCGGATAGTGGAAGCGGGACAGGATTTCTTTCCAGCTACGGGACGTATGGTGGGGGTAAATCCTATTGCAGCTTTGACGTGGTGATAGATACCGCCGGGGCGATCAATGAGTTTGGGGATGGGGCTACGTTCAAGTGGAGAAAAACATATTGGGACAATGAACTTGGAGCCGATGTTACTACCGATTACGATACGCTGAATCCAATTAAATTCAACGGCGGATATAACTACCTAGATGATGGAATCAGCGTTGCTTTCTCGAATGATTCGAGCGCGTTTGTGGTAAACGATACCTGGGCTTTGACGTTTGATTGCAGGCAGTGGTATCGGCACACGAAGTCTCTTGACGATGGAACCTATAAGTTTGTGATTCGCTCGAGCGATGGAATCAACGAGAGCAATAACACGACGCTTCATGCCACGGTTGCGATTAATGGGATTCCGCCGGAGGCCACGAATCTTGCAATCAGCGGCTATGATCGGAAAGCAACCATCACGGGAACGGTTCCCAATATCGCGGACCTGGATTCTCTGATTATCGTTTCCAACTGCGGGCACACCGACGAGGTTCCTGACCGGAGGTTTCTCCATTCGGCCTACGCGACAATGGGTTTGTTGGACCCCCAGACCTCCTCCCGCTTAACGGGGCTGACCCCGGGAGGATCATTCAGCTATACCACCGGGGACCTCACGGCGGGGGAATGGGAATTTCTTGTGCTTACTGTGGATACCGCCGGGAATTTCTCGGACGGCATAACTCTTCTTGAGATTGAATTCTCTGGGAGTCCTGCTGTTTATGTTCTGCATTCGCCTGCACCTACGGGGCTGGACGCGGTTCAACTCGCGGGCGGGAATGTCCGGTTGGATTTCAATCTTTACGGGAAATCCACGGACACTGACCGAACGATTACGGCGAACATTTATCATGATGCCGGAACGGGGACCGTGGATTATGGGACTATCATCGGAACCGTGACTAATACTCAGGCCGCAACGTGGACAAAACACTCCTACACGTTGACCGGATTGGTAGATGGGACCTCTTACAAGATTGGAGTGAGAGCTGTGAGTAGTACCGGAGACGAAGAAACAAACACGACGACAGTGACTTGCAAGAGCGATGCCTCTGCACCCGTTGCACCCTGGGGTTGCACCGCGACTGTGGAACGATAATGCCAAATATTGAAATCGGAACGACGGTAAATTATGGAACGACCTGGCCGCAACTTGCGATTAACGGGGTTGGGGTTGATCCGTCTTATATCTCTGTCTCGCGGCTGGAAGTCTATTCAGATGGGGTTCCGAATACTCTCTATCTGAAAATCCATAAACCCTTCGACGACCTCTCCTGGTTTACCTGGGGCAACACAGTTACTCTGGATGCCGGGGGGAAGAGGATATTTATTGGCCCTCTGCTCAACAATCAACCGGAGATATCCGGATATGGGGATCATCAGCTCATTGCGATACCAGACTTAACCTGGCATGTGAATCGAAATTACGTGGAGTATGATGCCATTGGTAGACCCGCTGCGGAGATGATGGAAATTATTGTCGACGGGGTTCCATCCACAAGTAACAGTAAAAAGAATCCCTGGATAGACTCTAAAGTGAATAATGGAATTCTGAGATTGGGGAATGATGGGGCTACCCTAGGAAAGACGCTTCAGAACTATGCCTTCGAGGGAATGCCCGCTTTCGACGCATTGTGCTCGGTGATTCGGCAAGCGGGGAATCATTTGATCTGGGTGACCTACAAGGGGGATGTGGGCTATCTCAATTTTATCAAGCGACATACAGGACCTGCGCGGTCCCTGACAATCGGGAATTCCGGGACTAACGATACCACGGCCAACGTAGTCAGTATTACGGGTACGCGATCAGCGTTGAATATTGCAAACTCATTCGTCGCGCGCGGGGATCGAATGATTTATGAGGTAACAGAGCACACTGACGAGGGGGACGCGATTGTCTTTAAGCACGACTGGCCGAGTGGTTCTGAAGCAGCTGTTCTCTCGAACCCTGGGGCCGGATTCATTGAAACCCTGGGCGGGGCTACTGCCAGAGCAGTAGGTCGTCAGTATGTCCTGGAGGAGTCCTCGATTAGCTCTGCAAGTGTTCTCGCAAACCTATCTCAGTTTGTGCATTCATCGGGGAAGCTTCAGAATACAAGTAACTGTGGCCGGGATGATTCCATTCAGCTCTTCTATAACGAGCCACTGAATGGAAGTGGATGGGAACTCTACAAGGGGAAATGGAAATTAGTTCGGAAGCCACCGAAGTATAACATCATGGGAGGAGAGCATATCAACAAAGGGGGAAACCTCTATCTGGTATTCGATTCCCCACAATGCTATAAAGATACTTCGGCTTCAGAGACCACTTTTGCCGGGTTCCGAGATTACAAGCTGACTTTCGCATACCGAAAAACGGCGGACGATGAATCAAAGAACCGAGGTCGTATCAGCGCGGAGAGCGGTAAGAAGGGAAAGTTCCAATGGGAAGTCAAGCGATTGATTCACGCGCCGAACTATAAATACATCCAGCGCAGGAACTCTTATCGCTATGAGCTCTATTCATCGGGGGGCGGGTCCGGGTATGTCTATCGCACGCTTTCAGTGCAGGATGATCGGGCCAAACTCATGGAGCTGGTTAAGAATTTTGCCGATGCGAACTCAGAACCCACCGAGTCATTCCGAATTGTGGTGAAGGGAAATACCTGTCCTGATATTTCCTGGAGTCCGGGGCAGCGGATTATCAATATCGTCAATAGCGATGCCTATAGCAATGACGGTGCGCCGGTGTTTGGTGGACCGCAAAAGGGCAATGCCATTGACTGGGATATCGTCGGTGTGATATATGATTTCGAGACGGCGGAGACTATTCTTCTGACTGAGGATTTGCAGGCCGCAATGGGAGTCGAGGCGATAATGTCCAGAACAGCGGGGGCGGTGAATCGGCGATCATTATTCCGGCTTCAACCAGAGAGGAAAATATGAGCGACTTGGTTCGCATGGTGGAGTCTCTTTCTCAGCGGGTGATAACTCTCGAAGAAGATATCCGGCTACTCATGGATCAACGGCAACTGGCCCAAGGCGGCGCGGCATTGGATATAACAACACCCGTGGTGGATAGTAATGGCAGGGCCGGAAGTCTGGCGCAAGTTATGTATGTCGATTCCACAAATCAATTGAGAGGGTTATTTACTGCTGTTTGTAAAATTACAGCAGGAACCGCTGGAAATTGGACAGCAAAAAAATGCTACGCGGACGGGACAACTTATGGAGATGACATTACTGGGTTATCGGTTATCGGGGATCATGGTGAAGTTGGGATCGGGAACATCGTTCAATACGTGGAATTGCAAACTTCTTCCGTGGATTCATCTCTTGTTAAAAAGATTTTGAATTATCTTTATATCGGAATGTAATAATGGTTAAGAAAATTGAGGCTTTTTCTGTTGATCCATTTTTCTACTATTCTGCGGGGAATGCTTATCCAGCAGATAATCCCATCGGAGCATTACCCTATGGTCTTTTGATTCATGCTTTGGCCAACATCCAGGATCAATTATGGTTTTTAACCTACTATGCAAAGTATATGTTTGGAAATTTCAACATACCTTCGGGTGAATTGGATACTTTACCTTATTATAATCTAGTAACACCAGAGGTTACTAGAGCTATTCCAACAGGATTATCTGTGGACGTTGTTACTCATGCCACTGAAAGCATTACGAATATCATGGAATGGATAGATGTCATTCGGGCTGAATTTTCTTTGCCTGTGTGGGTATGGTCAAGTGAACTTCAACAAGATAAATTTGCGATTAAAGCGGATCACATTAGAGAAATCTTCTTAGCAATGGGGGGGGTGTACAGACCTTCGTATTTGAATATTCCCACAGTAAATCCCAGCGCCCTGATCTATCGGTTATTCCAATGGTCAGAAGAGGTGGGGACCTATTTATATTATGAAAGTTCTTTTGAAGTTCATATTTTTAATTCTGATGGTGGACAAAGCCAACGCAAAATAATCTGTTGTTATTTACCATCTGAGGAAGGCCCATTCCTAATACATGACTCAGGGAAGAAAGATATTTTGCTATTAAAATCAGAGGGATTAACAATTGAATCGGGGACTCCAGCAATCTCAATTCACCGGTTAATAAAAGATAATTTGGTTCCCTTTCCATCTGAAATTAATTATCCAGGGATGGTTATACCGGATGAGTGGAATAATATAACGGGAGAAGAAATCGCGAACACGGGAGCAATTACAACAACAGAATATCATGCAATAGATTTATCTGCGGGATTTGCAGAGGATGAGAAAGTGGAATTTATTATCTCTTTAACAGGAGGGTTTGGCAGGGTCGACCTAGAGGGAGTAATATATGATGAAGTAACACAAGGGACATTTCCCGATCGTGATTTTTGGGAACTCGCTTTATGGCAACCGGGTATTGTTAACCCATATACATAGGATGATAACATGAAACGCATTCTCTTTTTTCTCCTGATTCTCTTCACCGCTTCGGCCCTGGCTCAAACCAACACGCCAACGTTCACATTTACCCCGACTCCGAGTTATACGAACACGCCAACGAAAACCAATACTCCTACGGCAACACATACCCCGACGCCCATTGCAACGCCCGGAGTCGTGGCCACGAACACGCCGGGTGGGACTTATGAGCCACTCATCATGCGAGGGCTATCCAATGGGGGGCGTGTAATAGATGACCCGGAAGCGGCGGATATTATCAGCATACCGGGGACCCTGAGCGCAGAGCAACTGACATCGACTGATGACGCGACCATCACGGACGCTCTATCGGCGGCCAGTGCATCTATTACGGGAGGCACACTTAATGTCGGTGTTGCAGACACAACTCGCGGGCTACTCACACTCAAGGGCGCGGCAACCGGTTCAACCAATGGAGGCAGCGCAGTCCTCGAAACGGGGGATGACCATGATGCTGCGATTGATAGCTATTCCGTTACCGTGTCCTCCGCTAATCTGCTTATTGGCCCGGTCACGGACGCGGATCGAATCAAACTTAGCGCGGCGGGGAATCTCACGTTGACCGCAGGGAATATGGGGATTGGGAATATCGTTCCAACCGCGATGCTATCTATTGGGGCGGACTTATCCACAGCGTATGAACTCATGATCGGCGATGCTGCGGCTGACTGCATGGCGATGCTTGGGCAATCGTCCTCTCGCTTCGGTGGGCTGCGATGGGATTATAATGCAACGGCTGGGAATGCGTATCTTGCAATAGAAACTAACAGCAACTTGAATGATCTATTGATAGATGGTCTTACCACAAAGATTCAAACTATTAAGGATGGACTGACTTACGTTGGTTCTGACCTCAGCACCGGATACAACGCGGCAGACGACGATGACTTCATTTATTTCGATCAAGGGAATGAATCTATTTCATGGGATGATAATCCAGGAGAGTTTGATTTTTCCGATGACCTGCAAGTGACTGGAGGAGTGACAACCAGCGGAGACGCGGATATCAACGGGGAACTGTATGGGGCTGTGATGAAGGAAGCTTTTAACGTGGCGACCTATGATACAGGAACGGATGGCTATGCGAACCTAACAACAGGAACGCTTTGTACCGCAACGCGAGGATTGATTGTAGATCGGGCTGGAAGTATTATCGGATATGGGTATAAGGCCGATACGGTCACGGTTGGAACTGCAATGAATTTTGAGATAAGAAAAAATGGAGTAGCCGTCTGGACGGTTGCCTTTGCGAATGGAGTGTTAACAGGGAATGGGACTCAGGCTAAGGGGACAGACACCTTCGTGGCTGGAGACGTTCTGAATGTTTATATTGATACCGGGGTCACGGACGCGATTGCGGTATTGGATATCTGGATTACTTATACGCGGGATTAAAATGGAGAAATCATGAAAGGACTTTTGTTTATTGGGCTGATATCAACCATAATTCGAGTCGCACCGGATGGAAGCGGAGATTTCATTTCACCCATTGAAGCAATTGAATCAGTAAAACAAATGGCTTCAAGTGAGAGTCCTGTAGAAATATTCATTGAACCCGGAGTCTATCAATACTCATCGGGATACGGCCAGATAAAACTGTATGATGGTATTCATGTTCAAGGGGCCAATCAAGATTCTGTTATTATAAAAGGATTCGGAATATCGGCATCGGATATTGGGGATGCAAGAGCTTCGATTGCGAATCTGACTTTAATACATAGACCAACAGGCATCACGGCAATGATGAATCTGGGAACAGATAGTTTTAACGTAGATTACTCATTCCTAAATATCAGATTCATTTCAGAAAGTGCATTCGCAGAACCTCCCAACTTAGTGTCAGCTATTCGGATTCATTCAATTAAAGCGAGCGCAATCAATTTGCTGTTTGAGAATTGCTCGTACAAAGGCAAGTCTATTTTTCTGCTCGCCGGACATCCTCTTACAGGGGTCAGATCAACCTATTTGAACGTGATATTCGATCATTGTGTGATTGAATCCTCCCCGGTTGGTGTTGGTGCACCGGACCCTCACTTCATCCTACAGGACTGGCTTCCTGGGCAATTGACGATTCGCAATTGCACAATTAAGTGGGATATGTCTCAGTCAACGCGCGGTGCTGATATGCACCGGGGCGCGATCCTCATGCAGAACGAAGACGGGAATAATTATGCAGGCAATCAACGACTCGAAATACTCAACAGCAAAATTGAGATGATAGACAATGGATTGGGAGGACCAGGCAAACCGGCGAGCCTCATCTGTATTGCGGCCACAGCCAACAAAAACCGATGCACGGTGCTCCTTGAGAACACTATCCTACGGCGCGGCGCAAACGTGTCGTATGGAGTGTTGACAAGCAACCAGAGTCGAGTCGAGTACTCTCAATGCAATCCACTGCGGCCATTGATCCTCGGCCAGCCCGCGACGATTGTGAACCTGGACGAAGAGCCTGTAATCAATACCGTAAGAAAAGCATACGTTGGAGACCGAAGAATTAAAAGCCAGGCATTGAATTATCGAGGGAATCCTGTTTACGGGGCAGAGCAAAAAGTACCACAAGTAATTGAGGAAGCAGAAAAGTGAAAGGCACAGCAATTCGATGGGAGATAATGGAATGAAATGGGAATATCTGATAATGATCCTTCTGTTTTTCTTCTTGATCGGCCTGGTGTTTGTGCTGACTGCACCCGCACAAGAGCGGCAAATCCTCGTGACGATGACCTGCTCTGAGCCAGTGATCCCCTATGCCAGCTCTGCAATGGTGATCTACCTGAACCCGCTTGACAACGCGCAGGTCAAGCAGAAAATCTATCCGATAGTTCTCAAGAGCATTGGCCTAGTTCCCAACGCAACAGGGGTTCGCCTGCGAACCGATGGCAGCCCGTACAATATCTATGGCTACACCATGTGGGATGGAATGATCCCCGAACTCTATCTCAACTCATGGAAAACGGCGCGGCTTATCGCTTACTGGAATTGCTTTACGGACCTAGCGGGGAATGTCTCTGAAAAAAACATAGTGACGAACAGCTTTATCCTGGACGCAACGAGTCCAAAAGTTATTGAGCTGCTGGTGACGCGATGAACAAGAAGCCACGAGGAACGTTGAGTCGAGAGGATGCGGAGCACATGATGCGAGAGTGCTTCGAGATAATAGAAGGGTTGGGTTATCAGTACCCTTTTTTGTATGATCGAATACGTTTTAAGTTAAGTAGAGTTAGAACGCAAGCGCGGTCCCGTGAGTATAATCGAGGGAAAAGGGAGAAACCCATTGTTTTACATGACAAAATGGTTGGCTGAAAATTTGGTAGATGCTTACATCGAAGAGATCAATGAAATTCTGAGCAGATATCCTGAATTGATTGGATTATTCGAGCAACTTGGAGGTTCCTATTATGATGGACAATGCTGAACGCAGAATGGGATATACTGAGATAAAGATTGAGCTAGCTGAAATTAAAGGGAAACTCGAAACCATTATTGCGCAGAACGCCGATGGACATTCTAGGATTGAGGAGCGTCATGAGAACCTGCAAAAGCAGACGGACAAAAACACCAAGCAGATTGAGGGGAACGGAGAACTTGGCCTTAACCGAGAAGTGCAGAGGCTCAATTCGACTGTCCAGGGGTTGGCAAAACAAATGCGAAGTTTCAAGCATTTTGCAATGGCGATATTTATTCCCGTGATTGTGGCGGCGATTCTGTGGGCAGCGAAAACCGGATTGGATATTCTTATTAGAAGCTTATAGGAGGACATCCATGAAACGATTCACAGGAATTTTGTTGGTGTTTATCTGCATAGGATGTGCTATAACTCGCCCGATCACGCCGGAGAAATCCTGGCAGATTGCAGCGGATACCTACCTGTCCACGATGAGGCTTATGGTGGAATATCGTGCGGATGGATTGATTGACGACGATGACTATGCGGCTATTGAAAAAGTGAGGATCACTACACGCATGGCATTGAATCTATTAGGTGCTGCGGCCAGCTTGAATAATGCGACATTATCCAACCAAGCTCGAATTGATTTTGCTTCAGCGATTGATGATCTTATCAAAACTTTGGAAGCGGCCAGGAAGGAGAAAATAAATGGACCCGGCAACCGCTAGTCTGATTATCGCAGGGATGAAAGCATTAATGGAGGTCTCGCTCTTCTGGTTTCCCCGAATCCGTGAGGCAATTAATAATGATGAATCGCTCACACAAGAGCAGAAAAATGCAATCAACAAGGACCTCGACAACATTGATAATAAGTGGGCCAACTTGAAGCCTGGAGATTAGCATCATGTCAATCAAGTCAACCGATGACACCCTGATCAGTCGTCAGCTATTCCGAATTCAAAATGAGATCGAAGTCCTCCGAACAAACAGCCGCGTGATTGATAAGGCTCTGGAAGAGCATCGGGGCCTGACTCGCAACGAGATTCTGACCATGCTCAACCCGGCGCGGTATATCCATATCAGTCTGGCGATGCACGACAACCGATTGAAAAACGAAGAGAACAAGGAAGGAAGAGTCTAATGGAAACAGGCATTGACTTAACAAGTATTGGAGGAATTGCAGCGTTTACTTGGGTTTTCGTGGCTATCCTGGGCAGGCTCAAAGGCGCGCATCTGCTCAACCGGATCGGAGAATTGGTTCAGGCGAATCAAGAATTGACTGCGCTGATTGTCGCGGTTGGGCTGGCTCTGATTATTAAGGGGACAAATTCCGGGTTCCCGGACTCAACGTGGATTCAGGTTGCAATCCAGGCAGTGACAGCGGCCATTGTCACAGGGTTCGCGCACGACAAAATTGTAAAGCCAGGCGAAAAAGCGGCCAATAAAATCATGGGGAAAGAATGAAACTCTCAGAGCTGAAACTCAATCCGGCAAATCCGCGATTCATTCGGGACAATGAATTTGCGAAGCTGAAAAAGTCTATTCAGCATTTCCCGCAAATGCTGCGGCTGCGGCCTATCGTCGTAGACGAGAATCAAGTCATCATTGGGGGAATGATGCGCTATCGCGCATTGCGCGACCTGGGGCACGAAGAGGTCCCGGACGAGTGGATCAAGCAGGAATGCGATTTTACCGAGGAACAGAAGCGGTACGATAGGTGTCTACTCCGAGACCTCCGGCCACTCGCGGCATATCAAATTCCAGTACGCCGCGTTGGGCTGGCAGCGGTTGCTCTCCCATCGCTGCCACTGAACCACCGTGGTTCCGATTGCTGTCGCCATCGCGCGCTGCGTGGACTGGCAGCGCTGGCGCAGTTGCTTCAGTCGTTCGCCGCGTGTCATTGGTTTTCTCCTGTTTTTATTATCCCCGGAGGAAGTGCTCTTAGGCAATGAATCCCCAATGCCTAAGCTTCCGCGCTTGAATCTGCGCGGTCTCCCGCTGAGATATCCCACAGAAGGAACACCGTATTCCAGTGTGGGAATAATGGTCGTTGGCGCAATGCCAACGACCTGCCCTGTTTTCCTCTCCCCGATAATTATCAGGGAGAGAATCCGCTTTATCTATCAAAGATCGAAAAACTTCTTCCATTGTTTCTACCTCCCTATTCATTTTCTCCCCGAAGGGACTTCTGCAATCCCGCCGCCCCGGAGTCGGACCGGGGCGGCGGCGATCTGGCGGGGGACTAATTGATTTTCCGAGCGGGGGCAACAACCCCGCCACGCCCAGGGCGACTAAATGCCGCATATTTCCGATCCGCGATTGCCCGGGCAATCGCATCGGCATCCGCCCGGGATACTATTTCGGATTCAATCGAAAATCCGCCCGGCTCGCTCCCCGCAAAATTGCGGAATTCATATTCCGTGCCGGGGATGATTTCCTGGGAAAATGGGAATTGCAGCAATAATGCTGCCCGGAAATCTGTTCGCCGATTAATCCGTATTTGATCTCTCATTGTTTTTCTCCTCGTCAGTTCGTTTTTCTCCCCGGAGGGAGTTATTCCCGCCACCAATCCAGATTATCCTCAAGCCCGGCGGCAGCGCGTTTCCGCCTCGCCGCGAGATAGATGCCCTCCGCCTCGCCACTCATCTGATTCTGATTGATTTGTGGAAAAACTTTCCGGAGAATCGCGCCCGGGATGCGCCCGTTTTTCGCCTCAAGACGGCGAAGATTTTTATCTGCTGCCATGAATTCTGCGGCTGCGGCGGGATCCATCCCGCTAATCTGATTGATTATTTTTTCGATTTCTGGATTCATTTTCTTACCTCCTCGTTTTTTGATCTAACCACAATGTAGTATACATTAGTATACTACATTGTCTATTTTTTTTTATTCATTTCTTTGCCTACCCATCGTAAGTTGTTGATAATACTATAGATATGTCCGTACGATTTTTCCGTACTCTTCCCGATTTCCAGACACGTTTTTCGATAATATCATATAACCAATTGATATTATTAGAGATACAAAACAGGGTAAATCTGTATCCCAGAATCCACCTGGGAAGAATACCTGAAAACAAATATACCTAGTTTGTGGGTTTTTGTGCCGATAGAAAAATGACGATAAAAAAATCTTGATAATCCAGGAATCCGATATACTCTATCCCTCATTAGGAGTGAATAAAAATGACCAGAGACGAGTTTAACGAGATGATGGATTCTGCGCTTGCCGCGCGAGGCTGGACGATCCGGGACTTGGCGAATGCCATCGGGCGCACCGACGCGACCATCTACACATTCCGGCGCGCGGAGACCAATAACTACGGCCTCGCGGTGGATATCTGCGAGGCGCTAGCTATGCCAGATAGCTGCGCGGCGGCTACCTATCAGTGGCTGCGGAACCAATGGGCAGAATGGGCCGAACCTGAACCGGCGAAACCGGAGGCATAATCCACGGCGGCGCGTGACCGGAAATACCCTCCCCAGGTCCGCGAACATCGCAGCGCGCCGCCCATTTTTTGCGAGGGAAAAATCATGCGTAGAAGGCCCGTAGAGCCCCGATCCCTGTTTGCCGACCTGGGAGTCAACCAGCCTGGGATCGTGCAGCCACGGGCAGCGCAGGCTGATTCTCCAACTATTCCTGAATCATTCTATCGGCTCCGCCTGGCCCTACGGCGGGACCCGGACCATCAGGCCGCTTCGGAGCAACTCAAAAAACGCTGCAGGGAATTCCGGGAGGATGAAAATGCAAACAGCTAAGTGTCCCCGATGCAAAAAGTTACCGGAATATTCCCAGCCCACGAGTGATGTATATGAGCTGTGCTGCAACCATACTTTTGTCCAGGGAGAGTCCCCGGCTGAAGTGGTGGCCCGCTGGAACCGAAGCGTAGTTGCCCAACTTGCGCGAATGCGGGGGCGCGGACTGAACGGAAAATATCAGAAGAAGGAGAAGAATAATGAAGCGTAAAAAATACGGTGACCTGGTATCCATGACAGTGCGAGTGCAGAAAGATTTATTTGTTGAAATCAAAATCGCATCTTTTCGTGCCGAGCAAACACTAGCCGACTGGTTGACATCTGCTGCGCTTGCGAAATTGAAATTGGAATGCGAGAAGACAAAATGATTGAAATCATCTTCGGCATCTGGATTGCGCTATTGGTTATTGCCAGTGCAGCCTATAGTCTACTGCGGAGGGGGTGAATAGCAATGGATATTAAGAATGCTGTTATAGAGTCAGCAACCATAACCAACGACGATTATGGGCTTTTATCCGCTTGGGTATTTTTGGATTATGGAGGATTTCATCAAGGGTTCGGGGGATATGCTCTTTATCTGCCAAAGTTATTTACTTACCACAAAATCGAAAGCGTTGCTGGACATTTTATTTGGCGCGTGATGGAAGTGGCAGGTGTATCTCGTTGGGAGGATTTGAAGGGCAAGACAATCCGAGTGAAAGCAGATCATTCGGGCGTACAATCTATTGGACACATTGTGAAAGAAGATTGGTTCTGTCCTAAAGATGATTTTGAAGGGGGTGAATCGAATGCGATTGAAAAATCCGGTATGGCCTGATGATGAAAGAATAATCCGAATGCTGACGACTTATGATAAGCGGTTGGGGCAACGGATAGAGCGGATGGTGGACAGGCACTTCAACCCAACGCCTAAACAAAATCATTTGCTCGACTGGATGTTTATCTTTTGTGGTGCGCTTACCCTGGGGGCGCTCCTGTGGATCACGTGGAAACTGATATGTTAAATGAAACTTGCAAACATAAGTGGAGCTTGACTTAGCTGAGAATACTGTTCATCCTAATTTGGATTGCATGGAGGTTAATTTTATGATTTTTATTCTAAGAGACTACGTGCGCGACACGATCAATGCAAAATTGGATCAGTGCTATCGAGACTTCCCAGACGCGGCCATTGATCGGGAAATCCATTTCAACCAGCTTTTGCGTTATGTGGATGAACACGGAACACTGCCGGAATTCACGATGAAAAGGACTGAAAAAAATGGACCTGGCGATACGCAACAAAATCAAGATGCTGGCAGAACGATTCCAGTGCGAACCGAGTGATATTCCCCTGCGATGGATGCAGGCATGCGGATTGGATTTGCAGGAAGCGCTGAACGAGATCAGAGAAATGATCGAGGAAGAAAAAAGTGCGGATCATTGAATCGAATTATTCAGAGGGTTGCGAGTGCACGGGAGATGGAGAGCCAATAATCTCATTGAGTCGAATGGAGTTGGCCGATATCCGACTCAGAGATAGCCTGGCAGAGCAAAGGTTCCAGCGTCGAGAAGCCGAGCATCTGAACAGAAAATACTAATGCGATCATCTGTTGCGATGGCATGAGATAGGGGCAATTAATTACGAACCGTAAAAAGGAGAAAAAACGATGACTTGGAAAGTGGGCGAAGAAAAATCACTCATCCCTGGTGGAGTCTACCCCGCAATCTGTTATGGGGTCTACGAAATTGGAGAACAGTATAGTCCAGGGGGTGTTTTTAATGGAAAGAGTATTCATGCGGGTTGGCGCAAGCAGGTTGTGCTTACGTGGGAAATCCCTTCGGAGCGAATTGATGTTGAGCGCGATGGTCAGACGGTAAACTTACCTCGCGCTATATCGAAATTTTACACACAATCACTTAATCCAAATGCTCATCTCCGCAAAGACCTAGAAGCTTGGCGTGGAAAACCATTTGATATCAATGCGGAAAAAGAATTCGACCGCTGGAGTGTAATTCACTGGAAAACGCAAGGCGGCATGGCTAACTTTGCGAAGGGCAATCAACAAGGGAAACTTAATAAACATCAGGAGCGGCTGTGGTGTTCGCCAAGTTGCGAGAAGGGATCAAAACTATTTTAATGATCTCATATTACTGGAATATCCAAAGATGAAACATATCATCTCGCTAGGTGCAGGGGTTCAAAGCTCAACAATGTCGCTAATGGCTGCTTGCGGAGAGATTACACCTATGCCAGATGCCGCTGTTTTTGCGGATACCCGCGCAGAGCCACCGGATGTTTATGAATGGCTGATCTGGCTGAAACGACAATTGCCATTTCCGGTTCATATCGTTAGCGCCGGAGATTTGGAAAAAGAAGCGACCACAGTAAGAAAATCTGCAAAAGGGAATTTCTATATTGAATCTCATATTCCCGCTTTCACTTTGGATGGAAGTGGTAAAAAAGGAATGACTCCAAGGCAATGTACTTATAATTTCAAAGTTACACCTATTCGTAGGAAAATACGAGAAATGCTATCAATTAAGCATGGAGAGAAATCTGTTATCGTTTTGGAATGGATTGGAATCTCATCCGATGAGATCACGCGGATGAAAATATCTCAAGATTCGTGGTTTGAATTTCGATATCCGCTGATAGAGAAAAACATGAGCCGCCAAGATTGCCTCAAATGGATGGAGATAAAAGGATTCCCTCGGCCACCCCGCTCCGCCTGTTTCTTTTGCCCATTTCATTCGAATGCGGAATGGCGTAAAATCAAACAGAATTATCCAGAGCTATTTGAAAAAGCCGTCAATATGGAGAAAATTTACTCCAAGGCAAAAGAGATTTATGAGATTAAAGCCTTTTTTCATGCGTCACGAATTCCATTAGATCAAGTTGATTTACGAACAGATGTAGAAAAAGGGCAAGGAACTCTTTGGGAAATTGAATGTGAAGGAAGGTGTGGAGTTTAGGTGATAAACCAATGACCTCTTATCGCTGGAATTGGTTGATCGAAGAGTGGGAGCCAGTAGAACCGACTCACCCCTGTATTGCTGAGGCGGTTCAGGCGGCGCGAAAAAAGGGGCTTGACAACCCGGTTGACCTGTTAGATAGTGACGACGGTGCTAACAACGCCCAGGAGAAAATAGTCAATGAATCCTCTTGAAATAAAATGGCTCGCCCGGTGTCCGCTTCGGCGGGGCCGCTCCTTTTTCTCCCGGCTTGTTAGCACCGGGCGACCTTCGCCCTATCCCACAAATAGAGGCGCAAAATGACATACCAAGAACAACTAATTAATCCCCAATAGCAAAAGAAGCGACTTGAAATAATGGAGCGAGATCAATGGAAATGCCGCCGATGTGGTGATGGGGAAAACACACTTACTGTTCATCACGGATATTATTCTAAAGGGAAAAAATTATGGGATTATCCTAATGATACTCTTTTTACTTTATGTAAATATTGTCATGAAGAAATCCAAAACGAACTAGGATTTGTTCATTATCTACTTGCTTGTGAATGTGGATTATACCCTTTTAATTTTATAAATCCAAATCACCATATCAAATATTGCCAGGTCAATCATGAGAGATTACTCTAAAATATCATCTTCCTTCTGGACTGGAGAAACAGGTAAAAAACTACATGGTGATCTATCTACTCAAGTCATTGCTCTTTACTTAATGACAAGTCCACATGCAAATATGATTGGTGTTTATTACTGCCCTTTATTATTCATCGCACATGAAACAGGAAGCCCCATTGAAGGGGCTTCTAAGGCCCTTCAAAGACTCTCCGAAGAAGCATTTTGTTCTTACGATTCTACATTAGAAATCGTATGGGTGCACGAAATGGCTAAATATCAAATCGGGGATAAATTAAAGGAATCAGATAAAAGAGTAAAGAATATCCAAAAGCAATATAATGATATTCCAAACTGCCCAATAAAACTCAACTTCTATAATAGATATTCAGATTGTTTCTATATAAAAAATAATAAGCCCCTCCGAAGCCCCTCCGAAGCCCCTCCGAAGCCAGGAGCAGGAGCAGGAGCAGGAGCAGGAGCAGGAGCAGGAGCAGAAGTAGAAGCCCCTCCATCATCAACACAATTAATCCAAGACAAATCCCAAAACTCATTAAGAGATTCTTCTCTTGAGAAAAAGAAAAATGCGCCGCCAGATTTAATTAGCTCATCTGTAAAAACTTTATCTTGGGATCGGGAAACGAAACATGGTTGGGTGAATATGAAGGGCGAGAATTTCGATAGAATTAAAGATGCCTTCCCTCATTTAACGCGAGACCTGATTCGTAATGAACTCCGGTCTATTCATTTATGGCTTCTAGGAAATCCCCCCAACTCGGGTTACACCAACTGGTTTGGGTTAATTGCCAAGTGCCTGAATAAAATTCCAGCTGACAAGATTGAGGAATTTCAAAGGAATGAGAGCGTCGATCAACCGCCACGTGAGAAGACGCCGGAGGAGTATGCAGCTCTTCGCGCAGAGGGTTGGTATGATTCGCGCGACCCGTGGGTCCAGGCGGACATGAAGCGGATGGTTGAAGAACGGGCCGCAGCGGATATCATCACGGCGGAGCGAATGAAAAAAGAGAAGGAAGAAAAGGCCGCGAAGAAGCTGGCTGATAAAGCACGGTGGGAGGCGTCGCTTGTTAAATTCCAGGCACTGGTTGAGGAGGATAAAAAAGAGAGGCTTGCAAAAGAAGAGAATAAGCAGGGAGAGGTTGAGGAGAAATGACCGAACGAATATTTCCTCATAACCCAGATGTTGAGCGGGCCATTATTGCGGCAATGGTGATGGATGCTGAAGCATTGCAGGTTGGACTGCATCGGCTTAGCGCGATGGACTTTTATTCACCGTCCCACCAGAAAATATTCGAGGCCATTCAATTACTTGAGACAGAGGGGTCAGTGGTTGATTTGACGTTGTTGTCTGAACGATTGAGGATGAATGGGGTTTTGGAGCAGGTGGGAGGTGTGCCCTCTCTCGCGGGAATACTCCAATCGGCAGCGACTTCTGCGAATATCGAATATCACATTGGCATACTCAAAGAAAAATCGGGTTACCAGGAAATCATTCGGCAGGGGACGCGCGCTGTGGATCGAGCGTTTGCGGAAGAGGATAAGCCCTCAGAGATATTCCGGGCGCTCTCTGATTCGCTTATTAACGTTTCGCTGAATGGCCAGGCAGAGCAGATGAAACCCATTGGGGATTATCTGGGTGCGGTGCTGGAAGAGATTGAATTAGGCCGCAAGTCGAAAACGTTTCTCTATGGGGTTGAGTCCGGGATCGTTCCGTTGGATTATTACATTGGGGGATTTCCTGCGGGGGACCTGTCGATTATCGCGGCGCGGACGGGGATTGGAAAAACGGTTCTTGCGAATCAGATCGCAGAGAACATGACCCGTGTGGGCAAGCGCGTTTGCTTTTTCCCGCTGGAGATGAACCGAAAGCGGATGATGATGCGACTGCTGACGCAAGCGTCGGGTATTTCAACGTCTCATCGGGGATTGAAGTACATGACTGATGAGGACTATCAGAGGATCGTTGCGGCGGCGAATAATATTTCTGATTTCCCATTGTTCTATTACGATGGGACGATCACTCTGTCTGGCCTATTGTCGTACGTGAAGCTCATGCACAAGCGATTCCCGATTGACGCGGTTATCGTAGACTACTTGCAACTTGTGGGAGTGCCGGTTTCTCAGAGGACCAGGGAGAATGATGTTTCTAATATTTCGCGGGGGCTGAAAAATTTATCGCGCGAAATGGATATCCCGGTGATTGCGCTTTCTCAATTTTCGCGACGGGCGGATGATGATCGAGAACCGCGAATGTCAGACCTCCGAGAGAGTGGCGCGATTGAGCAGGACGCTGGGTTGATTGTTTTTATTCATCGGAAGGCGCAGAAAAAAAACGAGGAGGGGGACTCAGTCCTTGAGGACGAAACGAAAATCAGTGTGGTGAAATACCGGCACGGTTCAACGGGATCATTCCGAGCGAAATTCAACAAGACCTATCTGCGCTTTGATCCAGTGGATGACTGGCACAAAGAAGCGCCGCCGGATTATCAGGATAAAGTCGGAGTGCAGGATGATCTCCCATTCTAGGAGTGATGATGATGTATCGCATGGTTCGGAATAAATCGGGGGAATTAAAAAGGCGCTGGTTTTTGCGCTTTGACGTACATACAAAGATGCGCTGCTCCTGTGGTTTGCAAATTGGCAAGCCGTGGTACTGGTCCTGGCCGATTGATGAGGGCCGGATTGATTTATGTAAATCCTGCTTCGGGAAATTGAAACAGGTAGAATGAAAAGGAGAAAATTCATGTTTGATTTCGACGCGTATTGCGAGAAGTATTTCTTGAGGAACGACATTCGACTCGTGCTGGACGGACGGCGCGTGGGCACAGATGGCCATATCGCGATTCGGTTAAATGATGTAGTCGAGAACGAGGCCAGCCCACACCGATTAGCGGGAAGAGTTGCGGAGATATTCGCGGATGCTGAGCGGTTGGGAACGGGGGAATGGAAAGAATTGGAATGGGGTAAACCTGAAATGATTGCTTGCCCCTCATGCGAGGGGACGGGTTATTTGGATGAGTACATCCCCTGTCCGCATTGTAAGGGACAGGGGCACTTCGATTGTCCTTGCGATGACCCCGATTGTCGGGCAGAGTATGAATGCCACCGCTGTGATGGGAATAAAGAAATCAAGCATCTTGGAACTCTGCTTTGTCCGATTTGCTTAGGTGGGAAAACAAGTCCAGTTGATCGTCGGTTAGAGAATATCACGATTGCCGGGCCATATCTTGTGCGCCTATTTGCGCTGCCTGGGCCGATTGAATACCAGCCACCAAAATCCCCGTATATAAAAACTCTTTACTTTCGATTCTCCGGGGGTGATGGAGTGCTGAGAGGATTGGATTACTAAAGGAGAGAGCATCATGGATGAACGAGAAGCATCAAAACGGGATTGGAACTGCGATGATTCAAGCGCTGTTATGCAAAGTGAAATTGATGGGGGTTCGCTTCAGCGGATTGCAGATGCGGTAGAAGCGATGGCTCAGTATCATGTTCATCTTATCCGGGACTTGGAAGAGTACAAGGGAAAATACAGGGTAGAACAAGCGCGCTGCGTTAGATTATTGAGATCAAACGCGGGCCTGCGAGGCGTGATAACAAAGATGAAGGGGGAGAGGGAGAAATAATGCGCGTTAGGTTTGGACGGGGCAAAACAGAATATGGATCAGGTGTCTCAATTACACTAACTGGAGATGAGGTCGCTAGAGCAATCATCACCTATTTGGTAGCGCGTGATGTGACTGTTTTTGGTCCACGTACGGTTCGTGTGAATGGAGAGCTTTGTAAAAAGGGCCATGTCTACGTTGATCCATCGGGATCAGTTATTGCGCATGGGAGACATTTCTCAGGAGATGGGAATTATGATTGACTTCACAGAAAAACCGATATGCCCGAAGTGCAGAAACCAAAACTTCTACTGGCGGATGGTTTATGAGATTGATCCGAAGCCCACATCTTATGAGGGGGATTATCTTTCCCTTCAGTGCCTTCGGTGTGGCCATGTTTTGAAAATGAAGCCCGCCGATGTGGAGAATGAAGCGAATGAACCTACAGACATTTCTTGAGCGGATGGAAGGCCGTAAGAGTACTATCTACTACGTGGATGGAGTCCCACACATCGGCATTGGGCACAATATCAATGAGCCGATTAGCGAGCGTTCCATTGATGAAATTTATCTGGATGATGTGAAGCGGGTTTATGATGATCTTTCGCATGTATTTTCTCGCGGCTGGTACTGGGCTATTGGAATTAATCGAGAGAACGCACTGGTTTCAATTATGTTCACTCTGGGGCTTCCGCGATTTATGGGCTTTGAGAAAATGATCGATGCAATCAAAGCCCACGACTGGCCATTGGCGGCAAAGGAATTGCTTGACTCAGATCGAGGACGAGAATTGCCGGAGCGCAGTGCGGTGGAGGCGTACATGCTGGAGCATAATGCGATGCCGGAAGGATGGGAGGAGTAATAATGGAAAAATATCTTTGGCATGTTTGGTTCCGTGATTGCGATGGACATCTTCGGAAGGTGATGTTTATTTGCGAACAAGAGGAGATGGGCGCGGCTTTAATCGCATTTCAATCTGATATGCCTGCGGGGTGGCCGAATACGGCGCATTGCTATCAGGTTATTAGGATGCAGTATCTTTTTGCGGTGCATGTGCACCAGGAATGTAATCGAAAAGAGGTCTTAAACTAGATGCAGATCATCACAAATCAGCTCAGAAATAAATATGCTCGTCGCGGGGATTTTACCCCGGCGGGTTCGCGGGATGTCCGTGACCTGTGTGATTGCGTGGATCGGCTGATCCGGGTGATTGAAATGGTTAGCTTGCGGTTTCATGGAGAGGATAAATTCCTGGCAGAAATTCGGAAATCAGTCTTTCTGGCCCTGGAAAGGGATTCGGAGGGTTAATGAGAATTTCTACAAACCTCGTTTTTGCCACGATACAGTTCCAAGGCTCAACGTTTGAGCCTCTCGGTGGGGGTAAGCTAGGGGTTCGCGAAATTGAAACGCTTCAATGGGGTAAAATAGCACTATGAAAACGAGAGAATCCGGGATGTATACTCCGATTCTGGAGTATCTCAGACTTCGGGGCGTCCGGGCCTGGCGAAATAATACCGGCGCGGTAGAGCGAGAGTACAAAGGCAAAAAGCGATTCATCCGGTTCGGCTATCCGGGTATGAGTGACATTGTTGGGATACTCCCGGGTGGCCGATTCTTGGCGATTGAGGTCAAGCGGGAGGGAGAGAAGCCAACTCCTAAACAACAGGTATTTCTCGCAATGGTGAACGGCGCTGGTGGACTGGGATTCGTGGCGCATGAAGTTTCCGATGTGATTTTTGTGCTGGAGAAAATGTTCAGGGCGGTTTAATAAAATGAAAAAGGAGAAAGATCATGAGTAAAACACCAATACCGGATCTGGCAAGCGAGGGAAATTATCCGGGTCACCGTAAACATCATCCCCAATGTCAAAGAGCCGGTTTCGGTTTTTGTCTCGCTGGTGGATGACCGCACTGAGCCGGGTGGCGGGTATCGCAGAATGACCGATGTTCTCTCCGATGAGAAACTGACAGCGCGGTTATTGGATCAGGCATTAACAGAGTTAAAAGCGTTGCAGCGCAAATACAAAATGATCCAGGCATTGATCCCCGTATTCCGGCAAGCCGAAAAGCTGCGATTGCAAATTGAGAAGCAGAAACAAAAGTCAAAGCATTGGCCGATTATTCCGAAGCGCGGTCCGGACTTATCGGCAACGACTTGAAGTATCTGACAAGGTGTGGCTTGATGTGGTACGGGAAGATGCGGTCTGGCGGGGTTTGGTATGGCGACGCAGGTAGGTGGTATCTGACATGGCCCGGCGAGTAAGGCGAGGCGAGGTCCGGCGGGGTAATGATACTTCGCGTAAAGGAAGGAGGAAAGTCGAATGACGAAGAAAAATAGCAATGTGCCACCACCTGATATCAGCAAGAAGCCGCCTGCTCCAGTGGGGCCACCATCCCCGTACAGAATAATAGATTGTACATTTCCCTGTGAGTATGGCAGAATTCAAATCAGGATCGATAATGATGGGGCAACGATTGATCTATTCCCCAATGAGGGAAAGACAACGCTTCCACATCAAGAGAAGAGAACGTATCTCTAATGCCGTACATGCGAACCCATAAAGCTTGTATCACTCACGGATGCTCTGGAACTGCCATTCGAGGATTTTACTGCGATGAGTGCTATTCGATTCAATCTGCAATGAAGGCTCAATCTGAATTGCGCAGGCCCAAACAATTGTATCGGAAAACAGCAGAGCGAGGATATGATGCGCGTTGGCAACGATACTCAAAGAGATACCTGGTACTAAATCCATATTGTTGCAAGTGTGGGGATCGATCAACCAAAACAGATCATATTATTCCGCACAAGGGACCTGGAGACCCCAACTTTTGGAATCCACTCAATCATCAACCGATGTGCGCGAGGTGTCACGGGCGCAAGAGTGGGCGAGAAGGGGGTAGGGGGGTGAAATCCTTTAGGGATAAACCCTGAC
>Ga0208957_1000338_pt1 | contig 41286 bp, 67 predicted proteins | sample RifOxyA1_FD_184029 | JGI IMG/M metagenome (GOLD analysis project Ga0208957, IMG submission 184029) | Groundwater microbial communities from Rifle, Colorado - Rifle Oxygen_injection A1 (SPAdes) | ecosystem: Environmental > Aquatic > Deep subsurface > Groundwater | place: Rifle, Colorado, United... | reverse complement strand
TTCTGTATTGCCAAGCATTATAGTCTGGGTCTCCCTCCTTAGCCCTTTTGTAGAACTCATTATAAACCCAGTCGTATCCTTGTGGTGTTGTAGTAATCCAAGCATCACCCACCTTGTCAGACAACGCCGGGTAAATAACATCCCATACCATTTTACTCATAAAACACGCTTCGTCTAACCATAACCAGTCAAGTCCAATACCTCTCAGTTTATCAGGGTCTTCTCCAGACCTAAAAGTTATCTCTGAGTTATTAGTAAGTATTAGTCTATGGTCTTGTTTATTCCATTCCTTAACAGCACTCTGAGGAATCCACTCCATTATCGTCGGGATGTTAATATCTTTTAGCATTGGATAAGTAGGAGCTATAATCCACCCCTTTATTGGCCTACCCTTTATCACTGCCATCTTATCTGCATAATACAAGGATTCGATAGTCCCCGCTAAAGTTTTTCCTCCACGACGACCCGCTATTAAACAGCGAAATCTAGCAGAGGACTTATGAAACTCGGCCTGATACTTATGTGGCTTATATGTTTTGTCTGTCATACTAACTGATAAAATACTTGAACTGTTTTATTATCTATATCTTTCGTTTCCACCTTTACAATCTCACCCTTTAACCTACACTTCTTAATTAGCTTATTACAACACAAGTCACAACCATGTACGAAATTGTCAGTAGGCCCCTGCACGGTATGTCCTACACCGTGTTTACAAACCCACTCAACCCTATTATCCCCTCTACAATTAAGTTCCTCTATGTTGTCTAGGTTAAACCATTCTGGAACTGGGTATGGCAGTAGCCCCAAACCCTCTATTATCTCTATAAACCTAGGAACCTGAGGTATTTTACCTTTCATTATATCCAAGTCTTTTAATTGAATCTTCCCACTCTTTCTTTACTGCTTTAAGCCCAACCGTTAGTGCTAACAACTCCTGAAACTCTATAATAAATAATTCTTCTTCAGTTTCTGCGTCGTAAACAACTATCTGATGCTCCAGACTCTCCCAGTCCCAAACAACGTCGTGAGTTTTAAAGTCCAAACCGCTATCAATTCTAACCTTTCCCGTTTTAATTTCCATTAGAGTAAATATTAATTTATATAGTCTGGTTTCTCACCACCAATTAATCTTCCACTAACCCATCCACCGCAACTTAGACACTGATATCTCTTTCTTCTACCTGTTTGTGTATAAGTGAACCCACCACGTCTAAACTTCTCACCTGCGCACTTAGGACACGCCTCAGGCATATCTCCAATTAAAGCAACTGATGGATGATTCTGTATCCAAGGCCTTAACCTTAGATACAACTTCTCTTCAAGCTCAACGTCTTTCTTATTATATTCTTTCATTGTCTTCCACGCCTTCTTCTCACCCATTAAGACCTTTTTCCACAACGCCCACCCCTCATGTTCCATCTTTCCTCCAAACCCGAACTGTGTACAAATATTGTTCAGATTATTTTTACTAAATCTTCCGTACTTCTTGAGCACCTTTTTAGTGTCTATCTGTTTATACGGACTTGGTGGTGTTAATCCCCATACCATCATTCTTGACTGAGCCGTTTTATTATCAAAGGAATCCGAATTGTGACCGACAATAATATCGGCCTCATCAAACAGTTTATGAATGGCCATTACCACTTGCTTATCGTTCATTTCGCCCTTCTTATATCCTACAAAATCGTCTTGTGCGACAACTTTAACCTTTCTATCACCCAACCATTTATAAGCAAAACATAGTATCTGAGACTCTTCTATAACCTCAAGTGCATTACTCTCGTAGGCACTCCAGTTATACGAAATCATTGGGCTCGTTTCTATATCCCAAATCAGTATCCTAGCCTCCCTCGTATCTTCCATTACTTTAGGCAGTTTAAATTATCTAACAAACTTTAATGTGTATATATTACTATTCCTATAAAAAACCTTTAGTAACCGGGTTTGTTCATCTCTGTTCTTAAATTTCAAAACCATCACTCTATACCCACTAGGCCTCTTAAATATCTTAGAGACCCACATAGCCTCATTATATCCTCTTACTACTTTATGCCTTGAACCATACCTGAATATGTAGGCGTATATAACTACCAACCAAAACTTTAATACCTCTAGTTTATTCTTCATACTTCTTATAAAACTCAACCGTTTCTTTAATCACATCCGCCAACGACTTATACCCACCCTTAATAGGGAATGGATTATCAGCTACAACTGTAGACCCTGGAGTTTCCCCGTCTCTCATAGGGACTTCAACAATCTCACTCTTGCTATCACAAGCATTTATAACAATTTGTGCAATCTCATATACGGTTGGAGCAAGCCCAGTTCCAGCCTCTACCTTAGTAGCTGGAGCAAACGTACCATCACTAATTCTTTCCAGTGTTTCAACTAAAACCTTCGCAACGTCTCCTGCGTAAACCACATCCATTTTAGAACAGTTATCCTTACCACCGTAAACCGTAATAGGCTCATTCTTTAATGCCTGAGTAATAAACGTAGCCATTATCTTTCCTGTATTCTTAACCTTTTGTCTTGGCCCTACTGCGTTTAAGGCTCTTACAACTCCACCCCTTACTCCTAGGTACTTAGAATATTTCATTATCTCCCTCTCAGCAGCCATTTTAGTATTTGAGTAATTGTTATGTTCAAAGAAATTGCCCACCGATATATAAACAATAGGAACATCAAATATCTTACAAGGTTCTAGTGCGTTTAATAATCCTTTAACATTGTTCTCATACCATGGCCAGACGTTCTCTTGGTGTTTAGTTCCAAGAATAGCGGCCAAATGAATAACCCCATCCACCTGTTCAACTAATTTGTACATTAACGCTTCATCTCTTACGTCTCCGTAGTATATTTCATCGGGGATTTCTCTTTTAGTTAACCCTTTAACTGTTCTTTGACTCCTCTGTAAACCAACAACGTAGTAACCCCTATCGTGTAACTCACCTACCACATAACTTGGGACGAACCCGTTCGACCCCGTACAGAGTATCTTCTTCTCTAACATTATATTTATTATAAAAAATTAAAATAACTAATCATCGTGGGTGTTTAACATATTATAGTATCCTTCTTGATACTTCTTCTTACTAAGGTCTAAATACCTTTTAAGTAAGTCTGTGTTCTCCATAATATATTTCTTCTGGTAAGGAGAGAATGTAAAATGTGATACGAGGGCATTACAAATTACACTCCTCTTACCGTTTGCCACTGGGTATACTTCTGTTAGGAATTTCTCTTCGTCTAAATCAGGGAACTTACCCCTAAACTTCTTAAAGTCCTCGCCAAAGAATGCAAAATTACTAATAGAAAATCTCTTTCCGTCTGTCATTTCGTAGCCCTCACCCATCCATTCTAGGCTCTTGTGGTACGCCGTCCCATTAAAATCCATTGATTTACCCTCTTCTATAGACTTTAAAAGAATCTCGTGTATATACTCACCGAACTCTCCACTACCCCAACCTACCATATCCATACACTCAGGCTCTGCAACAGTACCAGCCTCGTTTCCTATGCGTCCCTCTTGCTGATGAATCCAGCTAATAACAGCATTGTTCCAAATATTACCAAATACCAAGAAATACTCAGGGTGTCTGAGTCTGAAATTAACAATTTTAGGAATATAATCGTCCTCTAAGTAAACAACATCGTCGTCAAACCTTATGTAAATAGTCTTATTCTCCACACAGTATTCAAAAAACCTCCCAGTATTCCACTGAATAGGCCCAAAGTTTACGTCTCCATACTTATTAACCGGAAAATCTACCGTCTTATCACCCCACTTAACCCCCAATTGGTCCTCTTTTAAGTCTCTATAAAAAAATGTGTGCTCTTTTGGTAGCGTATAGACCTGAAATAGTAAGTCCTTCTTCTCCATTTCATACAAATAATCAACATACTCCTTACAAGGAGTATTCTGCCATAACATTACCTCGTCTATAATATGTCTGTTTCTTTGAAAATATCTGAAGAGTATCTCCAGGGTTCGCTTTCTGCCAGCGGGAACAAATGCCTTTATTCTATATCCTTCTAACATTGAGTAGTATCTTATATTACTACCCTGCCTTATTGTTATTATAACACACTAAATTCTAATATGCAAGCTCCTCCTTATCGAATAAAAGGACTATATTACCACCTTTATCCAACAAACATCCGTACTTACCTCCGCACTCACCAACCACCCATGCACCATCGTTATAAGGAATGACCCACGTCCTTCTCCATAAAGATTCAGGGTATTTAACCACCTCATGTATAATGGTTTCCACTGTAGCTAATCGGTAAAATGTTACGTTTGCCCTCAGTATGTTTGCTTCTATATCGCCTTACGGCTCCCCTAGTTCTTCTTAGTTACTTACGTTTTAACCTAATATCCTGGGCCAAACCTTTTGCTGAGCTTCGGTATACGGTCAATCTCCTTGTATTAGGATTGAAACATAAATAACTATTACGGCTTTAACTACACGAACGCAGTGTCGCTTTTAAACCTAGATATATCTCTTTTTAGGATGTAGCTACCATCCACCTAGCTCTTCACTAGGATTTATATACTGTCCCAACCTCCAGCGTCGCTTTCGGGTAGGCCAATAAACTTACTCCTTCTCTTCTTCAGAGTGTATAGCAACGTGCAAGTTCTGCACTTTTCTTTGCTACACAGCCAGTTCAAATAGACTGGGAACTGCCCTAGCTCCCAAACCACTTTTTAGTAAACATATTATACCATATTTTAAAACAACGATATTCCAACATTATCCCTATATCGTACAACTTTATTACTCAGTGTGGGTGCTACCTAGCCACGGCCTTGTACTCCTCCGTTACTTATTGGTTAAAGGGCTTGGTGCATATTCACACACCCCATTCTTAGTAGACCAGCGTTTGTACTCACTTACTGTCACCCACCACCCATTATACCACATTTGACACTGACTGTAGTCGCTTCCACCTACCACCACATCTAGGTGGCCTGTGGCCCGCCATATCCTATTCAGAACTGACAACCTTACGGCTGGCCCATCTCGCCGAAAAGAAAATAAAAAATTATCCTACTTCGTAGTATTATTAAAAAATTTATCCCTACCTCCTATCTCCCACCCCCTAAGTACCTAATAGGGTTTTGCTTTTTAAAAAATTACGGGGGTGTATCTAGCGGGGAAGTTTCTACGCCACTTTACCTATTCACGAAAGTACTGTACCCGTGTACCCCCCTTTTCTGGGGTTCTGACAATGGGTTTTGCATACCTACCCCCTCCAAAAACAAGGGGTACTAGGATAATCAACAGGGGTATGCCCCCATAGTATTAGTAATAGTGTTACTATACCCAAAACAATGAAAGGGCGCTAATTCGTTATTCTCCCTGCGGAGGGTAGTTGCCATCACTAATACTATATAAGCATAGAAGATAGACCGATAAGTAATACTATGGTACATATATCACCGAGTATAATCGACATTATACTCTGTCTGCTTTAATATATACTAGTAAATACCTTGTTATAAAAGCATATTACGCCTAATAAGTAAAAGTTATCCACATAGTTATCCACATATGGGGTAATTTTGAGAGAAATCTGTTTACAATATACCCTAACCCTGTTTGTGTCCTTGCTTATTCTAATGATAATCAGGGGTACGAGGTGTCCTATCCCTTAGTACAGGGGCTTAAATGAGTGCATGACCTACTGTGAAGTATAACCTATGAGTATCTAGTAGGTAATATATGATATTGATATGAAAGGAATAAGTGAAAGATGGTCTTGTAGGGTCTTATACGGCGGATTGTAGGGCTTTTATGTCCTTGAAGTGCTGTAATACTTTATGGGACTAGTTGCGTGTTGTATGTACCTTGTAGCCCGTCTGATTTACTTCTATATATATTATACCATAAATAATGGTCATTTTATTGTTGTTATGGTGCTGTTTATATTGTAGGTATAACAAAACACGGCATATTTCAGCCGTGTAGTGTTTCAAGTCTTAGTAATTAGAGGATAACAGTTCTAATCTCTTTTAACTCTGATTCTATCTGCTCTCTAGATAGCTTACATCTCTTTTGAATGAATAGCAGTACATCATCTAATTCATACAGTAAAGAATTATCTATCTTTACGGCGTCAATTCTGGATCTGTTGACCCAATTCTTGACGGCTTGTTTAGTTACCTTGTAACCTTGTTTCTCTAATACTTTCGTTATCTCTGTGCTTGTAATCATATTTTTGTTTAATTAATTAAAATGGTAATAAGTTATATTTAGTTATAAACTCGCTATCCTTTTCGAGTATCAGTTGCCATTGGTTAAATGTTTCAACATAAAGCCTACCCATATTTCCCCATAAGTTTATTAAGTCCTCTAAACTGTTTACCATCGTGGCGTTGTATTCCTTGTCTAACTCTTTGGTTAGCCTTACACACTCTTTCATAATCCAATCTAGCATTTTTGTCTTAGTCTTAAACCACCTTGCATACTTTTGATTATATTCAACTACATACCCATAATGACAATTTGGTTTCATTAAATATATGGCTAGTTGTGGTTCTGGTTTTCCCCATTCTCTAGCCAAGCCGTAATCGTGATTCCATCTTTCTGTTTGTAACTTGTTGTAATCATCAAGTTTGTATATCCCCTTTGTTTTATGTATATCCATTATATGTTTTGTGATAATTTAAATCTCTGTGTCTAACCATTGCTTGAATGACTTGGCTTCCGTCAAGTCTGTACCTCTCCTTGCACAAGCGTGTAGGTAGTTAATATAATCTAGTAAGGCTTGATAGTGGCTTATCTCTTTAAAGACTTCTGGCTCAAGTGAATATGGTTTTTTATATGTAATCATTGTATCATTCCTATTGATTTTAAATCATCATATTCTTGATATGACATTTTGCTAACATCTGCTAAATCTCTTGCTAAATCTTTAATGGTCTTGCTAGTTAATATCTCTATGACATCGCTATAAGCGTCAATTTTACCAGCTAGATAGCAGGCGTCCTCTATTCTCTCCATTTCATAGCCCATTATATAATCGCCTATATCTTCTCCACTTAGTATCTCTTTATCTTTTAGGCTATCATCTTGCCAAGTTTCAAATGTGTTTTGGTGAAACTCTTTTAAATCTTCTAAACAACCTTTTATCCTTGCTAGGATTAGCTCGTTTTGTATTTTCATAATTGTATATATAATAATTTAATTAAAAATCTATTGTAAACTCGGTATCGCTTTTATCTAATCTCATATCCCATATTTCAAGTAGGTTATTAAGGCTCATTCTTTTATATTTGTTATAATCTTCTTGTATATCCCAATACATTAAAGAAAGGATATCGTTTTTAACTGCCTTTCGGTTTGTCAAATTACTTCCACTTGCTAGATAATCACCTGTTTGCAAATCGAATACTGCGTAGTACATTTTTATATTGTTTATAATTTAATTTATCTTTTTTATTGATATTTGTTTTTCAACAATAAAGGGCCTTATTCTATTTACTTTTAACCTTTTCTTTACCGTTATCTGATGTGTTTCGCAAGAATATAATACCTCATTACAATTTTCACATTCTATTGTTACATCTTGATTATCTCCATACCTTGCAATTACTATCTTATGCCCTAAATGGTTTAACAATTCTTTTTTATTCATTTTTATATTGTTTATAATTTATATATTAAAGTACCGAATAACTTGAACAATGACTATTCCAACTTCTAGCAAAATCTGTGCCGTTTCTTTTAACAGGCGTTTCCATTTCTTTATCTGTTAAAAGCATATCGCAACAAGTTAGAAGTAAGTGCCAACCCATATCCATTCCGCAACCTCCAACCTTTACAGCGTCATATGACAGTTTATCGTTATATAAGGCGTTTAGTATTGCGTTATGATGTAACGAATTAAAATGTCTTGTCATTCCCGACTTACTAACTTTCAATCCGAATACAACCTTTTCGTTGCGAATATCTTTTAATAATGATTTACTCATTCTTATAAAATCATCAAATGTAAAATACTCTTTTTTGCCTTTTATATTGTTATATATTTCTAACAATTGCTTTTTGCTTTTCATATTATTAATTACTTAAATTAGTTTGAATTAATTACTTTCTCTATTGCCTTATCTTGTAGCTTTCTAGTCCTATCAAGTGCTTTCAACAACATTCTCAATGTTATTTTTGTGTCTAAGATATCAAATCTTTGTGTGCTAACAAAGTAATGTTGGATTCTACCTATCAGATTACTATTCTGTCCGTCAACACTAGCTTCAAATATCTTGTTTAATTCTCTTTGTGTCATATTACTTTATATTTAATTTAATATCCTTTTATAGTTAGTATCTTATCTATTATTAAAACTACTAATAATATAAAAGGTAACATTTTAAGAAAGAATATAATCTCATCAGCTAGTTTAAGCTGATTTTGATTGTACCTTTCCAAACTTCTCAATACACTTCTATTACTCATTACTTTGTTTTGCCCTTAATTTAAATATTTATTTGCTTTGGGATAAGTGGGAACACTTTGTACTTTGTACATTATTGTATCCACCTCCACCTATCCCATTACGGCTAGATAATATCAGTTATATATATAGATGTCAAATGCTATATATACAATAGTATAGAAACAATGACTAAGAAAGGAAAAATAATATATAAATAGATATGAAAACAGGGATAGAAAAGACAAAAGAATTACTTTCAATATATAGGCAACAATACGAAGTCATTGGAAAAATGATAATAGCCTATGAGCAAAAGTTACAACTATTATCAGCCCAAATTATGATAACAAAAACACATTCTAAAAACCGAATGTATCAAAATCCAAAGAAGAAAATCTCAAAAACTGACATATAAAGGTTAATCCGAATTACGCGCGCAAGCCCAGGAAGAATTTTAAAGTTCTTTAAGTTCTGGCAAATCTTCACTGTAGTGCACCGATTTATCAACTGTCGTGGGAGCTGTAGAATCTGAGACAGGTATATTCACTTTTTTAGCCCTCTTTTCAGAAGCTACTTTATTGATTTCTGCCCTGTTTTTACCAAATGTGCTCCTATGTTTAACAAATTTACCCTTTCTTCTTGGCATAATCTTTGCTCTTCTTGATTTCTGCTTCTCATTGAAGTCTGTGAACTTGTCTACCTGACTTTCACTTAAACTCCACCCATTATCACTCCTGTATTTCTTACTAACCTCTACTTCTGTGTTTGGTTCCATTGTGGTGTCGTAAGTGACCTCGTCTTCATTGGGAGTTATCAAATCTAAGGGGTTTAACTTAGCCTCAAGGTGTTCAGATACCTCTGAGGGGCCTATCGTGCGTTCTAGGGGGTCTACAGCCCGTTTGGAGTCGTCTATGACGGGTAATTCATCGAGCTTACTCGGAGTTATCTGTCTTATCTCTACATCTTCACCTCTTAACTGCTTTTTAAAGTCAACAACAAAGATATTCGCAGACAACCCTCCAACCTCTTGTTGAGTAGGGTCTTTCATACCACCAAACTTAATCTGCATAGCTTGCCAATACTTAAAGTCCGACCTAGACTTATCCCAACCTATCTTGTCTAGCTTCCATATCATCTTCTTCTGTTCTTTAAGCCACTCCTTGTTCCACCACTCGTTGAACACAGGGTCTTTAGCCCACTCATGCCACTGCTGTTCAGACACTCCGCTCTCCCTAGAAATAGATACTAGATTAGACTTAACATCAGGATTAACAGCCGCAGCAAACCACTTCAACATAGTCACCGTGGGCTTGAAGTTCTCAATAGTCCTCTCTACCTTTTTAGTTACAAATAGTGGTTTACCGTTTCTTCCCATTTAAGTATTCGTCTGATTTTATATTATCCATTAGTTGAACAAGTAATTTACTCAGGGCTTCTAGTTGTTCTAACGGCACTTCTACGTCCGAGTAACTCATTTCATCAACCTCTGTAAGCGATAGTTCCAATTTAGGAGTGTGTAGTACAAAGTTCTCACACATAGTGGTGGTACCCTTTATTACATCTGTTGATATTGAGGCTCCGTTAAAATGGACCATAAATCCTTTCGTTTTCATTAGGCAGGTTTATTTAAATTAAAGCATCTTACTAACTCTTCATAATCATTCTTGAATGTTTGTTCAAGTTCCTCGTAATCTTCCAGGGAGTATTTAACCATCTCGTTATGTTCGTCTAACATCTTGTCTACAGCCTCTTGTCCGTGGTCCTTTACCATGTGTTTAAGATACTCTGGCCAGTTTCCAGAAAGCCCTACATTACAGTGATAATCCTGAAGGTGTGTTTGGATGGGGTCAAATAGGACCTTATTGTTTCGTCCAGGTAAAAAATGGCCACACTGCCCCCCTTTTAGTGGGGTTAGCTTATTACAGGTATAACAAAAACCCTCCTCAATGGAGTTGTTTGATTCAATACAATCTCTTGTTCTTATGAAAAGTGAAAAATAATGCCACGCCTTTTTCTTGGCAGAAGTCTTACCCCCTCGCTTTCTCTTTCCCAACTGTTCTTCCTTCGTCATCAACCGTCATTTCTCTGCCCTGTAAAATATTCACTTCCATACACCGAGATTCTTTTTACGGAACCAAGGTTCCTTTCAAGGTGTAGGGAACTGGATACTTAATTGCAAAAACATGATAGCACAATACTACTTCTTTGTCAACCTAGATTCCCATCCTCTATATATTGCATTTATCTTTTCGTCAATCTTTCGTTCTCTGTTCTTTTGTTTAAGTGTTTCTTTTTCAAGATATTCTCGCTCTTCTTCGTATGTTTTAGGCTTTGATTCTTCCTGTAACTTATTTACAGCGTCTACTAGTTCGTTAATCTTCTCTACTATCTCCCCTGTCTTTGGGTATATAAACCTTTCCACTGCTACTCCACTAGTTTCGTCTACGTACTCAAATACCTTCAATCTTTTTATTTTCTTCATATCTTGTTTACTTTAATTAAAATAACTAATTATCCTCCACTTAATCTGTAACCAAATCCACCTAACCTTCAAAAATAGTAGTCTTTTATCTTTATAGTTAGGGTGCTCTAGTGACAGATTGTTATACGCCATTATCTCTGCCATATCACCTATAAACCTTTCCATTCTCTTTCCATTCCATATGACCGCTATTGTTTATCCAAAAGATAATTCCTTTTGATAACCACGGGAGTTCTTTTAACATTTTGTATTCTTTCATTTCTATTTAGTCTTAAATTATTTAATCCCACAAACAACCCCAGTATTTCTTCAGAAAGTCAAACGCTTTGTCCATTCTCTTTTGTAATCTTGCATTATCTCTTTTAGATTTAGCAAAATTATCCCCATAATCCTTATATTCAAATTCATTGTAATCTTTGAATGTTTTAGCAGTTGTTCTTAATTCTGACTTCCACTTTTTGAAAGTTGTATCCAGAGGGTGTCCGTGAACCACATCGTGTAAATCTTTCAATCCTTTGGAAAGAACTTCTGATAGGTAAGTATCAAACCCCCAAATATCACTTTCTGCGTAACCCCTTTTACCCCTTTGAAAGAACCATTTGATATTGTTAAAAAACTCCCGTATATCACTAGGCGTTCTGTATATAATCTGATAGTAAACATCTTCTAGTTTAGGGTGTTTCTCTAGCCAATCTTCTAGTCTTTCTATCAAGTTCTCTACTTTCTTCCCTTTCATATGCTTATACCCTACTTGTTAAAATTAAACTAATGCCTCTCTAATAAGTATTCCTAAATACCCTGCTCCCACAATAAGTACAGTCATTGTCCAACCTACCTGTAGCCCACCATCATAAAAAGATACACCGATTAGGTATCCATACAAAGCAACTAACAATAATAATTGTAATACCCTGGTTCTTTTCATCTCTTACTATAGTTATAATTTAATTAAACCTCCACAAACTTCTTACCCTCTAGTTTATAAAAAACATTCTCCTTTATCTTTTTTCCGTCTATCATTGCCGACTTTACACATACTGGCCTGTAATCATCGTTATACTCTGCAAGTGTTATCCAAGAACCCTTTACTCCCTTAGCCATTCCACCTATCCCTATATTAGCACCTACAGAATCTTGACCTTTAAGTTCAAGGCTTGAATAATCTCCTGAGGTTGCTACCTGTGAATAATATCCCGACGTTGCTACCTGTGAATAATATCCCGATGTTGCTACCTGTGAATAATCTCCTGAGGTTGCTACCTTTGAATAATATCCTGAGGTTGCTACCTGTGAAGAATATCCTGATGTTGCTACCTTTGAATAATCTCCTGAGGTTGCTACCTGTGAATAATATCCCGATGTTGCTACCTGTGAATAATCTCCTGAGGTTGCTACCTGTGAATAATATCCCGATGTTGCTACCTGTGAAGAATCTCCTGCATCTGATATAACCGCTTCGTCCTTATTGTTAACTTTAGTATGTTCAAACAAGAAGTCTATACACGCCTTTACAAACGTGGGCAATTCTAGTTTAACTCCAATTCTTAGTTTGTTTGTTACTACTTTAGAATCGTCTGAATGTTTCTGTATCTCTCCTATTGCTTCTACTTCGGCAAACTCACTCTCTGTCAGTTCATAGTAATTAAGTACATCAAATGGATTCTCACAAAAATGAAACCCCTTGGCACATACTTCTATATCTCCATCATATTCTGCAATAGAGTCCTCTTTGAATTGGTATCCTTTACATACTAATCCCTTCTCAAAAGCCTTATATCCTTTAACAGTAAGTTTAAATTCTTCTGGTAAAATAACATTAACAGGACTGTTCCTAAATAATGGGACTATCTTTTCTTTCTTAAACCCAGCAATTCCTGTTCCTATGGGAGTAACTACAAACTCTTTCTTTGGGTTGTTTCGTGCAAAATCTAAAAAGTCTAGTACATACTTTCTTAAAGCAGCTATCCTGAGTTTCTTCATTGCTTTGTCTAAAGTTGGTATAGCATAAGACTGTCCTTGCAAACCCTCTGGTTGACCTTGTATCGCACCAAAGTAGTCTATAGCATCTTTCGCCGCACCACCTAAGTGGTTTCCGTTTAAGTTTGAACCAAATACAAAGATTTGTTTCTTCTTTAGTTTTGTTACTCTTTCCATTTTAATATCTATTAATTTATATACTTAATCATTAAATACACACACCCGCCACCGTTTCCTATTGTACTTTTAAGAAACAGTAACGACACGGACTGCAAACCCCGTGTAGGGAATTAGTCACCACCCAGAACTCCGCTTTGGTTTCCCCAGCTATCTTCATTCCACAGAGCCTAGTTTGCCTTATATCTGACGACCTAGGTTGCGTCTGGACGAGTGTATATATTCAATAAGAACAAATTGATTAGTGCTAGGTATTTTTCCAACGGGTACGACTGTCGGAAATACGTTTACCCTTACGCAGACGTATCAGTCCTGCATTTAATGTCGTATTACCGCCTACTGTATATATCCAGCGACACGGCCACTAACACTAATCATTCTATTCTCTTGGTGGCTCAGTTACGCTACCATAACGGTAACAGCCTATTACTTAGTCCCTGTTGGGCTACCACCTATCTTTTAAACGAACAACGGCTTTTCCGTCTTTACTTTCTTCTTCTTGCGATTAGCCGATTTAACAATCGTTATTGTATTAATTAATATGCTTTTCTGTATATCTAACCTTGTCGCCGTTAATTTACTATCTTTAACACTTCCCACAATAACTATCTTTGCTTTCTTAATATCAGCCTTGGTACTTTTAGCTAATACTTCTTGTATCCTTACGAAGTTATCAAACTTCTCCTCTATAAACCTTTCTATAAAAGGACTCAATACTTTATATAACCACCCTTTCATTTCAATTATTTATTTAAATTAACTAACAGTAGGGAGCAACCTAGGGTCGAACCTCAGAGTCTCCTTCGATATTTACGGATTACCCGCCCACTCACCCCGAAGGGCTTTCGGTTTATGGCTATTTCCCTGCACTCCCTGTTGCTACTAGGATTCAATCCATTCGCCTCTCGGTACTGTAGCCAACCCCCTACTGTTAATCAATTGTAAAGAACTAATCCCTGTCCATTCTGCTCTGTATTTCTTGTAATATCTCACTACCTATCTCCGCCTCATGTTCCTCTTTAAGTATTTTTTTAATCTTCCTAGTACGGCCAACCCTCTTACAAACGAATTTAACAGCGTTAGGGTAACTAAGCATTTCTAAAGCAGTGTAGAGGAGCAGTCTTTGAAACCAGTTACCAACCTTAAAATCTTCCATTAGACTAATATCAGTATCTATACTCAGGAGCAATCTCATTCTCTCCCCCTCCAACATCCATCTTTTCTGCCTTTCTCCCCTATGTATTTGAACACCAGGCAAACTATTTAATTCTAATTGAATTTCGTAAACCCTCTTAACTTCGTCCCAAACATTAATAGCCCTCATAATATTTGTACTTAACTTATGCAGTATAATCTACTACATTCCACCGGTGCTGTCAAGGGGTTTTATTACAGGTCTTCCCATCTTCTTAAATGGTGGATTAGCAACCCATTTGTCAAGATAATTGTCAATAGATATCCTATACATTCCCCTGTATTCTTCTATTCCCCAGTCTAGTCCAGAACCTACCCTCTTATAGATGTTCTGCTTAGAAGCCCCCTGTAGCCCGTCAAGAACCATCCTAGATTGAAGTTCTCTTATAGAGAGATATTTAGTTGTTTGAGTTGATTCTTTCACTTTGTAGGTACTTTAATCTTACTTGTATTGAAACTATTAACCTTTCACAGTCGTCATACAGAGTCTTTAGTAGGTCTGCCCGATACTGTTTCTCTATCTCTTCGTTCTTATTCTCCATAGACATTAAGTCCGCCCTAACCTGGGCATCAGCTATCTTCGTGTCAATGTCCTCCCGAAGAGCCTTGTAGTCCTTAGCGTAAGCAAACTTTCTAAAGGAATACTTTTGGTTTGCCGTATATGTAGCCTCTGACACTAACTGTCCTAGGTTTACCATGAGTGTAGACAACTTAACTGAGAGCCTACTTAGTTCGTCACCAGTCCACCCCTCTACCTTTCGGGTTCTAAATACTTCTATAATCTTTAATATCTCCGTTATTGATTTATCTTCTGGATACATCGTTGTCCTTAATTAATTTATCTATCACTTCTTTATTTTCTTCAAGCCATTCCCATACACTATCGTCCACAGGAATATCCTCAAGATTGTACTTACCATCCCCACCTAAGATAACCCCTACCTTAGGCAGTTTCTCACCAAGTGCCTCTTCGTATAAGGTTAGTTGCATACTAAGTTTCTCCAACTTCTTTGCGTCTCTTTTATACTTACCGCCCTTCCATGCGCCGTATGTCTTAAAGTCTCCCAAAGCCCTCTTAATCTTTAACTTATCATTCTTGAGTATCATGTCGAACCTTCCAGCGTATCTAAACGATTCATTGTAGACCTCTACTTCAGACGATAGAATCTCCCAGCCGTCTTCAAAGAACTTGTTTACAGCTTCAAGATACTTTCTATCCTTGTCGGTTTCTACCACATCAGCCCACCCTATTCCGTAATGTCTATTCTCTGCGTAGGCGTGATACCTTTCCCCTAGCTTACCACTTTCCTTAGTTATCCACAGTGGGTCGAATCCATGACTCCAAGCCCACTGTTCAAAACCAACACTCTCAAAAGGATATCTTAAATCCACAAGAGAGGTTACGCTTAAATACTTTTTTCCATTCCTCTCGTATATTCTCACTAGAATGGGAGTTCGTTGTCAAAGTCTTTTGGAGTATCTACGTCCTCATCTTCAATAGGAGCAACCTGACTTATACCTTTGAAGTCCGTGTCTTTCTTTCTAAAATCTATAGCTCCATTAGTAGGAATACCCAACTTAGCCTTTAACTCTGTGTTCTCTTTCTTTAGTTCAGTAATCTGCCTCGTTAATGCGTCAAAACTATTTCCTATTTTAGGAAGAATAATCTTATTGTATCCGCTATCAGTCACCTGCACTTCTACGTCTATTTCTGTTCCAACGTTCCAATCGTTAGTAGAGTTGTTGTAGTCTGATAAGTAGTATTTTGTACCACCTGAGACCACGGTCACACTTGCATACGGCTTACCATACTGACTGATTAGTGGTTGCTTTGTCTTGTAATCTGTAAAGTACCTCTTGATTTCATCTATTTTTATTTTCATTTTAATTTGTCGTTTGTTTCAATTTAAATTCGTCACCAAACATCTTACTCAGTCTCTTGGAGTCACCCCTAAATAGTTTCTTCAACCTCATCTTAGTAGGGATACTTACACACTCTGCCATTAAACTTAATGTGTCCTCCGAGAACCCCCTGATAGCAAGTTTTAAATCTTTAGCCTCAATCACCGCCATCTCGTCCATCTTCTTTTCGTAATACTTACACACTCCAGATATAATATTCTCAACTAGGTGCTTAGTAGCCCTCTCCTCCCTCGTTAATCCTTTCATTTTAATTATAATATAAATTTAATTTTATAATCCCTATATGTTTTTCTATTACATGGGGGTTTATATGCTCTATTATGTAAGATATACCTATTAGAAAACTTCTTTTGTATATCGTAATCCGCCATAATCTCTACATTACTCTTGACCACCTCTAACTCCTCTTCACCAAACTCTATTGAATTAGGGCTGTAGTCATTCTCAAACCCCTTTAAATAAAACCTACCATTCTCTATCCTGTCTAACTCTCCCCTTTTACCTCTATTAGGTCCGTTGCCCTTTAGAATTAGTATCATCTTATTCTCCTTTCTTTTGTGCTAAAAACATCTCCCTGGCTTTCTCTAGTCTTGTGTTTAGTTCTTGAATAGTGTTCTTGACTGTACTACCAACCCCAGTAGTCTGGGTCTCTAGCCACTCGGCAAGTTTCCCCTTCAATTCCTCTAATATCTCGTCAGCATCGTCTCCTTCAATCTCCCACTCCATAGCACTTTCTATATTAGAGAACTGCACACCCTCTATTGGCATTTTTAAACCAATTCTATACGTTACTTTCATTGAACCATACTTTATAATTTATTTTGTCTAATAATATCAACCAGACTTTCATCCGATAGATATTAGTTTCAGACCTAATTAAGTCTAATAATACCTCTTTACTGATTTGATTCATCTCTATCATATCCTTCATCTTCATAATAACTTGGATTATAACAGTCGAGTACCATATACCTGGCGTAGTTACTCTCATGCACCCACTTCCATAAAGAACTCCAATTAACCTTTTCAGAATCAACCAATAACATCGCCTTTAAAAACCTATCTAGCGCACCCTGCATTCTATTGTATACAAAAGCAGTATTAGTGGCCCTTGCACTTCTTAAACTAGAAAGATACATCGTATCATTCCCGTCCCTATCTTTTAAGTATTTACTCATCCCTTTTAGAGTATTAATTTATTATCCAATACTACCACTTTCTACTATTTGTGTCAAGTGGTTAAAATCCTTTAAATTCCTCAGCAATCATCTCGGCTCTACTAAGAGGGGCAGTGTTCTTAATAGGCCTCTGGAGCTCTCCCTTTTCCTGTAAGAAATTAAAAACCGTACTTGGGTCGTACTCCGTAGTAAACGCCTTAAAATTATCAAAGTCCACAACAGCCCTGTTTGACTGTGCAGTATCCCAGAGGTGCTTCTTAACCCAGCCCATGAACGTCTTTATATATCCCTTTTCCATTAGAAACTGTGAGGGACTCTTTCCCCGTAACATCTCTTTTAAACGCTGTGCACTTCTATAACCTAAGCCAATACTATTTCCTAAATCTTCCATCGGGCAGAATGAATAAATTTATTTACCTCCTCTTTCTCTCCAGTCCCTTATCTTATCTTTAAGGGCCCGTACACTACGAACCATATACTCCTCCTTACCTTCCATTGATAACTTATAAGCGGTATACCATATTTTAAAGTTTTCCTTCCATTCTGGTAACATCCAAAGGTCTTGCCCTTTACGAGGCGTACACACCTGTATAAGGTTGTGCATTATTCTACGGTCTGATACACCATCCAATGGTAAAGGGTAGTTCGCCATTAACCAACCTTTCAGGTTATTAATAGTCTCACCGTTATCTTTCTTTAAAGGAATAACCCTGTCTGGTGATTTATCACCTATATTATGTAATAATATATTCTTATTTATATTATTCTTATTTGGTAGTCGGTTCTGCACGTTGGAAATGGTCGAATATGGATTTTGGTAATAGGACACACTTGTTACAAATCTGATGGTTCCACCGTCTGCTCTCATCCTTAGGCTGGTAGTTACTAATTGAGCCTCTTTTAATCTTTTAATAGACCTTGATATTGAGGACTCGTTAGTGTTTAATATTTTTGCGAGTTGTTCATTTGTGAAGTAAAACCTTTTGTTTTTATTGTTCTTCATAAAGAACCTTATAAACCCATACACAACCGTTTCTAAAGGAGACAAATTAAACGCACTTTGTTCTTCTAAATAATAAGGTATAAATTCAGGCGAGAATATTAATGAGGCATTTTCCTTATTGATAATATTATCCTGTTGTTCATCAGCACTAAAGGTGGCCATATAACTTTCAGTGACCATTCCTTTAAATTCTTCTGTGATACTAGCGCCTTGTATAATCTCCATAAGTCTCCCTTAATAAACTTAGAGAACCACCCCCGCATTAAGGGCAGGGTCACGGGGGCAGTCCACTACACACATTGTGTTGCTTTCGGCCCTAACACCCTTAACGGGCATAAGGTATCACCGAGAACACTATATGTAAATAACCTATATTGATACGAAATAGGACTGTGGATAACTTACTTAGTAGGAACAAGGAAGGGCTCTGTGACGATAAGTCTGGAGAACCCCTCCTTGATGGTCAGTGCTATGACCCCGTACCTACATATACCCACTTGGTACAATGCGTCTTCTTGTTGCGATACTGATGCCACAGTCCGAAGCAGTTACTCTTAACCTTGCCAGTCCAATACCAGTCGCCGTTCATTTGTGCCTCCATTTTGGCAACTTTGGTAATGAAACTCCCACCCTCGACAGGAAGATAGCAATCACGCATATCGTTCCCAAGCACCATGCAAACAATTCTCCTTCGGTCATAGCGACCTCCTTAGTATATTATACTACTTTTCTAAGGCGGTTTCTTGTCCGAGTGCCATTCCGAAAAACTCAACAACCGCTTCCCTTGCATCAGGTTTGTTCTCTGCTAGGTCGTAGAACAGGTTAAGCGGTGGTTTTACATCCCTCCAGTTATGAGTTTTAAGCCAACCCGTATTCATAATAGTTTGTCTTTCGTAGAGAAGTCGAACTCCCTGATGATTACCTCTTTGTATTTCCTCTATAATATGGCAAGGTACGCTTAAAATCCTACCGTGAGATACGTCCCTATCCTCGGCCTTCTGATGTAGGTCTGGAAAGTGAGCTGCGTTTACATTAAATCCATCGTCCCATCTAAAAGGCTTTCCAGTTAAATCAAAGGTTATGCAGTTTCCACACTGGCAGGTTCCATGGTCTCGTTTGAATATCTCTCTCCTAAACTGTGGGGCAAACGCCATCCCCACTACCGCCAACCCCGTCAAAGCTAATATACTGTTAACATCCGCCATGATAAAATGGTGTAAACTTATATAGCCTCGGCTAACCTGAAAACTAGATTATTCCAAACACATTCAATAGTCTAACTATTAATATAAGAATAAGAATAATTCCTACAACTAACAAAATAGTCCCGTGTATTACCAATCCTACTAATAAGTAAACGATATACAATACCAATGCAAACACAACTAACTCAATCAGTGTCTTTAATGACATGACTTTTTCCTCTTAATAAATTTATTTGTCTTCTCCCTCAACGTACTTCGCTATTGCGAATGTCAGAATGTTTATAACCATATAGATAAGCGTAGCGTACTCCTTGGCGAGCTGTAGCATATCCACGGCCTTCGATAACTCGATTAATGCGTAAGTAGCTACCCCCGATACAACGATCCATTTAAGAGCTCCTACAACCTTAGAGACTGTAAACTTAGCTCTCACCTTTGGACTTATAGAACCTTTCTTCATATTAATTACTAATAAAATTATTTAAACCAAATATTTAGAATAAAATTCAAAGCAATAAGTAAAACCACTACTGTCTGAATTATATTCCAAAGTATATCCATTCTCCTCTTCTGTTTATTATACTCTTCTCGGACTACCCCCCTTGCAAGGTGTTGTAAATCCATAAAGACTTTTAATAACTTATTCTTTTACTGGAAATATTCTATTAAGAATGTCTACAATAAAAGCCCACCTCTCATAAACCCGTAACTGTTTATTTAGGTTTTCAATGTTTAATATCTTAGCCTTCAATGCCAGGTCTCTGTTATTCAACTCTATAGTGAGCTGTTCTACCTTGTCTGACTCCTCGCTACAGTCGTTTGTGGCGGGCTGTAGGGGGCCTAGAACGGGCGGAAGGGGTGGTTGAGGTACAACGGGAGGTGTTGGAATTATAGGAGGTGTAACAACGGGGGGTTTCATAGCTGTTTTAATCATTTTCAGAAACCTGTCCCAACCAAGTTCTAGTGTTCTGTGAGGGCAGTTCTTTCCACTGTAGTCTTGGTGTTTAGTTACCTTGGTTATATTCCACTTATATCTTTTAAGGATATCTACAATAAGTAATACTGCATTCTTTTCTGATTTAGTAAACTTGTTACCACCAGATTTAGAGTAACATATCTCAATTGCTATGCCCCCCATATTACCTTTACCAAGGTTATCCCCTGCGTGCCAAGCTGTTCTGTTTTCGGGTATACCCTGAACGGCTTGTAGGTCGTCTACAGCGTAATGAAAGGAAACCTTTAGATTATTACTAGTCATGTAGGAAATTTCGTTTAGTGCCGATGCGTCATTGGCCGTATTATGAACAACTATTCTTGTAGGTTTCATTACCTTATAAGACTTAACAGCGTATTTAGAAACAGGAATTAGTTTCTTAACAATCTTTAATGACATTTTGTTATAAGTAAAACTTATCTTATTATCACCAACGATACCAAAGCTATCACAACCGCAGTAAGTACAAGCCCTGCAAATCCATAGGTTAAGTTCTTCACCGTAGCAAACTCTATTTTATCTACCTTGGAGTCTATCTCTACTTTAATATCTTTAAGGTCGTCTTTTAATACGGCTCGGTTCTTTAGGTCTTTAACATCCCCCTTTATCTCGGATACCTCAGAGGTGATATAGTCTAACTTTGTTTGTATTACTTGCATATTTGTTTCCATTTTTTTTATTATTGCCCTAGTAGTTGCTGAAGGGACGAGGTATCGGCCACTCCCTCTCCGCTATAAATTCCTCCGAATATACTCTTTAATTGTTGTAACTTGAATTGAACGTTCTGTGGAGTATCTGTAATCTTAGGAATATAACTATTATAGAGTTTAAACTCCTGGTCGTTAATTACTGCTCCAGTTCTCATCCTTGCGAGTGAATCAGTTATGTCATTACCAGCGGTTTTAAACATCTGTGCCTCTGGGTCTCCAACCTGCCAAGGTAAATACTGTTTCCACTTAACACTTGGGTCTGCTTGTAATATTGCGTCCAACTTATCTATAGACGATAGTGCCGTTCCGGCCTTCTTTTGCAAATCCGTCTTTTTAGCTGTAACAGAAGCCACAGGCATTAAAAACTTAGCCAATGCAAGGGATTGGGCTAAAGTAGCGTCAGGAGCTATCTTCTTAGCCATAGCTAAATACTGAAGAGGGCCGAGTTCCTGCATGTTTGGTGTTACCGACTGTTTTGAGGTAGGCTGAGAAATCTCTTGAGGGATTGGGGTTGCCCCAGCGGACATACCAACACCTATACCCGCCACCTTGGGCAGTTGCTGTGCAACCTTCCCAGATGTTAATTGTTGTAATAATTGAGGAAGAATACTCTTAACCACAGAAGGTTTCACTGTATCTGGAGCATTTGCTAGCGTCCTATACCCCTTAGAACCCGTTAGAAAGTCTAGCACACCACCTCTTAGTTTTGCAACTTTCTCGCCAGACTTCTGGATTTGTAATAACTGCCCTTGTGCCGTGGCGGGAGAGAATACCGACATACCCCTTTGTTGTTGTTGAAGTGTTTTTCCTATATTCTTTGAAAAGTTAGCAGAAGCCGAAGAGATACCCTCAATTTCGTTATATCCAGGAACCTCGTTTAATATATCTTTTAGTTCCCCCCATATATATTTATAAGCATTTTCACTATCATTAAGATTGGCCTTCTGAGAAGAAAACACATTCTTTCCAAGTTTCTTAATCTCTGAATCAATAGCTACGTCTGTTACACTAGCTCCTTCACCACGCAGCCTTTTAAACACACCTTTTATTGTCTTAATTGCCTTGCCGTTTTCTTTTAATGCTGGATAATTAGCCCTAACGTTATTAAGAGCTTTTTCCTCTAACACATCAAAAACGGTACTTGGGGTTGAACCAGTTAGTAGCTTCAACTTATCTTCTGTTATTAATTTTCTAGCCTTTGTAGCAGCCTTACTAAATGCAGAGGCAGTGGTCTCTTTAGGAAGTAACCCCTTAGCATCCATATAGTTCATAAAGTTTCCGTTCTTAGCAATACTCTCTTCAAACGTTTCATCCAACTTGGCAACTCCCCAGTTCCTCCAAGACTGTTCAATATTAGCCTTCTTAATTGGGTCTAAACCATTAAACTTTGCAATCTGTTCCTCTGGCGTTTGCGTGAACGAGGACCATCTTGGCAACTCCTCTTGTGTTATTTTTGTTGTTCCCTGTTTCAAATAGGCAGGTCTGTTAACTGGAGTGTATTCCCCAGGGGCCTGCGGTTGTGTTTGAGCCCCTTTCCCAGTAGTCTTAAAACCAAGACCACCAAGCAAACCCCCCAACGCACCACCTGTTACAGCACCACCAAGGGCACCCTGTAATTCTTGACCTTGCTCAGACATTCCATAACCACCAAGTCCACCAGCTAAAGCACCCCTTCCAGCAGCAGAACCAATAGCCCCAAGCCTAGTGGTAGCACTAGCCGCAGCACCACCTGGGATTCCAAATGAAGCTAGGCCAGCAGCACTTTTTAATGCGAACTTACCAGGGTCTTGATAAAAAGAACCCTCTTCTTGTTTGGTTAAGAAAGGATTATCCTCTCCAGATTTTCCAGAAATTGCAGCGAAGAGACCCGCAGGAATAGCTCTTATCGGAGACGTGAGCTTTTCTGCAAATTGTTCTAATCCCGATTTAGGGGCAGTATATTCTTTTCCGCCTATCTTGAACTTCTTTCCAGGGTTGGCTTTAATCCACGCACCCAGATTATTTATATCAATCTTTTCGTATGCCATTATTTCTTCTTTTTGTTAACACTATTCCAAACACTTGCAAACTTTGATGCCCCACTCTTTCCAGCGGCCGTTAGATAAGAAATTGTTGGGTTGTAACCAGTGGAAGCTATACTCGTATTAGTTAATGCCGTTAATGGATTAAAGGCACCCAATCCGTAGGTTTTATAATACCCAGATAAATTACCTAAAAATCCTCCGCCTAGTTTTTGAGAGGCCTTCTTATATTTAGCATATTTATCTACGGCGGATGTTGCCTTGTCTGTTACGCCTTCAACCTCAGCCGTTGGCCCTCCACCTCCCTTTCCTTCTAGTTCGTCGTTAACTCCGTTTCCGTTTTGGTCAAACGGATTCCATGAGGAACCACCACCTCCGCCCGAGGCCCTCAGTTGTGCGGCAAACTGTTCTCTTTGTACTGCGTCTTGATAAACCCTCCAGGAGTTTTCCATGTTCATTTGATATCCAGATATCCCCTTTGAAAGTATATCATTAAATCCTTGTTTTCTAGCATTTAACATATCCGTTACAGAACCCAACCTACTTCCAATATTAGCCTGTGATTGTGCAATTACATTCTCTTGATTTAAGGCATTTCTACTTGGGGAATTGTAGTAGTCATTTCTTAGTTGTGCGGGGGCCGCCAACTGTTCTTGTGTAATAGCGTTCTGTTGGTCTATTAAGTCTTTATTATAATTGGTTCTTTCGCCATACTGTTTCTCTATTTCGTCAGTGAAGCCAGTCATATTATACTTCTTATACTCCTTTAATAATTGTGCTGCACTTGCCATAATAGTTTTATATAATTTTAAGCCCCGTAATACTTAGAGTAGTAATCTGGGGATTTCTTTTTAAGATAATCTCTGTATGCCTGTAAGTAAGAAGTTCCTTCTCCACCTTGATAGGTTCCAGCACCTCCGTACATATCACCAATTCCTTGCTGTGCTTGTGGGGCCCCTACGGTATATTGGGCTGGTGTCTGAGGTGTTAATCCTGCGTATCCGATAGGCTTCTTTTCGTATAGGCCCTGTTGGTTTGAGTAGAAGTCTCCCGCATTCTTTTTTCTACCCTCAAGAAGAATATTTGCCTGGTCCGATACTTCAGCGGCGGTATCCCCTAGGAATCTATTCTCGCTTCCAGCTCGAATACCACTTCTGAATAATCCTCTATTTGAAAAGTCTTGTTTTATATTTCCTATACCTTGCGTAATCTGAGGCTCAAACTGTTTTTCTAATTGCATACGAATACCCTCTTGTGCGAGAGGAGCTTGACCACCCCAATACTTGTTGAAGTCACCGTAAATCTTTACAAAATCTTTAGCTGTAGGAGCCTTCTTTAATAGTTTCTGAGCATCCTTATACGCTTGTGTTGACATAAACGAGTATTTATTTAATTGTCCCCCGTTTACTATATAATATTATACCATATTCTAGGGCTAATTCTGCTAGTACAAGGCGTAGTCACTCCCATTACTATCTCTAAAGACCAACTTACCATCAGAGGCCCTTACAAACAACTGATTGTTAGCCGCAATCTCCTGAGCATTAAAGGTTACAGCCCCGATGTCCCTAATCGAAAAGTTATTCATATACACAATACCAAACATAGTAGAATAAGTGTTTACTCTTAGATAATCACCAGATGTTCCGTTCCCAACTATTAAGTATCCAGTTATATTTGCATTACCAGCTACATTTAAGTTTCCATACAAGTAAGCACCATACCTTAACACTGCCTGTGCGTTTAAGTGGAACGAAGCAATCTCCGTACTTCCACCGTATAGATAGACGTGCCCACCATTAGCTCTTAACCCCATTGAAGACGCAGTGTCTACCCATATCTTAGACGTACCGTCAGCCCACCTTAAAGACCCCGTAGAGCCCACCGTACCGTATGGTAGGACGAATGTAGAGGAAGAGATTGTTACACCAGTAATAGTTCCAGCAGTAATTGTTCCTATGTTTGCAGATATTGAGGACAAGGAAGACACACTTATTTTACCCGCTGTTATAGTTGAGTCTACTATCTTGGCCCCTGTGATTGTAGAGTTGGCTATGTTTGTGGCAGTAATGGTCCCCCCAACTATCTTAGAACCTGTTATTGTAGAGTCCGCTATCTTACTTGCCGTTATAGACAACCCCTTAATCATTGAGTTATCAATAGACCCTAACTGAATAGCCGTTGGATAAACCGTCCCAGCCTCTCGAATCTTTATTAGTTTTGAGAGAAACTCATTATATCCATCCATTAACTTCTTAACATATCACACTCTAATCTTATCTCGTAAATATCAAACCCGCCCGTTAAAGAGTTGTGAGTAATCTGTAGTTGTATAAGCTTACCTTGAACACCACTTAACTCCAACTTCTCAGTCTTAATGAGGTCTGTTCCAGACAGGTCAACGTTATTATTTGTCCCTTCAATTTGAGTCCATGTGGAGTCTCCGTCCAGTCTGTACTTAACAGTTAAGTATTCTGAGTTTCCACTTGGCTTATACGTTACAAATATATTCCAGAAGTTCTTAATATCTTCTGGCTTATTGGCATCAAATTTCTTAGTCTGAATTTCTGTATTAATCGTAGACCCATTGTTTCCATATGAGTTATTTAGTTTCCACATCTTATCGTTATCAACATCTCCAGCGTATAGGATATACGACCCACTAGATTTAACAGTAACAAAACAACCAAAAGGAGAGTTAGGTCTTAATGTCCAGTTATTATTAATCACGTCGTAGACAATCGCTAAGTCTGTGTAAGCTACGCCACCATAGGTCATGTCTCCGAGGTACAAAACATACCTTCCTCTTTCGTCAATTCCAGCCGCGATATTAGTGGCAGAAGAAACCAATCTTAATATATTATCAACCTTTTTACTAACCAAGACAGGAAGTCCTGCTCCTGCGTACATATACACCCCATTTCTGCCGTACCATAACATTCTCCCCTCAACTACCTGAATACTTCTAGCACTTGTAGTACCAAAATCCCCAACAATCTCACTTAGTGTATTACCATCATATACAAAACATTTATTCTCAGTCCAGATAAATAACTTACTTGCGTAGGTTTTCATTCCAGTAATAGGCTCTCCGACATCGTCAAAGAAGTCCTCAGCCGTATCAAAAGTATCTACACCCAGGCCTGAAAATTGAACCCTTATCGGATATGCAACTGTACTTAGTTTTACATTACCGCAGTAAAGCCTGTTATTAAACAGCTCTAGGTGTTTAGTCTTTACATTTGTTATTGTCCCAGACGTAGTTCCGTCCCAGTGGAACAGGTTGTCGTTATGTCCCGTAGCAACATATATTCTATCAGTGTTATCTAGGAAAGCATTTATGAACTCCGCCTTATCGGTAGAGTTATTAGTAAACGAAGTGGCAACACTAATCCAAGAAGCTCCGTCAAATTTCTTTAAAGTTGTGGTATGAAGTTTAAGAGGCGTATTAGTCCCGTCTTCTTTCTCGAATACTCCCGCGCCTTTTACCGCACCAGCAGAGCCAGAAGCTCCAACCAACTCATATCCAAGACTCTTATACACTGTCCCAGGCTTATCTAATTGCACATTACTAAGAAAAGGGCTTTCATTATCAGCCACGACGAGTGGGGAAGTGAGTTCTTGCATACCACCAGAGAAATCTCTATACGTTACGAAGAATCTTTTTGTTCTATTTGTTGAGGCCATTTAAGGGACTGTTAAATAATCCCCTCGTTATCTTTATATTATACCATTTCTAACCCCGCTTTTCTACTTGCTTTTTCAGTATCTCTACTATTTCAAGTACCACGGGAGCCTGTGATAAAGGCAAAGATAATTGTAATAGTAAATCTATTATTATCTTTTTCTGTTCATTTGTTAGTTCCATAGCTTTAAAATCTAATATTATCGAAAATACCTACATGAGCAGAGGCCTCCGGGCTCGTACATATTACAACCGGCCTCATATATAGAGCTGTGATATCAATCGGTGTAGCTGTCGAAGTTATATTAGTCCAGGTTTTTTCGTTCGTCGAATAATCCCAATATACGGTACCACCCAGCTCCCTTATCCTAAAGTATTTATGTACAGCCGAATTATAAGCGAGGTCAGTTCCAACCTGGGTTGATGTGGTCGCCACCTTCTTATGGCACCTGATAATATTTTGAATAACCGTTATCCTTAGCTGGTCGGTGTCCGCAGCATTCTGGAGGATAAAATATACATAAGCCGTAGATAGGGCTTGGTTCCCCGCACTTACTAACTCCCACGAGATAACCCTACCCGTGAGGTTATAGGCGACGTTACTTAGTAATTGCTTAGTTGTTGTTGTAGAAGCAGGTTCAGTCATCTCAAGTCGTTGGTTAGTCTCCGCTACGTCAGCACCACCAGTAACCGTCCACATAGCCGTATTCATCAAATTATCATTGAAATCCTCTATCCTGGATAAGTCGAAGAAGGTGTTATTATTATTAAATACTGGAAACCCATAAGTAGTTCCTACTAGTGGAGTGTCATTCTCTACGGTCATATAAAACTGATACAAGTCCGCGTCCTCCGTGGTATCCGTGTCAGTGTCTTTATCGGTAAATACAACTAAGTATTCGTTATCACTAAGTTTTGCATAAGAGGGGTACCCATAGAAAGCCCTATCCGAACTCATTAAAGGTCTAGGTATAAACGTCTTGGGCTGGTAAGAGGTTGGAGAAGCAAATGCCGTCTTAGCTTCTGCGGTATAAATCCACGTTCCTTCGCCCTTGAGATTCCCTGTACTAGACAGGGTTCTTCTATCAGACGCAATAACTATAACATTAGTACCGTGTAGTAAAATTCTAGGCGATGGAGCAAAATGAGGAGAAACTATATTAGTCCTTGATATGGCGGACCAGGTGGCTCCATAATCAGAACTTGTAAACTGGTAGTAATTAGACCCACTAGCCGCATAGTTTTGGTCTCTCGATAAGGCTATTAGCTTTCCACCACCCAGATAGACAACATCGGTCTCATTAGGATAATAAGTCACATTGTAAGGATAAATAGATACCTCGTTTCCCCACGAAGAACCGTCCTCGCTAAACAGGGCACATACAAAATTTGCAGTAAGGAAGGGTTTAAGGTAACGCTTTGTTTGGTCAGGATTGTCGTAGATATCAACTATGTTTCCGTATGGAGTTGGGACACCTCTAGACGAAGTAATCGTTGTAGGCGAACTCCAAGTTCCACCATCATCATCACTATAAATCATTTTTACAGAGTCGTTACCACCTCCACCGCCTATCTCCCAGTTAAGCCAAAACAATACCATTCTCCCGCTTGCCAACGTTCCTCCATTAGCACTTCTAGTATCATAAGTATCATCTCTAAACAGGGTCCTACTTCCCCAGGTTCTCGATTCAACATTAAAAGTTCTCTGATATAAAGAGCCCGTATTTCCAGTATGGTCTCCAGCTAAACCAGTGTCGTGTCGGTATATAAACAGAAAATCCCCATCACTCTTTTCAAGGAAAGTCCCCTCCGAAGTATGACTCGAAGTTATTACGCTATCTTCCGTTGGAGTAACACTTATATTCATACAACTTAACAATATAAAAAATAAGAATTTACACATAACAATCCCCCGATTAACTTACTACTATATTCTACCACTTATTTATGTACTAATCAAATGTATAGCCATAAACGTACTCGTGCTTGTGGATATTAAATCTGTTGTGCTTGCGCCTGTGTTACATCTAGCATATAGTTCAATGTATTGCCCAGCCACCGCATATACGTCGTCGGACAGGCTCAACCTGTGGGCCGAGGTCGAAGCGGTAGATTCAGAACTGTAAGACACCGCAGAGGCATTCACATATAACATAACCTGGTCAATCTTTGCGTCTACACAGGTTGAAAAACCAACACTACAGGAGACGTGGTAGTAACCCGTTACGGGAACTACATATCTCTTATTTGTTGTGTCGAAATTACTTCCAACATCCCAGTTCTCGGCATCTAATAATACCTTAGTGTCAGTAGCGTCCGTTAGGTTTATCTGAGCCCCAGCAAGGTAAGCCCTAGCCATTGTTGTATTTGCAGTCGCAGAGCCTTTTTGAACCATTAAATCCCAGTCGTTTTCCCAGTCTGCACCAACCCCAGGCTCAGTTACAGCTCCAGAAGTATGACCAACAGTACATATATAAGCAGAACCATCATTCTCTACTAAATCATTAATCACATAAGCAGTGGCAGTAACCCAAGCTCCCTCCCATGTATAACTATTTGTTGTCAAAGCGTCTGTAACATCTTTAACAGCCTTACTCGTTGGAAGAGTAGTATCATCAGCGCCAAGTGTTGTAGCAATCGTAACATTACTTGTTCGTATATCTTTACTAGTCAAGTTGAAAACAGCTACCTCTCCGTCTGCTATACCAGTCTCATTTAGAGAAGTAATATTTGTCGTCTTTGATATCTTTGTGTCTGCGTAGGTTTTTGACGCGTTCTGGGTGGGGTACAGCACGTCAGAAGTACCAAGGGCAGTGTCAGTTGACTTATTGGCTACATCCTCTGTAGTGTGCCCTATTGTTGCCTCAAAGCCCGTATGTCCCGAATCACCATATGCTAAGTTATCTAACCCAGCGTGGTCTTGCTGAGGTATATAAACTAACTTACTTGTAACTCCATCGTGATTATGTCCACCAACGGTACTCTTTAATTTATAGTCTAAAGTAGTCGTTACAGCAGAACCGTCTACACCAACCTTAGTCTCAATAGCTTCGATAGCGTCGTTAGCGTTAGCGTGTTGGTCAGCGTGACTAATAACATTCTCCTTTGTAGTCGCAGTTGGATTTGTTAAGGCATCAATTGTCGTCGGAAATGTAGTACTCATTATATATCATTTACTTTAGTTATACTTGTGGTTATATCAGCCACCTCTACATACACAGTCTCGTCTACCCCGTTATACTGAACATCGTTATCGTAGTTAGTGTCTGTGTTATAATCAGTTGCCACTAAGTCACCAATCTCCTCATAAGTTGTCGTTACATCAGCAACCTTTGTATAAACAGTAGACATTAATATTCATCCCTAATAATTACGCTAGCGTTGTCGTCCTCGTTCCTTTCAATTAGCTCTTCTTCTAGTCTACTAACTTCTCCGTAGAACTCACTCTTATACTCATTAGCTTCTTCTATTAACCCCTGTCTCTCCTTTGCTTTTGCTACAGCGTATTCAATAGGTAGGTCTTGGTAAACATCTGGCAAACTTGGTTCGTCAGAGTTACCACTCATATCAGAAACAGACTCTAAATACCAAATATGTATTCCATAATGTCCAGACGAAGCACCAGTAGTTGAAGCGGTTGGGGTTGGAAACAACTCAAACATATTTCCAGTAATAGCGTAGTAAGGACCGTCTTGTGAAAAACCCATTGCAGGGTCATTAATAGCATTTCTATCTATTCTCCTTGCCTTTCTTCTAGTTCCACTCTCTGCATAATCTATTTCTATTCTTTCAAGCCTTCGCATATCAGTAGGAAGACCGTAAAGAGACTGACTAGCTACTAGGTCGGCCTTAGCCTCTCTGTAGTAGTAATCCTGTCCTAGTGTTGAAATTTTATTAGCAATTTTGTGGTAGGCACGGTTTAGGTTAGCCTTTACCTCTGTGAGGGTTACTGTCTTTGTATCGTCAGCGAGAGACTGATTAATCAGCTCGGAGACCCTATTTATCATATTTCCAAATGTCATTACTCTATACCTTACCTTAATTCCCCCTTATACCTATATTATATCATAATTAATATGCAGATTACCCAGTCTCACTTTATTGATTAAACTAAAGTCCCGTCTGCATTAAGCCTATTAGGGTCCAAATTTTATATCCTAATTGTATATTCTTTCTCTACCTTTTGGAATACCTAGTACAAAACCCCGAAGAGGTAAAGCGTATTTGTAGCACCACCACTCTGTGTCCCCACTTGAGCCTGTATAACTGTACCTGCAGCATAAGATTTATTCTTTAATGGAGTAGTATTAGGTATTGGTTTAAGAATAACAGCGTCATACTGTGCGTCTAAATTGCTTAAAGTGTTAGCAGGTATAAAATCAGTCTCTGCTGTATCTTGTCCTATTGCAATCGTTGTAGTAGCACCTGCGTCTGCTCCTGCCACCAAAATAGCATGAGATAATACACATCTCTTACCTGTAGGAACTGTATAAAGAGTTGTGTCTGCGTTTGCGTTTAGGGCTACTGTTGTTGCAGAAAGTAAGTAGTCCGTTTTTGTTGCTAATCGTACTGACATATTTAATAATCATAAACTAAATTAAAATCCTCGTCTATAACAAGGTCAAAATCCTCATCAACCACCGCCATATCCAAAGTCTGTACAGGTTTAGGAACATACCCATTATGTATAAATAACTGCTCCGTATCTCTGGTCCATAATATCTGTCCTATTGTCATGGCATTAGAAACTAACGCAGTAAACAGAGTGGATAACAACCCCCTTTTAGCTCGAACCCTATATGTTACTCTATGTAATGCACTCATTTAATAATTGTATATCCATTTAATGTAGCTAAGTTCTCTAAACACTCTTCTCTAGTGTGGCACTTAATAGTAACTGGATTACCAAAGAAGTTGATAGCAACTATAACATGATCTCTATCTGTCCAGACCTCTTCTTTAAGAATACGCCTTTTAAATGTTCTTTCAATCTCTTTTCTTCTAACTTTTAAACCCTTTTCAGCAAGAACTCTTCTCCACTGTTCTTGTTCGCTTTTGTCTACTTTTCTATGCTCAAGCATGATACTACTTTTAGTAAAATTTAAATAGTTGTAATCCCTGTGTCAATACATGGAGATATAATATCAATGCCATTATTTCGCAAACCAAACGCTCCGTTAGTGGGATCTACCAATAATGGATCTGTACTTATGTTTCCAACTCCAGCGGGAACACCAGTTATATTGTAGTGACAGTTATAGTCAATCGTTTTGTTAGGGAATACCTGTGAACCCGCTTTGTAGAATGGTATTGATGCTGCCGAGTATACAATATTATTTTTCCATGTTAATGTCGCTAGTGGTTGGTTTGTAGCCGCCCAAATTCCATCGACCATTTCCGCGGCCACAATTCTTGGTAAATATATAGTGTTATTGTAAATTTTAACTGTTTTCCCTGCCTGAGATATACGGAAACCAAATATCTGCGAACCGTTTGCATCAATTTGTGAATCGTAAATATCATCAAGAATACAAAAACTAAAGTCAATATTACCATGTGTACCAGCAAGTGAAGAACTTATGATCCCACCAGCTGCCACCCCACCGTGCATAGCACCAAATGTCTTGAACTTACAGTGATCTACTATCCAATTCACTACAGCTGCACCTGCACCCCCGTTGAGTCCCATTATATAGTAGGAAGATCCCGCACCTGTTGCCTTTATATTCCTCCACTCAATATTTTTAAGAATCAGGTCCATAGAAACCGACTGCGGCCCCACTCCCCATGAGTTATTAGCCGCATCTAATATCGTTGACCATGTTTCTTTCCCACCAACTAGTGAAGGTGCGTTTTGCCCCCTAAAAGTAAAAGCTTTACTTAAAGTATAGCCAACATCCATTCCAGAGTTAGTGTGAATACCTGCTAAGATAGTAGCAATATCTCCAGTAACAGCCGAAGAGTTTACCTTAGTCAATGTCAACCAAGGAGTCCCTATACTCTGAGCTTGTGCGTATGTATAAGCATTACTTCCTAACTCATCTACAAATACTTCCATGTTTAATATTATAACAAATTACCATTCTCCGCCATCAATATCTTTTTCTGGAGGACACGCCCCCATACTTACATCGTACTCATTATACACAGGTCTTCCGTTTGCTCCCAGTCTCAGACTAATGCCGTTGTATACTCCTATTAAATCACCCGCCAAAAATGGGGCATGGTAAAACTTTCCCTGATACATTGTTAGGTCGTAAATAATAGTAAACCATCCCGTGTCTCTCATATAAATTTCAAAGGTATCTGGATTCTCCAAAGTATTAATGCGGATAGCACCATTAACGGGAACACCTACATATCCTTGAAGTACTACATTATAAAAATACTTATCAGTTATAAAAGTTGCGTAGTACCCATCTTTACTATTATTCTGCGTGTATCCCATATCAGGATTAGCACTATCTGTATAAAACTTTAATGAAACTCTCCTCCAGTTAGTACCATCTGCTATGTAGAAGAACTGCGTGTCTGTTCCGTAGGCTATTTTACCGGACGAAGGGGTAAGGGCTAATATATTAGCCTCAGTATCTACTTTCATTTTGCTTACCGCTGGTGCGAAAGGTAATAACGCCATTTTAACATCCCATAAAACTTATAATATCTCCTGCTGTTCCATTAATATACAAAACATTTGTATTAGTCGCAGCCACAGATATAGACCCGCCTGCTTCGAGTATATATCCATTTCCGCTTCCACTAGCCACATTAGTTACACCACTTCCGCCAATCTTAATCGAGCTGGCATTACTCGATAGTGCCGTTATTATAACTCCATTCTCCAAAGCATTACTTCCAAGTTGTACTGCAGTCCCCGTAACAGCAACAATTGCTTGTCCAAAGACCCCAGAAGTTAATGTCGGGATATTGCCCGTATTAGTTACGATTGTCGCCAGATTGCCTCCCGACTCTTTGGCAAAATCTATATTTGCCCCACCACTATCTACCACCTGAGTCTTTTGAGAACCATCGACTAACTCATCAGCAACCTGTTGTGTAACACCAGGAATACTCGCAATCCCCGTGTTTATATCATCTAGGAGTCCCTCATGGGCAAGGGGCGTTGACTCGACAACAAGCCCAGAACCCGTGGGGTCTATAGTTACGGTTTGTTGACCAGTAGCATCGGCAGATATTCTGTTCCAAGTGAGAGTGTTTGAGTCCCAACCGTACAAACCAACTTTCTTTAATTCAACATTTGCCTTGTCGTCATGTTCCTCTCTTGTCGCCTCGCCTGCGTATATTACCCCTTTATTAAGTGCCATGAGTTGCCAACTTTAATTGTTTAACTATTTCTATTAGTGTTAAGCCCTCATTCAACATTTCTTGCAGGGCTTCCTGCGGAATTTCTAACAATATTTTGTTATGTCTGTCCACAATGACCACCTTTAGTTGCATAATACTATGTTATATTATACCATTTTTATACGGAGATTTGACCTGTCAGTTCTTCGGCAGAGGTGCGTATCTTTAAGTATGTAGTCAGGTGGCTTATTATATCCGTTCCGAGTGGCGGTTCCCCTATTCTTGCAACTAAGTGAAGTATTGCCTTTTCGGGATATTCGTTACCCAATCTCTTAACCTCACTAATAATATAATCAAGATTCTCCTCCTGCCTAACCGTAAGCTCTTTTGGATTTAAATTAAGAACTCCGCACACTCCAATCCTAGACATATCGTCGGTTCTTTCCATCACAGAGGTATCAGAGGGCCTATTTATGGTTTCAACGCTTTGTAGGGGCCTTGTAGCCCGCCCAGTGTCTATCTGGCTATGTATGATGATTTGGTCTTTATATTTAGCTAGGATTTCTTTTGCTTCCATATGGACTGATAAAACTTTACTAACTTAGGTGCAAACTTCTTAAGGTTTCTATTTTCGTATACATAGTCTCTAGCATTCTTACCAATCTTCTTACCCAACTTCCTATCTTTAAACAACTTTAAAAGAATTTTTCTAAACTCTTCTGGTGTGTCAAATAAGAAACCAGTCTCCCCATCCTTCATAACATCCTTAAATGGAGATATATTAGAAGCAACAAGAGGGACTCCTAGTCCTGACGCATCCCAGAACTTCAAAGGGTCTTTCCTTATATTAAAGACGTTCTCCTCTAATGGAGCAATCAACACGTCTAAGTCTAACATCTTCATTCTAAACGGATTACCCTCAAAGGATATCCAGGCGTGTTTAACAACCTGTTCGCCTGCTTCGTCAAAGATATCAAAGTCTTGTCCTATTAAGTGTAGAGTCGCATTAGGGGTGTTCTGTAGAAACTTCAACATTTCCTTTTTAATCATTTGTAGGTCTCCATGATGACTTGCACCACCACAGAATCCTATTCTAAACTCTCCGTCTTTTTTATCCTTAGCACTAACCCCACACTCTGGGTATAAACTAAAGTCTAAGAAGTTAGGAACTACCGACACATCCTTACCGCTTACTTCGGACAGCCACTTACCCAAGTTCTCCGTAACAGCAGTAACCACCGTAGCGTTCTCTATCATCCACTTTAAATCAACAAGTCTTTTCATATTATTAAACTTGTTAAAGTTATTAACCCCAGACTTCCATAAAATAACATCTTCACCATTAATGGGAATAATAACATCTTCAGCTCCATAAAATTTATAATGTTCAGAGCTTGGCAAGATATTAAACACGTCATCGTCAAAATCAACAATAATCTTTTTAAATGGGAACAACTCTTTAACCTCTTTCATCAGACTATACGTTCCAGGCCTAGCAATAATAATATCTGCCTTAGCAACAACCTTCTTAAACTCGTCTTCTAATAACTGTCCTTCGTCAAGTATCTCGGCTTCTGCCAGTTTTTGTTTCTTAATCTCTCTAAACGGACTTCGTATTCTCATCCATCCACAACCGCCCGCATCAACTGGAAGTGAAAGTATATGAAATTTATTCTCTTCTGTAGCGTACTGTGTCATTTGTTTTCCTCGTTAAACTTAAAGTTCCGTAATAGGAACGGTTAAAAACGCCTGCATCTCTGGGCGCTTCATCAAGTCCTTAAAAGAGTTTTTATCTTTAAAGACATCGGGCCCGTACAGTCTAAGCGCTGCCTGATACACCACTGGATGTATTCTAGCGACCCTTCTCCATTTTGCCCTACCCTTACCAGTATAATCTCCTAATTGTTTTTCTCTATGGATTTCCTTAAATGCCCCGTCATTATTAAAAGCATTTATTAAATCTACCCCCTTTTTTGCCTCTATCTTTTTAAACAAAACATCCAACACCTCATCGCTGGATATAACTTCTTTTGGTTTATCTTTTACTATCATTTTACCCTCAATTATATAAGTGGTGGCGTTTAAGGTACACCACCGAACCTACACCCCAATTATTACGATAATTGTGTGATTTGACCACTTGATGCTTCGTTCTTAGCTATCAAAGTAATCTCGCCTTCTACAACTCCCTTTATAGAGTCACCAATACTTGGTACTTCTTTACTCTTAAATGGTCTCAAGATACCAATGTTCCACATATCTTTCTGTAATATTGCTACTACTGAAGCTGACATGAATCCATCGTATACTATTTCAATCATTCCAAAGTCTGAAGCGTAAACATCTACATAGTTTACTAATTTACCTGCGGACGCATCAATAGTTCTACTGTTAGAAGTAGTGAATGCAGAGATTGCTCTCTTTTGTCCGCCAGCAACGTATGCTGTGTCTGGTCTACCACCAGCTGCGTAAATAGTCTCTAATGCGTCGTTGAACATATCTTCAGTTAATGCTTCACTTCCTGAACCTGAACCAACCTCTACGTTAGTCGTAATCCAAGACAAGAGTCCCTTCATTGTCCTTGCGGCCGCTGAAGTTCCTGCTGAAACTGTACTGTTGATTAATTCATACTCTGCGTCTCTCGCTAATTCCTTTGTAGCTTTCTCTAATTGATAAGCCTTCTCAGAATCTCTACCCGCTTTAGAAACAACTTCCTCAGTCATTGAGACTTGGAATGGTTTGTTCATAATTTGAGTATAGTTTCCTACTCTGGTAAGTGGACTTATTGTCCCGAATGAGTAATCTGCTCCTTCAACTTTTGCATTTGTTGCGGCGGTTGCGAGCGAGTCAGTTAGCCATTCCATGTACTTTCCAGTTGCGTTGACTTTTTTCAATCCAGAGAACAAAGGTGTTTCTGTTGAACTGATATTTGTTATCACGTCCATCAGGTTTTCTCTATTTCCTATGGCTTCATAGGTTGTAAATACTGCCATTGTCGTTCTGTCTAAAATTTAAAATCCCCCTATACGACCCGTGCTTTGAATACTTTAGACCAGTCTCCCGTCTCCTTTGCTTCTCGCACAAGTTTGTCTGTGTCTCCTAAATCTACAGATTGCATTGGTTTGCCAGGCTTCTCTGAGTACACCGTACCCCTTTTAGCCTTCGCCCTAGCATCAGCAAGTTCCTCCCTATACCTAATCTCATAAGCCATTTCAGGGTCAAATAAATTGACTCCTCTAGCCTTCTGTTCATCAATGTAGGATGCCATGTCCTCTGGGTCAAACTTAGGCAAGCCATCGGCTCCCGTATACTTTGACGCAAGGGTTTCCATTTTAGAACCAAATTCCCGAATGAACTCATGTCTTCCGATTTCATCCGAAATCATACTTGACACGTCTTCACTCCTTACATAACCCATTTCTCGCAGTTTTTTGTCTGCTTCTGTGGTCATTGGGTCTGGTTCCTCATACCTTACATTTTTAAGAACAGCCTGAGCAAGTTGTGGATTTTGCTGCATCTGTCTAAATAAAAGAGCATCCTGTTCGTATTCCTTCATCTTGGAATTAACTTCCTTGAATCTGTCATAAGGAACAGAATTTGTTTTACCTTGTTCTTTTGAACTAGTAAGACTCTCTTCGGCCTCTGCGGGTTTTACCGACTTCTCTGTCGTGGCTTGAGCTTCTGTAGCTGATTGACTTTCGGTTTCCGAAACCTCAGAAGTGTTCTCTTCTGTTGTGTCCACTTGAGACACTACGTTTGTATCCTCGTCCATTTAACGACTTTCGTCTAAAATTATCATGGCATATAGCCAAGGTGTAAGCAGTAAACCGAGGGAATCTACTGCCTACACTTTGCCTACATCTCTGGTCCTGACATGACCGTACCGTCTTCCATAACATGGTACTCTAGCTGTCCACTAGCTAATTGTTCTATCAACGCTGGGTCCTGCATAAACTCTTCACCAAGTTTCAATCCCTGTGCTTCTAATTCCTGTACAAACTGAATCGCTTGATCTGATAATTCATTAGTAGCTCCCTGTCCCTGTGTAGCGCCTTCAGGAGCCCCCTGAGGTGGCATAGGAGGTTGCATAGCTATTTGAGCCTCTGCCTGCATTTGCATTTCAGCCATTTTCTCTTGTTGTAATCTTTCCTCTACTGTATCTGAATCGAAACCAATAGTGTCTAACATGGTCCTTCTATCAATATCCATTGTACTTCTTAATCTAAACACGATATCTTGCTTTCCTGCTTTTGTATAAGCAACCCCAGAGTTAATAACCACCTTGACTGTTGCCTTAGAAGGAATCTTTACAACACCTTCCATATCGTCTGGGCCCTCCATTCCTGTAACCATTTTTATTTCCTTCTCCCCTTTAAGGTTTGTAGTCTTGAAGTCGTAAACCAAGTTTAAGTATTTACTTCCCATTTCTAAAGCGGCCGTACCCAACTTCTCTAACGTGATGACTAAGTTATCAGCCAAATCTGCGAAGTTAACATAAGCATTGGCAACTAATTCCTCAAAAGCCTTAGCAGCAGAAACCCCTGTAGGAGCCCTACCAAGTAACGCTTCCTGTGCAGCACCAATGTCTTGCATATATCTCTGTAAGTTAGCAATTTGATTAAACGGAGTAGAACTCATTGGTTTAATATCCATTTGCTCAAATCGATAACCTCTAGTAACTTTTATAATCTGTCCGTTCTCGTTAGTAATGGCTTTAACCTTAGCTCCCTTGTCCATTAAATACTTACCCTTAGAGAATATATTATTAAACTCTAGGACGTTTCTCTCTAACTGATTAATAGCTTTGTTCAGTGGAACTAAGTTCTTAACCCAACCTTCCGAATAAATTTCGTGAGGATTAACATCCGGTTGGTAAAGTATGAAAGGTAGCTTATCTAAGTCTGTTACTTCGTTTCTAATAACTTCTTTTCCCACCACAGCCAAGACCTCTATTCCTTTATCAGTCTTTACCCACATCTCGTGCAATAGACAAGTGTCTGACCCACTACTATCCTGTGCCTTAGTATACAATTGCTCTTTATAAGGGCTCTCACTTACTCTCTTATCACCCTTTAGTTCTTCTGTATTTTTATAAACAGGATTAGCCTTAATCTCTTCTACAGATTTTCTTATAACCTTAATAACAAATCGGGAATCTTCTATACTAGTAGCTACTGGGTCGAAGTAGGTGTCAAACGGGTCAAGCGTTTCTACCCACATACCAATGTCTTTATCATAACCATACTGAAATACTCCGAGTCCGTATATTAACCCATAAGTAAGGGCTTCTTTAACCTTATAAGGCATTCCAAGAACATCATACTGATTTCCTAAGAACTGACCGAGTGTTTTTAATGATTCCTCTTGGTCCTCTACATAAGGTCTAGCATCAACATCCCAAACTGGTTGAGCCTTTAATACTGCATTTCGTACAGCACGAACAGTCATGTAAATCAGGTTTACATAGAACTTTAATGGGTCTTGTTCGTTCCAAGTTAAACTACCATTCTTAATATCATACTTGAGATTTTGCCATCCCTTGTAGTAAGCCATGTTAATCATCCATTGCTTCTCTACACTAGACGACCTTGCATTCCTTGATTCATTGAAATACTTAGATTCCTTTTCAACCAAGTTATCGTTCTCTAACTTCTTATCTAATTCTTTTTTCTTCACACAACGGGCAGTTAAATTACTTTCCCTCGTAATTTACTTTAGATCAGGCATTCTATCTAAATCAACCAGATTAGAATCCTCCTCAGCTATTTCTCCCTTATCTGGCTTAGCGTTAGCGTCAACCGTTATATACTCAAACTCCTGGAGGTCTTTCGACTTCATCATTTTAACAAGCATTTCTCTCTCAGCCCTGTCATTTTTCAGCATAACCGCACCCAAATACACCAACCCACCGACTGCCCCAAGAGCTATTAAAGAAATACTCACCACAATAACCTCTGTCATATCTATATTATACCATAAAAATAAGGCTATCTTTACAGAACAGCGTCGTCGTTTTCGTAATCAATAGTAAAACTGTCGTCATCATCGTTATCCTCGTACTCACTCAACAAAGCACCCTGTTCGGTAGTTAATCTACCACCCTGGTCTCTCTGTACCCTCTCAAACCAATCTGGTCTACTCATAACCACATACCTAACAGCATCTAACGAGTGGTCAAAGGCCTTCTCTGGCTTCTCTTTCTTGTTGTTTAAACTTCCCTCTTTATACTTAGGCCATGAGTAGTTCTGGAACTCGCGAATGACATTCTTACACTTACCTAATACCTGTAGTCTCGACCTACCTAGTGCCTCATCCTTTCGTAACAATTGCGTAACATAGTCTATACCAGCCCTTACATCATTATTACCAGGAGTAACAGGAATACCGTTCTCGTGAAATAACTGCTCTACGCTAACGTCTGTACCCGTTTCTTGGTGAGTAGCCTTAGACGCAGGGTCAACAATATACATTTCAATCCTCTTAGTACCTACCATCTGCTTTATAGCGTCTGCGACCTCTTTAACGGTCTTACCTGTCTCGTAGTATTCATCAACTATGTACATAATATGGTCAGCAGTCTCTCTCACAAGTACAACAGCAGTAGGGTTCGTGTAACCAACATCAATTCCAACGAAGTATAGGTCGTCTCTGTCCCCCTCTACACTATCTGCAACATGGTCTTTCTCATCAAAGTCCGGATAGACGAGTCCTGTTAGTTTCTCGAATGAAGCCAGGTACTCTTGCCTAAACATAACGTCTGTCATTGTATTCCTAGCCTTCTCAACAACTTCTTGAGGAATGTATGGGTTATCTATCGTTCTGTATTGCCAAGCATTATAGTCTGGGTCTCCCTCCTTAGCCCTTTTGTAGAACTCATTATAAACCCAGTCGTATCCTTGTGGTGTTGTAGTAATCCAAGCATCACCCACCTTGTCAGACAACGCTGGGTAAATAACATCCCATACCATTTTACTCATAAAACAC
>Ga0208957_1000335_pt1 | contig 41388 bp, 60 predicted proteins | sample RifOxyA1_FD_184029 | JGI IMG/M metagenome (GOLD analysis project Ga0208957, IMG submission 184029) | Groundwater microbial communities from Rifle, Colorado - Rifle Oxygen_injection A1 (SPAdes) | ecosystem: Environmental > Aquatic > Deep subsurface > Groundwater | place: Rifle, Colorado, United... | reverse complement strand
TTCGGTTCGTTGCATCCATCGCCTTCTGTTGGCGACATGCGGCGTCTCTTAAGATCAATGAGGCTATCCGGCAACGAACCGAAGCAGATCAGCTTGCCAGGTTCCGACGAAGATTCCACGGCCCACTTGCACGAAGCACAGCAACGCTCCTCACTCATCCTCATCCTCCGCCGCGCCCTTGCGCTCCTTCTCTGCCTCTGCCGCCAGTCTCTTCTCTTCCCAGTACACCTGGTTTCCGGCAGGACAGGTGCAGGCTATGATCCGGCCACCCAACGTCATCCAGCCCGTTCCGTCGCACCAGGGGCAGTGAGCGGTCATGCTCCCTCCGGCCTGAACGCCTGATACACCCGGCTTGCCTCTCGCGCCTTATTGTAAACTTGCGTTGTTGTGGGGACCCCTATACACTCAAATATGCAACAACGCAACTTTCGGATTGCGTTGTCTTGTTGCGTGCAATATTGTGCAATATTGCACGCAACATCAGTTTATCGCCGCCATAGCGTAACAGTCTCCCAACTTCACAACCTGCCCCCTAGCCTTCATCACACTGAGCGCGGGAGCCAGCGCTTTCTTATCCAACCCCAAACCGTCTACCAATTCATCTAGTGACACCTTGCCATGCAACTTCAGATGGTGGGCGATGCGCTGAGGATAGGACAGGTTTTCCGAGAGTTGCGCCATGCCGGCTACTTCCGTGCGCTGGAATCGCACAGCGTCCTCTTCAAAGGCGATAGTAAGCCCCCACGGTTTCGCTCGCGCTGCGTCGTTGCTCTTGCGATCGAATACTGCCACTTGAATGGTATCGTCGCCCGCCTCCGGGTCTCCCTTTAGTTCATAGACCTTGCGGGCCGCATTGGTGAAGAATGCACTGCCAAATATGGTCTTTTCTGCCTTCGGGTCGTTGCCGTTCTTCGCAGTGTGCGCAACGATCAGACTAGTGACATCATTCCCTAGCATCCTCAAGGATCGAAAGAAGTCCAAAGCGACCTGCGCCTCTAGCGGGCTGCCATCACACGCTGGCCCCAGGCTGTCCACGATGACGAGTTTCGCCCCCGTCTTGATAACCGCGCTGGCGACGGCCTCAATGTCCGCGGCCAGCGGCAATGCACACCTTCTATAGTGCAGATTCACGTCCTCTAACTGCATTCCTGCCCTGATCTTGTGCAGACGCCATTGAAGGGCATCATAACTCGTTTCCCAGTCCAAGTACAGGACCGGGGTTGGTGTCGTCCCCGGCCATAGTCCGAGATGGTTCTCGGGATACGGCAACGCCACGGTGATTCCGAGCATCATGGCAAGGTAGGACTTGCCCGTGCCACCAAGTCCAAAGATAACGGTGTGCTGGCCACGCTGCAAAAGCGGTTCTAGCAGATAGGACGGCGGCTGGGCCGGGCTGGCAGTGGACAGCGTTTGCAGCGGATCGCCCTCACGCACGTGCTTCAGGGCAAGGATGGCGACCTGCTCGATGATCGTGGCCCACGAAGTGCCCATCGCCTCCAAGTTGCAGATGCCCTCCATCTTTTTCGCAAGGCTGGCCTTGGTCGGGCTGGAGAGCAGGTTTAGGGAGCATACTTCCAGGTGCCCCATTGTGCCGTCTTCGCGGATTCGGTACAGGGCTATCTCCGCCGTCACCCCGCCGTCCCTACTACTGTGTGTTCTAGACACGACCGCGCGGATACGTTCTGCCATCCACGTTATCTCGATTGTCCCGGCGGCCGCTTTGACCTCGGGGAGGGGTGTCATGTGGCGGCGCTCCCCGACAAAGCATAGGGCCATCTAGCGTTCTTTGAGGAGTTGCACGACTTGCAGATCGGTCTCAGGTTACACGGAAGATGTGCTCCACCCTTTGATATTGGCTTTACATGGTCTATCGCCTGCATCGGTCCGCCGCAGACGTAACACCGACCCCCCCACATCTCGCAACGCGCCGCAATCATCTCTGCCGTCGTGTAATCGTATCCGAGCGCCCCCTCCTTCCGCCCTTTGTAACGATGCCAACAAGCAATCCCCAATGCACGCCCCCGCTCAGTCCGGCGCGCTATCCGGTTGCGTTCCGCAACTGACTCCCTATGACTTGCCTGCCAGGAATGATGCTCCTCGCGAATACGATCCTTGTGCCTTTCGTAATATGCAGGCCCATACGTTGACATATATGTCCTGCGCGATTGCCGGTAGGTTGCGTCTTCTCGTCGGGACCGTCCGTATTCAGCCACGGCTTCTTTGTGGCCTGCGTAATATGTGCGCTGCTCGCTGCGCACGCATATCTTGCACTGGTTGCTGAGGCCATTCTTGTGCGAGATGTGCCGGTAGAACTCGCTGACCGGTTTGGTCTCGCCACACTTGGTACAGCGGTTGCTGCCAGTCATATAGTGATGCCCTCCGAGAGTTCACCCCGTTTGGGAGTGGCAGGCGCCACCGGATAGCGGTCAATGTTCTCGACCACGCGCTCAAGCTCTACCTGCGCCAACGGTGGCCGGTTGAGCTGATTCCAGCCCGCCAGGATGACCAGCGTGACGTTAGAGTCCAGTCGGTGGCGGTGAAAGTATCCGGCGAGCTTGGCCGCGGTATTGTTGCGCTCGCCTTCATCTGCGCCCCGCGACAGCATCATTGCTACCCAGCCGTCCGGGTTAGCCGCCTCTGCCCGTTCGTTTCTCATCGCATCGCCGGCCATCACTGCCAGCCATGCGGGGAGCGGTGCCAGGGCGGTGCCCTTCGGATGCCGCGAGAACTCAAACTGGTACAGGCGCCCGGATGCGTGCAAGGACGGCGGCGCACAGATGTAGCCCCCGCCGGCCTTCATGTCCAGGCCCGCGGCGATGGTCTTGCTCTTTACCACCAGCCCATTGGGATTCTTAAACAGGATGTGCCGCCCGCCGCCGCCCGTGATCGTCTCTACGGTCTCGGGGAGCGGGCCGTGCTTCTCGATCAGGTCTGCAAGACTCTGATCACCCCCGTGTCTCGGGTCTATATCCACCACGGCCAAACCGGCCGGGCCACAGGCAATACCGATGTTGGCCGCTGGCCAATCACGCCACCACTTGTAAATCATCGCCTGATCCGTAGTCGCGTCCAGAAGGCCCCGCGCCGTGCGCGGATGCTTGCCAATGCGGTCGCAGACGTGGCCGCAACTGCAAGCGTCGCCGATAGGGGTATGTAGGGGGAAGGCGGGCCAACCGCGTTTGGCGTAGGCCAGGGCATAGGCCAGGGGGGCTTCGGTGGTCATGGTCTGCTCCCATGCTCGCCATGCTCAAAACGGGCGCTCTTGGCTGCCTTCATCGCTTTCGTGACTACCATACTGTTGGTCGTCATATGGATGTCTACACAGGTGCAAGCCCAATGACCCATGACCTTGAATGCCCAGGCACTCTCATCTTGACGCCCAGCCGATTCGGCCTCGATGGAGGACAGGAGGGACAACGTTCGCACAAGCCCGGTCGCGCCGCAGTGTCCACATGGCCAAAAGAGGTATTCGGTATGACTCGTGGGGAGCGGACTTTGCGCGAGGCAGGGGATCCCATCATCACCACACAGGTCCCAGCCGATCAAGCATATCTTCCCGGCCCCCTCCGAGAGTTGGCGTGCGAGAGACCATTCCTTTTCTGTCGGAATGGACGGCTTGACTTCCAGATACACGCCCAACCGAGATAACCAGAAGTCCGGTAGGTACCACTGCCCGTCGCCTAGCGCGTACCCCTCTGCTTCGTACTCCCACCGGATGCCCATCACATCCAACGCGATTGCCCACCTTGCTTCCAGGCGGCTGCGGAAACGGTGGTCCCGATAGACTGTCTCAATGGCTTTGATCGTCTGTGTCATCCTGCCCCCATGCAAAAGGCCCTGGCCGGCTGGCCACCCCCGCGCTTTTGTTGAGAGACAAGAACGTGTGGGGTATGACCAGGCCGCCAGGGCCTTCGTGCCGTATGAAGTTGTCCGCGTTCTTGCCTCTCGAGTCCCATTATAAACCTATTCGCGCAGTCTGTCAAGCGGCCCATCATCGTCTCTTGGCCGCGTGCCTGGCGTTCTCCACGGCGGTGCAGTCCTCGATAGGGATACTCTCACCGCCGGCCGGGCAGTGGATCGTCGCCGTGTCATCGCACCCGTGCATCCGGAACCGCCACACGCCGATGTCGCGGCACTGCTTGCAGGCCTTGATTGACGGATCCTCGTTGGGCTCCTGGCGTACGTGCTCGATCATCACATCACCCCCGGAAGATGTAGTTGTGCTTCCGCGTCTCGGATGCGACGCTCGGCGATAGCGAGGTATTCCGGCTCCTTCTCAATGCCGATGAAGTCCCGGCCTTCCATGATAGCGGCGCATCCGGTGGTGCCTGAGCCCATGAACGGATCGAGAACCACGCCCCCAGTTGGTGTCTTAGTGAGACGGCACAGATAGCGCATGAGGGAGAGCGGCTTGACTGTGGGGTGATGGTTGCGCCTTGCCGTGTTGCGCCCCTCGGATATGCTACTAGGCTTGCCGCTTGTCCCGTTGGCTGTCTGCCAGAACACAATGGGCCGCTCTTCGCCGTCCAGTCCCATGTCCCTCTCAGACTTGCTTGCCTTAGCACAGTAGAAGAAGCGGGCGGCGGAGCCGGAGTCGCCGCGTTTGGTGAACGGCACCCTGCCGAACTCACCATAGCACGTCGCTCCTTCGCCTCCTGTGTGGCTTGGCTCGTCGCCCTCGATGCTGGCCTGCTGTCCCTTGCTTTGGGGAAACAGACTGACAACCTCGTCGCTGCCATCGTGTATCAGGTTGGCAGGCCAGCGACCAATGTTGCCGTTCCAACCCTCACCGTTTCCGATGTAGCCACAAGTGTCCGCATTCCATGTTGCCTGCGGTATCTTGCCGAGCTTGCTTTTGGCTACTCTCGCGTTCTGCTTATCCGTAGCCGTCCCCACCCTCGCCCCGTCTATCCACAACCCAGCGACGCCCCACTTCTGGGCGTTCTGGGCGAACGTGCCGTCAAGAGGTTTCATGGCGACGATGATGGGCTCCCATGCGGGCTTGAGCGCTGTGCCCCAGCCGTCTATTATCGGCTTTCCACACACTTGACAACTGGGAAAGCCCATGCTATAATCCTTCCCAGAGGTGCAAGATGAAAGACCTTGGTTTGTGTCCTGTGTGTGGGAATCCGATTCGCAAGTATCAGCGGGTGACTTGCTCGAAACCATGCTCCCTGGTGTGGCGGGCGAAGAGTGGTCAGGGTGCGAACAATCCTGACTGGAAGGGCGGTCGTTACATTGAGCCTGACAAGGGCTATGTGATGGTGCGTCGCCCTGACCATCCTCGTGCTCGCAAGAATGGCTACGTTCTTGAGCACATCCTGGTAATGGAAGAGACGCTTGGGCGACCCCTTGCTCCAGCGGAGCGCGTTCACCATGACAATCGGCAGCCAGCAGATAATCGTCCTGAGAACCTAATCCTGCACTCGTCAAACGGGGAGCACTTGGCGCAAGAGGGCCATCACCGACTGAAAGGTCCGGCATGTCAATGTGGTCGCTCTGTGATGGCTCATGGATTGTGCAGTCGCCATTACGCCCAGCTTCGCCGCACTGGCAAAACATGGGGCTTTGATTGAGCCGCCTACTTTTCGGAAAACCTGATCCGTAACAATACATCATCGTGTCCCGTATCTCCCAGCCTGCATCCTCGATTGCACAGGCCAGACGGTGAAAGGTGCGAGTGCCGCCAAATGCCATCAACATCGCACCTGGCTTGGCAACACGGAGAGCGGCACCGGCCCAACGGTAGTGCCAATCTTGCATCTTGGTATTTTCGACAGCGTGCGTTCTGGCACGATCGGCTGAATCTTCGGGATGGTGATTCCCGCCTAGGCGGTCGAAGGTGATAGTGGGATCATGTCCATTGTCACCCTTTCGTGTGGCGAAGGTATCCCAGCCGACGCCCATAAAAGCCAGCCCATACGGCGGATCCGTGATGATGCTGTCCACGCTGTTCGGCTCCATGCCCGCCATCACGTCAAGGCAGTCGGCGCAGTACAGCGTAACGCGGTCGGACTGGTAGCGGGGTTCTATCACGGAAGCCGCCCCTCCCCGATGCTTACAAGCAGATGCCCCACGGTGAACATGATCGCCCCGGCGATGATCGCGTAGCAGATGAAGTCGCCCCAATCAATCGAAGCGGGGAGGTAGCGTCGTGGTCTGCTCATGATGCCCCCCTTGACACGCAAAGGCCCCTGCGGGCGACGATCTGTGCAATGTCCTCTTCTGAGAAAGTCCAGCGCCCCTTGCAACGCCCAGGGACGTAAGTGCCGATCCCCTCCCGCTGTGCGATCTGGTGAATGCGTTGCCGAGATACCCCGAGCCGTTGCGCTACGTCGCCAAGGCGAAGGGGCCTGGGTGGTGGTGCGGGCCGCGCTGCTCGCCTTGCGGCAATAACCGTTGGGCCAATTGGCGTCCAGTCCGTCCTGTTTTCCTGATACTCCGGGACTTCGGATGCACCGCGCCAATAATTCAATTGGGAGCGCAGAGAATGTTCTTTCGGTAAAATGGCTTCCATGTGATTCGGATTCACACAGTTAGGAATGCCACAGAGATGGTCGATCACAAAGCCGTCAGGAATGGGCCCCCTCGCTAGTTCATACGCCAAACGATGGACGTACTGATGCTTATAATGAACGCTCAGCAGGCCATGCCCGCGCGGTAGTTTACAACCCGTCCACAAGATGCACCCGTTGTCCCCGGCTGTTGACTGGGCCGCAATTCGCTCCGCAATGGGCGAATACTGTCGTGGCCCCACACCAAGGGCCCTCCTTTGGCGGGTGCGTATTGCGTTGAAACACGTCTTGCAATCGCCCTGCAATCCATCACGGGTCGACCGCTTCCTGGCGAAAGCACATACGGGCAGGATTTCTCCGCACTTGGGACACCGCTTCGTTCCGGCTGAAACACTGTCTTGCATCCGATCCCCCATCATGCACAAATGCCTGCTGGCAATGTGCATCGGGACGGCGCAACTCCCTTGCTTAGGGGGAGCCGATTACACACTGCCAGCAGGCATCTATACGTGATGTTCATGCGCCGCCCGAGAGCCCCTTGATTGGCGAGTAAGCAATTCGCCAGGCTCAATCTGATTGCCATTATACTCTCACGCGAAACCAATGTCAAGGCCGCCCCCATCCTTGTCAAGCGGCTCGCGCTATGACTTTGGCGCATTCCCCAATAACGCCGCGGCCTGCACAAGTACCAGGGCGGCCAAAAGCCCCACGCATACCAGCAGAAGCTCCACCGTGCATTGATTGGCAATCTGCGAGATCTGGATTGCCGATGCCTTGCTGTTGAGCTCCAGCAGGCCCTGATAGCTTGCATAGACCCGCCACCCGAGATAGACCAGCCCGCCAGTAGCAGCACCACTGAGAATAGCCCAAAGCTTCAACATGATCGACTCCTTGCCACCAGGGGCGACAGCATTCTTGCCGCCGCCCCGAACCAGCCTATATAGTCAAAAGTAGCAGCGCGGTAGTCAGCACGGCACAGGCGACGGTGAGATAGGGTGTCATGCCTTTGCCTCGTCTCCCTCGAACTTCACCCGCAGCGCCTCGAGCGCCTCGTCCATGCTGCCGGCGTACTCCCGCATAGTGGTCACTCCCAGCGCCTCGTGCAAGCTGTCCTGCGTGTAGCCCATGCTCTTGGCGCGGCCCCAGAAATACTTGCGCTTGCCCTCTTCGGCGATCCAGTCATTCTTGCATTCGACTGGTGCCACTGGTGGTGCCACTGGTGGTGCCACCTGTCCCTTCTCATGGCCGTTGCCGTCGCTCTCCGTGAACTCGGCGGATACAGGGGCGGCGATGGCGGGCCGCGCATCGGGGATGGTCTCGATCTCTGTCTCGTCCAGCCAACCTAGCCCGACGATGCTCAGCGTGACACGCCGCTTGGCCTTTGTCTCGGCCTTCATAAGCGCATTGGCCAGCGCGTCGCCCTTCAGCCCGGCGATGCTTACCGCCCCGGTCGATGTGTCAACGCGGCCCGTCTTGTCTGTCGCCTCAGCCACGGCCAAGTACACATCGTCCAGCCGCTCGGCCTTGGAGAGCTTGACATTCACGCCGTGAATCTTGCGGAGCTGGTCGGTCGCGTCCCGTCGGGCGTACAGCGTCAGCTTGCCATTGAGCGTGATGTACGTGAAGGGCTGGGTGAGCGGATTCAGGCCGATGCTCTTGCAGACGGAGTTGTAGTAGTTGACCCGCTGCTCCGATGTGAGCTTGCCCAGATCCCCGGTGATGAGCGCCGCCTCGACTGCCGCCTCTACCTGCGGGATGGCCAGTGCTTGTGTCTCTGCCATTGCCTTGTCTCCTTCCGTTTTCACTGCGACACATAGCCCGCGTTGCTTAGGGCCGCCTCGTGATCCAGCCCGCCCCGATAGGACCCGTCGAGTTCACCCCAGTCGATCACCTTGCCGTCCTTGTCTGCCGGGAAGATGTAGGTCTCTGGTCCAGTATACGGGGCAAACACGGCGCTGACGACGACGTGCGTCGTCGTATGCTCAGTCGGCTTGTTGTCCTCACCCCAGCTCTCCCACGTCATAGGCGGGCTAAGCCGATAAAGGATAGCCTTGCCACTGAAACCGGTAAGCTCCTTGACCAACGCCGCCGTTCTCTTCTCTGCCATTGTCTGTCTCCTTGTGATGATTGGATGATTGCAGTCGGGGGATGGTCTGCTACATCTGTTGGACACGGACGCTCGCCATCCCCCTGATTGTGCCGGCCTGTAGCACCCAGACCGGTGCCGTGACTACCCTTGCCCGACGCATCCTCCTTGTGTACTTCTGGTGGGCCTGACTGTGCTCAACAAGCCCGAAAGCCCTGCCCCGCCGTGGTCTAAGACGCTTGGCGACTCGCGCTCACAAACGGGGCAGAGGCTACATCACCACCATCCAGCCGCCCACGAACGGGGTCACCTTCCCCACGACGCGCGACAGGCGGACCAGGCTGCTGAGTGTGGGGCTGTGCTTGCTACGGCGCATCCCGCGCCAGATCGTGACCTCGCGCTTGTCCTGCCAGACCGCCTCGTAGTAGAACACGATTCTCACCACAGCCTCCTTGGCGGATGTATGATGCCCTCCAGGATCAGGAACGGTGCCATGACCAGGATGCACAGCGCCGTCAGACACAGCCAGCCGAGAGCAGGCAAGAGTCTCATGTTCTCACCCTCACGTCCAGCATGAGAAAGCAGACCACCGGCTGTCCGGTGCGCCCGGTGAGGCTGCATTCCAGTGAGCGCACGTCCGCGAGGCAGTCCGCCATCTGCAACCCCTCGTTGCAGTACCGGCACACGGCGTCATCACGGTCTCTCTCGGCCTGGGTGGGCGGCCCGTCCGGGGCGGCCAGATCATGCTCTACTCGCCAGGTGTTATAGGCTGATGGCATGGGGTTGTCTCCTCATTCAGTGCCATGAATGCACCGGGGCGGTGCAGATAGAGGATGATGGCGCGACGCACCACGTCGCTCATACTGATGGATTCCCGAGACGCCTGCTCGGCCAGTTCACCAAACAGTGTGAGAGTCACCCGCGTACTGACAACCGTCGAGTCTTCCTTTTCCATTCCCTCCCCCTTTGTCTTTGTACTGTAGACATTATACTACGGGGGCTGGCTGTTGTCAATACCTTTTGGGCACGAGTTTCGGGCCAGTTTCAGGGCGAATGACAAGCCGCCCGGCGGGGATGCCGAGCGGTCTGCTTTGAACATGTCCGCGTCATCGACATATCGCCGCGACGTGTCCACAAAACGGCCAAACGTGGACATATCGCCAAAGGTGGCGAATCCGCAACCTTTAGGATTGTCGCTCACTTTCGCCCGGAAGTGAGACGCAACGCGGGCAATGTCTCACGGATGGGATACAAACCGTTGCGACAGGTTATCACTCCTGCTAAGTTGCCGATGAAGTACCGATGAATTGCCGATAGGTTTTGAGGATAGCATTTTGCTACTATCAGCAAAAAGGTATGGGCAAATGACTGAAGCCTATTCAGTATTGCGCACACACGAACCCGTGACAGCCTGTCACGCTTTGCTCAACGTCCTGAGTAAGACCACATGTTACAAAGTGTCGGCACTTGTGTCAAATGCTATGCACTTTGTAACATAGGCCTAGGAAATATAACACGCGGGTTATACTGCCTTCTTGCGGTAGGCCGGCACCAAGGACTGGCCCCCGGTGCGGTTGGTGATGTACTTGCGGCAGCACTCGATAGCCCCGGCGCGGAACAGGTCGCAGATGCGCCGATCTGCCATGTGCCGGTTCCATCCCATCGCGTCGGCGATCTCCTGCGTACTCAACCCGTCGCCAGTGTGTGAGGTCTCCACCCCTTGCAGGGCTTGTAACAGGTCGGCTTGCCAGTCAGATGGCATTGATCCTCCTATCGGTGTGGAATGTAGGAGACAGGGACATGGGGAACGGATAGGGTCGATAGTCCATGCCAGTCTTGATCCACTTCTTGTCATTGCATGTCCCACACAGCACTTGCAGGTTCTCCGTGATGTTTAGCCCGCCCAGAGATAGCGGCGTGATGTGGTCAAGCGTCAAGCCCGCAGTTGCCCCACAGCACAGGCACTTATTTCCAAGTGCCTCGCGCAACTCTTTCCACCCTCTGGCGGTAATGACGCCGCCCGCTCTTTTCCTAGCCCGCCTGTTGTGGTCAATCGCCTTCACAGCATCTGGGTTGTTGGCGGCCCACCTTTTCGCCCACTCGTAACCGCGTTCCTTGTGTGCCTTGTGCCAGCGCGTCTGTTGGGCCGTGGCTTGCTCCTTGTGCGCCTCTGTCCATGCCTTGACGCCAGCGCGAGCAACGTCCGTGTGGCGCTCGCGCCATCTCTTCTTGCCAGCATTCACGAGCTCGCGATTCGCTGCCCGCCATCTTTTGGTCATTAACTTCTGGCATTGCTTACATGAGGATGTTCTTCCATCGGTTCGGGACTTGTCTTGGAAGAACATGGTATAGTGTTTGCGCTCGCCGCACTTTGGACAGCGCTTTGTCCCGTCCGGGTCTATCACTCTATCTTCTCCACGCTCAATGGTGGCAATGGGTACCGTATCAGCTTGACCGCCATGCCCAGGTCATCGACCGTTACCAGCACGGCCCCCACGGTCAGTAGAGCATAGGCCCGCTGTACCCCCATGACCTTGATCGCGTGATTGGTCGGGCCTGCCCAACACGGCTGAACGACGACATACCGTCCGCCCCCCGACCATCCCCCGCTCGCGCTGTGAATGTGTGCCGTGGCAATCAAGTCGGCCCTCGGCAAGTTGTTGTCACTCTCAGCGATTGACGCCATCATGTGCTTCTTGCTGATCTCGCCAGAGATGTAGAGCAGGCCGTTACCCGTGTGGTGCTGAATGTTGAAAACCTTGCCCCGCCAATCAAAGGATAGTACCTGGGCTGAGTAGTGATTTCCCGGCGCCCACTTGTCGCATTTTAGCTCCGCGCCGATAACGTCAAGCGCCCCGCCGGCGGTGTCATCATGACAATCCGTGCCGTCAACGAGGCGCATCCACTTGGTCTTCTTGCGAAGAGGCTTGAGCAGTTCGATAGCGGCGGCGGCTTGGTCAGCAGGTTCCGGGGTGATGCAGTAACGCCCACCAGAGTACGGGTTTTTCCCGTCTATGGTGTCTCCGTTGCACACAACGCCGTCCAGCTTCGGCAAGGCGCCTACCATGCTGTTGAAGTTCTGGTAGAGCCATTGCTGGAAGCCAGTCAACTTGTGCTCACCGTCTGAGTGTTGAAACCCCGGAACCCACGTGCCGAAAACTGAGCCGCAGTGGAGATCTGCTAGAAGCAAGATGTGTGCGGCCTTCGTCATGCCGCTAGCCCACCCGGCCGCGTACCATGCGATCCCTGCTCACCGCCCTGGTGAGCGCAAGCCCGTCGGCGCCGTGCGCGAACTCGTGCGCCCTCTCCCATGCCTCCCATGCCAGGGACTGACACGCCTCTAGAGACACGAACAGTTTCCAGGGCACGGGCCCCACGGCCCCGGGCGCCGCGGCATAGAGCCAGGCCACCGCCAGGTTCACGTCCTCTCGCGTCACCCTGTCCAGGGTCGCTTGCGCTTCATTCAGCAGGAACGCGATGGCCTGATCGGCCAGCGCCTGGCCGTGCCCCTGGGCGATCTGCCATGCCAGAATCAATAGCACCAGTCCGAGTGCCACCACATAGGGCAGATAGGGTACGATGGCTTCCATGATGAGACCTCCTTCTACGCTTCCGCTTCTACCTCGAACCATGCCTCAAACACGTTGCTGGAAATGGTCATCTTGACCTCGACGCGGTAGACGTGCCCCTCAGTCAAGGCGGACAACTTTGGGAGCGTGATGTCATCACCGCTCACGCTGGTGCTGCCCGAGAGCACGGTCGTGGTGACCAGAGTTCGTATCCCGCCAGTCACGTCATAGGCTGCCGCGGACGTGCTGGTCGGGGTTCCGCCCCAGGGCGTAGTGTCAATCTTCCAGTAGACCTCTTCATCGACGCCCTGCCTCTGCCGACCTTCCTTGACCTGTCTGTCTACTGCCATCACACATCCTCCAGCGTCAAAGTCACTGAGCGAGTCTGTAGCGTGAGCGTGGCCCTGGTCTCGAGCGTCAAGACCACGCTGCGCGCTTGCAGGCTCAGGTTACGAACGGCTACCGGCACCGCCGCCGCCGCCCACGTCAGATCAAACGGGCAGGTGAACCACTGCGCCCGGTCCAGCCTGTCTACCGCCCCGTCCGGCAGCGCAAAGAGCTTCATCTAGGATGCTTCCCCCTGAACCTGGGTAACTGCGTCATCACTGACCGTCTGCGTCGTGACCACCGTTGAGCCGTTCGCCGCATAGGTCTTGAGTTGCGTCGCGGTGAGCGTGGTCTTGCCAAAGAATCGGTAGAACACCTGCACCAGCATCTGCGGGAAGGTCGTGGCCAGCGCCGCCGGCCTGGTTGCCGTGATGCTGTCCAGCCCTGTCGCCGCCAGCCCGTACCCTGTCTTGCTCGCCGTCGCCACCACCACGCCGTCCGTGCCCGTGTCCAGCAGGATGGCCGCCGTATCGCCCTTGACGGCCGCTATGGATGTGGGGTAGTCGTCCGTTTGCAGCTCGTTCGTGTCCGCAACAATGAGAGCCGTCTCAGCCTTTATGGCCGCTATCGAGGTCGGGTAGTCATCGACTTGGAGTTCGTTCGTATCGGCCACGATCAGGGCCGTTTCCGCTTTGATGGCCGCGATAGACGTTGGATAGTCGTCTACCTGCAGCTCATTCGTATCTGCCACGATGAGGGCCGTCTCCGCCTTGACGGCGACCACATCCACGCCGACCGTTGCGCCGGTCGCATCAGTCACCACGGCCTTATAGATGGTGTTGGTGTCCAAAACAGGATCCCCGATCGCCTGCCCGAACGTCCCTTGCGCCTGGTAGGTTGTGGCATCAGCACCCCATATCCCCGCAGCGACCTCCGTGACCGCATCGGCTGCCAGGGCGTCGGCGTCAATCGCATTCGTGGCGATGGCTGCGGCATTGATGGCTCCTGCTGCAAAGGTAGCAGCGTCGATAGCCCCGTCAGCGATGGCGGCTGCATTGATAGCCCCGGCCGCGAATGTGGCCGCGTCGATGGTGCCGTCTGCCACCTGAGTAGCTGTGATGCAGTTGGCCGCCAGCGTCGCCGCGACAATAGCGTTGGCCGCGAAGGCGTCCGCGGTCAGGGCCCCGGTCGCGAGTGTGGCCGCCACTATCGCATCCGCAGCGAAAGCGTCAGCCGTGAGCGCTCCCGTCGCGAGTGTGGCCGCCACTATCGCATCCGCAGCGAAGGCGTCTGCGGTCAAGGCGCCCGTATTGATCGACGCCGCCGTGATGGCGTCGTTGACGATGCTGCCTACCGCGACCGACGCCCCCGTGATAGCCGTCAAGAACGGCAATAGCTCTACCTCGATGACCGCCGGGTCGATGGCCGCGCCGTTCACCACGAGTTGCACTCGGGCCACGCCAGCGGCAAAGGCGGCGTCCGGCCAATCCACGCGATAGACACCAGGGGCATTCGTGGCGTCCACCACGATAGCCTTGTTGTCTCCATGTGCTGAGTCCGACGCAGCCAATGCCGTCACGTCCGCCTTCACCGCAGCCACCCGGTCGCGGATGTAGGTGATGTCCAATGCAGTCACGTCTAGAGCAGTCTCAGGGACGCCGGTAGCGGGGTCTACAAGTTTCCAGTATGTCGTGACGTCAACTGAATCTGGTGCTATAATCATTATTGCTTGCCTCCCCGCTTCTCAGCCTTCAACATCCCACCGCTGCCGGCCGTGATTGCCACCTGGTCTTTCACAATGAGTCCCATGCGCGGAAACACGTTTGTCGTATCCGTCCATCCGCCAGCCCCATTGTCTATGCACCGACACATCGTCCCACCGCCAAACCCTGCTGTTATGGTGTCGGCTACTGAGCCATCCTCGTTATTGAAGTATCCGGGCACTATAGAATTGCCGCTATAGGTGAAGACGAAGCGATAGACGGTATCCTTAGCACAGGTGAACGGCGCGAAACGCGCTGCCCCCTGCGTCGATGTTCCGGTTCCGAAGGTGTATGTGGCATCCGCCGCCCCAGCAGGAGCGGTCGTTCCGCTGTAAATCTTGAGGCCAGAGACGTTGACATTCGGATTGAAGATTACGCCAGTGACGACAATTGACTCTGTGAACGCCGTGACCTTCATGCCGCGTTCCAACGTGTTAGAGGTGTCCGCTGTGCCGACGGTATAGGGCATCCCAATAATGGTCCCGTCGGCGAACTCAAGAACCATGGCGGCGTGCGTATAGCCCTCCGTCAATGCCGCCACAAATCCATCAGTTGTGCGGACGCTATACAGACTCCTTGCCATTTCGCCGTCTGACGGCCCGCCGGAATAGAGGATCGTCGCATAGTTTGTGCCGTCTCCCGCGGCATCCCCGATGACGACGAAATAGGTCGTATCCTGCACGCATTGATATGGGCTGGCAGACAGGTCGAATGTTACCCACCGGCTGTCAGTCGTTCCTGGGTCGGCAGTGGTGGAATCATGCAGCGTGTCTCCCGGTTTAGCCGCCGCCTCCCAGTTTCTCAACTCACAGGTTAGGTTCCCTGGTGTACCACCATGAGCCGACATGAACGCATAGACCGTGACCAGATTGCTGGTAACGGGGGAACAGAACCGCATGGCAACAGCATCGCCACCCGTCTCATATGCGTAGTTGGAGTCCAACGCCAGTCCGGTCTTTGCAGCAGCGGTGAATGCCCCATGACCAATGAGCAGCACTCGGCTAGCCAGCCTGTCAAAGTAGTTCGCCATGCTTCCCCCTACTGGACCTTGATGGGAGCCGCCGCGCTCAGGTTCAGCGTCAACGTCTTGCCCAGCACCAGGCTTTCATTGGTCCCTGCCGGCGACCGTGCCAGCCACCACTTGATGAGCAGCATGGAGGCGTTGCCGAACCCGTGCTGGTTCGGGTCATCGAATCCGTTGCCGATGGCCTTCACCTCGTCCATGCTGTTGAAATACTGGACAATGCCATCAGACCACTTGAGTTGCACGCCGCCGTCCGGCTGATGCACGATAGCCTGCAATGTCACTGAGGTTGCCATGTTGCCCTCCTACCACTCCAGATGCGTGACGTTCGCCCAGTCGCCAACGACGGCGTACACCACGCCCATGACAAAGCCCTGCATTCGCAAGCCGCGCCAGTCCCATTCCTTAGTATCCGGCCTGCCCAGGTCGTAACCCCGCGCATAGCGAGGGAACGCGGCCTCGGGATTGTAGTCTATGCCCGTCACCGCGCGCGGGTGCCGCCATGCCTCATTCCTGATCTCTTCGATGGTGGGCGGAGTTTCCGGATCAGGCGGGACGGGAGGTATTGGCTCCACGTATGCCGGCCGGTCGAACGGCCCGGCCGCCTTGTAATCGTAGACGTTCTGTAGCCATATACCACTGGCGTTATACCAGGTCTGGTGCTCAAACTCGTAGGTTGGATTGCCCCATCCCCGGCTCCCGGCCAGCCAGAAGCCCGTGCCCTTGTAATAGTCGGGATAGCCCCCGGCCTTCATCGTCGCGCGAATGCGGTTGTAGGTGTCCGTAACGTCCTGAGCGCTGATGCGGTGGTAGCGGTTGTCCTGCCAGTCACCCAGCCACTGGCCGCCCTCGGTGCTGTACACCGGCAGGGCCAGACCCGTCTCCCGCTTGCAAAGCTCATGCACGGCCTGGTACTTATTCCAGCAGTTGCTCGCGCCGGGGTCGAGGAGCTTCTGCCCCGCGTTCATGCCCTTGAGGCGGTTGGCGTTGACCTCGGCTTCCGTGCCCTGCCATTCGTGCGCCCCATACTCGCACGGTTGGAGCGGCGCCCCCTTCTGATTCACGTCATCGAAAGGGTAGTCAAGCGGGTGATTCAGGCAGGCGTTGTGGCAGGCCAGGGCGCACCGGGCCAGCTTGTCCAGGCCCCACTCGTCTTTCAGGATCCAGAGCATGTGCTGCAGGAACTCGATGTCGTCCCAGCCGGGCTCGCCGCCAGGGCTCATGGCCGTCACCAGAGGAATGCCCCCGAAGGAGAGGATGTAGTCCGCATCCTTCATGAAGTTGTGGGCGACCTGCTCGTGCGCGTCCGGCGGGATGACATTACCCGGCCACTCCCAGTTGACGTTGGGCTCGTTCTGGACCTCGAACAGAACGTTACCGGCTGCCACCAACGCGGGAAGCCCGGCCTTCAGCGGGGGATCGGCGTCCAGGGTGCTGGCGTGGGGCGTTGGCCTGTAGCACCGCACGATGGTCTCAATGCCGGCTGCCCGGCACTGCTTGACGGCTTCCATGGCGCTGCCCGGCCCGCAAGTCAGCAGCTTGACCAGCGTGAAGTCCATCTCCACAAACTGCTCCACGGCCCATGCCTCGCCGTTCTCACCAAGCGGATACCATGCGTTACCGCCGCCATGGATGCCCATGCCGTTGCGCGGGGTTGGATAGTCGGTCATTTCTGCCTCTCTTCCTGCTCTGCCAAGATCGTAACGCAATCGCTTGCCTTGCCCAGATGCCCCGTGACTCGTTGCCCCTGCGCTATCATGGCAAGGGTCTGCGCGTTGCGCTCCTTCAGCACGGCGTCTAGCTCTACCATGCACGCAACCGCGGCGGCAATCGTGGCCTTGGCCTGCTCGATCTTCTCACTTACCGTTGGCATTACCGGACCTCTCTCGTTCCTGTGCAAGCGCCTTATCAGCCACATCTTGCGCCACGGCCTTGGTGTGCTCTGCCAGCGCTGCGGCAATCGCCGCGGTACTGTCTTTCAGGGCATTTGCAGCCGCCTCCTCCCGCCACTTGGTGAGCATACTCTGGAGGCTCTGATTCTCTGCCAGCCGTGACAATGCTGACGCCATTGACTGCATTGCCAGGCCGGATTCCTTCAGGGTCTCGGCATACTCGTTGTTGAGCCGCACGATCTCCGCGCTAAGAGTCTCGATTCGCCTCTCCAAGATGATGTTGACACCGAGCATGGCGGCGGCCAGCAGCAACCCGCCCACGACGCCGGGGGCATGTTCGCCGAGGCCATAGAGGCTGGTCAGCACCGCCACGATCATGCCACCAAGAGCCCCGAGCAGCGCAACCCATTCCGTCGTCTTCACTCACCACCCCCTATGCCTATATCCAGTATCCCCAGATCTGTAGCCATACGTCCAGCGTACTCGCGCCGGATGCCGTGAGTTGATAGTAAACATCCCCGTTGGCGTCGCAGGGAACCACGGCATTCTCTTCGCCCAGCACGTCATTCGGCAGGCCGTCAACGCGGCAGTGTACCGGGCCGTTGGAGGCCGTGTCATTGGGCGAGAGCATCACGCCCAGGTTGCTGGTGCTCGCCGCGCTGCCACTGTCCCGGCAGACGATGCGAAAGAGCGCGGCCTTGATGCCGGCAGGAGCAGAGAAAACCGCCGACAGGTCGATGAGGGTCTTGGCCGCCGTGCTGTAGGCGTCGCCGTCCCATGAGGTTGACGTGAGCGGGGCGAGAAGGGGGACGAAGCCGTACACCTGATACCCGCTCTTGAGTGCTAACCGGGTATTGCCCAGCACGCCGAAGCGCATCTCAGCGGCCTGCGTTGCGTGCGCCGCCGTGGTCAGCACAACGTCGATGTTGCCCGCCTCGTCCACGTTGCCGGATGCATCCTCGACCATGAACGGCAGGCCGACGCCGATGCCGTCCGCCGCCGTGCCCGAGCATAGCCGCTCCACCCTGAGCGCATCGACTACCGTATTCGTGGCGGCAGGCTTCATGGTGAAGGCGCCCATCAAGGGTCCGCGGTTCTCAAGCCGGGCTATCCTGCGCTCCAGTGCCGCTATGCGCTCTTCGGCGTTCATTCGTCCTCGATGACCTCCCATGTCGGCTCGATCCGCTCCCGCCCCCGCTCGCACTCTATCCGGATCCCCGTGACCATCACATTGAACTGCCGGTCCAGATGGTCGATGCTCACCTCATCGCCCAGCCCCCAATGCACACCGTACCTGCATCCTGCCGTGTCCGAGATGAAGCCGCGGAACCGCTCTTTTATCTCTCCCTCAGTCACAAGGGCGGAAGCAACGGCCATCTGCTGCCCGTCACTGGCGGAGGCCGACGCCTCGCGCCGGTTCAATGGCGCTTCGCCGATGCGCTTGTCGTCTGTGGCCCAGCCCTCCAGCGAGTAGTCGCGGTCGAAGTAGATGCCCACGGCGGCGGTGATCTCGTGCATCCGGTCGTGCTCCCATTCCGGCAGGCGAAGGTTTCCGTAGGACATGCCGATGTAGACGGGCTGGCCTGAGTCGGCGCGGTGATTCATACCCCACCTGGTAGCCCGCACGCGGAACGTCCAGCTTGTGTCTGTGTCCGTGCAAATGCCAAAGAACACCCTTACGGCGGCGGTGCCAACGTCGATCTGCTTGAACTTCTCGCTTGTCTTTGCCAATTCCTGCAAGGCTTCCAGCAGGTTCTTGACGCCGTGCTCGTAGCTGATCTGGCCTGCCGTAGTGCAAGCCGTGGCCGTGGCGCTGGACTCGACGGCGAAGGTCAGCCCTGCCGTGTTGCTGGTCGCAATGTCCCTGGTCGACGGGTTACTGTTCCCCGCGCCGAGGTTGTCCTCCACGAGCTTACGCATCACCGTGTCAATGTAGCCGTCCTCGAAAGGATGCCAGGTAGAGAGCCATGCCCGGCAGCAACGGGTATAGAGCAGGTCGTTCTGGTCCCAGCCGCGAATCCAGAAACGGGTTATGCCGCGGTCGTCCGTCTTGTAATGTGGGTGCCGGACGAAGCCCACGAATTCCAACTTGGCCGTCTCAAACGATGTGGCCTTGCGCCACACCGCCACACGGCCATTGAGCTGAAATGATGCCAACTGCTCCGGCGTGAGCTGGGAAGAGAACGACAGCCGGAACTCGCCGCGATCGTTGACGTGCGGGTTGTACTCGACCCGCGTGCTCTTCTTTGTCACCGTCTTGAGGTAGACGCCCGTATTGCTGTAGAGGTGAAGCTCGTACTTGGCTCGCATTACGTCGCTGCCCCCTCAACGCCGTCATGCCGGATGCGCCAGTGCATGGTCACCGTCACCGTCGCGCCAGTACCGGGGGCATAGACGCTCACATTGTTGGTGCCGGGCTTCAGGTGGAAGGTACCCAAGTCGCTGGGCATGAGCATATTGACGTTGCTGCCGTTGGGCGGGGGGAAGTCCGAGGTCACGGACTCGTAGCCGTTGCGCGTGTCAATCGTGATGGTCTCACCGATTTGCATGGCGCGATTGAAGCGGATCACGTCGCCGGTGCTGGCGTTGCGGACCTCTTGCAGGGTGCAGGCGGCGACGGTGCAGGCGATGGTGATGACCGGGTAGCAGGGCGCGGTGCCGGTGCAGGTGATGTAGCCAGAGGCGGCGCTGGAGATACCGGAGATCGTGGCGTCGCCTTCCGTGTCGAAACCGAGGTAAACGTCATCTGGGCCAAGTTGACCCCCGATAACGCGAGTGTTTGACCTCGCGGCGAGCAGCGCCTTTACGGTAGCATCCCCCGGAAGGTCAATGGGCAATGCTATGACTGTAGTGCCATTCCAGATACCGCACCTGTCGGCGACAGTAATACCATTGGCCGCCGTAAAATTACCCGAGAAGTACAAGTCACCCTGAGAGGTAAGGGCAATATGATGCACAGTGGCCGTACCGCCCGTGACCGTTATCAGAGTGCGCCACGCCTGCCCCTCCCAAGCCATGACGTATGCGCCCGAGGCGGCATAGACAACGCTGTTTTTGCCAATTACGAGGTCATTGACGGGAGATGCAAGCCCCGTTGCCATCGGGTGCCAGGCGGGGCTCGTCTCATACGGGTCGTAATATCCAACCCTTATCGTGTTAGCGACGCCGCCGATGGTTAGGAACGTGCCGCCCGCATAAATCTTGCCGTCCTGCCCGACCACAATCCTGTTAACATCGTGTGACACAGCGGAAGTGGCAACGGCAAAGTCCGCCCATGCAGCGGTGTCCCACGTCCTGATTGTCTGTGCTCCATTGAGGGCGCCCTGAAATCCCACATAGAGCTTGCCGTCCTTGCCTATAGCCCCACACGCGCAGGTCGTCCCCGGCCCAACGTCTAGTACCGCAAGGCCGCCCGCTAACGTCCACTTGACGCAGTAATCGCCGGCAGCGGCCACCACATTCGTAAACTTGCCGATTAGGTAGACAGTGAGCCCATCTGGCGCGGGTACAATGTCAAGAACCAGGTTGTTAATGAGGTCCGTATCCAATGCCGTCCATAAGCCGCCCGGCGTGCGATAGGCAGCGTAGTCAGCCTCGGCGACGCCATTCAGGTTGATGAAGTCTCCGCCTACAAACAGGTTGCCATTGATGTCCATTGCCATTGCATAGATGGCTGAGGCTGCTATCCCGTCCGTCAACTCCGGCGCTCCCAACGCATCCCAGTAGCCGTTTGTGGCGCTCCACTCCTGGCTTGGCCTGTACGCCACCATCTGCTGGACGGCCAGGGCTACACTGTTGCCGATGCTCGCGCTGCCCTCTGCCAACTCCTCCCAGTAGGGGTCTTCGGCGGCCATGAGCTGCAAAGGTATGGGCTCCTGAAAGCCCACAAACCCTATGCCCTCGTCGCCCTTGTCTACGTAGGCCTGTAGCGCCATTGTCTTGCCCGCGCCGGTGTAGTACCAAGTCACCGGCTGCTGTGGCTCCGCCAAATGCCGCGAGATCGCCGCCATGAACGCCTTGCGCCTGCTCCATGCGTTGGCAAGCGTGGTGCCGTCATAGTCTACGGGCAGCATGAGGATCCGCCCCGATGCCCTGGTGCCCTGGTAGTCGCTGCCATCCACGACCGCATACGGGTCCAGCATACTCTCCTTGGTAGGCCCGCCGTAGCCGCTCATGCCCGGATTGACGTGGATGTTGTAGTCGGTCTCCAGGTCCTTGACGTATCCGCCCGAACGCAGGTTGCCCGGCCGGTAGGACTTGCTGCCGTGCCTGGTGCCGGACCATGAGCAGCCGGGCTCGTCGCCGTCAAAGTAGGTGGTCCAGGTCGTGTCCTGCTCCACCTGTACGCAGTCGATGTAGTACGTCGGGGTGGCCGCGTCTTCCTGGTAAATGTCGAGCGTCGTATGCCCGCTGGAGTTGGCGTCCGAGCAGGCCAGGCCGTAATGTGTCCAGCTCCCCTCAGTGCCCAGCAGGGTTGGCACCGTGTATGTGCCGTTTCCCGTGCGCCATTTCCAAGTCGCCGGCAGGGTGCCATAGGTCCACGTGTGGATGTAGTGCGGCGCGTTGGTCAGCTCGGAGATTGTCCACTGAATGCCGTCGCTGGCGCCCGTAGAGATGACCTTGAAACTTTTGCGGCCGCGGAAACTGTACGTGCTATCGGCCGTGACCGTAGCGCCGTCTAGCGCGGTGAAGTTACCCGCCGCCTCTGCCGACGGGTTGAGGACGTAGTTATGGGCCTCGCGGGGGTACAGAAACTTCCAGAGACTTGTCATGCGTCCCTCTATGGTGGCGGCGGGTCGTCCGTGATCCGCGTCTTCTCAAACTTGACCGTCAGCACCTTGTTTGTCGCCTTGTCAAATGCCTCGATCAGTTCCTTGGTATGGTCCGCGTCGGCCTTCTTCTGCTCGTCTAGCTTCGTGGCCAGGGTGCCGGAAGGGCCGAAGGCGGCATCAAGGCCGGTCTCGTCCACGCCCTCGAACCCGCCCTTGTAGTAGCGCTGCTCCCATTCCTCTTGCGTGGCCGCGCGGCCCTTCTGCTGCATGAACAGGTCGCCGGCCAGCTTGTCGCGGACATCGGTAGCCCCCGGCGCTGCGCCGCCATGCTGCGCTGAGAATGCGCCCATCCATCCTTGTGCCGCGCCAAGGTTGCCGCCAAAGGCCCGGGCCAGCACGTCAGGGAAGCCCATCGACAGACCGGCGGGCATACCGCCGCCTAGTCCGCCACCGAGACCGCCCGCTGCGCCCGTGCCCATCCCGCCTCGAATGGCGGCGGTATACTTGGCGGCAAGCATGAACGGGTCTTGTCCCTCCGCACCCGTGAGCCAGGGACTCTTCTGCGCCCACCGCGCCCCAGCGTCGCCGAAGGGCTCCATCAGTGCCGCATTCCGACGCTCTCTAGCCTCACGCGCCGCCCTCGCCGCCGCAGTCTCGCCGCCGTACCTGTCCGTATCCGCACCCGCCGGCGTGTACATTGCCTCGGGCGCCAGCTCCCATTCACCCTGAGCATTGACGCGCATCGTGCCCTTGCTGGCCGTCAAGGCATTGAACTGGTCTAGCAGGCCGAGCGCCGCCTCTAGCGGCCCGATCAGCCCCAGACCGATGTTCACCTTGAGCCCCTCGAATCTCATCCCCAGGTCATTGACTTTGAAGCCCAGTTCCTCAACCCGGTTGGAGTCTAGCGTGTTCAGTGACAGGCCGAACGCCTTTGCCTTGGCATCTGCGTCCTCCAGCCCTGCTGACCCCATTCTGAGAAAGTCCAGGAACTTGGAGCCGCCGCGGGCGCCAAACAGATCCATCGCAATGGCGGTTGCCTCGATCCCCGCGGGCAGTTCCTTGAATGCGTCCATGATCTCGGGCATCAACTGATCGAAGGTCTTGAGCTTCCCGCTACTGTCCTGTGCGCTCACGCCGAGTTTGTCCAGGGACTCTCCAAACGGCGTGGTCGCGCCCTTGCCCTCTGCCATCGCCTTGCCGGTCTCGTTCAGCATGCGGGTGAAGTAGTTGAGTTGGAAAGCACCCTCTTGGACGCTCACCCCGACGTGCTGCATGGCCACGGACCAGGCGCTCGCCTCTTGACCGCTCATGCCGAACATATCGCCGAGCGTGTCTATCTGTGCGCCCCACTTCATCGTGGCGTCCATGGCCTCTTTCAGCCCATGGACCACTGCCGCCACGGTCACGCCCGCGAGAACCTTCTGACCGAGCTTCTCAAATGCCGCGCTGGTCGCATTGAGCCCGCTTTGCGTTTCCTTGCCGCCGACGTCTTTCAGGTCCTTGCCAACCTGCTTGATGCCGGCGCTGGCCTTCTCCATGCCGAGCACGTGAAAGATGATGTCCAGTACGTTGTCAGCCAATGCCCACCCCTCGTCTCTTGTTTCCCCACGCTATCGCGCCTTGCCGGAATGCCTCGCGCCACGTCCACAGCCACCGCAGCCGCGTCTTGTCCGTTGCCTCTTGCCCCGTGACCGTCCAGGGTGGTACGCCCCAATCGCTCGCCGCCAGCAGTACCAGCAGACGGGCGGGAGCCGGCCCGTCATGCCTTGCCGTCGTTATGAACCGCTGGCGGAGGCGGGGGGGACCAGGATGTCCAGCACCTTTGCCATAAGCGCGTCCAATGCCTCATTGAACTCGGCCTGTGTCATGGCGTTGATCTGCCGCTTGGCCGCGGCGGGCGATGGATGCACCAGCGCGGCGTCGCAGATGAACCGCGCCATAAATGTGCGGGCGCTCACCGCCGTGTAGTCGGCCTCAAATAGCAGGGCCTTCTCTCCGATGGTGAGCGCCTCCATCGCCGCGTCTACGGTGGCCTTGGTTACGTCAAAGTGGACTTTCACAACTGTGTCCTTTCTGCCCCGCCCTATGGGACGGTGGCATTGAGATTGACCACGTAGGCATTCATAAACAGGTCGTTGGTCTGGTCATCGCACAGCCTCAACGTCATGGTCTTTACGTCGTTGCCGTCCTGTGTGTCCAGCGTGCCCACGCTCTCGATCTTGCCGTGGCAGTCGATGCGCAACGCCTTGGTCGTCCACGGCGAGCTTGCCGTCTGCAACGCCGTTCCGTCAAACTCGATGCGCACGTACCGGGCCGTACCCGCCCTGAATGCCGTCTCCTCGCCCGTAGCCGTGGCGTCGTACTCGAAGGTCAAGTCCAGCGTGCCCGAGGCCCCGTCCTGAGCGGTCTGCGTGAAGTACAGGTTGCCGTCGCCGGTGAACTTCTGCTTGATGCCGGTGTCCACCTTGAGGCTGAAGCCCAGGAATGTCGCGGTCTTCTGCGTGACACCCAGCGACGCGAAGGTGTCATTGATGTAGAGCTTGGCGTTCCCAAAGTAGATGGTCTCTAGCGTGGCCGGCACAACTTGCGAGGCCGTCTTGGTGGAGGCCGTGACCTGCCGCCCGCGCCATGTGCTCGTGACGTTGACCGGGCCACCGGACGCGCCGGACAGCTCGAACGAGATCACGTGCCCGTATTCCATCTCGTTCTCTTGCGTCACGTCGCCGGCCTCGATGGTGTAGGTCTTGAGCGTGTTGGTCGTGGTCGTTGGCAGGTTGTATTCGTACAGGTAGCCGGACCCGCAGGCGGCCGCGGCGTCCGTCTCAATGCCCGCCTCAAAGATGTGCTGGACCTGCTCATACGTTGCCGGGCACACAGGGAAGGTGATCCCCGCCAGCAATTTGGGCTGGATCTGCCGGTTGCTTGGCGACATGCGGCCCTTGTGCTCGGGCACGAATGTCACCGTCCGCATGTCCTCGATGCTCGCCGCCTCTCCCGCCCAAACGGTGTCCGCGGCGACTGCTGTTCCGGCAGTTGTCTCGCCTCCTAATTGGATATATCTCGTCATCGTTGCTGCCATGCTGAACCTCCTTGATGTTCTTGCCGATTTGTGCTATACTGTCGCTACTTACAAACGCTAGGAGTCCGCTATGAAGATGGAGACCAGCACTTGCCCGGTATGCGGGCAAACCTTCTCATACAGTGCCTCCCGTCCCCAGACCTACTGTTCTCGCGCGTGTCGCAGATCGGTCATCCGAGTTGACACGACCTGCCCACAATGCGGGAAGGCATTCTGGTATTACAAGGCTTGGCCCCGGAAGTTCTGTTCCCACCAATGCTCGACCGCTGCCAATGCCAGACGCAATCTGGGCATTGTCGAATGCGGTCCACAGGCTTGTGAAGTATGCGGCAAAGACATCAGGACTGTTGCTGGTCGCACGTGGCACAATCGACGCTTCTGTTCCAGAGACTGCTTCCACATCCACCAAAACAGAACCGAAGAGTATTCTGGGGTGAATAACAGACGATGGCTTGGTGGCCCCCTTCCCTACTATGGGGTGAACTGGCGGCAGCAGCGTCGTAACGCAAGACACCATGACGGGTATTGCTGCTGCCGCTGCGGCAGGACCGAAGAGCAGAACGGCAAGGCGCTTGACGTTCACCACATCAAGTCCTTCCGTGAGTTCGGCCTTGACCGCTTCCGCGAGGCCAATGCCGTTAGCAACCTGGTCTCTCTCTGTGCGTCCTGTCATGCCCAAGTCCATCATTCCCCTAACGATCATGCCCTTCTTGGTCACTGACCGCGTTTGGATTAGCGGCGATGTAGGAAAGGCAGGTCTCCTCGCCCACCTCTCCCTCGAATACGTGCGGGCTGACCAGGGTCGTGTCCACGAAGATACGCAGACCCGCTTCCCGCGCCCTCTGGCAAAACGTCATGTCCTCAGTCGGCCACAGGTCCTCGCCGGACCTGCTGTAGTCGTAATAGAACCAGGGCCTTGCCAGCTTCTCAAAACAGGTGCGCCGGAAGAGCACCGCGCCAAAGCCCACGGCGTCTACCTCGACAAGTCCCTTCGGCCAGGGGATGCCCCACCAATACTTGCCGCTCTCTTTATTCATCACCCAGGCGCACGGGTCGTAAGGTTCCCCGCGCCGGAAGCACAGGGCCCCGATCACGTCCGCCTCTGGCTGCTGGTCGGCGTCGTTCCTGAGCCGGTGTACCAGGTCGCCCGGGTGCCGGTGGTCGCCGTCCAGCATCACCACGGCGTCATCATCGCCCTCCATGAGATTCGCCGCGATCTGATTCCGCCTGTATTCGGTTCTCTGTACGTCCGACTTGACCAGCGGCCACCGCTGCTGGACGATCTCCATGAGGGACCAGATGGCCTTGCTCTGCATCCCCGGCATGATGAGCGGTGCGACCAGAACTTTCACGCTCTCTCCTAGCTGAAGGCGTCGATGGTCTTTACGTCGCGGATCGTCCAGCGCCAGCCGATGGTGTCAATCCCCGCCCAACTCATTGGTCCGAACTCGTATGCGATGCTGCCAATGGCGTCTAGGCTGGTCATGGTCACGTCTACCAGCCAGGCGCTGCCTATGGCATTGGGCACGCTCTTGGCATAGGCCATAGCCGCGGCGTAATCACGCGCCAGGTCTTTCCGTGCGATGTGAAGCTCCACAACAATGTCGTGCAGCCCGGTCATGCAGCCGGCCGGCTTGCCCAGCGTCCAGTTTCCGCTCTTGACGAACGCCACCGCGAACGGATAGGCGCTCATGCTTTCCGGCGGCTCATGCGGCGCGGCGCGAATGCCGGACAGTGCGCCGATCTCGTCCTGTATCTGGTCGATGACCGCTTGCAGTGTTGCCATCTAAAACCCCGCGTAGGACTTGACCGGATTCAGCATCATCCCCACGTCCTGGTCCAGCTTCGGCAGGGCCATAAGCGTGCCCATCTCGGCATTGCCCGTGATGCCAAAGGGCGCGTTGCGCCGGGCGAATATCCTGGCGCATTGCAGAAGCGCCGCCTCGGTCACCATCGGGTAGGTGTAGACGCTCACCGCCGCCGATATGAGCGCGGTCGCCGCCGTCGTGCCGTTGGCGCCGCGAGTCACGGTGATGGTGTTGCCGTTCACCGACTGGACGTGCATCTGCTCCGAGCCGATGAGGAGCGTGTGGCCCGGCGAGTACAGGCTGCCCGCGGTCGCCGTGAATGTGGTGGCCGTCGTGCTGGTGATGGCCGCGCCCAGCGTGTCCAGCGCGGCCATCACCGAATAGAAGCCCCACGAGCCCAGGATAGACACACTCTTGACCAGATTCGGGAATGAGTAGGTCCCGTTCGGCGTGACGGTGATATAGGTGTAGGGCCGGGGCGGGCTCTCATACGGCGCATTCAGGGGCATGAGGTCATAGTCCGTGGCCGCCCACGTGTTCTCATACGTGCGGTCGCCGTCATCGTCCGTGCCCAGCGTGGTCACGGAGAGCAGGCTGTCCACGTCCAGCATGTCCGCGCTGGTGGGGGTGAAGTACCGCGTGCGCGTTTCCACGTAGAACCGCCGGCCGCAGTACGTGTCGATCAGGCGGCTGACGCTCTCCATCACGGACTTGAGCGCGGCGTCGTCGATGGTGTCCGAGACGGTCAGCCGCGCCTTTAGCTCCGCCAGGGTGCAGTAGCAGTTAGTGAGCTTCATCCCGTCACCTGATGAACAGTCGTACTATGCCGCCGTTGGCGTCGCCGGCGTTCTGGACGGCCAGGGTGAGCGTACTCTCTACCACCGCGCCCAGGCCGTCACTGTCGGCCTTGTAGACCGTGGCCGCGGCAGTCACGTCGGCACCGAGGCCTTTCAGCACGTCCACGCCGTCGGCGTCCTTGACGGTGCAGTCCCAGAGGTTCGTGGGCGCCGTGCCCCCGGCGTCTGATTCCAGCGAGCAGTAAATGCAGCGGCCGGTGTAGGCATTGGTAGTCACAGACCCTACCACCGCACCCGCGTCCGTGCTGAGCCAGTCCCAGATGATTTCCTTGACCGAGTAGGACGTCTTTTCCGTGATGGTCACGACTTGCGCAGTTGGCATGTGTCCTCCAGCATGGGGACCGGGTTTTGCCCCGGCCCCCTTCAGTCACTTAGGCGTGCGTGCTCGCGGTCCAGTTGCTCAGCATGGCCTTCTCGTTCACGAGGTTGCAGATGTACACCGGATCGATCATCTGGAAGGTCGCGCCGGTCACAGCGGTCGTGATGTTGGCGGCGTTGTCCGTCAGCATGATCTGGAGGTTCGGCCCGATGAAGCCGGTCGAGCTGGTGATGGTGTCCTTGATGGCAATGTCCGCCGCGTTCGCTGTCCATAGCTTGCAGTCGTGGATGTTGACCCTGGCGGAAAGCGTTGTCCGCAGGTCGATGGCAGCCACGGCGAAGTTGCCGTAGATGTAGCAATTCTTGATCTCGCAGTCGTCGGACCCGTCCAGCGCAATCGCCGAGTTGGCGCCGGCGCCGGCGGCCATGATGAACTTGCAGTCCTCAATGGTCAGGCGGTCCGCGCCGTCCACGGTGATCAGGCAGTCCGTGGCCTGTCCGGTCACATCCCGAAACTCGCAGTTTTTGACCCGGCAGTCCGCGGCTGAGATTTCCAGCATACCCGTGGTGGCATCGACCCCGCCCGTGAAAAGCAGGTTTTCGATTGAGATCGAGGCGGCGGCGAGCTTGAAGTCACCGGCGATGGCCGTGGCATTGAAGGTAGGCCGTGTGGCACCCCAGCCCAGCCCGATGATCTTGACGCCGATCACGTCCACATCCACGGCGCTGTCCGCGCCCAGAGTCTCGGCGTGTCCCGGCATGACGTAGATCACATCGCCGTTGCTGGCCGTGCATTTGGCGATGGCATAGTCCAGCGTGGCAAACGGCACGTCAGGGCTCTTGCCCGCGCCGGCCGCGTCCGAGGCCCCGGCCGCGCCGGAGTCCACAAACCAGATGTCGCCCGGGTGGTCCCGCAAGTCTTCGATGGTGAACACGCCGCCGGGCTGGTTGCGCGAGAATAGTGCTGTTCTGGTAGTCATGATGGTCCTCTCCTTTCTTTGTTAGCGCCCGGGGCGGCAGTCGCCCGCCGCCCCGGACTCCAGGTTGGAGCTAGTCCACGATCGCCGACGGCGGGGTCGCGGCCTCGTACTTCATCTCGAGCAGGAAATGCCCGGTCACGAAGTTAGTCGCCTCGCCGGATGTGGCGATGGTGCCGCCCAGAACGTCGTATGCTCCCTGCGCAGCGACCTGCGCCGGGTCAATCTTCACCAGCACGATCTGATTGGTCACACCGGCCGTAGCCGCCATCGTGGTCGCGGCGGTCTGCTTGGTGAAGTCGTCCGATGCACTGATGTCGGCATTCTTCCACCAGTCCGCCGAGAAAGTGATGGCGGTAGCGGCGGCCGCGACCGCCGTCCCGAGCTTCGGGGTCAAGACGGTCGCGTGCGTCGCCGCTTGCAGGTAGGTGAGCATGATCCACGCCTGCTTGACATTCTTGAGGCTCACGTTGTCCAGCGTGACGCCGCCGTCGGTGGTCACGCTGCCGGCCGTGGCCGCCACGATCTTGAACTGCTCCGGCAGGTAAACGAATGGAGCGCCCATAGTCTTATCCTCCTTACGCCCTGGTCGCCACGGTCACGAAATGACCGAGCGTGTTGCTGGAACCGCTGGCCGGGGTCAGCGCGGACACGTCGAACGGCGCCCCGTTGCAGCGCCACACCCAGCGGAAGGTGCTCTCGTCCGTGGTGAACTGGACGTGGATGCTGGACGCGGCCTGGATGCCCGCCTTGTCGATCCAGCGGTAGTTCGAGAAGTTGGCCAGGATCACGTCGCCCACGGTGCCCAGCGTCGGGCAGTATTCGACCGGGATCACCGGCCTGCCGAACAGGGTGCTGTAGGGTCCCTGGCTCAGCCCGTTGGCGGGCATGTAGGCGGGAACGCCCCCGGTACCCACGGCCAGATAGAGCTGGAAGAGCTGCGGTTCCACGTCCTGATTGATGAACCAGACGGCCTCGGCCCGGTCCGGCGCCCACATGCGCGACCACATCTTGACCAGGTTCTGGTACACCAGGCCTGTGGCAGCCTGGCCGGTTTCCTTGGCTACGCTCACCGTGGCGCCACTAGCCAGCACGCCCAGTGGATAGCCAGCCCCGGTGCCGTTGATGATCGAGTCCTCCGCGGCAAAGCGCAGCTCGTTCACAAAGGAGTCGCCGACCTCGCCCGAAAGCGCGATGTCGTCCTGCAGAAGCTCGTCGGTCGCGTAGTACAGGCCGATCAACTTTTCCAGGTTGAGCGAGAAGCGCCTGTAGGCCGGCTTGGACTTGGTGAGGGTGCCGCCCTCATTCAGCCAGTAGGCGCGGACGCCGCCGAAGCGGGAACCCGTGGCCCGGCTGGTCTCATTGATCACGTTGACAACCAGCCCGTTGGCACCCGGCCCGAGCGGGCGCTGTCTCACGCGCCTGAGGATCTCGCCGGTGTTGTAGATGCGGCCCAGCATCTCCTTGGCGAAGTCCTGCTGGACCAGGAAGCCGCCCTCGGCGCCCACGGTCTCGCTCGCCCCGGTCGCCTTCATGGCCTTCTCGTTGATGGCCAGCAGGCGCGGGTCGACAGACGAGGGCATGATGGCCGCCCGCTTGATCGCGGCCAACTGCTCGCCGAAGGACTTGAAACCGTGCTCCGCCTCGTCCTTGGTCACGGTCAAGCCGGACGTGACGGGCGGGAGCGAAGCCTTGAAAGCCTCCACCGCCTCGGTAGCCGCGGCCTTCGCGGCCTCAGCCACCAGGGTCTTGATCTCGTTAGGGTCCATGATCTTTCCCTCCGTTATAGTCGTTTCAGAAGCGGCCTCAGCCCGCCCTTCATCCGCGCCCGCCGAACCCTCACCGGGTTCCTGTGGCAGCAGCGCCTTGTACTCCGGGTCTGCCTCAGCCATCGCCTTGATGCGCTCTATGCCCAGCGTCCTCGGCTCGCAGGGCGTCGGCGTCAAGGAGAACTCCACCACAGGCCATGCCTTGATGACACCACCGTCGCGGCGTACCAGGTGCGGTACACTGCCGGATGACCAGCCCAGTGCCCCGGCCTCGATGAGCTTCAGGACCTGGGCGACGTACTGGCGCGAGCGGTCAAGCTCTGCCTCGATCCACACGCCCACATCGTCCACCGTTGCCTTGAGGACGGTGCCCAGCGAGTGCTTGACGTTGCCCATCGTGTGGTCGTAAAAGACACGCTTGGCAGGCACCAGGTCCAGGTCAAGCTCGGTGTCCTTGGTGAACGTCTCACCGTCCAGGTCACGGTCGCCAAAGACGACGCCATAGCCGGCAACCGTCGCCGTCTCGTCCGTAAGGCTCTTGAGTGTGATGCTGTTGTCTGCCATGTGTCACCTCCCAAACATGTTGCGGACCGTGTCCTTCCAAATGCGCCCGATGACGCCGCTCCGCAGCACCTTGGCGATGGCCAGCTTGTCGGTGATCCACCCCGTCGCCTTGTGCTGCGCCGTCTGCTTCTCAGAACTCTGGACACGGGCGGCATAGGCGGCCCTGGTGCCCACTACCGCGTCCATGCTGCCGCGCTTGGCGACTGCCCAGGATGGCCCTATCCTCTGGCTCCACCTATCGCTGTTACGGGTGTACTGCGGGTCCAGCCCCTGTGCCCGTCTGTTGGCGAAATACCAGCGCCGTGACTTCTCGCTTGCCCAGATGACGGGCTTGTGCGATGGCCCTGGGTACTTGGCGATGGCTGCCCGCACCTGCTCGCCTATCGCCAGCGTCATGGCCTGTACGTGCGGCTCCATGCGCTGCCCCAGCTTCTTGTACAGCGCGTCAAAGCCCTTTAGCTCAAGGCTAACCGTTGCCATCTTTCACGCGCCCGACGTACTCGTTGGTCGTCCAGCATCGGCACCGAGGATGAGCCGGTGGCGGCGAGGTCCACTCGCGTTCGTCCTTGCCGTCCAGCGGGCCGCAAATCTCGCACACCTTCTCGTCCGCGCTGGTATTCCACACCCGGCGCATTTCCAGCCCGGCGTCTTTCAGCAGTTCCTTGTATGTGTCCGTCGCGGCGCTGTAGGCCCGCGTGGTCTCGGTGACGGCGATCATCTCGGCCCGCAGCTCGCCGAAGGCGGGTTCCAGCAGGTCTGAAAGCTCGCCGATGGTCATGCCCGGCGTTGCGGTGAACTTGCCCACCACTGACTGCGCCAGAGCCCGCGTGGTGTCCGTGAGCCCGGACACCAGGTCGTAACTATACCGCGTCGCCCAGTCCCAGGCAGCCTTGTTGATCACCGCCACGTCAAAGTCGATGCCGAAGGCCAGCGCCTCACGGAGCGCATGGCCGGTGTAGACGCTTACCAGCTTGTCATCGACCGCGTTGCGCATGGCCGCGGCGAACTCTTCCCAGTCCGCTTCCTGCAACTCCGCTATGCGCTTGGCGATGATGCTCTGCTGTTTGGCAAGCTCGGCCACCAGCGCGTCGCGCACCCGCTTCTCGTCCGCCAGCCGCGCCGGGTCTAGCTTCTTGAGAAAGTCAAAGGCGCTGTCTGTGTCTGCCTGCAGCCGCGCCTCGATGAGCGCCTTCATACCGGCAGGGATGTTCTCGCTCTCGAAAGGCCGGGCCTTGCCCGCCTTCTCGCACTTGCGCTGCCACCGCTCAAGGTCGGCACGCATGGCCGGCTTAGGCTGGGGCACCACTTCCGCCCGCTCCTCGTCCGGCTCTTCTTTGGGCGGGTTCTCACGCCCGGCGTACTGCTCCAACTGCTCGGGTATCTCCGGCTCCGGCGGCTTCCATCCTGTCGCCAATGCCGGCAGGCTCATGTTCTCAAAGGCTTTGCTGATGACTGCCCGCGCCTCTTCCGTGTCACACAACTTGGCGCCGTAGACCGAGGTGGCGGCGTCGATCATCGCCTTCATGCTGGCGGCCTTCTCTGCCTCGTCCTTTTGTACCGCCTCCAACTGCTCGGGTTGCAGGCGCATCTCCAAGCCCTGCGGCCAGAAGAGCTGCCGGTTGAATGCCTCGGCGTGCCACTGGGCATGGGGTACGATGGTCTCCAGCCAGAAGGAGCGACGGTGCTCGGCGCTGGTCGCAAAGTTGGCCGCATCGGTGAGCATGGTCTCTGGAATCTCAAACGCGCAGGCGATCTGGCTCCGCACCTGCTGGAATAACTCCGGCATCGCCAGGTCCTTGACCGGCATCCCGACAACGGTCGCCTTCATACCGTTACGCAGGATCACCGTGCGCCATGCGTTTTTGAGGCCGGATGTGATCTTCTCCCATGAGGTGCGTATGCGGTCTACCTCATCATCGGGCACCGCGGCGTCCGTGCTGAGGACCACTGCGGGGATGGCGCCATGTGAGAAGAACCGTGACGCCCAGATGTTGGCATTGAGCGCCAGGCCGGCCGCCTCCATCGCCACGTGCATGGGTGAGACGCCGGGCCCCAGATCGTCGTTTGGATTGAACTGCGCGGCGTAAATGATCTGCTCCGGCGTGTAGTGCCGCTTTGTCTCGCCCACTTTCTGGGTAAAGCCCGTGATCCCGCTCTCGCCCGTGTCAACTGTCATGGTGTTCGGGTTCAGCCACTGCAGGCCCTTGACCACTCGCGCCGCGTTCTGGGCCTTCAGCACGTAGTTGGCCGCCCACAGACACTCGGCGGCCTCCGAACGCCACAGCAGGTCACGGGTCATGGCCGGATAGTCCACCGGCTTGGCGTCGTCCTCGGGCGCGCTGCGTTTGCAGATGACGTAGGGCACCGTGGACACGCCCCATGCGCGGAGGTTGACGCAGCGATAGGCCCACGCCACGGCCTTATAGATGCTGGCCGGGCTCTTGGACGCCTCCCCGCTGTTCTCGTTCACCAGGTAGTCAAGGAAGGCATCGAACTTGCCCAGCCCGACGTTCTTGATTCCACCGCCTATGAGGGCCATGCGAGGCCAGCCCTTATCCGCCATCGGCCCTCCTCTCAGATCTCAATGATGTAGGGACCTCCAAAGGACAGCATTGTTACCGCCCCACTCACCGCGTCCACCTGGTCATCGTGAAGGCCCTCGGGGAACGAACAGAATTCGTCGATCGCCGCCGCGTTCCAATTCCCGCGCACCAGTGCCACCTTGCCCTGCTCTGCCCGTGCCAGCCAGGGGAGGCAGCGCGCGATCTTGTCCTTGTCCGGCACGATCTCACGCACCGCAATGGCCGCCAACGCGGGCTCGCGCATCAGTTCTTGCACCGCCGCCAGTTGGAATGCCACACGCTCCACGCCCTGCTGGCATTTGTCGGACAGCGCCGTGTCTATGATGATGCGCCTGGACTGCGGCCACTCCCAGCGCCCGCGCACTATGTCGGCGATGTAGAGCGTACCGTCCGGCCCCAACGCGCACTTGGCGCCCGCCGTGTAGTCCGCGCCGGACTTGATGCTTACGGCCAGATCCCAAGACCGCACCCATGTGAGACCGGCCGGCGCCTCATCCACAAAGCGGAAATACTCGCGCCGGAAGAGCGCCCCGGCAAGTTGCACGAACTCGGCGCCGTACTCCTGCCGGAAGATCAGCCCCGGCAGCATCCCCCGCGCTGCCTCGATCTCAGACGCGGCGATGTGCGGGTTGTCCCATGTCGGGAACTGCCAGCGCGCCCACTCCGGCCCCGTCGCATTCTGGTACAGCTCAGAGAAGTGGTTGAATCCCCGCGGCGTCGAGATAAAGAGCGCACCACCCGCACGATCTGAAAGGGTGGGCCGCAACGCCTGCTCCCATACCTCGCCCCACTTCTCAATGAACGCGGCCTCGTCTACCACCAGAAAGTCCAGCCCCTCACCACGGAGGCCGGCAGGGCTATCGGCGCTCTTGACTTGCACCGTGCCGCCGCCGGGATAGGTGATGCGCCGGTCTGCCTCATGCGGCGTCGCCCCGGGCACCTTGGCCGCCATACGCTTGAGCTCCCGCCATGCGATAGCCGACATCGGGTATGTGGGCGATACCCACCAGCCACGCTTGCCCGCCGCGGCCTCTGCCGTCAGCATGGCGACACCCAGAATGGATTTTCCCCAGCGACGGCCGCAGCTGGCAATTCTAAACCGGGCGTCACTCCTCAGGATCGCCTTCTGCCCCGTATGGAAGCCCCTGATCTCCAGCTCCGGTGTCTGCAATGTCAATCACCACTCGGAAAGCGGAACCGCCCGCGCCGCTCACCTGAATCTTGTCGGCGGGCTTGCCGGCCAGGTAGTTGAAAAGCCACTCCCTCGCCTTGGCGTCACCATGCTCGGCCTGGCTGGCCGCCTTCTCGATGATCCTCTTGGCGCGGGCAGGCGGAACACCCTCGCGGAACAGGTCAAGATAGCCTTCCTCGACTGGTCTCGGCTTCCTGCCTGGCCCGCCAGGGTTGCCCTTGGCGAACCGTCCATTGTCCTGTCTGCCCGGTGTCATTCCGATTACGCTCCGATTGCCGGCGGTCTATTCCGCCTCCGGCGTCACTTGGATTCTCAGCACTCTGTCTCGCCATAACACGAGCTTGAGCGCCTGGGCCAGTTCCGACTCCGGCACCTCGATCTGGATACGCATGCCATCCTTGCCCACCTTGAATTGAGCCAGAACATCGGGGAAGGACGCCAGAAACGTGACCTGCTCGGGCTTGTCAATCGCTCGCGCCAACTACACTACTCCCTCAAACTAGCGTGCAGGTCTGCGTTGTCGCGTATCAGTTTGGCCATGAGCGTCTGCATCGTGCTCCCCGTTGCCTTGTGTCCTTCCCCCGGAAACAGCGGCTTCACCTTGTCAGAGACAGCTTGCTCGAAGCCCAGTGGTGAGAACGGAAGGTACCAGTCGATCAGCCCCAGCCGGAAGAGAAGGCCCACGATCCTGTAGCGCAACTCCGGCCCGATGCATCTGATCCATCTCATCATTCGTACTCTTCTGCCCTATCCACGGCGTCCTTGTCCAGAAAGGCCTTGTGCCCGTTCACCGTCACCCAGACGCCCTGTTTGCGCGGGTGCTTCTTGGCTGCCTGTATGAGCCGGGCGCACTCTCGGCCCAGGTAGAACGCCGCTCGGTTGTAGCCGGCGTTCTTCGTGAGATTCCCTGCCAGTATCAGTTCGCTGATCTCATCGTCTGCCATGAATGCAAAGAGGGGCCGGAGGCCAGTCAGTGCAATAAATGCACCAACTGGTTTCCGGCCCCATCAGGCCTTATCGGCTCTTAGCGCCTAAGCGGTCAGAGCTGTACGGTTGTCCCGTCCGCTAACAGTTTAGCTTCGCGGACGCTGGCCGGGCTGCCGTCCTCAACTCGCACGAGCAGCCAGCCAGACCTCATATTGAGCATGTGGGCAGACAGCGCGGCCATGCGTTGCTGCCTGTGTTGTGCTTTCTGTTGCTCCCTTAGACGCGAGATATGAGCATCAATGCCGGTCGGCTTGTAGCCGTTCGTCACTCTGCCTCCACTGTACGCACCTGCGCATTGCTTGTCAAGAGGGCTGCCAGACCAGGCCGCGCCTTACCGAGCATCGCCTCTCCCCGCCACGCCTGCCTTGCCATGCTTCACCGTACCCTGCCATTCCTGGCCTCGCCTTGCCTGCCTTGCCCTACCATGCCGTGCCAAACCACGCCATGCCCGGCCCCGCCATGCCTGCCTTGCCGGACCGTACCCTGACCCACCACGACTTGCCTTGCCGAACCGGGCCTGCCTTACACTGCCGGGGCGTACCGTACCCCGCCAAGCCATGCCACGCCTGCCATGCTATCGCTTCAGCTCAAACGTGCCCCAGCCCATGCCGGCGCTGTTCTTGCTGTCCGGGCGCCCTTCACCGATGCCCACCTGCTCCCCCACGCGCTGTAAGAGGTTGGCCACATCGGTGAAATTGAACTGGTCCCCGTCAAACCGTATGCGGATGTTCGCCTCCCACGGGAAGTACATCGGCCTCACCGTGAGCATCGCCACATCGGTCGACGTCCGCCCGATGGACTCGCTGATCCTGCTCGCCCCATAAATGCGTATCAGTGGAATGAGCGGGTCCTTCACATCCCAGCTATCCTGTACCACGAACAGGGACAACTTCGCCAACGTCATCTTGAAATTGACCACCCGGCAAGCCGAGATCATCGCGGCCCGGATCGCCCCGGCATTGAAACCTTCCCAACGCTCTCCGTTGGTCTCCCCAATGTACTTGGCCGCCTCGCACAAGTCCTCCAGCGTCCGCGGTTCATGCCGCTTCTTGCCGGCCGGAGAGGTGCCCCGGACGATTTTGTCCCCGAACTCCCGCTTGATCTTCTCGTCGAAACGATGAATCACTAGCGGCGCCGTCCCCATGATGCGGAACTCCACAAACTCCATGTTCGGCGGCTTGATTGTAACCTGTACGGTGCCTGCCATCTGCGTTCCCCTTTCGTTTCGTTATGCCGCCACGGCGACTGCCGCGGACTCGACCGGAAACAACTGCCCCTGTGCGCTGTCTATGGCGTCAAAGATCGTAGCCAACTCACTAAACGCGCTGTACCGTCGCCGCCATGCCGCGATGTTCTTGAGTGCATCTTCCAGCACTTGCGCGCGAAGCACGGGGTCTTCCATCGCGTCTTCTGGCGTGATCCAACCGCGCGCCGGGGTAGCCGCTCCTGCCATCATCACCTTGACCTGATACACCGTCGGCGTTGTATCCTTGCCCGCCTCGGGGAAGGTCACATTGACATAGGCCGGGATTGGCTTCCCATCCTCAATGATGCGTATCTGCCGGATGACATACCGGGCCTGCTCCCGGCGGTACATCGCAGCAGCCGTCGTGTTGTCCCACTCGAATAGCACGTGCAGCGGGGAATCTTCCGGCTCCGCCGCGCGCACAACGGCCCATGTTTCCAGCGCCCCCGTCTTTTGTAGCAGATCGTCCAAGGCACCTCCAACGGCCTGAGCGTCCGCCTTCACAACCGCACCATGCGCCCAATCGAATTGCCTTGTCTCAGCCATCGCTTGCTCCTTTCGCCCACCTTGCCTTCGCTGCCTTCCGTGCGGCTGCCTGCCGTCGCGGGTTCACTGTGTCCAGCATCTTGTCTAGCTGATATACCCGCCTCTGCGCCCTCACCTTGGCGATCCGCTCTCTTGCCAGCTTCAGATAGTCCTCGCCCACGCCGCAAGAGTGCACATCCACACACAGCATGTAGATTGAGCCCGAGAGCATGGCGCTAGCGTCCATTGGGCACCAACTTGCCGGTGTACCAGTAGTTTTCCCATTCCTCTTGTATCGCGGCGCGGCCGTACTGTTTCTGAAAGCGCTCCGCCGCCATGTGTTCCCAAACCCCCGAGCCCCATGCCCCATGAAGCATGTGAAGGTCGGACGGGAGTGTGAATGTAGACGAGACCACCTGCCCTAGCCCATTCCACGTCACGACTTCCGGCACAACAGTCTTGACTACCGTCGCCTCTGCCACAGGCGCGACCTTCGCACCTGCCGCCACGCCTGCCAGTGCCAGCACACCCTTGAGAAAGGAGCGCCTATTCATTGAGCCTCCGTCCACTGCTTCTTGGCCGGTTCACCCCGTTGCCGCTTCCAACAGGGCGTCTAGCCGCTTGCGGTCATTGGTGATACGCCCTCTAATGTTGGTAAGCGCGTATCCAGGAAACTCGCCATACTTGCCGAGCTGGAAAGAGCACACCCGCGCGATGGTCAGTAGGTCCTTGCGCTGGGCTTCACTCAGTAGCGACATATCCCCTGCCGCCTTACGTTCTCGGCAGCTCGCATTGTAAGCCTTGATGCGCCCACACTCGGCCTCGCGCTCTGCAATGCGCTGTACCATCACCTGCCACTCGTCATGGGCCTGCTGCTCATTCTTGGATGCCATGTCCCAGACCAGGCAGAAGCGGTCAGTCATGGCAGCAGCCCTGCGGACTTGGCTTGCGTCTGCATTCAAAGGTCACGCCGCGATAGGTCAAGTCCATCTCATCGGGTAGAATGCCTTGGGCGTCAGCGACCACATACGGCGTCGCGGTCACGGTCGGCGTCTGGGCCGCATCGGTCGTGAAGTCATCACATGGCCGCGTGTCCCGCTTTATGCACCCGTTGACGAGCGCACAGCGCCAACACTCTACGCTCACGGTCGGCTCGGGCTGGGACCAACTGACGTGCTTATCCGCCAAATGGGTTAGGCAGTCAGGACTACACACCTCTATCAAATCGTCTAGTGATGGCTTCAGGAACGCGTGGTCTTTTGACTCAACGCGCACGACGAATTGCACGTGCTTGTGTTCCATGCGCTTTCCACAAACATCGCACCGACGATGCGAACTCATTTTATAGCCTCCCTCTCATGCTTTTCAAGATTCGTCGTGAGTAATGCTACCTGTTGTATCAACCACTCTACTTTCTCGGCTTCTGTCCTGCGTCGAAGGCGGATAATCATGCTCTCAGGCAATCCCCAGTCATCGGACCTATCCACATTCACGGTCGGCTCGGGCTGGGCAAGCAGGGCGTAGAGGGCGCGTATAGCAACCCAATACTCCGCATCCGAGCCCTCAAGACTACGCGGGCTTTCCCTCACCGCCCGCGCTGCATCTTCCAGCGCCTTGACGCGGGAGAGAGCGGCGTTGCGCTCCGCCGTCACGCGGGCAAGGTCGGCACGAAGAGCGTCGCACTCCGCTTTCACCGTCCCGTTCTGGCGAATCCTGGCGTTTGCCTCATCGAACAGGCCACGCCATTCCGCGTTGAACTTGACAATCGACGCAGCAAGCTCGTCTAACGTTGCCATACTATCCCTCCGTCGCCCACTTCACCATCTGCCCCCATGGCCGCTTGCCGATCGGCGTCTCGTTATACCATGCCTCCACCGAACCCTCTGGCAGATACGCCGTCAAGCCGTGCTGCTCACCGTCGGCAGACCACTCGGCGATGACCATATCATCCAGCAGGTCAACCGCCTCGCTGCTGTAGACATCCACTTCGCTGTAGGGAAGCTCGATAAGCCAATAGCCGAGATAAGCCATGCGCCGGTCCTCTGAGCGCTGGCCGGCGGTGAGCGTCGGCAGGGCATCGCGCCGCAACTCAGCCATCACCGCCTCTGCCGTCCTGTCCATCGCGTCCAACAGAGGCTGCATCCGAAACAGGTCAAGCGCAAGAATGCGCGTGCGCAGATGTACCGGCCTGTAAGCATAGAATGACGTATAGACGTCCTCAAATACCTCGACAGCGGCCCGTGCCACGTCGTCCGCATAGACGCCAGTGAGTCGCGTCAGTGCCTGCCACTCTCTCAGCAGCCGCGTATAGTCAAACCCCTCGCCTGGCACGGGCTCAGGGCTGGCAACCAGCGTCATGGCGCTGCCCATGAGCGCCTCGGCTACTTCGATGCTGCCCATAAAGCAGGCGTCCAAAACGACCGTTGCCAAGGGCCCGCGTTCGGCGATGTGCTGACACACCATGCCCAGGTCCGCGATGCTCATGCTCTGGCGCGAGCCGTCATCAAAGGCGAGGTCAACAGTGGCCTTGATGCCCGGCACCACATCGGCTCCGCCCGTCACGTAGTTGGCCACCAGCGCCGTCCTTTCATAGTCCGGCACAAAGCGCCTGTACGTCTGCTTGGCACTCTCTATGCCGCTGCCATGGCCTCCGACAATGAGCGCATAGCTCTCGGCAGGGCACCGCTCTATCGCCCAGTCAATGAACGCGCACAGGTTGGCGGCTGAGGCCATGTTGCCATCCGGCGCCTTCTGAATGAGCGGCGGCTGCCCATAGCGCAGGAGCATCCACACGGCCCCTTCTCCGAAGTCAGAATAGGTCGCGATAGGCATTTCGGGTGTAGGTCCGGCGGCAAATACTTCATTCTGGTCTTGCCGCATGGCCGGCCGCAAGTCGCCAGTCACCTGGCCCGTATCAGCCGCAAGGACAATGAGGGGAAGTAGCTTCGCCCCCATGTGGGTGTCTGGGTCAGTCATCTCGCCTCTCCTTCCAACAGACCATCCTCGCGCAGGCAACCGAGAATGAAATCAATGTCACCAATGTCCTTCTTGTGGTCAATGGTAAAGGTGATGTTCTCCACCTGCTTGTCTGTTACCAGCAATCCAGACTCAGAGACTAGCGTATGCCTCACATCCTCTAGCTTCTTGGCATAGGTCCGAATAGCCGTAACGTACTCTAAAGAATGACCTGGCCCCAGAGACCATGTTAGCGTTGTCATCTGTCCTCCCTCGCGTCGCGGATCGCATCCCAGTCCACGTTGTCACGCTCCCATATCCAGTCGTCCTCATGCCCTTCCGGCTCACAGCAGTCCTCAGCATCACAGCCGCACTCAGGGCACCACATCCGCTCCTCGTAGGACGGGTCAGAACGGGCGCTAATCATGGTCGTCCTCTTTCCGCACAAAGGCGTAGCATCCATCGCCTTCTGTTGGCGACATGCGGCGTCTCTTAAGATCAATGAGGCTATCCGGCAACGAACCGAAGCAGATCAGCTTGCCAGGTTCCGACGAAGATTCCACGGCCCACTTGCACGAAGC
>Ga0208957_1000333_pt1 | contig 41439 bp, 70 predicted proteins | sample RifOxyA1_FD_184029 | JGI IMG/M metagenome (GOLD analysis project Ga0208957, IMG submission 184029) | Groundwater microbial communities from Rifle, Colorado - Rifle Oxygen_injection A1 (SPAdes) | ecosystem: Environmental > Aquatic > Deep subsurface > Groundwater | place: Rifle, Colorado, United... | reverse complement strand
GCGCGTGTGGCAGTTCTCAGCGGTGCAAAGCCTGCCTGCCATTTCCATGTCCGCGCCGAGTTCATCCCAGGCATTCGCGTACCACTCGAAGGACGGGAACAAGGACATCTGACTAAGCGTGTAATTGCGGTCTGAAAGTTCGTCGATCATTTTGTCATCCCTTTCGTAAGCTGCTTGATCTGTGCGCCCGCGTCCAGTTGCGCGCGCTTTTCCCGTACATACTCCTTGACTTCTGGAAGCATGGCTGTTTTCATGCGCTCGCGTGCGATCACTTCCCGATATGCGTCTGAAAAGCGCGCCCGATCCGCGGCGGGGTTGTCAGTCAGGATGGCCTCCCGCCCGCCCAGGAGTTTCACTGTCTCAGTCACAGCGGGGTGCGCGTATGTTTCCCGGTATCCGCCCGCGTCGCAAATGGAGCATTCGTCCACGTGGAGGCTGTAATCCCGCAGCACCTTTCCATAACCCCCATTCGGGTTCATGGCATTGTCGCGCAAGCGCGCGCCGGTCTCACAAAAGCGCGCCTCCTGTATCAGATTGGCGGAGATGACCATGCCCCAGGCCTCGGCAGGGGTTGGAATTCCAAGTGCCAGCATTTGCAAGTCCATCGCGGTTTCGCGAAGTTTGCCGGGGGCGGGAAAGAATGTCTCAACGCTCAAATACTGTTCAACCGCTGCCTCCACTGTTTCGATGGGCAGGTCCGCCAGAACGTCCGTAAACATATCCACCACCGCGCGGGCGGAGCGATCTGTGATGGGCGAATTCGGCAGATATTGGAGCCGCAAAATCTGAGTTGAAATTTCGTCACGCGTTGCCATTGACCACCATTCCTTCCTGCTGCATGTAGCGTTCGAGTGGAGTGAGACCGTCAACACTGAATTTTTGCGCCTTCCAATTTCCATTGACCGGAATTTGTCCCGCCTCTGCCCATTCGAGCCACGCCAAAGAATTCGGGTTATAGCCTTTGGAGCACCACGCCTTATAAAAACCTAAAAGATCATCACGGAGGGCTTCGTGTCCAAGCCGCATTGAAACTTTTTGAATACTGGAAACAACATCATCATAAAGAACAGTATTTGGGTATCTCCCACGGACTTCTCGGAAGAGTTTGATTTCGGGGGGCGTGGGTGGTTTGGCGCTTGCGCCTATAATTTCTTTAGAGTGTTTTTTTATTCTTTCTTTAACCCCTACTTGTGATTCATTTTCTGTTACAGTCTGATTCATTTTCTGAATCAGTGGTGATTCAAAATTTGAATCACTAACAATTGCTCTCCAAACGGTTGTGTTCTGTCCATCTGTGATCTTTTCAATAAGTCCACGCTTTACGGCCGCTTCTGCGCCTTTAGATACACTAGCGGTGTTCATCCCGATTGCCTCTGCTAGTTTACGAGTAGAGATTTTTATTTCGTCTCTATGATAGCCAAAGGTGAGACGGCAAATGTAAAGCACTACCTTTAGTTCGCATTCGTCCATGTCTTTCATTACATCAAAAAGACTGTTTGGGGTTTGGGTATAGGTTTGTTTCTCAAAACCGCTCATTTTCCATGCTCCTGAGAACCTCCCCGCCGTTTTCACCTGCGCTTCCGTGCATAGCTACTCAGGTTACTCACGGCGGGGCGTCCCCGCCGCCGTCAGTCCGCTTCATCAAGTTGGCGAACACCCTTAGGACTGCCATTTATTCGCCGGCTGGCTATGTGCCGTCACGCGCGGCGGGGAGGGGGATAACGGGCGGGAGGATCAACCTCCGTTTGCGTGTGTCGGATGGGCAGATAGCCTCACACTTGGATTCTCTGTCTGCTTGGACGCTAGTACGCGTCTAGCGCCGCCGCCCGTATCTTTATGGTAGGTACAAAAAACTCACCTGCTTTGGTCTGCCTGCGCCTGTGGCTGACTCCCGGAATGGTATAGGAGGGCGACAGGCAGACCAAAAAAGGTGAGCCTTACCATTCCACTTGCTATTATGCGCCAGCCACTGCGCTTACGTTCTATAACATCATAAGGGTTTCCGCGGCGAAAGTCAAGTACCAATTTCCGCGCCATCTGTACTCACACGTCAGACGCGCGGCAGGTGGCACTTGTTGCATTCCACTGTCCCGTCCCGTTTGATGGTGGCGGCATAATAGGTTTTGTCGCACTCACAAAACTTAGGAGGCTCTTCCTGGGCGCGGCGATCCACATCCGCCTGCATTCGGTCGCGGAAAGCCTGTACCTGTTCGCGCGGCATGATGTATGCATAGGGGCCAAACGTTAGCGATAGTGATCTGCGCCAATTTTCAACCTGCTGGTCTGACAATTTGTCTTTCATCTCAGTTTCCTTTCTCGCGCTCAGGCTGCGTGGACCGCGCCTGTATCCATGTCCATCAAAAATAGGGTGCGAGCCTCGGCCAGCGCCTCCCAGTGTTTTCCGGCGTCACAGTCAGCCACCAGTTGCGCGCGGGGGCGGCTGATGAATTCGTTTACCGTCCCGTTTTCCAGTGCGGCTAAAATGATCCTTGTGTCGTTGGTGACGATGCTGCCAATTCGGGCGGCTACAATTTCGTCCATATTCACTTCTCTTCCTCGCACTCACGCAGTGCGGCATACAATCTGTGGAGAGCGTGCGCCATGCCGATGTTTGGCATTTTCTCCTGGTCGGCAGACTCAACATCCCGCGCGGCCCGTTCCAGCCGTTCATAGGCGGCGAGCTTCACTTGCAGTCCGTGGACATAATCCACGGCGCGGGAGGTCTCGCTGCACTCTTTGCAGATGACGTATGGATAAGACGCCGTCTGCGGGCGTTGGCAGACCATGCAAGTGGTTTCGTAGTATTGGCTCATGTTTCCTCAAACAATCTGGCGCGCCGCTTCTCCAGCAGCGCGGCTTTGTGGCTCCATGTGCGGGCCAGTTCGCGCGCTTCGGCGCGTTGGGTGGGTGTCAATTCGTGGTTCACCGCGCGCTGCATGTACTCGCGGTGTAGACGGACCGCTTCGTTGAGTTGCTCGATCACGGCCTCGGTTGCCTGTTCGTGGGGTGAGATGTAGTCGGCCATTACACAACGCGCCAATCTTTCAACTGGCCGAGCGGTTTTTGTTCATCGTTAGCGAGCCGCTCGATCTCGGCTTGCAGTTCGGCTTCTCGATTTCGACTTTCATGGTTCCTCTCGTTTCTGTGCCCCCGGCCCGTGCGAGCCGGGGGCGGTAACGCAAGTTCAGGCGCTAACGGACGTGCGCAACATTTTTGTAATTGCGCTTTTCGCCGCTTTGGGTGGTGTATTCTTTTCCGTTCTGCCAGTAGACTCGGCAGGGGAGGGAGAATTCACCGGCCACGCGGACATCATGACTGGTGACGTGCTTCATCAGCCCAGCCGCGGCCTCTACAGTCCATTTATTGACTTTCAACTCGGCGTAGTCGTTGTGGGGTTTCTTGCGTTCATTGCCGTAGAACTCGATATTGACCTTGTTGTCGGGTTGGGGCAGGATGCGGACAAATACAGCATCGTAGACGTTCCACGCTTCCCCGTTGGGTGCGGGAGGTACTGCATCGGCCTGAGCTTGCAGTTTGGCGGCTAATGGTTTATTTCCCTCTTCGAGCGCGATCTGTGCGGGCTTGTCGGGCTGAGGTGCGGGCGCAGCGGGTGCGAGGTTCTTTGACGGGGGTTTTCCGCCTTGTTCGGCAATGGCAAGACGTGTCTCTGCGATGACTTTCATCACAGACGAAACGGAATATCCGCGAATGGTGAGAAGGTGTTCGTACCCATCCGAGTCGATCCATTTCAGTGTGTCGGATACGGGCGCTTCTGGAAAGCTGGAAAAATATTCGCGCGCGGTTTGTGGCTTGGGTTCCTGTACAATTACTTTTGGTTCTGACATTGTTTCTCCTTGTGCTCCTGATGACCGTCGGAGCGTGCGTTTGTTTTGCCGCGTAATCGGGCGCGGTTTCCGTGTCTGCGGGCCGGGCAGGGGGTTAGCGGGTGCCTCCAAGTTTTGATTTCAATTTTCCGATCATGGATTCTTGCGGATAAATCAAGGGCCACGGCGTTGTTTCGACGTTGTAAATATCATGACACGCATCGCAACGTTCGCAATAATCGGGTGAGTGATAATCGTCTGGCATGTACGCAGATGAGTAATGCCTGACAATGCAGCCTATCAAGTTACATATCAGTCGCGCCCATTGATGCTTGAAGCCAAACCAAAGCTCATCCAGGCCTATCATAGCGGTCTGTCTCCTTCCCGCGTTGTGATGGTCTCCGTCTGCCACTGTGCGATGTCGCGCTGTTCGTCGGTCTCAAGCGACTGGATGAGCGCGTCCACCTCCGCGCGCTCTTCGGGCGTGCCCAAGTACTTGTCGAGTTCAATGGGCCATTTGAGCGCCATCAGTTTGCGGTGCCAGTCGCGTGCGAATTTGACATGATGGGTGGCCCATTCCGGGCGACTGGATTTGTACGAGCGTGCGAGATGTATTTCGTTGGCACGGCAGCGACGGAGCAGCCTGATCTCGGCTTCGCGTCCGAGTTCAACGCGTGGCGCTTCGATCTCTCTGAGTGCGGCGGAGCGGGAGATGGTCATTCGAGCACCTCCAGCTCTTGCGCAGTTTCGGTGATCTTTTCGTCGTCACGGATGAAGAAATGACGGCAGATTCCAAACGATTTTTCTTCATAACTGTAAACAGTCACAAGTGCGTAGTGATATTTTTCTCCCACATTCAGCAGGTGGGCAACGCGTTTCAGACTGGCTTGAGTTACGTGCTTAAAGATAACGCTGTCTTTGTTTTTCCTGCCAAAACGAACAGACGAGTCGTTTTCAAGTGTGACTGACTTCACGTCCACCACGCTCATTTTCCATCCGTCTGTTGGGTAGAGTAAGTGTCTCATTGTTTCCTCTCGATCTTTTCGTCCAGTTTTGCGAACACACCCTTCGGCTTCTCGATCTCGCAGGACTGGATGGTCAGGTACGGTTGCGTTTTCGCCTTCTGCATAGCCTCTGCGCGGCTCTTGGCGGGCAGGATCATCGAAAACTGCCGTTCGTCGCGCGTGTCGGTCAGGGTCACAATGTAGTTCATTTCACGCCTACCTGTGCGAGCGCGGCGCGGGCGATCCGTTTTACTGCTGCGGATTTACCAAACGGGCCATTGGCGATTTCTTCCAATGCCTGCGTCAGAGTGGCGATGGTGGCCTTATCGTCGCTATCGTCGATCTCAAACGTGGTCATTTTCCATGCCCGCTGCGGGGCGGGCAGCATCAGTTCTTCGAGCGTCATATTCCCCCAGATGTAATCAGCGGCCGCGCCTTTTTCGCCTACGATGTATTCGGCGCATGAGGCGTACAGAGCCACTGCTGCGAGCATGGCGCGGGCGTGCTTGCGCAGATATTCCAAGTCTCTGATTTGTTCGGGGGTGAGTGTGTTCATAGACACATTTTACAACGGTAGGGGGCGGAGAAACATTGTCGTTTCATAACAAATTTATGCTACCTTGTCGTTTTCGGAAATGGCCGCCTGCCTGCCGCCGGTCCTAAGCTGGCGGCAGGTCCGCGTCCCGCGCGCAGCGTCTGCCGCAGGTGGGCAACGGTGGTAAAATGACGACATGAAAATCATCGCAATAGACGCTGAAACAGGCGAGCGCATAGAAATCACCGACCTGTATTGGTTCGAGGAGCAGGGCGTGCATGATTTGATGGGGGAGGCGTTTTACGATAGGTACACGTTTGAGTTTGAGATCGAGCGCGATGACGTTCTGCTTCCATCTGCGGCGGCAGTGGAAAAGATCATACCTGCTGAGAGCGCATACGGGAGGCGCGATGAATAAACGCAAAACTGACCTCGGTGATTTGTATCTGCTTATCGCTTATGCGTCTCTCGTGTTCGGCTTTGCAATCCAGGCGTTTCCCGCGTCCGCCGCAGGCGCACCATCGCCCGCGCAACTCGGCCCCGCGCGCGTTTCTGCAAGCGTGGCAGAACTGCGGAGCCACAGGGGAACCATCGTGCTGTATCTGTTTGCGGGCGACGAATTGACGATCCTGGAGCGCGGCGCACCGTTCGAGCGTGCAGGCTGTTCCGAGTGGGTGCTTGTTGACCTTGTTCCGCGCGATGGGTGGATGTGCGCGGACGCGCTGAGCAGGTAGGGAGGCGGGATGAGCAAGGCGGGCGTGGTTATAAAGTTCCAAGCGCAGGTGTGGGCGATCAAAACAATGGTGGATGGAGGCGTAAACGTTACACTGTCTCTGTCAGACAAAAACATAAAGCAAATATCGCAGTTGCTTGAATGCAAAAAAGCAAACGGTCTGCTTGAGGTGGCTGCGGTTGTAGTCAAGCCCGAAGCAAAGATTATTTCCCAAAATGGCACAAGAAAACGAAAACAACGGTACCCCTATCGAACTAACGCTTGACGAGTTGGCTTTCGTAAACGCGTACTTTGAGTGCAACATGAACGGCACGCGCGCTTATATGAAGCTGCACCCAAAAGTAACGTATGAATCGGCTAAGGCTACGGCGTCCGTTGTTTTAACAAATCTTAACGTGAGGGCAGAAGTAAAGCGGCGTTTGAACGAAGGCGCTATGTCGGTAGAGGAGGCATTATATCGAGTTGGCGTAATGGCGCGCGCCGAACTGATGCCGTTTATTCGAGTTGATGATGACGGCTTTACCTACTTCAACTTTTCCGACCCTGATGCACAGGAATATATGTGGCTCATCAAGGAAATGGAAACGAAACGGGAGAGGCGGATAGAAGGTCAGGGGAAAGGCGCGGAGGAATGGGAGGGCGAATGGGTGCGGGTGAAATTGGTTGATGCACAGGCCGCGCTCCGCGACATTCTCAAGATGCACGGTAAATTCGTCGACAAGGTCGCGCTGACCGACCCCAGCGGGACGAAGCAGTATGAGCCAAAGGTAGACGATGAAAGATTTGATAGAGCAGTATCTACTCTCGCTAATGCCCTCGGAGAAATCATATCTGGAACGAGTGCAAAACAGGACGGCAAGATGGATACCCCAAAGTAAACCGCAATGGTTGGCCTTCCTTTCGCGGGCCGATGAGATATTCTATGGAGGCGCAGCCGGTGGAGGCAAATCGGATTTACTTTTAGGACTGGCAGGAGAGGCCCATCAACGTTCCATTATCTTTCGGCGTGTATTTCCGAACCTGCGCTTTTTAGTTGAGAGATCGCGAGCAATATACAATGCCGAAGGCAAGGAACATGGCAAGGATAGTTATAACGAGAGCCTCCACATTTGGAGATTGGCAAACGGCGACATGATCGAATTCGCAGCTATGCAATACGAGCAGGATAAAAGCAATTTCCAGGGGCGTCCTCATGATTTCATCGGCGTGGATGAAGCCCCTGAATTTATAGAGAGTCAAATCTTATTTGTATCAGCGTGGAATAGGTCAGAAGATCCAAATCAGCGAGTGAGATTGGTACTTACCGGTAATCCCCCGATTGACGAATCGGGAACGTGGATAGTTAGGCGCTATGCGGCATGGCTGGATAAGACACACCCACACCCGGCGAAGCCATGTGAGTTGCGCTGGTACGCGACAATAGATGGCAAAGAGCAAGAGATAGCGGACGGCAAGGCGTTTGAACACAAAGGCGAAACGATTTACCCGCGCTCGCGTACGTTCATCCCGGCGAAACTGGACGATAACCCGTTCTATTCTGCGGATGGTCGTTATAAATCTGTGCTGCAATCTCTGCCCGAACCGCTGCGCTCACAATTGCTTAATGGCGACTTTGACGCCGCGAACATGCCTGACCCGTTCCAGATCATCCCTACCGATTGGGTACGGCAGGCACAAAAGCGATGGACCGAAAGAGAGCGACCGAACACTCCACTAACCGCAGTAGGGATTGACCCGTCACGCGGCGGGCAGGATAAGACCGGCATAGCGAAGCGTTACGACAATTGGTTTGATGAGGTTGTGTCTTATCCCGGCGTGGTGGCTAAGGATGGCCCAATTGTGGCAGAGCTATCACGGCAAGCAATAGGCGACGAAAAACCCGCTTATATCAATGTGGATGTAAACGGTATTGGTTCATCGGTCTACGATCACCTGAAAGTAATGTACGAGAACGTTAGACCATTCAACGGCGCGGAAGGGTCTGAGTACAGAGACCGAAGCGGCAAGCTGAAAATGAGAAACAAGCGGGCTGAAATGTATTGGCGAATGAGGGACGCGCTCGACCCTGAAAACGGTGACGACATAGCCCTCCCGCCTGATACCGAATTACTGGCCGATTTATGCTCCGCAAGATATGAAGTCTCAAGCGCGGGCGTGAAGGTTGAAGATAAGGAAGAAATCAAAGAGAGAATCGGGCGTAGTCCAGATGTAGGCGAGGCGGTAATGATGGCTTTGTCTACTGGTACCTGGTGGATGAGCTGAGGTAAACATGGCAAATAAAATCATTATGACAGACGGCACGCGGACAGAGACATTGTTTCGCGTCAAGGGAATAAACCCGTACACCGACGAAACGCCTGGGGTGTGGTCGCCTGACCCTGTAGACGCGGCGAAGCAGGCCAAAAGCACAAGGCTTGTCCCGTCTGTGTTCTCGGGCGTGGCTGCACGTATGCAGGCAATGGCCGATTTGCCATTCACGATCTACGCGGTGAAGGGCGACAAGGTTTTAGACAGTTCGGATAATTACAAAAACGTTGTTGGGTTTTTGCCGAATCCTGTGAGGTTCTTCGGCCTGACCGAAGCGGCGCTAGTCACCAACGGTAAGGCGTATTGGTTCAAGGGTAAGGGGGAAAAGACGGGCAATGTCAAGCAATTGCAGTACTGGATACCGTCATCCGTGACGTTGGATGCAGAGAAGGCAAAGCGGGGCATTATCCTGTATCGTCGGCAGGGCGTGGAGCTTGCAAATAACGAATTTGCAGACGAGCAGGTATTGCGCTTCTGGCTGGACGACGAGAGCGTGGAACTCGGCCCGCCGACAATCTGGCCGCTTGAGTCTGCTTTGATTGCAGCAGAAGCCAACGGAGCAATTAGCGCATGGGTCAGGGACTATATGAAACGCGGGGCGATCAAGGCCATGCTGTTGGCAGTAGACGGTATGCCTCCTCAGGCCGAAGTCGAGAAAATGGAGAACTGGTTTAACAAGTTCATGACCGGGGCGCGGGGATTAGTCTGGAAAGTGTTCAACGCGGAAAACGTCAAGCCGACAATTGTAGGCGACGGGTTGGAAAGTCTCAAGGATTTATCAGTCAATAAGGATTTACGCTATTCCGTGCACGAGGCACTGGGCACGCGTCATTTACTGGAAGATGAGAACTACGCCACCGCACAGGCGCGAGAGAGACAGTTCTACACACAGACGATCATGCCCGACGCAAGACTCATGCAAAACAATCTCAATGAGCAGATATTACATGAGGCTGGATACCATCTGCAATTCGAGCCTGAGAGATTGGAAACCTTTCAGGTGGATGAGGCAGAACGGGCGACCAGCTTGTCACAGTTATTCGGTGTGTTCAAAGAGGCACTCGCCGCACCCCAGGCGCTCACCCTCTCTATGGAGATTCTAGGGTATGACGTATCGAAGGAACACCAAAAGATTATTGCTGAGGGGTTAGCAAAAAAGGAAGAAGAGAAAGCGGAACTAGCTAAGCAGATGGAAAAGCAGCCAATTCCCCCAGATGGACCAGATGGACAAAAGCCACCTCCGCCGAACAAGGCATTGATTGAATTGGATAGGTGGGAGGCGAAAGTCACTAAAGCCGGGAAGATGGTTACGTGGCACGCGGTAGACATCCCGGCCACAGTCGCAAAGGCGATCACTGACGGCAAAATGACATTTGCAGAAGCGCGGGCCAATCTGGCCCCCGAAAACAAAAGCGAAGCCCTCGCGGTAATCGACGTAATCCGCGCGGCGTTATCACAAGGAGATTGAAAAATGGCTATTCAACGTTCAGGACAAATTACGGTGACAACTGCGGGAACAGAGGTGCAGGGATCTGATATTCCAGCATATACGAAACATCAGACTGGAGGTTTCTTGATCCGTGCGCTATCGACTAACACCGGAAAAATGTATGTTGGAAACGACGGGAATGGGGCGGTGTCTAGTACCACCGGATACGAATTAAGTGCGGGTGATGTCATTTTCGTGCCATGCGAAAACCTGAATGAGCTTTGGGTTGACTCATCGGTCAATGGCGAAAAGGTTTGTTGGATTCGGGTGTGACAGTGAGTCTCCACGCCGCGCTTGCAAAAGCGTTTGATTACGTCATCCGTCAGGGTGAGGATGTACCGCCTGATATATGGTCTAAGGCGATCCGTGCGGGCGTGTTCAAGGCGGAGGCGGACGACTTGGCGAAAATCAACGCAGCCTATCACGACGCGATTACCGAGGCGCTATTGGAGTATTTGGAGGGCGGCGGCTCTGTCGCAGCGCCTAAAAATATGTTCAGGCGCGCCACACTGACGGCGTTTGGTGACGCGTTCGATCTGGGCTGGCTGGACGGCGGCGGCGAGTTACCGTTGGACCCCGATGCACTGGACTGGATTGAGTCCCGTATCCAACAGGAATTCGGTTATATCGAGATGGTTTTCCAGCAGGCGAAGGAGTTGCGCGGCTCAGATGAATTCGAGCCGTTGACATGGGCGTCTGAAAGAGCCGATGCCTATACAAACACGCTAAGAGAAGTATTTAACAACGCCCGCCTGCGTGCCATGAAGGATCAGTCTGTTACGTTCTCGGGAACCGATGGCGAGAAATCATGCAATACTTGCAAGAAGCTAAAAGGGAAGCGGCATAAAATTAGCTGGTTCGTAAAGCGTGACTATGTTCCCCCTCACGGTGGCGGGTTGGAATGCGCCAAAGGCGGTCTATGTCAGCATTATTTGGAAACTGACGAAGGTGAACAGGTAACGATATAGAAAGGTTTGGAAATGCGCCTCGGACAAAACCCCAACAAAAACACTGTCGTCCAGCCGCGCGCCCGCGTTGTGGTGCTTGTGATTACCCACCTGCCAAGCGTGGAAGGGTATCACGCGGGGCGGTTTGATGTAGTCAAGCGTTCGTTTGAAACGCTGATAACAAACATGGGCGGACTGGATCATCAATTGATTGTTTGGGACAACGGCTCATCTGATTTGCTTATAGAGTGGCTGGTTAAGCACGGCATACATAAATTTGTTTTGTCGGAAAATGTTGGAAAAACAAACGCGCTAAAATCCATCATGCGTATGCTTCCACCTGATACCATTCTTGCATACGGCGACGATGATATAGAGTATTTCCCCAACTGGCTCGCGCCGCAAATTGAGATACTGGAAACATACCCCAACGTTGGCGTGGTGACAGGTTGGCCGGTTAGAATAGCGTCAAAGTGGGGGGAGAAAAGCGTTGAAAAATTATTTGGGGATGCATGGGGCAAGCCTAAGGTACAAATCAATTCACCTTTCGGAAATTGGCTAATTGAAACGGGCCGCTTTATCCCTGACGAATGGGAGCGCGATTACTGCGAGAGTGTGGGCAGGAACTATACCGAATACGCCATGTCAACCAATCTATTGGCAGACACGCGCATTACCTACAAAGGCATTCAAACCTACGCCACATCCCAGCATTGTCAGTTTGTGTGCTACCCGTGCGCGTGGAGCGAATGATACAATGGACGGATAAAGCAATGGCGCCTGAAATAGATTTCGACAAAGCGGTAGACGCGGCGGGCTTGCTGAGGCTCTCGACCGTCGAGAGGTACGCGAGGCACATGGGGAACGTGCTAGAGAGAGGCAAAACGTGACGAGCAAATATTATATAAATCTGGCGCACAAAAACGAACAACAAGAATGGAGTTATGACCATTATTGTCTTGAGTGGACCACTAAGCCGCCAGAGGTTGCAGGATTATATAGAGTAAAAAATATACGCGGAGAAATTTTTTGGATGGAGATTTTGTCTGAAAAAGGCATAATCAGTTTTGAGGGCATGGAAGGAGAAATAAAACCGCTCCCCAAAAATTGGTATACCCATTGGTTTGGGCCTGTCCCAACACCTGAAGAGCCCAAATGAACATCAAATTCAACGTTCGCGGTATCGAAGAATTCCAGGCCTTTCTAAAGGCGCTCCCGCGCGGGGGTGTGCGCGTGGCCCTGAAAGCGTTCACCGAATACGTTATCGGCAACGAGCAGCACGGCTTGAAGCACAACGAGCCGTATAAATACGTTTCAAGAAAATCGGCTTACGGCTTCACCTTTTTCACCGACAAACAGCGCCGCTGGTTCTGGGCTAATGGCGGCCCTGATATGATCGGCAATAATCGCACGGGCGAGAGTAGTAAACTCTGGCAATATGTCGCAGTGACAGACTGCCAGTACCGGATCACCAACCCGACGCGCGCTGCATATTTCACACGCAGCAACACGGGCCAGGCACGGCAACCCGCTAAAGTCGGTTGGCGGAAAACGCTTGCAGTTGTCACGTCTAATCTAGCCGGGGGCATTCGCGCCGCTAATGCCGCACTGAACGCGTGGATAAAGTCGAAAGGGAGATGACATGAGTCCCATAGACATTTTTATGATTTACCTCTGCGTTGTTGCAATTGTGCTATTTATCCTGTACTGTGTGGCGTTTCTGTTGGCGCTTGTCGAACATATCCGACTCTCCCGAATGTCTGATATGGAGCAATGTGCATACCTGATTGATAAATATGGCTATCATTGGCAGGAGCATTTATCTTGACAAAAAGAAAGGAAGATAGACGATGGGTATTCATGCTATCCAAAAATGTATAGATGTTACGGTTGAACTATCAGCCAGTGCGCGTGGTTTATGTGTAAGCCTAAATAAACTCAGGTATTTTATGAATAAATTCAAGCGCGCCGTTCATACGGAAAAAGTTAAAGAACTAAAGCAGAAGCGGAGAAGGCGATAATGACCACGCTAGACAAAGACGGTGGCGCTGTTTTTGCTGTAAAATAGTGTATAATGCCGTTGATGGATGGCTGCGGGATAAGCGGCCGACATCGCCAAAATAAAACAATAGCGACGCAAGATAAGCGCACCTTGTTTTGAGACTTTATGTCTCTTACAAGGTGCGCTTTTTTGTTTGGAGTGAACATGGACGAAACCAAAACGATCATGGATGCAACAAAAGTAGGGGCACGCAACAACCGCATGGACAAAGAGACCATCCAGAAGATGCACGATGCCGCCGTACAACTTGGGGCGGAGTGCGAGCCGATGGAAGATATGGAAAAGAGCGTTGACCCTGAAAGCCTTGTTTTCGAGGGGGCCGAAGTGAAAGCCGTTGGCAACGGCAAGGTGGCTGGTTATCTTATCCGCTACGGGAATCCGAAGAACGCAGACCTCGAGGGCGATTTCTTCAACGCCGGGACCGACTACGGTGTAGTGGATGGGGGAACCATCCCGATCTATTATCAGCACGGCTTCGACGGCGCGTTGAAAAACAGGCGCATCGGCCGCGGTGTAATCAAATTTGACGACGTTGGTCTGTGGCTTGAAGCGCAATTGGAAATGCGCGACGAATACGAAAAGATGCTCTATGACCTCGCAGAGAAAGGAAAGCTCGGGTGGAGTAGTGGGGCGGCTGGACATCTCGTGGAACGCGAGCAGGTCGGGAAAGCCTACTACATCAAGACATGGCCGATTGCGGAGGGGAGTCTTACCCCCACCCCCGCAGAGCCTAGAAACACAGTAACACCGCTCAAATCTTTGAGCGTTATTCAGCAGGTGGAAGCAGAGCCAGCCGCGCAGGATAAGCGCGAAAGCGAGCAGCCTGAAACGAATCAACCAACTGGCAGCAATGCCAAAGGAGTTACGATGGAAATTACCGAAGAAAAACTCCAGGAGATGTTGACGGAGGCCGCCGAGGCTGGCTCGAAGAAAGCCATTGAAGCGACCGAACCTGTCAATTCCGCTGGAGTTATCCCGGTCACGACCGATGAGGCCGACCGCCCGTTTAAGACACTGGCAGAACAAGCCATCGCCGTCAAGAACTATTACACCTCTCTCGGTCGCACGGTGGACCCCCGCATCAAACGCTTGCAGGCAATGGAAGCCAAAGCCGTGCAAGGCGCATCCGAAGGCGTGCCCACGGACGGCGGTATTTTGCTTGAGCCGACCCTGACCGCCGAGGTCATCAAACCAATCCATGAAGAAGGACCATTCGCCAACGCCGTGCGAAAACTCCCCGTTTCCAATAACAGCAATTCTGGATGGATCAACGGCGTAGACGAAACCAGTCGCGAAACCGGCTCACGCTGGGGCGGCCTGCGTGGTTATCGCCTGGCAGAGGGCGAAACGGTTACGAAGAGCAAGCCGAAATTCAGGCGCATTCAGTGGGAACTCAAAAAGTATGGTGTGCTCGTATATGACACCAACGAGCTTTTGAGGGATGCCGCACAGTTTGCCGCGATCGTGGAGCAAGGGAGCCGGGAAGAAATTGGCTTCATGCTCAACGACGACATTCTGAACGGCTTGGGCGTGGCTGGCCCGCAGGGTATCATGCAATCCGGCGCGCTGATTTCCGTGGCGCGCAATACCGCCTCCACGATCAAAGGCGATGACATCTCCAATATGTGGATGCGGCTCTCTCTGCGCTCGAAGGCGCGCGCGAATTTTTACATCAATCCTGATTGTTCTGCGCAGCTTGACAGTCTGTTTGCAGTCGGCTCGACCTCCGTCCTGTATCCCTATGCGAGTTACCGCGATGGGGTCCGCACATTGTACGGTCGCCCGATCATCGAAACCGAGTTCAATCCGTCGCTCAATACAAGCGGCGATATTCTGCTCGCAGACCTGAACGAGTATCTTCTGTGGGAAAAGGGCAACGTGGAAATGGCAACCTCCATGCACGTTGAATTCCTGACCGATCAGGAAGTTATCCGCTTCATTTACCGCGCAGACGGTCAGACCGCGCTTGCTTCGGCGCTCACGCCCTACAAAGGTTCAAACAACCGTTCGCCCTTTGTCGTGCTTGGGTCGGCTTCGGCATAAGGAGATGACACAATGAAAGACGCTCGATTTGTCACGATGGAAAACATCGTTCCGCTCGTTTCCCCCGCGGATGTGACCACAAGCGCGACGGCTACCGCCTTCGTGGATATGAAGAACGCGCTGCACGCTACGTTCTTTGCATTCTTCGGCTCGATCACATCCACCTCCGCAGATCAGGCCGTTGTGGTGACGATGGAATGTGCAACCGCTGCCGCTTCTGGTAGTGAAGTTGCTATCGCGTTCAGCTACCGCCTGTCCGGTGCAGTTGCGGCGAATACCTGGGGCGCGATCACTGCCGCGACTTCAAGCGGCGTTTCGGTGGGCACAACCGACGATGACAAGATCCTCGCGGTGGACATCAATCCCGCTGCACTGGAAGGTGCACTCGCTGACGCCCGCTTTGTGCGTATGGTCATCACGCCTGACGCAGGCGCTTCGGCTACCGAAGTCGCAGCCTGGGCCGTGCTCGACCCGCGCTATCCGCAGTTGACTCACAAGTCCGCTACCTAATTCACAAAGGGGAGAGGCTAACCCCTCTCCCCTCTGAGGTTGTCATGTCGATACAAATCGAAAAAATTTCTGACACCCGGCTTTGGATTCATGATGGCGCTACGAACATCATGGATATTGATACGTCCAATGGTGTGCGGATTGATAGCGCGTTCAAAATCGGTACGGACCTTGTAAGTCCCTCCTCTTCCGAGTTGGCGGCGATCAATGGACTGACCGCTACAGCCGCTCAATTGAATATTCTCGACGCTGGCAATCTGGATTTAGCCAGTACCTCTCCCGCAGGTCATGCAATCGACCTTGAAGGGATGACGCTGGCGGCTAACAAAAACGCCATTCGCGGCGCAAGCGTCAACCCCACCCGCACGAGCGGGTGGATCAGCTTTAGCGGCACAGTCGGAGCGACCCCCGCACAGGTGTACACGGATTATCGCGAACTCCACACGACTGGCGTGGCAGAGGTATTAGGCGCTGGCTTCTTCCCATTCATGGACAGCGGCGCATCGTGTGCGAGTATGTTCGCTGTACAGGCAATTTGTGAAGTGGATGCGGGTTCAACGGTTCTAACCGCAGGCGGATTGCCCGCTGTTGGAATATTCCCCATTTTTGCCAAGCTATTACTCAATGGCGAGACTTTCAACTCGGGGGGAGTAGCTGCCGCGATATTCTTGGCGGTCCAGTCAAACGTAACTGATGTAAGTGCTCAGGATGTTTCGGCTCTCAATATCGAGAACGCGTCAGGCGTTACAAAGTCTTTGCTTCATTTGACCAATACGGCTAACGGCTTCACAAATCTTTTATGGCTCCCTGACGATGGATTGCCCGCTAGTCTCACCAATGGCTCAGACCTCAATGATATTTCTGCTACGGCAAATCAGGGCTGGATCAAGGTGCTGATTGATTCGACTGTCCGCTACATCCCGCTCTATGCTGCGAAAGCCTAATCATGGACAAAGAAGCTATTGAAAAGCGATTATCTGAATTGCGGAGAGAATTGGAACGAGTGCAGGCAAATGGCAATGCTCTACTTGGAGCTATTCAAGATTGCGAATACTGGCTTGCAAAGTTGAAGGAAAAAGAAATAGAAAGCGCGCCGAATGAATAAACTTGCCATAGTCGGAAGCGGACCCGACACGCGCGATAACGCCCCCTGGGATGACCCATCTTTTGACATTTGGGTTTTCAACGAAGCCGGTAATCATTCGTGGTGCAAGCGCTGGAATGCGGTTTTCCAGATGCACGAGCCGGAGATTTACAAAGGCCACAACACAAAGGACGTTCATCACTGGGAATGGCTGCAACAAAAGCACTTCAAGCCAATTTATATGCAGGAATTAGACCCATTGGTTCCCGATAGTGTGAGATACCCGCTCGAAGAAGCAAAGGCACTGGCCGGGGTGCAGATGTTCCCATCCACCTTTGCGTATATGGCAGCTCTGGCTGTTCTGAATGGCTACGAACAGGTCCGAATCTTCGGCGTGGAACTCTCGGTAACAGAATATCAATCTCAGGCAAATGGCTATTTATTCTGGTTCGGTTTCCTGCGCGGGCGGCTGAGCGTGGAGAACGTAGACTCAGCTATTTTGCATCTTGGACAAAATATCTTTGAAGTGCCTCTCTATGGTTACGAAGGTGAATTCTCATTGGGATGTGCTCATTTTCAGGAGCGCGTCAAATTTCTGGATGCTCAGTGGTCATCGTCCGAGAAGAATTTACAGAATATGAAAAAGGCAATCGAGCGCGCCGTGGAAAAGAAAGAGTATGAAAAGGTACAGCAGTTCTCTTTGACGTTCCAGACTGCTGCGATGACCTGCGGGGAATTCGCGGGTGCGCTGGCAGAGGCGGAACGATACCACACGTTTGGAGACCGCTATGCGGATAGAGGCGGCTTTGAAACAGCAGCCGCAGAAGCGCAAATCGAAGGCGAAAAGCATAAAGCCCTCATGCTTCACGAAGGCGGCAAGGTCGAATACCTGTGGAACGTCTGGAAGCAGACAAATTCGGTGCAGGCAGTAAATCAGATGCTTGGCTTTATCGAGGCGATGGGAAAATGCGCCTATGATACTGGCGCGCAGCTTGGGAAATATCACGAAAACGTTAGCTATATCGTGAGGTATGACGATATGGCACAGGCGAATGGTGTCGTAAAATGACACCCCGAAATAGTTATGCCACTCTCGCGGAACTCAAGAATTATATGGCCGCGCGTCAGCAATCATCGTCTGTGTCCACTGACACGGTAGATGATGGGGTTGCAGAGCAGCTATTGGAGTATGCCAGCCGCTACATTGACGGGAAAACGTCCCGCTGGTTCTATCCACGTATCGAGATGCGCAATTATTCGATCCCCGACTATCCATATACAGGCCGCGAGATTTGTTTCGACGCCGATCTGCTGGAAGTCATTACTTTCCTGAACGGCGATAATACCTCCGTCGCGGCTACAAACTACAACCTGCACCCGAAGAACGAATCGCCCAAATACAAATTAATGATGAAAGAGACGTCAACCGTTGTTTGGGAAACTGACTCGGACGGAGAATACGAACATGTTTTAGACCTCACAGCAATTTGGGGTTATCACAGCCGCTATGTCAACGCCTGGAAAGTAGGCTCCACCCTGGCGGAGGCGCTGGACGCGAACGAGACGGAATTCGATGTAGCGAGTGCCGCTTTGTTTGCTTCTGGACACATCATAAAAATCGATAACGAGATTTGCATTGTCTCAACTGCGCCAACTGGAAAGGTAAACGTTGTTTCGCGTGGCGACAATGGCTCTACTGCCACAACTCACGATAATGGCGCGACGGTGTATATCTGGGTTCCGATGGAGGACGCGCGTAATGCAGTTATCGAGATTGCCAATACTGCCTATCGCCGCAGGTTCGGTCAGTCCACGAGCAACACGGAAACGGTCACGGCGGCGGGTGTGGTCCTCAGCCCTAAAGATATTCCTTCGATGGCGGCTGAGTTCGTCAAAACTTACAGGCGGTACGTGTGACCATTACCTCCGCTTTCTTGACTATCACAAACAGCATTGCGGCCTTGAGTATCACGGGTGTGACGATCAAGGATGTTGACGAGATTCCGCAGAGCGCGGCACTCATCTGCCCGGTGCTTATCCCGCAGCCGAATGGATTTGTGTCGGATTTTAGTCAAGAACGAGTTTCGTTTGGTTCCAATGGTACTGCTAAGATGGATTTCAACTACAACTTGAATTACGTCTTTTTGTATGCCGAAGCCGGGAGCGGCGTTGGAACGTTTGATATTTATAGTGGATTAATGACGAAACTTTCGGCAATTCTTGTAGCATTCGCCTCTAACGATAAGATTGACGGATTAGTGGATTTGGAAACATCTGGCATTGGAGATATCGGAATCATACAAGACCCAGCAGGAAACCAGTATTGGGGTATCCTGATTTCTCTAAGGGTACTGGAGCACGCGCAATGAAAATCAAATTTCTTTTTGGCTACAGCGGACGCGAGACCGCGATGAGAACCTACGATGTAGATGATATTGCAGACCTCCCGCAGGCGCAGGCGATGGAACTGGTACGGCTGGGCGTGGCTGAGGAAGTGGAAGAGGAAATCGAATCAAGCATCGGGGAAACTAAAGGCGATTTTGGGACACTACCAGATTTCAATCCTGAGGTCGAGCGCGTAGCAAAACCTCGCAAAGGCAAGGCGACAAAATGACACGCACACACAACAAGCATATTCGCGCTTACGTAGACGGGGTGGATATTTCAGGCTACACCCGGCAAATCGGCGCGCTGAGTTGGATGTTCGGGGCAGAGCCAGACGCTGCGCTAACCGACGAATGTAAAAATGTTCTAATCGGACAGGCCGATATTCAAGCCGGACCAATCAACGCGTTTTTGGATAACGACGCGGCCGGGTTATTTGTTTTGGCTGGCTCAGGCACAGCAGATCACGGTACGCGTAATCTCATGGTTGCCATTGGAGCCAACGCCACGCCCGCAGCAGGAGATCCAATTTTTGCGTGGAAGTTTGAGCAGATCGGTTATCAGGTGGAAAAGGGGGCAGGATTTGTCGCGGCTTCGATTCCATTTGGAGGCGCTTCGTATGCTTCGACACTGACCTATAAAAGACCCTGGGGGGTGCTGTTATATCCGAAAGCGGCGCGGACCTCAGCCGCAGGCGCGAACACAGCCGTTGGCATAGACGACTACGGAGCATCTCCCCCGTCGTTGGGAGGAGTATTCTGCTATCATCTTTTCAGCAGCGATGGCACAGTAACGCTCACAGCGCAAGAGGCTGATACCAATCTGGACGGATCATTTGGCGCGATAACCGGCGCGACCTCTGGAAGCATTACTGCCGCAGTCACTCCCCAGCATGGCATGGTTGCGTTGGCAACCAACGCAGCGATCAAACGATATTTGCGATGGCAAATCGCCTTTGGGACAGCCACCACAGCTACATTTGCAATCGGATTCATTCGGAACAATTTGGCATAAAGGAGATAAAACAATGGCAGACACAGGAAGAACTCATGCAAAGCATATCACCGTAAAGGTAGACAATTCGGGCGGAACGCTCACCGATATTTCGGCGTATACGAACAACGTTGGAACGGTTGGGGCCACATACGAAACGCAGGATGTCACGGCTTTTTCGGACGGTTCTAAAAATGTCGTGATTGGCAAGCCCTCTTTGCCACTCACGCTTAGCGGTCCGTGGGATACTGTCATCCACTCGCATATGACTGGCATCTGTGGTACAGGCGTGCCTCTATCGCTGGATATTCAGATCGGTATCCGTTCGGCTTGGGACGCTGGAGAACCGCAGTTTGGAATTACATCATCCTCGACGAGTGGCTACGTTTGTAACTCATACCTCCCGGACTTCAACGCGAACACCTGGACGGCAACGTTCGACGTATTCGGCCCAACAGCCCCCGCATGGGGTACAGCCGCAGAAAGCTAGGAGTAATGTCTAAAGTAATCACCTCCCCATCTACCAAGTGGCCGGGGTCGGTCACGATTGCCGACAATCCGAACTGGGACCAAATCGACGCGATGGAAGCCACTTTCGGAAACCTGACAGGCGAAGGCGAAAGGGTTTTCTACTCGGTGATAGACCGCAACCAGATTCCCGCAATTGTCGCGTGGGTTGAAAAATGGGAACTGGAGAACTTCCCCAATCCAGTTACAGCGGAGAACTTCCCGCGCCTGCCGCGAACCGAGAGTCACAAACTGATTGAGGCGATTTATACCGAGATGCGAAATCTGTATTTCGGACAAGCCGAAATCCCAAACGAGTAAAGGCCGACGCTTATCGGCACGCTAGCGAAGGCCTTCACTCTCCCGAATTGGAAAAGCTACATCGAATAGAACGGTTCGGACTGGAGGCGGTGACGGGACGGAGGGTATTTTACTTCGGTGAATACTGCCGCCTGATTGCCGCTGAGAATATCGTAATAGCCCATGAATCCTCCAAACGCTCACAGAATTGGGCTGAATGGGCGCAATCTAACCCAAGACTAGCTGAGATATTAGCAGAGGCCGTTAAGTTATGCCAAATCCACGAATAGAACTTGACGCGCAGTTGAATAACGCCGACTTCATAAAAAAGGCGCAAGAAGTCCAAGTCAAGATGGACACGATTAAGGACGCGTCTCACGGCTTGGGCATTAGCACAACTGCATTAAATCAAGTTCTCAAAGAACAGGAAAGGACCACTCAGAAATCTACTATGTCGTGGACTGATTTTAGGTCCATGTATCAGACCGTTTTAGATGTAGTGCGGGTAGGGCAGGCGGTTTGGGATGAGGTCGGACAGAAATACGTTGATAATGCTATTGAGGCGGGAAACATGGCCCGGTCGCTTGGCACGACAGTCGAGGAAGCCAGTCGCTTACGGGAAGTCGCTGATGACGTGGGTATCAGTGTAGACACACTTCGTACCTCGATGAAGCTGGCGCAGAAGGACGGATTTCAGCCGAACATTGAAGGCCTCGCGGCGCTGGCCGATGAATATAACTCTCTCGCTCCAGGCGTGGAACGTACTCAATTCCTGTTAGACCGTTTTGGTAAATCCGGTGAGGATATGGGGAAGTTGCTCGAAAAGGGGAGTGATTCCATTCGCGAGATGAGCGCCGCGGTAGAGGAAAATCTAATTTTTACAGAAGAGGCTTATCGACGGTCGTTGAGACTGAAATTCGCACAAGATAACCTCAACGATTCGTGGGATGCATACACGTATAGCGTTGCGCCCCCATTAGTTGATGCCATGACTGGCGTCATTAATCATCAGATGGACCTAATACGCGCGCAAGAATTGGCAACGAAAGACGGAAAGGGCTACCTTCCCGTTGGGTCCGCCATGCTGGTTCAATATATTGACCTGGCCCGGGCCGAACGTGAGGTCGCAGACGCAAAACGATTAGCGACCCAGGAATCAGCATTGGCAACCGGTACATTTGAGGACGAGGCGGAAGCAACAAAACGAATAGCCGAAGAAACGCGCATCGCAGAACAGGCTATAAAGGATATGACGAAGGCCAATCAGGATTACTTGCGAGAGATTGGCGAATTGACCAATGCCCTCGACGCGTTCCAGGACAAGGAACGCGACTTACAGACCACCCATGCAGAACTCTTGGCTAAAAAGCAAGAACTTATCGCGCAGGGTTATTGGCCTGAGAGTGAAGCAGTACAGGACATAAATAAAAAACTTGCAGAGAATGAACAGGCGCAAATGGACAACGCGCTAGAATTTGAACTTGCCACCCGCAGGCGTATTCTTGCGCGTGCGGAGGAAATGCTGTCAATCGACGGCCTGACCACAGAGGAGCAGCAGGGGCTATTGGAGCAGGGTCTAGCGTGGGGCGTCTACACCCAGCAGGCGGTAGACGACATGATACGCATCCAGCAGGAAGCGGACGCACTCGTCGCAAAATACAACTCAATCCCGACAAACGTAAGCACCACGATCACGAGTTACTACAATAGCGTCTACGGGGCGGGTAGCTACACACAGCAGCCCGGTTATTTGGGCGGCTCGCGTGCGGCAGGCGGGCCAGTGATGGCCGGAACTCCCTATCTCGTTGGTGAGCGCGGGCCAGAGGTAATGACCCCGCAAACGAACGGAAATATAACGCCGAATAATGATCTATCTGGAATCATGGATTATAGGCAGATGGGGCGGGCGATGGAAAAGGCCTTTAGCCGTGCATTGAGTAAGGCGGGATAATGCAGGCCAATGCAACCATAAAGTTTTACGGTTATATCTCCGCCGCCTGGGTGGAACTGGATGACGCATGTGGCGCAGCGGGTGCTAATTTGTTTTGGGGAATATCGGGCAATGGGCCGATGGATCGTATCGCGGATACCGCAGATTTACGACTGCCCCTGAACAACGCAACAGGTTTGTATACCATCGGCGGGCCGAGTATGCTTTCGGGGTGGCGCAAGGGCATACCGATAAAGATAGTCATCACGTTTGAAAGCAACGATTACGAGTATCTCTATTATCTGGATGACGTGGACGCGCGTCCAAGCAACAAAGACAAATTAGCCTATGCCTACTGCGTGGACTGGCTCGATTACGCAGAGCGCACCCCGATTGTCAATCCTGGTGTTCAGGCCAATCAACGCGGCGACGAAGTATTGACTACCGCGACAAATCTGATTGGGATAGCGCCTCCAGGCGGGACAGATTTCGATACGGGCCGCGAAACATTCCCAACTGCGTTTGACACGAACACATCAAAGACAACGGTTTACAAGGAGATGGTAAAAGTCGCTTATTCCGAACTCGGTCACGTCTATCTAAAACATGACGGCACGCTCCGCTTCGAGAGCGCGGACAGTCGGCACGGTTGGAGAACAGCGGGAACATTTCCACTTGCCATAGATGATAGCAACCTGGCGATAAACGAAGATGGGGAACTAGCGATAAACGAAGATGGGGAATTTGTGGCAAATGACGAACTTGCCGCAATGACATTCGACGGCTCGGTCATCAAAGATTATGAAGCGCCCTCTGGCGATCATCAGATTAATCGGATGACGGTAGTGGCTTACCCACGCAGACTCGGCGCGTCACCTGAGGTTTTATTTGAGTTGGACGAAGAAATTATTATCGCCTCAGGGCAAACATACCCTCTAAAAGGATATTGGGCAGACCCTGTTGGAGGCCTGCCGATCAACGCACAGGATTGGATAGAACCGGACCCTGCAACGGGTACTGATTGTTCTGCGTTCACGGCAACAGGCGGCGGCGGGTCTAACATCACCTCGAGTCTGACACTCAATAACTGGGCACCGGGCACAGATGGCTTTTCTGTTGACCTATACAACAGCAACGCCGCGACGATGTTTGTTCGCACATTCGATCCTCGGGCAACGGCGATACGAATACCCAATTCAATTGAGCATGTCGCGACAAACGGCGCGTCCATCACGGAGTTTGAAGCCAATAGTGAGACACTGCATCAGAAATATAAAAACGATCTTGGTTCGGGGTCTGTGTTCGTGGACAGTCAGGTCGAGGAGCATAAAGAGCCGCGCACGGTTCAGAATTCTATTACATTTACAGCCAATAAATCCCCCTCTGCAATGATGGCGTTTCTGTACACAGAGGTCGGGGATCTGCGGTATATTGTGATACCAGAAATTGGATTCGCGAACAATTTTTACATCCAGGGAATTGAGGTTACCATGGCTGGCAAAATAATCACAGTGACATGGCACGTGGCAATTGCACTGTCTCTGATTGCAGGTTTTTCGCCACTGGCGATTGAGTTTGCGGGAGGAAGCGCGCCAGACGCCGTCAATTTTGGGTACGTGCCATATATTTCTAATTTACAAACACGGAGTTTTTCTGTGTGGGTGTACATGGACGCGGATGCTACCGGATCAATAGACAATATTATAGGCTATGGGGTTTACGTTCTTATCAGCGTCAAATCTCCGCGCTATATCCAGTATTATCAGACTGCGACTCCCGCTGGCATTAATGGGATTTGGAAAACCCCTGATAATTCTGTACCACTTGGAGGCTGGACACATATAGTTGTTACTCACGACACATCTACAGACCCAACAGCCGACCCCGTTATTTACATCAACGGAACATCCCAAACGTTGACGGAAACCAATACACCGGTGGGTGCGCGGGAAGACGAGGCCGGATTGGAGTTTGTTATCGGGAACACCCACTCCAGCGCCAGCGATTACGACACATCGTTTGACGGGAAAATTGCCGACCCGCGCATTTATGGACGTATCACCCCGCAATCGGAAGTAACTACATTATACAATGGCGGCACTCCTGACGAAACACTCCTGACTGACGGGTTGAGGTTCCAGGGCTTTGCGGTGCGCGATGAGGATTTAGCGGACTTCGTAGATCAAACTCTGACCACATCACAAAAAGTATTCGACAATGTTTTCAAGGTCGTCGGTTCAATTCACGGCACTCCCGTGGGGCGCGCCGCACCGTAGGAGATGACATGGCTGTAAAAGATTCAACCCGCACACAGGCAAGCGCATTCGAGAGCGACGACTTTTTTCGCGGCGTAAAAAATCGCGGCACAAGTCCAGCTACACAAATCTTCTCACGCGCAGTAATAAAAACCTATTTCGACACGGTCTACCAGCCAGTTGGTTACCCAGCGGGTCATCTGTTCGGCATGAAAATCTCGAATAACGCCTCAGACCCGACGAATGATATTGACATTGCAGTCGGCCAATGTAGGGATAGAGCCAATACAGCAGACATGGCGCTAACAACCGCGCTCACTGGCAAACAGTTAGACGTTGCCTGGGCGGTGGGGTCGTCTGCTGGATTTTTGGATCAAGGCTCGATTGCAAACGCAACCTATCACGTGCATTGCATCAAACGTTCCGATACCGGCGTGGTCGATGCGATTGCGTCTCTCTCGCACGATGAGAGCGCAGTCATCACCATGACTATTGCCTCCCCCGCCGTTGTAACGTGGGGTGTGGCTGGAAACGGGCATGGATTAGTAGCGGGTTCGCCTGTGAAATTTTCGACTACCGGCGCGCTCCCAACAGGCGTTACGGCGGGAACGCAATATTATGTTATCGCCACTGGATTGACTGAAACCGCTTTTCAATTTTCAACCTCCAACGGCGGCGCGGCAGTTAATACCAGCGGCACGCAATCGGGAGTACATACGGGATTACCAGGCCCGAAGTTACCAACGAGCTACGATTCGTTTCGACGTATCGCGTCGATCGTTAGAACTGGATCGGCTATCAAACCGTTTGTACAGTCTGGTGACAAGTTTGCATGGAAAGTCCCTGTAACAGATGTCAATGCAACCGCTCCAGGAACCGCGGCGGTAACGCGTACACTTACCATTCCAACGGGACTGAGGATCGAAGGGATTGTGTCTGTGATTGGTGCGAGCAATTCAGGCGTTGCCGATAATCCGCAGGGCATCTTGATCACCGACCTCCTACAAACCGACACAACGCCAACCTACCCGCTCAACTTGTTTTATTCATATAGCGGCGCGGCGTTCCCGATGTTTACGAGCAGCGCAGACATAAGGGTATTTGCGAACCGCTCCGCACAGGTGCGGAGCAGGGTTGAGATTTCAGCCGCAGCGACCATCCTTATAATCAATACGCATGGATGGATCGATACGCGCGGGCGGCTGGAGTGATCCTCATTCCCGTTTGGTTCCTGCTCGCAGAAATCGGTATACTAGAGGGTATGCTGATTTATATCTACGTACGCAACCGCGCGTCTACGATGGGATGGGTGGCGGGTTTTCTCGCAATCCCGATTGCATATGTCTGGATCACGTACGCGATTACGCCATTTGTTCCGATAGAGGCCGCGCGTATTCTGGCACGCTACGCGTTCGCGGTGCTCTTTTTCACGCTCATCATTCTGTTCGGGCGCTACATCTGGGGGCTTCGGAAATGAGTGACTGGGTTGTAGTGCTGGAGGCCATCGGCGGGTTTATCGTTGTTGTGTCTGGTATCTGGCTGGCATGGAAAAAGTTCCCGCGCGAGATGAAGCAGACAGATATATCTCTTGCTCAGAGTGCCTACACTCTGGCGCAACAAGCCATCAAGGACAGAAAAGAGGATGGCGCGCGCATTGACGAATTGGAAAAGAAAATAGACGCTTACGAAGAAACCATCAAGGACAACAAAGTGGCGATGAAGCTCAAAGAGGACCGCATTGAAGAACTGGAACGGAAAGTCCGTTTGTTAGAAGACATGCTCGCCTCTCAACGCGTTGAATTCGAGGAGCGATTGACCTTGCAGAGAGACGAGTATGAACGGCAGATCGGCGAACTGCAAAAACAACTCGGCAGTGTGAAGCGCACAACCGACGAATTGAAGGAAAAGAAATGAACGAACACATTGGATTACGCGCGGGTTTATACGTTCCCAAAAATAATCTAAGGTCCATCCTTAACCGCGCGCTCAACCCGAGAGGCCGGCGCTTTGTCGTTTCTCTGAGTGCTGTTATCGCTACACTAAAAGAGATCCCGGATTATTCCTTCTGGCAAGGCAGGCCCAATCACGATCTTATGCGGACAAAGACAGACGCGGTAGTCATTCGGGCCGGCCAGAACGTTTGGAAGGATGTTCAATTTGATCGCAATTGGGCAGAGGCTAAACGGGTAGGAATGAAGCGCGCGACATACTGGTTTTATGATGACCGCGCATCGCCTGGAACACAGGCGGCTTTGTGGCTTAGCATGTTGCAGAACGACCCGCCCGAGATGGAATTGTGGGCGGATTGGGAGAACTCCTACGGCGGGCCATATAGCGGACTAAAAAACGTGGTTGCGTTTATGGAAGCGATGGAACGCGGCTTGCCCAATTGCAGGATTGGAATGTACACAGGCTATTACTGGTTCCGCGACCATTCCAACGCAGTCACAAACGCAAGCCAGTACAATTATTTGAAAGCGCATCCGCTATGGGAAGCGTGGTATACGAGCAATCCAGCGAATGTCCTAATTCCTGCTCCGTGGTCCAATCTGCTTTTATGGCAGTTCGGAACTCCCGCGGTTGGGCACGAGTGGGGCGTAGAGAGCGCCGAATTGGACATGAACTATTTCAACGGCTCACAGGCCGATTTCGATGCACGATACAGCGGCGGCACAACTCCCCCGCCAACAGGAGGCAACATGCAAGTTATTCAAGGCACGGTAAAGGGAACCGTGCATGTTCGGATCGGGCCGTCCAATACCTATAATCAGGTTTCTACGGACCCGAAGTTTCTTGTTCCGGGCGACATCATTGAAGCCAGTGAAGCCTATAATCAATGGCTCAAATTATCAAAGGTGAACGGCGTCGCCATCACCGATACGCGTTGGGCTAGTTCAGGAGTGAGCCAGGCTTATATCGCGTGGGAGTGGGTTGCAGTTGATGAACCACCTCCTCCGCCTCCGCCCCCTGCCGAGACGCGCGAATTCATCGAACAGAAAACCATGATCGATCCAGACGGCGCGCGCTGGACCGGCGAAGCGCATTTCGTTTTGACGAAGCAACTATAATGTACACGGTTCAATCGACGCTCAGGTGGCAGGTGGCCGAACCGCCTCCCGCCGTGCAACTTTATCGCGTACTCCATGACGCGGAGCGCGGCCCGTTGTGGCGGTGGAGTGTTCCAGAAGTCTACCCTGTCGGAGGTGTGGCAATTCCGCTCAATGAGGAATGGCAGCTATTTACGAAGGCGCTCAATCCAGATATGACGCCAATCAAATGGCGGAGGCTGATGGGGTATAAAACAGCCTTCAATAATTTTGACAGTGGCTTTGACTATCCGGGCGGAACTGCAAAGCCCGATTACGTGAACAGGCTTGATCTGACCGCGACAGGAAAGCTCAAATACGACAAGTCGCGCGTGTGCGGCGGTGCGGTAGTAACAGGCACAGAAGGCTACAGCGTTTTACAAGCATTGAAGGATGCACTGACATTGATAAAGACGGTAAGGCGGACTGTGCTGGCTCGAAATTTCCGCGCCTCCATGCGTGCGCTGGTCGCAAACAACGTCCTGATTGTTTCCATGCTGGACGGAAACGCCGCACCGCCCGCCGTAGAGGACGTTGCAATCTGGCATAAGTTTTGCGCGTTAAACGTGGTGAACGAAACCACGCTATCACGTTTTCCGCAGGGTGATGGCGCGGACGTGTGGATTCCACTTGTGGCGCGTGAAACAATCAAGATACCGTTGGCACACTTGGCGAAGGTGGATATGAGCAAGCCGCTCCCGTCACCCTATTTGATTTATAGTCCCGCGTAGGAGGCTGAATGAAAAGAGCAATCTTGCTAACGACGCTGCTGGCAAATCAGGGCGACACCACCGCGCCGACGGTAGTGATTACGTGCGACCAATCCAGTCCTACCCCCGTGTCGCCTCTGACGTTTACAGTTACATTCTCGGAGGATGTAACGGGTTTTGAGGTAGCGGATTTCGGAATTACCAACGGCACGAAAGGCACGTTTACGCCGGTTTCGGCAACGGTTTATACCTTATCCGTTGTTCCTAACGCACTTGCGACTGTGACGGCAACCATCGCTGCCGGGGTATGTCAGGATGCGTCGGGAAATCTTAACACGGAAGCGACTCCGTTGGCGATTGTGTCTACTGCCATTGTTGTGGATGATTTTACTGACATCCGTTCCGCTGGAGCAATCAATGGCACATCGGCAACACCCGGGCCGGGCGTTCGCTTATGTGTGGACGTGTCTAATAAATTATCCATAGATGGTTCTGATCTTGTATGTGCAGGAGGTAAAGCTGTGCCCGCCGTTGGGGACCCTGGAATTTGGTGGAACGCAGTTACACGCTCCCCAGGTATATGTGCAATTGCCTGCCTTTACCCTGCCGCAACTACAATCGGCTTTCTGCGAGGAGTGGTATTCGACGGAAATCAAAGCGGGGACACCGTAGACGTGGCATTCAACCTCCCGAATTTTGGTTACACTAACGCAAAAATCGGGGCTGCTAATTTCCCGGATTTCAACGGCGTGGTCTATGCTGCGCTTAATGATGTGTATTTGGCTATCGTCCAGAGGTCGGCAGGCTATCATTTGTTGCTAAAGGGCGGGGGAAGTCATCCCGATTGGGAACGTGCTTGGGTAACGCTGGCGGGGATAACAGAAAACCTTTATCCCGGCGTTTTAAATTATGATAAAGTTTTCAACGTGGATTATTTCAGGGTTGCGCAATTAGGCGCGCCGTGGACTGCCCCATCCGCTGATGGAACCATTATTGCCTCCCCTGCGGTGGATGCGGTATTTACACTCACTGAACGATTTTTGATTTACCTGACTGTTACACTTCCCAGTTCTGGAAACATCGAAGTGCACTACAAAATTCAAGATGCTACGAATTTCATGCGAATTTTGATTTCCAGCGCAGGCGCATATTCCATGGCCAAGGTGGTGGATGGCACACCGTCTACTCTGTTGAGCGGAACCGGTGTCACAAATGGTATGCGGGTTGGAATACGAGTTCTGCCGTTGAATCTGGGCACATGGTTTCATAAAGGAGACATCACGGGCGCGTCGTATTCATACGACGAAACGTTCATGGCGGAGGTGGACGGGAAAATTGCAGATTTAGGAACTGGAGGAGCAATCACAAGTTTAGAAATATATCCATATTACATTGGGGGAGATGCGCTGACAGAACTAACCGCAATGAATCATGCAACATTCAAGGGCTTCCAGGTCAACTCCGCGACGATGGCGAACGCTTCGTCGCGTCTCACTATCCCTAACGGCGAGACAGGCGGCAATGCAAATCAAGTTGTGCATCCTGATGTAGTCAGGCCAAATCCAACAGGTAAATGGAATGGATATACCTACTGGATGGTTATCAATCCATATCCTGAGAGCGACGAATCTAAAGAAAATCCGTGGATTGTAGTTTCCGACGACATGGAGACATGGATCGAACCGCCGGGGATAATCAATCCAGTCGTGGCGGCTCCGGAAACATCACACAACGCCGATCCTGATTTGTTTTACGATGCAGATTTAGACACTCTATATTTAGCCCAGCTTACGCCTGATGGATTAAGCTTGACATCATCCATTGATGGCATAACGTGGGCAGCACAAGCCACAATCATAGCTGGATTTCCTGATGTATCACCATCTATCGCAAAAAAGGGGGATGGCACATTTGAAATTTACAGTATATATCCTATTGTCGGACAGGAGGTTTGCCGTGTTCGGACATGTGCCACAATCGACGGCACGTGGAGCAGCCCGACAACCTGTTTTACACGCTCGCCATACTCAGACCCACAAAACATGTGGCATTTGGATGTCTATCTTGAAAACGGAAACTATCTTGCTATGATAACCGTCCATGACACGGGCGATTATATGTGGCTGGCGTCCTCAACGGATGGGAGACGCTGGCACATTGCCGACACTCCACTGATGTATAAATCTGTTTCGGGGTGGGATAACAAATGGATTTATCGCGGTTCGGTGGGAATTCGCACAGCAACAGGATTTGATGTCATCTACTCCGCAAAATCGGATGCCGGTGCAGGAGATTGGGGTGCGGGCCGAACGCAATTGACTATCCCGCTGGTGTAAATAGAATGAACATTCGGTGAAAGGAAAAATCATGACTTACGACAGCGAGAAGGATACGAGAGAACACATCCGGCACGTTGACCATTTCATGAAGGAAATCTTCTTCAAGTTGCTTGACCGAAAAGAAAAGCACGACGCAAGCAAGTTGGAGCAACCCGAAAAGGAAACGTACGACACTCTTGTACCCAGGCTCAAACTTTTGAAATATGGAAGTCCTGAGTACGAGGCGCTTCTAAAGGAAATGAAACCCGCGCTTGCTCATCACTTCGCAAACAACCGTCATCACCCGGAACACTTCGAGAACGGCATTGACGATATGACCTTAGTAGACGTTGTGGAAATGTTTTGTGATTGGATGGCCGCAAGCATCAGAAGCGATACAGGATTTTCAAAAGGTTTAGAGGTGAACAAAAAGCGTTTCAATATGTCTGACCAACTTTACAGGATATTTGCCAATACCGCTAAAGAACTCGGCTGGTATGAATAAAACGGATATTTGTTTGGAGACTGCATGAAACTAACCGCTCTTGGAGTGAAGACCTGGTGACGTATGACAACGTTATTTGTATGACCCAACGCGTGGCGGCGGATGGCCGTAAACACAACGCCACCGATACTGACAGTAACGGTGTACAATATCAACAACATCTCCGCGCGGAGATGAATTAGTAAAAGGAGATCATATGCAGTACACTCCGAGACCTGAGGACTTCGAGAAACTTGAGAACAACTTTAAGTATCATGCGCCGAAGCCTGACCAACCCGAACGCTATGAGGCAATTCGAGCGAAGGCAAAGGAATTTGCTGAGTTGCTTGTGAAAAATTGCCCGCCTAGCCGCGAGTTATCGGTGTCCCTCACCGAACTTGAAACGTCAGTTATGTGGGCAAATGCATCAATTGCCCGTAACGAAAAGTAAAAGGAGAATTCTCAATGAATAAGTTTTTGTCAGTTGTGGCGGCGTTGCCGTTGCCAATCCCCCTGTTTCTGCTGGCCGTGACGTTCATCTATGGCCTGTTGAAATATTTCTTCCCCGATCTGCCGTTCACGCAGGAGCAGATTCAGTACGTGCTTGAGCAGTTACTCGCACTTTTCGGCATCGTCCTGACTGCCCAGTTGCGAACGCGAGGCGTCTTGTAACAGACAACGCGGCTCCGATAGAAAAATGGAAACCTCCCGACTTCTGCTTTCGAGTCGGGAGGTTTCGTTAGGAGGAGAGCCGCACAACGGCTTGCGTTACTGGCTTTGCGGTAGCCCGCAGTGCCGACACAATTTACTAACCTCATTCGCCGGCTCGAACTTTTCGCAGGTGCATACCAGCAAAGTCCGCTGCACGCGGTGTTGGGCGGCGCGGCCTTGCTCCTCAACTTCGTATTGATAGAAACCGAGACAGCCGCCGACATTTCCAGCCAGTGAGCCACGCTTTATTTCTTTCGCAGCATCACGCACCAACGCGGCGATGTCTTCAATCTCGTCGGCGTAGACAGTTAGGGTGAGTTTCAACTCTGCGTTTTCAACAATTGCCATAATACACTTTCCTTTCTTTATCTACCATAGAACGGCTTGTGTTACCCGTGGCGGCGTACTCCTATCCACGGATAACTCATATAAAAAGTTTCAATCTCTGGATCATTGTGGCATAGTTTTGTAAATATTCTGCCATCTTTCCCTGTTTCAATATCGAAGCATGAAAATCTACCAGCCGCTAAAACTGCCGCTTTGATATTTTTATACGTGCGCCTCTTGCCGCGCAAATCAGACACGGTGTCAAAACTATCTAAATATATAACGCTCATTTTGCCTTTCTTTCGGACAGCCACGAAGCCACCTAACGGCTTGTATTACCCGCGAGTGGGCGGGATAAACTTTCAGACTAGATAAATGCCTGCAAACGGAGAGCATACCCATCATCCGCTGCACGCATTGTTAGGCGTGCTAATTTCCTTCAAGATACAAATAAGACTTTTCCTTGCGCTTATTTTCTTCACTCATGGTTGGATGTGAGCGCATTATCCAGCCACCTTCGTTTTCGACTCCCTGAACAACATGCCATTCATCTTCTGAAATAATTTCATAATCGCTATAGCGACCATTCAGGATTTCCATATCATCAGGATATTGTTCCAACATCTTTTTCAATTGACCTACGTTCATCACGTTTCTCCTTTCGCAAGAAAACGACTAACGGCTTGCGTTAGCGGCAGGGCGAACAGATAGAGCAATATAAATTGCCATGTTCGTCCATCTTGAAAGCCGCACTGTTTACGTGGGTGCAAGCCCCGTCGGCTGCACGCGGTGTTAGAAGGCATCTCTCGCATTTCACCTTCTTGGGGGCAACTTTGCAATAGCGATACACTTCATGACCACATTCAAGTTTCAACATGCGACCATAGCTATCACCATAAGATACTGACAAAACCTTTGAGTAATTTCTGTAATCTGACATAGATGCCTTCTAACGGTTTGCGTTACTGGCGCAAGCCTTATAAGTTTATTTTTCACGCGCCTTGCGGCGGGTTGATCCGCATATCGCACACGTAACGGCATCTGTGCCGATCAAAGCATACTCCGCACCACAATCGGCACAAACCGGCTGCCGCGCGCTGGGATGGGCGGCCTCTGCTTCTTTGATTGCATTGTAAACCGCCTCGTAGGCGCGATTGTATATGTCTGTAAATTCCGCGCTCGGCCACGGAAGATGCCGTGCGATGGCATCACGTACTGGCGCCATAAACTTTTCGACGCGCTGATCACCCTCCCACCATGGTTTTATCGGGACTGTTACAGCCTCGTCTTTTTTCATTTCGTCTCCGTTCTGTTTGGGCGTGTGTTCTTTGACATTAGTTTTATCTGTTCTCTCTTATCGTTGAAGTATTTCAGTGCTTCCGGAATTCGATGAAACCAGCGCGGCAAAATTCGGTAGGGGTTGGGCGGAGTTATCAAACCCAGTGCGTTCAATATCTTTTCGTCTTGTGGAACGTAGTTTGCATCATCCACAAAACGCTGGAGAGTTCCAAACTTTATCTCTCCGCCGTAGTAGTCACGAGCGATGACGCGGTAGGATTTCACGACCTTATGCAGGCGGCGCAGCTGTGACTTTGCTTTCCTGATTTTGGCTTTAGACGGTTTCATTTGGTGGCGGCTTTCCGTATATGTTTTTTAGTAGCTCACGCAGGTGTCACGGGCGGTGACGGGCATTGTAATTCTGGTTGTGCGACCCCAAAACGCCCGTTTCACTTCTTCGGCGGCTTGCGTAGGTCGCGCCAGGCGATGTACGCCAGGGCGCACGCGATCCCGGCCACAACCCATGCGACCTGTGCGCATAACTCCCAACCACGAGTGATACTGTCATCCATTTTTGTCTCACTTTTTCACTCACTTGTCACTTCACTTCACTTCGCTTTTTCGCTTTACGGGTAAATCTGCATTCCAGGCGTGTAAATAATATGTCAGTGGGGGATAGGCGGTAAAGGATTTCCATTGGCAATCTTACGCACAAGTTTCCAGTCCCCTACCGTATCGGGAGAGTTTGCGTGTTCGGATTTGCGGAACAACGCGCCGTAGTGCCTCCACTTGTTCTTGAGTTCTACAAACTCAGAGCGCGGAAACTTCCCTGACTTGACCCAGAAACCCTCAGTCGTATCAACCTTGTCCAAGCCCCAGTCACTCCGCATCTGAATTAGCGTGCGCGCAAATCCGCGTTCCTTGTCGAATTTTACAAGGTCAACCGTCATTTGATTTACGACGCCATTGATGCGGACTGGCGGCATGATGCGTTGGGCGGGCCGCTTGGGAGCCTCTGGCGCGTGTGATGTGTATTCAAGGTCTGACTTCTCAGCTCGCAGTAAAAAGATTGCATGACAGCAAGCGACAAAGCCGAAACCAAAGTAAATGGAGTAACTGAACCACGGAGACCACTTACCGCCAAAGTTGTAAACCAAATAGACGCCTGCTAACAGGCTTGCATTTGGAAACAACCAGTAGTAATGCTGGACATACATTACACGTCTCTCACTTGTTCGCGTCTCAGAATGATCGGCCCTTCCCCTTTCGACACATTACCGTGATAGCGATTGATATAGACTCGGAGTGTGCCGTCGGGCTGCTCGTAATATTTGCAATCATACGCGGCGATCCCCATGTCGCGCGTTTCTTTATCGTAGATCACGTTCCCATTTTTCAACATTCGGTTGACGCCGATAATGGTGATCGTGTCGATGGGGATTAGATCATCGCCTACAATCTCAGGCATTATCTTTTTCTCAACACAATCAGGAAGAACACAATCACAGCGGCAACGATTGGTAACGCCGCATCTCCAATCTCGACCCACTGTGCAACCACGATAATGGAAGAACCGCACGCGAAGATGAAAGCAATGATGAGCATGATTCCTGCAATTCTGTTCCTGGACACGTTACGCCTCCGTGAAAATCTTCCACGCCCACCACAACAAAAACAGGAGTCCCGGAACTGTGAGCACAACGACAAGTAGAATTTCTCTGACGCGAGTAACCTTGTTTTTATCCATCATTCACATCCTTGAAATAATAGCCTGGGTCGTCCTGCATCGGCGGCGTTTCGTGCGGCTCAGCGGGAGTGTGGTCCGAGTGAAACCAGATGGGTGGCAGTGGCACGATGCCTTTCCGCCACAGAAACGAAATCAGGATAGCGGCGATGAGGCCGAATACAAAAAACAGAATGGAGGCGTTCTCGGGATTACTCATTTTGACCTGATGAAATTGATGCTGTTATCTTCTTCGTCAATCACAACCTTTTCAACCCGGCCTGCACGATACGCCTGTTCAATTTCGCGCCTTACGCGGCGGGATGATCTCCGATTGATTTTCCATACTGCAAAACGCGAACTGCCTTTTAATAAAATAAATGTGGCAGTAAAAAACAAAATACCAAATGGAAGGAACGAGTCTATCATTGGTTGCGTTCCGTCTCATGCAGATGCAGAGTACACACGTCATACCACCACTGCATAATGGCATTTTTCGCCTTACGCCCAACGTTATTCTCAATTTCACTCTCTGATGCGTTTGCGACAGCTTCAAAAAAAGTCTCGCGTTCTTTTGCAGGCAGATTGTCTTCCGAGTTTATAGCGGTCAACAGTTTCGTAAACATGCTTATATCCTTTCCAACGGTCTCGGTTAGCGGCTCTTCTTGTAGCGGGAATTACGAATGTCATCCATGTCCATTGCACGGATATCGAGGTTGATGACGGCTGCGCCAAGATAGTTTTGCGCTCTCTCGTCTCCAATTTTCACAACACGCAATTTTTCTACAATACTCATCAATTCATCAAGATACATTTTGCCTCCTCGGGCGAATCGCCCAACGGTTTGCGTTACTGGCGGGGCTTTCTGCAATAAAAACAGTGGTCAAGATGCTTACTATTGACCTCTTTACAATGTTTGCATCTCCAATACAACGGAAAGAATAATAGTCTGAGCAGCCAATCAATCATTAGATTCATCGTTTTCTGCTGATGCAGCTTGCCTGCCGTCTGGTGCACGCGGTGTTAGGCAGCCCCACTGCTGCGCCATTGCACCTGCTATGGAATCAAACGATATGGAGCGATTTTTTTCGCCATGATTAGCTTCTGTAAAATAACGCTTCTTGGCTCTTGGTGTATTATCAATATAGGTTGGCTCTGGATAATCTGTCATCGTTTTCTTTCCAAATAAATCATCTTCTTTCCACCACCATAATTTAGGTAAGTTCTTTAGCCAAAGGCATGTACGCTTTAATTGACGCTCACCAAAATAATAGGGGTGAATTATCTGATCTGGTTTCCTGTAAACTTTACCTGGATACCCTACGGGATTTTCAATGCACGCCATTGGTATGTTGCAATTCACAAATAGCATAAAAAACTTCATGGCTTCTTCTCGTAGCTCAACTCTACCTGGTTTGTTCCAAACGTGGTTAGCTGCGTAACTTAGATAAGTGCAAGGCGGGTGAGCAATGAGCAAATCCCAATTTTCAAAAAGGATGTCTCGCACATCACCCTGATAGTGATTGCCAGGTGTTTCACTCTCGCGGAAGTCGCATGACCAAGCATCATGTCCCCGAGCCGCGAAAGCGCTCCTGATCGTTCCCGTGAATTCACACGCTACTAAGATACGCATAGAGGTTGCCTAACGGCTTGCGTTACCCGCAAGTGGCGGGCGTAGCATCTTCCCAAAGAATAGAATCACCTTCAGGGTGGATAAGATAATTTTGGCGGGCGAATCCCACTTGTCGGGTGGACGCTGTGTTAGATGCGGTAATGCCTTCAAGCGCGTCAAGGATTTCGCACCACAGATCGAGCGGGACTACTGCGCGTTCAGCCGCGCCAGATAAACCCTGTACCCCTGTTTGAGACCCACGCGGGGCGGACTCGTGACACTTGCGCCCATTCTTGCAAATCGGACGAGGCGACCAGCCAGGGACAAATCCCCAAAGATCGGTCGGCTTCATGTTCTTATCACCATACTGGCAATAAGTGATCGTTGTTCGTGGTAGAGTTTTCATAAATGGCAACTTACGTAATACTCCGCGTGGATTTTCGATAATGAAGGCTTTAGGTTTCATGTCTCGGATAATTTGCAAGGTATGCTTGACCAACCTTTGAGACAATTCAGCGTGTGGCGTTTTTGGAATATACGCTCTCGCACCACCACCCCAATGATGCCCCATTGCCGCAACACTAAACGCTTCACATGGCGGGGATGCCCACACAAAATCGAAATATCCGAACTTCTCTGCTGTCATTTCAAAAATATCAGCCGTTATTGTGCAGTTAAATTCTGGCACATAATCAAGCGTGATGTATTCATGCCCGCGTTGTTCTATAAACGCGCGTCTTTGATTGCCACCAATGCCAGCGAACAGATCAAGGATTTTCATAAGCATCTAACTACTGCGTAAGCGGACGGTTTCCGCATAAGACACCGCCGGGGGACAAAAAGCCGCCTAGCATTCCCGCTCCGCGACCAGCGCACGGAGGTCTATCACTGACCACTTCCATTTCTTCGGCATCGCTAGTTCCGTCAATTCCACCATGACGCTTTCACCGTAAGTTTTGAGCATGTAGTTATCATAATAATAATGCCAGTGGTTGTGCGCGCCGTTGCAGGTTGAGCATTGGCAATTACAATTTCTTAGATCGTACCGAATGCGCTGTTTGCCCGCTGGTATCCAATGACTAATCGTCAAACCTTCCGTTGCCCCGCAGGTGACACAGCAACCATCACGGGCTTTCACAAAATCGGCTGTCAGATTCCATAGTTTCTCTTCCAGTTGACGACGTTCCGATTTTGAACGGCGGCGCTTCTGCTTCTTTTGCTTCACCGGCTTGGGTTTACCGATGATGGTCATAACTTCGTGGTGTTGCGCGGCGCGGAGGGTATTCATTTACATCTTCCACATTCGCAGGCGGGCGGAACCTTCGCGTCAATCGCGGCGAGAATGGCCTTCGCGTCAATCGCGGCGAGAATGGCCTTCGCTTTATTCTCCGCTTTCTCTGCCTGCCGTTCGTTGTACATGACGGGAATAACAAGGTGCTCGTATGTCTCACGGCAGCGGTAGACAGTGAAACATTGCCGCCAACCGCCGTAACGCATGTAAAGTTGGACCTGAATGAAATGCTTGTAGGAGGCCTTCATTTCCTTGCGGATACGCTCGAACTTGTCCACGGTCAACGATTTGATCTCCAGCAGGTCGTTATCCAGGGTCAACCCGTCGATGTGACCACACAGGCGGTCATCAAACGGGGCGATCACGCCGTATCCATTATCCATACAGCCGATACCTGATTTTTGCAGGAGCGACAAAACGCTCCGCTCCTGCTCATATCCTGCAAAGCAAAAACGATGCGTGGCTTCTGAGATTTCCCCTACGCCGTCAAAATATTCGTTGTACGCCGCGCGTGGGCAACCTGATATTTTGGAAATGCCGAGATACTCTCGGTGCTGATCCAGTCCGCTATTTGCGGCGATCTGCTGAGTGAGTGTATTTTGAATTTCGTTTACAGTTGTCATTCTTTCACCACAATCAGCGGAATAGCTGGAAAGTGATAGTTGCGATATGGCTTGCCAGTCTTGCCATTGATGCGGACCTCGAAGATGTCGCGTACATCTACAATCGTTACATGCTTGCCGCGTATCCGCATGAGCGAAATTATGCGTCGCTTACGCCGAATGGTTGTACCGCAGTGGGGGCATTTCATCACTTATCCCTCAATACAAGTTTGACAGTAAATTTGCCCTTCACAAAATCTGCGAACTCCACACGATATGACATCCCATTTAACTCCACGTTCAGTCCCGCCTTCGGGAGTTTTGAAATTGTATGAGATGTAGCCCCTTTCTCTTCGGCTGATTTGATTTTTGCGGTCAAATCGGCAATGTTTGAAAGGTCAATTTCGCTCAATTGCTTGATGTTACCTAATTCATCTCTGCTTTGCATGTTTACTCCTTTGGTTTCTTTATCCATTCCTCTGACTGCTCCACGTGTTCCCATTCCACAACGGCGCGATCATAACCAAACTTGCGGACCAGTCTGGAAATGGTGGAGGCAGAGACAGGTATCCCCGTTTCCTTCGTGACGTATGCGGCGACCTTGCGAGTACTGGTCATGCCACGCACTTTTAGATATTTCTCAATCGCCTTGCGTACCTGGGTCTGTCCTTCAAATGTTCGTGCTGTTCGTTGTACTGTTTCATTCATGTTCTAATTATACGTCAGCTGCAAACAAATTACAACCCCCAATTTCAGCCCTCGGCGGGCTGCGGAATTTCTACCAATTTTCGGAGGTACGCGTTACGCCCGTTCACCTCTCCAAATGGTTCATCCATTTCGCGATCCAGAAATGGGCAGTGGCTCTCGTAGCAATGCGAAAGGCCTCCGAGTTGTTCGTCCATTATCAAGCCGAAAATAACCTTTTTGCAGTTGTCGAAACAGTAGTGATTTATTTCCGCCTTTTGCAATTCCCAAACAGTAACAAATATTTTATCCATCGTTATCCTTCTCTCTGCCGCACGCAGGCGGCTAGTCCTCTGCAATCGCCTTGAGTTCAGCGGTGAATTCGGCTACCGCCTTTTCATAACGCGCGCGCTTCTCAGGCGGCAATTCAGTCTTCCAGTCAGCACGCGCGGGCATGAGCATTCGGATCACGGAACGCAGGCGGCGCAACCAGTGAGGGGTATCGTTTTCCTTCTCGCCCACATGCGCCCCAAGTTGCTCGCGCGTCATGCCTTCCAGCGCAGCGGTCTGTAAATATTCCCACGTTTTCCAGTTTGATAATTCCAGAGAGCTTCGCAGCCTTGCCGCCTTGACCCATAGAGCGATATTAGCCTCTTCCCATATGTTACGAGCCGGTTCGTACCCATCCCCGCCGAAGTCAAGATATAGCCCGTACGCGTTGCGATAGTTCGTGACTGTATCGTGCGAACATTTACAGTCATCTGCGACGGCTTTGGTATCGCTTTCGTCTACGTGCCAACAACATTCCGCGAAGTGTTTCAAGTCCTTGTTTGCTTGCCTCCATGCGCGGACTGCTTCGATGTGATGGTCCACTTTCTTCAACATGATATCTCCTTTCACAGCAACGGCGGGCGCGCTCATGCCGGGCCCGCTTTCAGCCCTTCATCACACGCATTGGCGATTGTTTCGCGCGTGATTGTTGTGGCTATGTCGTTTTGCCAGCGCGGGATTTTGTCGCCTGTTACAAGAAACTTTATGAAATGTAGGTTCTTTTCCAGTTCTGCCACTCTCGCCCTCAGCGCGGCCAGTTCCGCGGCGGCTTTAGAATTCAGTCCGACGGGTAAGTGATTTGTGCTCATAGCCGTGCCTCCCGTATCGCCTGACAGTGCGGGCAGCGGTAGAGTACCTGCCGCGCCGTCCCGCATAACTCGCACGGCGGCGGGTTGAGTTTCGATTCCAGTGTCTCCAGTTCCAGCAATGCCTCATCTGCCTCGGCGTTGTACTGCTCCGCCTGCTGGTGGTTCGTGCCCAGTGTGCGATGGTTCGAGATTATTCTGTCTAGCATGTCATCCTTCTTTCTGTGCCCGCGCGGGGGCGGTATAATTCTGCTCGCGCGGGAAGCACGCTTCGGCGGCGGTGTCCTGCGGTGGATTGAGTTCCACGTTCTGCCTGCTGCCGCTCGCGACGGCAGTGGGTACGGCATCATTCAGTTCAACTAATTTCACCGTCCCATTCTCCAAAAAGCGGATCACCCCATCGCCGCGCTCGGCTACCTCGCGGTAGTGCTTTGCGCGCGTGCGGCAGTTCTCAGCGGTGCAAAGCCTGCCTGCCATTTCCATGTCCGCGCCGAGTTCATCCCAGGCATTCGCGTACCACTCGAAGGACGGGAACAAGGACATCTGACTAAGCGTGTAATTGCGGTCTG
>Ga0208957_1000332_pt1 | contig 41477 bp, 50 predicted proteins | sample RifOxyA1_FD_184029 | JGI IMG/M metagenome (GOLD analysis project Ga0208957, IMG submission 184029) | Groundwater microbial communities from Rifle, Colorado - Rifle Oxygen_injection A1 (SPAdes) | ecosystem: Environmental > Aquatic > Deep subsurface > Groundwater | place: Rifle, Colorado, United... | reverse complement strand
TGGCAACTTTATCCCTTTTAGATCACAACCGCTGAGGTCGAGCGAGCCACCGACCGTATCTGGCAACTTTATCCCTTTTAGATCACAACCGCTGAGGTAGAGCGAGCCACCGACTGTCTTTGGCAACTTTATCCCTTTTAGATCACAACCGCTGAGGTCGAGCGAGCCACCGAATGACTCTGGCAACTTTATCCCTTTTAGATCACAACCTCTGAGGTCGAGCGAGCCACCGACCGTATCTGGCAACTTTATCCCTTTTAGATCACAACCGCTGAGGTAGAGCGAGCCACCGACCGTATCTGGCAACTTTATCCCTTTTAGATCACAACCGCTGAGGTCGAGCGAGCCACCGACCGTATCTGGCAACTTTATCCCTTTTAGATCACAACCGCTGAGGTCGAGCGAGCCACCGACCGTATCTGGCAACTTTATCCCTTTTAGATCACAACCTCTGAGGTAGAGCGAGCCACCGACTGTCTTTGGCAACTTTATCCCTTTTAGATCACAACCGCTGAGGTCGAGCCAGCCACCGACTGTCTTTGGCAACTTTATCCCTTTTAGATCACAACCGCTGAGGTCGAGCGAGCCACCGACTGTCTTTGGCAACTTTATCCCTTTTAGATCACAACCGCTGAGGTAGAGCCAGCCACCGACCGTATCTGGCAACTTTATCCCTTTTAGATCACAACCGCTGAGATCGAGCGAGCCACCGATTATTGCACCATTATCAACAGCCCAATTAAAGAAACTTACAAAAGTCGGAAACTTATTTTTTAGTCTTTCGTTGCATTCCTCTTGAGTTATTTTAGAATCAGGCTTAACTCGGCACTCAATTTCACCGTTAGGTAAATAATGCCCTTCATCCCACACCTTCAGGTTCAACTTTAATTTTTCCTCAGTTTCTGAATGCGATGACAAATCAGAAACTAAAATATCGCCATTAATCGGATTATGAAAAAAACTAGCCATTCTACACATTTTAATTCCTTTCTTTAGCAAGCCCCTAGGAAGCTGGGATTAGCTTCCCAGGGTTCATCGGTTGGTTTTGGATGGTGCTTGTATATTTCATGACATTTTATCTATCGGTAATGTGAAAGCTATATCTCTCTTACCATTAACTCGGATTCTTCTCTTAACAAAACCCATCTTCTTTAATATCGCTGTTATTCTCAACGCTTCTCGGTTACCAAAGGTCAACGCGGATCCATTAATGCACTGTTCGTACACCACAATAGGGTCCACCACTAGACATCTATTCTTATTATCAATGAACATAGTAGCGTGTTCTTCAACCCAGCTGATGATCTTACCAGTCCACGGATCGTCTAACTGCCTGATACTGGCTTCTTCTCTCAGTAGCATCTCCATTTTAGCGTCACTAACATGGATATTTTCACCTTCTCTATAATAATGATAAGCTTCAGCCCATAACTGGTCCCGGTCTGCTTGTAAAGCTTTAAGATTGAACTGCGGAGTCGCCACCGGCCAAAAACGTCTATTTTCATCATCTAACAACCACCCAGACGCCTCCGGATTAATCGTACCGACAAAAATGTTCTGCCTAGGGAAATTCCTAGCGCTACGTTCGTACGCCATCCGGCATCGGTCTTCACACCTTGACAAAAAACCCCTAAGAGTGCGTTTTTCAAACTTACCTATCGCATCCATTTCCGCTAACTCTACAAACCATTTACCTTGTAAAACCTCAACAGCTCCTTTATCTCTTATATCTAAAGGCGCATCTGTAAACCACGGTTGGGATAGTATATTAAAAGTATAACTCTTACCTATACCTTGTCTGCCTTCCATTACAAGAACATGATCAAACTTACAACCAGGCACGTATATTCGGTTAACTGCCGCTATTAGCGTCTTACGGCCTATAAAAGCGTTTTTATGATTATCTTCAGCCCCACAATACATATGCAGCCAGGTGTCTAATCTCGGAAGGCCGTCCCAAGATACACTCTCTAAATATTCCTTAACTGGGTGACAAGTACACTCTTTTGCTAACAATAATATCGCATTATGCACTGCAGGGATGGATACATTGTATAGCCACTTAGATGATAGTTTACATTGGATAGCGATAGCAGCGTATTCTTCCCACGTTTTAGTTTTAAGCCATTCCGGAGGGTTTAATAATTCGATTTGTTGACTAAACTCATTAAACTTGAGTTTCCCTTTAAGTTCAAGCGCGTCTAACAAGTCTAAATAATTCCGAGTGTTATGTGGTGTGGCTTTATACACCCCCGCGCTAGTCTCATCCCAGTAAATCTTAGGCGTTTCCACTTTTTCTACCACTTTGAAATCGTTTTCAACTGAGGTCACTCCGGCCGGCTGATCCCCGTACTTATACGCGTTTTTAACTATTTTCTCTAACTCTATCATTGTCCAGGAAGGTTTACATTTCTGATTATAGTGTTTAGCCATAACATCAAACGTCATGTCTACTGTAAGGCCTCTATTTTTACCTTGTATTGCAACTTTAAACGCGGTGTTGTTACCGTTTTGCGAGGCGATAGCAGCCGGCGCATCAATACAGCAATATCGGATAAACTTGTTAACATCTACAGGGTGGTTGTTTTGCTTTTCTTCAATATCTACGATCTGCATCTTCTTTTCTAAAAAAGCCTGTAAAACATTAGGGGCCATTATAATGTTAAATGGATCGTGGTAATGGATCGTGTAAGGTTTTTCAAGTTCGTCATTATATGATCCACACGCCATTATAAACTGTGTCTTAAACTCTAAACCCATATAATCTTTATGAGTATTAATAAACCGCAAATCAGGGTGTTTTCTCAGATAGATGTGGTAACCGCCGGAAGGTGTCCTTACAGTAAATGTTTGTTTCATTAAATCCGATGGCTTGCCTAGTTTAAGGAAGTCAAACAACGCGGAAAGGGGTTTTTCGCCCTCTTTGTAGTTTTTAGTGTCTACATCTATTACAACATACTCATTACGCAGTAAAACGCCCTGGTTTTGATCATTAAATCTTATATAAGGGTTGTGTTTAAGGTCTAAAAAACCTGACGTTTGAGGTTTTTTGGTGTGTTTGACACAAGGGAAAAGAGTAAAACCTGCTTCAGTGTAGCTCTGGAAAATATCTACGTCAACTTTGAACGTTTTAGGCATAGGAAAACCCCTGAATTATAAAGTTTCAATATTGGCTGCTTTGTCTGCAAAAAACTTATCAACAGCTCGGCGAGGAATAAGAATATCCCCGCTGATCGTGATGTACCCTTCCAATTTTCCTAGTTTAACAAGCCTTGTCAGATATGTTTTGTCGTACTGATTGGCCTCAGCCACCGAAGAAACAGATTCAAAACCCCCGGCGGATTGCTCTATAGCTGATAAAGCCTCAAATGATGGTATACTATGCTTTCTACTCATAAGCTTTTCAAGATCCGATAATCTGAAATACACCCGACGCCTGATCTTTGCGTGCCCGATCTCGTGTCTTTTAGCCAACTGCCTGACAGCTTCGGTGTTCCTGTTAAGCATATCCGCAGCTTCTGAAACAGATACAAACGAATCCCCTTTAAAATTTATCATTGTTTTTTTTTTTTCCCTTCGATTAGACGTTTTTGTTTTGACGTATTAGGCATGATTATTTATTATATATAAAAACACCTTTATGTCAAGTATTTTAATAAACAAACACTTGGCAATCTATTTCATTGTGCTTATCTAGCCAGCACTCCTCAAGAGACATTGACTCCCACCCTCGACGGATACCGAAAAAATATCCAGCCCCAAATATTAACACTAAAACATTCAAAGTGACTAACACTTTCACTAATATACCTTTTATTTTTTTGTTTCATTTCTCACCCTTTTGTTCAATAGGAAAGAGGGCCTCAATTTGTTTTATAGCGGTGTCAAAGCTCTTGATCTCTTTCATCAGCTGATTGTATTCATAACGACTGTTTGATCTTATATACCCGTATTTTGTCACACACTCCGCCTGCTGCATTTGTAAACGGTGGATTTCTTGACGTAATACTTCTATCGTTTTTTCCATGTTTTTATCCTTTCTTTTTAAAAAAGGCTGCACTCTTTATTATTTATTACTCGCTGAAATTATACAGCCCAAATCACAACACCGCATGAGTTGCCGTTATAATCATAAACCTTTGACGGTTCTTTTCCATTTCTAATATCAGAAGCCAGGCTCTTGAATATCCTTGCTATTTCCCCCCTAACATCCTCTTGAAAAGCCTCGTTTTCTGTTTCAATAGTAAGTTTTAACATTGTACTATCTCCTTTTTAAGTATCTTATCAAAAAAACATCTTGTTCTTCTTCTGTTGCCTGCTTTACATCATAGCCGGTATACTTATTCAACTCCAATAAATGCAACGTATTAGTGTTACATAGACAAGTTGTGGCATGATGTGCTTTACGTTTATACATCTTTTCTTTCTTTGTCATTTTATCACCTTCCTTTTTTTACTAGTTTACCTTCTCTTATATACCTTGACGCCATAAGGCGTTTCGCTTGGGTTTCACAAGCTCATCAGAAGGCTACATCTTAAAAGGCACAGCTATAAAAATAACCTTACCTTTTATTGCACCATTATAAACTGTGTCTTAAACTCTACTGTCTGTCACTACAATATTCTGATCATCTACTAAAAAACATTTTAACGCTTCCCATGTATCTTTTCTACTTCTACATTTCTGAATCGCTTTACTATACTGTTTTGTTATTAATAGTTTTTGCACTGTCTTTCCTCCGTTGTTATTGGTTGTTATTAGTTTTAAATACCTATTTAAGTTTTATGATATTAATATAACATAACTAATTTAACTTGTCAAATGTTTTTTAATAATTTATTTAAGATAAAGACTGCTGTCCACGCTCGTGGAGGGCATAGTAAAAATCTAATTTAACTAAACATTTTGAGGAGGTTTTTAGGCCATTTTGATTTAACCAGTTAAAACTAACTATATTGATTATCAATAGTTTATAGACTATTGTCCTAAATAGGTTAAAAAAAGCTATAGGTTCCATAAAATTTGAGAATATCGTATAAAAAGTGTTGAAAAAAAGGGCTAAAACGTGGACAAACAGTTATTGTTAACTACAGCTTTAGCTGTTTTGAATTATGAGCATATGCTCATAAATACATTTCGCCTCCCTTCCTGGTGTAAAGAGATCAAACAGGCCAGCAGTGCAGCAGTGCAGCAATGCAGCAATGTAGCAATGCAACAAGGGCCCAGCTGTTATACATCCTTGTAGTACCACAACTATGTGATCATGCAGCAATGTAGATCCACATTATGACGTTTGATATTTTAACCCCCACCCCCTTCTTTTTCAACCCTGGCATGATACCGTTAACCGTCACCACCCTTTGGTCTATTATAATATATTTCCTCGTTTCCTCGTTTCCTCGTTTCCTCGTTTCCTCGTTTCCGCTCAATCCTCGTTTCCTCGTTTCCTCGTTTCCTCGTTTCCTCGTTTCCTTGTTTCCTTGTTTCCGCACTTCCTATCAGTCCTCTCAACCGCCTCCCTTCTTCAACCACCCCACCACCCCTAGTAGTCAACAAAAACCAAACCCTAAGATATTGTAAATATTTGTTGACAAAATAAAAAATAAAAAGTAGAATAAATTCAATAGAAGAACAAAACAATTTTAATTAAATAAAGGAGAGAGAAAATGGGCGGATTTGAAATTACGACAGAAGGAAAGTATTTTGCAAGAAGTGGTGTTATGGGTGGTGAGAGGGTTCTTAAGGATTATATCCTGGTGTGTAGGTTATCGTCGATGAAAGCCGCGTTATCTATCATTAAGAACAAAGTTTTATCTGAAGGGTTAAAGAAGAAGTATGCGGACTATCTTGCATATCAAACACATTTTATTACGAAGGTTACTCCTTTGGATGATGTTTCCGTGAAGGAGTTAGCGAAAGCAGAGGTTTGTTATATGGACCGTCCGGCTTTGCTTGCGTTTATTAAAGAGCACGCGTTACCTGTAGCTACTCAGTATTATCCTTCTTTGGTGTCTTTAAGGGAGGCGGTTGCTTTTTGTAGAGATGATGAAGAAGGGTATTTGAAGAGGTTTGAGTTAAGGAAGGAAGACCTTGCTGTTGACATTGAAGTAGCGAGAATGAACCCTGATATTTTTGATAAGAAAGAGGGAGTGAGTGAGGATGTGGTATTGGGATCTGTTCCTGTAGTTGAAACCGGGGATAGGGTTCCTGAAAAGAAAAAGAGATTAAGTGCAAAAGCTAATGCAAAGCAGGCAGAGGCTAGGGTTGCGGGTCTTGCGAAGGATGAGTTTGCTGATGCCGCGCAGGAGGATGATCTGTAACGATGGAGGAAGACTTCAAAACACCGGTTATTGTTGAGAATTACGCAAGGAAACTTGTTTGGGAGAACGGCATCCCCCGGGTTGTGGGGGTGCCGAGGGCCCGGTTTGGTGTTAAGGCAGAGTCTTCTTTACGTTCTTTGCTTAGAGAGGCGCTCGAATTCCCTTATGATGGGGACAATCCGAAGTTTTTAGGGTTGACTAAGGGGGAGGCTATGATGATCCAGTTAGTTGAGGAGGCTTCTAATGGGGACCCGAAGGCGAGGCAGGAGGTTTTAGACCGTGTTTTGGGTAGGCCTCAGCAAAACATTCAGTCTGTGTCTTTAAAAGGCTCGATCGAGAGTTTTTTAAACGAATTACCACCCCCTGAGCCAACAGATTACATAGATGTGGCTCAAGAGTGGGGTGAGGACGAAGAAAACGTAGATGATTTATAATATAAAAAGAGTGTGGGGTTTATTTTGAGTAGTCAAGACAAGCAAAAAGACAGGTTTAATCATTTAAAAGATAATTTTCTCTACTTCAGCCGTACGTGCCTTGTTATTCGCGATAAACAGGGCACCATGAGGCCTTTTGTGTTAAACAAGGCTCAGAGGTATGCTCACGCGCGTATTGAGGCTCAGAAGGCTAGAATAGGTAAAGTGAGGGTGCTTTTGTTAAAAGGGCGGCAACAGGGGATGAGCACCCTTGCTTCCGGGCGTTTTTTTCATCAAACGATATTTAATCCAGGTTCTACCACTTTTATTCTTTCTCATCAAGCAAAAACCACAGGGCCTCTTTTTGATATAGTTAAGAGGTATCATGCTAATATGCCACAGGAGTTAAGCCCAATATTAGACACATCAAATAAGAACCAGATGAAGTTTGCAAGTCTTAATTCTGAGTATACGGTAGGGACAGCAGGGAACGAGGATATAGGGCGTGGTTTTACTATTAAGCATTTGCACGGGTCTGAAGTTGCTTTTTATGAGAAGACGGACTATTTAGAGACTGGGTTGTTTCAGGCGGTGGCGGATATGGAGGGGACGGAGATCATTTTAGAGTCTACCGCTAATGGTATGAACAATATGTTCTATCGTATGTGTATGGATGCTTTGGCTAAGAAGGGAGAGTATGAGCTTATTTTTATACCTTGGTATTGGCAGGAAGAGTATAGGACTCCGGTACCTCCCGAGTTCTCGTTAGACCTAGATGAGTTAGAGTTGAAAGATACGTACGGTCTTGATGATGAACAGTTATATTGGCGCAGGAATAAGATCGTATCTTTAGGGGATGTTTGGAAGTTTCAACAAGAATATCCTATGAATGTTATGGAAGCGTTTATCGTGTCTGGGGACCCTTTTTATGGTAAAAAGGCGGTGTTTGATGCCCGGAAATGTAATATTACTGACACAAGTAAACCCATGATCGGGGGTTTAGACTGTGCTCGGGTTAATGACAGAAGCGTGTTTACGGTAAGGCAAGGGCGTGCGGTTGTTCATTTTGAAGCACATACAGACTTAGTGGCTGATGGTTTAGAGCCCACTCAGCAGTTAATACAACACGCTATCCGGTTGATCAAACGTTTTAACATCCGGAAACTTTTTATAGATATGGCTTCAGGATATGGTGTGGTTGACGGATTAAAAACGTTAGGGTATGGTGATGTGGTTATGGGTGTGTATTTTCAGCAGAAACCAATAGACCCGTTGCGGTGTTTAAATAAGCGCGCGGAGTTACATTTATTAGCGCGAGATTGGTTTGATGAAGGGCCCGTTAGTATTCCAGATGATGATGACTTTTTTAAAGATCTTATGATCATCCCTAAAGAAAAGAAATCTCCGTCGGGGCGATGGTATATGCCCCCCAAAGATGAGATCAGGGTGAAATATGGAGTGTCTCCAGACATACACGATTCTTTCATTTTAACATTTGCATTTCCGGTTAATGATGATAAAATAAAGGAAAATAGGATAATAAAAGCGGAAGATCGAAGCGGAGTAACTAAACGCAAGAGTGAGTGTATCACGTTGAATCGCATTTACGGCCGTGACCAGCGGTCGGGGAGTGTGTCTATTTCTGTTAATAATTTATGAGGGTTTTATTATGGCGATAGCAATACCTTTTCTTACGCAGTTGGGGGCAACAGTAGGAAGCGCCGTGGGATTAGCTGGTCCGGGGTTTGGGACGCTAGCGGCGAACGCGGTAGGAGCGGCGACGGTTTATGGAGGGGTTAAAGGCGTGCAGGCGTTGAGTGCGGGGAAAACAGCGCAGACTTCAGTGAATTCGTTGACGGGTGTTGTAAGTGCGGAGAGCCCACTTGATGAGGTGGGGGTGTCAGGGTCATCGTCGACAGATAAATCCAGAGCGTATTTGGCTTCTATAGGACCCAGCAGTGGTTTTGGGAAAAACCCGAATACTGCGAGGTCTTTTTTATCATCTTTATAAGGGGGAGATATGGTTGCTGTTAATAAGATCGCAATATTAAAAGAGCGTTTAGAGGAAGGTAAGAAGGTCAAGCAGCATTGGAACTCTATGTATCAGTTAGTAGGTGAGTATGTTATGACGAGGAAGCAGAACTTCTTAGTTAATAATATGCCGGGCGAGTTTTTAACAGAGCAGCTTTTTTCTTCAGCAGCACCAGAGGCCAATTCAACTATGGCCTCTTCTTTGTTAGGTCAATTATGGCCTAATGGTGCAAGGTCTTTTCGTATCAGAAGGCCTCGGAATATCCCAGATTCCAAAGAGGTTAAGGAATATTATCAAAATATCACAGATGTTATGGTTGATGCAATGGACCACCCCGAAAGTAATCTTGCTCCTTCTCTTATGGAGTATATGGAAGACCAGGGGGCTTTTGGTATTAGCGGCGTCGGGGTAAAGAAGACCGAGGATTATTTTCAACCTTTAAAATTTAAAGCATACAATGTAAAGAATATGATCATAGATGAAGATAAAGATGGGATGGTAGACACTATTTTTATTGAGGACGAGTTATCGGTCCGTAATCTTGTTGCAGAGTATGGTGAGGAGAACGTGTCTGCTAAGGTTCGGAAGAAGTATGTTGATGGTCAGTACACGGAGAAGATAAAGTTTGTTCAGGTTATAGAACCCCGGAGAGAGGGTAGAGGTAGTTTTGGTAATAGAGGGCTCCCATTCGCGTCGATTCATTTTGAGTATGACACCAACAAGATCCTCCGTGAAAGTGGTTTTGAACAGATGCCTGTTATTGTTTCTCGTTTTGCTAAAGCCATGGGGGAGATATATGGGCGTTCTCCGGCGATGAAAGCATTGCCTGCTATTTTGCGTTTGAATGTGCTTTGGGAGATATTAATGAGGGGGTTGGAGAAGAACATGAATCCCCCTTTATATTTGTTGGATAATGGTGCTTTGGGTAGTGGTGTAGTAGATACTTCTGCTGGTGCTTTGAATATTTTCAGTGCTACAGGCCTGGGGGAGAAATCTCCTATTGGGGCACTGTTTGATATTAAGGATATTAAAAGTGGTTTTGAACTCGCTAATGTTTTTATTGAGGATATCACAAAGGCTTTCTTCATTGACAGGTTAATGGACCTGAATAATGAGACAAGAATGACACTCGGGGAAGCTCAAATCAGGAACCGGCTCCGTGGAGAAGGCCTCAGTTCTGTTTTTAAAAGGCAAGAAACTGAGTTGTTTAGCCGTCTTATTAAAGCGTCTTTTAATAATCTTTTAGGGATGGGCTTAGTGGGTGTTATTGCAGGTTCACCGCAGGAGGCAGAATTAATAACCCACGGCATTATGCCTATTTATATACCTCAAGTCGTTGCCGAAGCAATACGAAGAGGGCAGAAGGTCTATGATATTCAGTATATTTCGCCGGCACACAGGATCATGCGTACAGAGGAACTGCAAGGAGTTACCTTGACGGTAGATATGGCTTTAGGTATGGCGGCTGGGGGCATCCCCAGTGTTCTAGATGTTTTAGATGCGGACAAGATAATAAGAGATATAACAGACCTCGCTTTAGCTTCAGAAGAAATATTAAATGATAGTGAGACAATAAAACAGATACGAGAGCTTCAAGCACAACAGGCGCAACAGGCACAGATGATGGCGCAGGCGCAAGTCGCGGCGGATGTTAATATGAAAACATCCCAAGCTCAAAGTATGCGGGAAGGAGCATTAAGTGGGAGACCAAGAGGTTAAACAAAGAGTTAGTCCTGAACGTCAGCAAGTTATAGATGCGATAGGGGAGATAGCAGAAACCAAAGCAGGTAAAGTGTTTTTTAGGGCGTTAGCTGTGAGGTGTTTTATGTATGGGAGTACCGTTACCGGAGACCCCCAATCTCACGAGGTTAACCCTTTAGGCACCATATTTAATGAAGCACAAAGACGAGTATATTTAGATATTCGTCGAGATATACCTAAGGGGTTGCGAAAAAACATAGAAGAAGGTTTATAAAATCATATTAAATAAGGAGAAAAGAAATGGGGCCGGAAAAAAAAGATCAAGAGGAACCTATTGATGACGGGGTAAGTATAAAAGTGTTTCATGGTTTGGAAGATAAAGAAGGACGCGACCTAGCTTTTGGAGACGTCATCCCAAAAGACTATAAAGACAAAGAGTATTTAAAAGGTGTTGATTCTTTTGATAAACTGTTTCAGAATTTTGATAATGCTCAGAAACTTATAGGTTCTCGTCCAGCTGGTATTCCTAATGCTGATGCGCCTGTTGAGGATTGGTTGAAGTTTCACAGTCAGACAGCGCCTAAAGAAGCTAAAGATTATCAGATGCCGGAAACAGAGTTCAGTAAAGCTAACGGCAGGGACGAGGTTTTTGGAAGTACGATGAAAGAACTCTTTAAGAAAGCTGAGTTATCTCAGAAGCAGGTGGACATATTAGCTGAAGGGTACGACGCGTACAACGGAGTTTTAACGGAAAAAGGGAAAGCGGCGAACGAAGCTCGTGAGAAAGAGTTCGATGCTAAGATAAACGCTTTATATCCAGACAATAGGGACGGAGCGTTGAAGATCGCGAAAGATTTGATGAGCGCGAACATCCCTAATGAGTTAAAACCATTGTTAAGTAATCTTTCTAACGACGCCATGCTTTTGATCGCTGCTACGATGAACAGCGTCCACGATAAATATATCAAGGACGATAAGATTGGTGGTGGAGGTAAGGGTGGGGGTACAAATACGGCGGAACTGAGAGCTGAAGCAATGAAGATCATGCAGACCAAGGAGTATAAAGATTTCCGCAGTCTGGGACATGACGAGGCACAGACGAAGGTTCAAGAGCTGTATAGTAGTATTGCAGCTATAGAGGCAGGTAAGAAAAAATAATTTTTTTATTTGACAAGTTATTTTGGTTTGATAAAATAAGAGTGTACGAAGCGGGGAGCGTTACGGCGTCCGTGGTTAAGCCCACCTTACAGGCGACACGTCCGTAGGAGACGGGGAGCGTAAATCAATTAAAGGTTAAACTTTTAAACATTGGAGACTAACTATGGCAGCTCAAATTGAAACCGCTCAAGTTATTCAGTTTTCAGATGCAGTGCATTTAGCCGCGCAGCAGATGAGGGCTCGTTTTGCAGGTCTTTTTCCTGTAAAACAAATGAAGGGTAAATCTTATGCGTATGATGGAATCGGTTCTATCGAAGCGCAGGAAATTAATGGCAGGTTCAACACCGTTAATTTTAGTGATTTGCTAGTTACCAGACGTAAGATCGGACGAAGACGTTTTTCCTTATCTCTTCCTATTGATGAAGATGATGTAAGTAAAGTTTTGTTGAACCAAGAGGCTGAGTATGCACGTGCTTGTTCTATGTCAATGGCGAGAGTCTATGACAGGATCGGTATAGAGGCGTCAACCGCTGCGGTTTTAACCGGGGAAGATATGGACACTTCAGTGTCTTTTGCTTCTGATGGTGGGGCGACAGTGGACGCTACGGCAGGTTTAACGTATGAAAAGTTATTGGAAGTTATTCAAGGTTTTATTGACGACGATGTCGGAAATGATATGCTTGAAGATTTCGTTTTCTGTATAACTGGGGATGAGCATACTGCTTTGATGAAGGAAACAGAGTTGACCTCTGGTGATTTCTCCCGTCAGTTTGCTGTTGATAAAGGTTCTGTTGTGGAAGTTGTAGGTATAAAAGTGATTAAATTTGCAGCTAACGCCACTAACCCTATTTTAGGAGTTTCAGCAGGGGTTCGTACGAACGTAGCGATGAGCACGAGAGGTTTGTGTTTTGCTATGCCTAAACAGTTCGAGATCAAGGTGCAGGATCGTACGGATTTAATCCAGACAAAGCAGGTTCAGGTAAACTGGACGTTAGGTGCTGTTAGGACAGAAGGAGTTTTAGTTAAGAAAGTTACAACTACAGACTAGTTCTGTTTAATTATTAAAGTTTAATCTTTTTAACCGGAGGTTTCATATGTCTTTTGATATAGTAGATGCTAAAGTTTTGGCTGGTGGGGTGACGGATGCCAGGAAAGCTAGTGGTGTTAAGGAAACAGTGCGTTGTATCACTTTTGAAACAGAAGCTGCGGATGCCGCAGGTGATGTTAAAGCGCTGTTTAGGGTAGGGGCTCACGAGATTCCTTTAGAGGGTTTCTTGATCAGTGATGCTATCGCTGGGGCTTCTGATTTGGATGTTGGCTTGTATCGTGATAGTGAAGTTGTTGTAGATAAAGATGCTTTAGCGGACGGGCTTGATCCTAACGCAGGTATAGCTTATTCCGCTAAGCTGGATATTTTATCCGCTTTGGGTGTTGAAGAGAGAGGGGTTTTATCTTTCTATGAGATCGCTAACGACGTTGAGACGGGTGATGTTGTTGGGGCTTTACCTAATGATTCGTATTGGGTGTGTATTACTCTCAACTCTGAAGTTTCAGCAGCGGGTACGATCACCGTTTGTTTGAAGACTCTCGGTAGGTAAGGTTGTCCTCCTGATGGGTAGTTAGGTTAATTATAAGTGCGGGAAGGCGCACGTGAGTTTATCGCTTGCGTGCGCCTTTTGTTTAAAGAGGAGAAGATATGAGCAGACCCACAAGTGCGGTTGCGATATGTAATCTTGCGTTAGATCTTTTAAAAGAAAGACCCATATCTAATATTGAGGACCCTGAAACAGTTCCTGAAGCTATTTGTGCGCGTTGGTATGACGTAGACCGGGCGGCTTTACTTCAGGCGTATAATTGGGGTTTTGCCACCAAGTCTCGAGCCCTTCCTTTAGGAGACACCCCCGACGTTGCTATATATACAGACGCGTATGTGTTTCCTAATGATTATTTACATTTAAAGGCTATTAAAAGCCCCAGGTTAGCGTTGAATCACTTTGATTATAGTATTGAAGGGAATCAACTACTTATAAATAATAGTGGGGCGTCTTCTTTGGATGTCTGGTATATTTTTGATGAAGAGACTGTCACTAAGTTTTCACCTCTTTTTATTGAGTTGTTCGTTGCGGAATTAGCTTTGAGGTTATCTTTTAAGATCACTGTTGCACCTGAAATCGTTCGAGCAGTTAAAGTGTTGGCGGACAGTCTTAGATTACGGGCGTTAGCGAAGAACGGGCAGGCGGACCCACCTACAAAATATGAGAGTAGTAGAATTGTTAATGCGGGTCTTTTTCCCGCTTCTGTACAGCAGGTAGCGGGTGACTATTCGTTCGACGATTATGAGATAGATTAATATGATAAAACAAGCCGTATTAAATTTTTCGGGAGGTGAGGTATCAAGGGATTTATATGGTCGTCCTGATTCAGAGCTTTACCGAAACTCTTTAAAGAGGATGCAGAACTATTATGCCCGTACTCAGGGACCTGCGGAGTATAGAGGAGGTTCTTATTTCGTACACCCATCTAAAGACATTTTAGATTGTCGTATTGAAACGTTTAAGTTTAATGACGAACAGGCTTATATTTTAGCTTTTACTAATTTAAAAGTTCGTATTGTGCAAGACGCGTCTGTGGTTTTAGAGACAGTTGATGACGTTATATCGGGGGCTGACCAAGCGGTGGAGTGTACAATCACGGCTACTGGGCATAGCCACGTGGATGGTGACGAGGTTTATATTGCTGGTGTGGTGGGGATGACAGAATTAAACGGCCGGTTTTTTATTGTTAGTGATAAAACAGCTAATACTTTTAAAATAAAAGATTTGTTTGGTAATTATGTAGACAGCACAGGTTTTACGGCGTATGGTTCGGACGGTACAGCTACGGCTGTTTTAACCTTAACAACACCCTACCCAACAGCGGATCTGTTTGATTTTCAGTTTGAGCAAGTAGGGAATGATTTTTATATTGATCATCGGAGTTATGCTCCGCAAAAACTCATTAGGGTAAGTGCTACTTCTTGGACGTTTGGAACATATGTTAGGACGGCAGACCCTTTTACGGGGGCAGGCAAATATCCTGGATGTGTCACTTCTTACGAAGGTCGGGTTATTCACGGGAGTACTACAGACAACCCAGACACTTTTTGGATGAGTAGAGGCCCTAATGTTGGGGCTTCTCGATACGATGATTTTACTACTGGTACGGATGCGGACCATGCTATTATATTTCCAGTACCTTCTTTGTTTATCAGTTGGTTGGCAAAAGGTAGGGATTTCATTCAAGTAGGCACATCTAGTGGGGTTAGTGGGATAGATGGTGGGGGTGATAGTGCTATAACACCCACTAACGTTAGGGTGCGCCCTTTAGACCCTTATGGGGCACAGAGTATTATGCCTGCACAAAACGGAGATGTTGTTTTTTATATGCAAAAAGGTAGTCGTGTTTTGCGTAGTTTGGAGTATTCATTACTTTCTGACGCTTATAAATCTTTTGAACGTTCTTTTGTATCTTCACATATGACAGTTGGTGGGGTGAGGCAACTTGCTTTCCAAAGAGGCAAATCAGATATATTATGGATAGTAAGAAATGACGGGGTTTTGGTAGGTGTCACCGTTAAAGAAAGAGAGGATGTATCAGGGTGGCATAGGCACGTTTTAGGAGGCACAGGAAACACTAAGGTTTTGAGTGTGGCCGTCGAACCTCAGCAACAAGGATACGACCGTGTTTATGTGGTGGTGGAGCGGACTATTAATGATACGACTGTTCGGTATATAGAGTATTTTACAGATCCTTTTGAGAATGTTTTGATTGAAGATTATTATACAGAAGATGGTAATGAGAGTTCTGATTTAAGTACTTATTATAACGAGGTGTATGAAGCACAGAGAGGCACCAGGTATTTAGACAGCCACCTTGTTTTTGATGGTTCTGATAGGGGAGCCATAACAATGACTCCAGGCGCAGTGACGGGAGAGGACATTACCTTTACAGCATCAGCAGGTCTTTTTACTGCATCGGACGTAGGTAAAGAGATACAGAAAAAGTACGAGGAAAAGGTTGGTGGAGGTAGGGCGATCATAACTTCTTACACTAATACTACTGTGGTAAAGTGTGAGATTATTTCAGATTTTGATAGTACTGACGTTATACCTGCAGGGTCTTGGTATTTAACCACTGACGCGGTTACAGGGTTGTATCATCTTGAGGGCGAGACTGTTCAAGTACTTGCAGACGGGCGTATAGATCCTGAGGTTACTGTTACGGATGGTACTGTTACTATAACCCGTCAAGCGGCTATTATTGTTATAGGGTACGCATATACAGGTATTTTAATTACAACACCTTTAGCTCTTTTAGCTCAGATGAATAATACGTTGACAGATGTGAAAAACGTTTCGGGTGTGGGGGTTCTTTTTTCTGATAGTGTAGGCACCAAGTACGGGACTTCTTTATATGAACTTCAGCAGATAAAGTCCTCTAGGATGGGGTACAGTACAGACAGACCACCCCGGCCAACAACAGGCCCCGTGTCTAATTTTTATGAAGACACTTGGGACGAGGAGAAAACCCTTGTTATTTTACAAGACCAACCATATCCCAGTTTTGTTAATGCTATCAATGTAACGATGGAGGTGGGTGGTAAATGAGAGTAGAGCCTTTTAAGAAATTAGATTTTTACCATATTGAGTTAGACGCTAGGTGTGGTGTTTTTGATTGGGTTGAAGAAGGGAGTCAGGTAGCTTTGTTGTTTGAGGGGATGGAGAGAACCCAGACGTATTGGTCAGTTTGGGAAGGAGATAAGGTTGTTCTTGTTTATGGTTTAGTAGAATTGTGGCCGGGGGTTGCGGATGTTTCTATTTTTTACAGTGATGATTTTTCTAAATATTATTGGTCATTATGTAAACACCTTAAATATAGTTTGTCTTGTGCTAAAATGTTTTATGAACGTATACAGATGACTTGTCTTAAAGACCCAAGGTTTCTTAAATTTGGTTTGTTTTTTGGTTTTGAGGTTGAGGGAGTTTTACGTAAATTTGGGAAGAGGGGGGAAGACTATTATATGTTGTCATGGGTAAAGGAGGAGTAAATGGCACAAGCAATACCTTTTATTTTAGCTGGGGCTGCTGTGGGTTCTAAAATTTATGGAGGTGTTCAGGCTAAAAAGACGGCTGAACAACAGGCTCAGTTAAATGAAGCCCAGGCGCGTTTGGTTGCTTCTGAGGCAACTACGGAAGCTAATCGTAAGGCAGAAGAGCAACGAAAGTTTGTGGCTCAGCAGAAAATGGCTTTTCTTGCGAGTGGTGTAGGGTTGGCAGGGTCACCGGCTTTGGTTTTAGAGGATTCTTTTCAACAGTTTCAGCAAGAGATAAACGCGATAAGACGGTCGGGGGCGGCTAGAGCGGAGTTTCTTAATAAAGAGGCGGATATAAGCAGGTCGACAGGTAGGGCGTCTTTAATTTCAGGGGTTTTAGATGGGATTACTTCGGGGGCTGGGGTTTATGGGGTGTTTAAATAGACAAGGGGTTATTAATGGTTAACATACCTACATATTTTAGGGGGCAGTTGGCTTCCGAGCAGACAGGGGTGAATACTCCCGATAAGAGTGGGCAGATTATTGCTAACGCAGCAGGTAGTTTTTTTCAGGCTTCAGCTCAATTAGTGGCTGAACGTAAGCAGGTTTTAGATAAGGTTGAGATCAGCAACGCTTTAACTAAAGTTCAGACAGATTATATCAGACAGAGTAAAGCAATCAAAGAAAACCCTGATATTTCTCCGGAGGAAATGGAGTTTCAACTTAATGGTTTAGTTTCTTCCTTGAAAGAGTCAACTTTGAGTGGGGCTTCAGGTAGTTCTTTAAAAGAGAACATGGGCAGAGTGTTAGGTTTAGAGGAGAATAAGGCGAAAATTACTCATGCTTTATTACGTATTGAGAAGGAGAATTTAAAGGCTCAGAATGATTTATTTACTGCGGTTGAGGACTTAGCACAAGTTGCGGGGGAGACCACCAATTTGGCTGATTATAAGAAGATAATAGCATCTATAGAGGAGAAGAAAGGTGATATATTACCTTTAGTTGGGTTTGATTTAGAGAAGGCAGATGTTTTTATGAAAAATGCAAAAGCTCAAGCAACTACTCGCTATGCTTATAATTTAGTAGAGCGGGGCGAGGCAGTTACTGCGTGGGGTTATGTAGAGGGAGGGATGTTTGAGGGTTCGGGTTTAGAGGGGAAAGCTAAGTTGGACTTTAGTAACAATCTTAGGAACGCTCTTAAAGGAGAACAAACTAGGAACAATTTAAAGACGGCAGTGAATGTAGTGGATGAGTTTGGTGTAATGGTGGACAAGATGAATTTAGAAGGGGTTTCTTTGGTGGACCTTCAGGAAAGGGAACTGAACATAGCTTATGGGTTAAATGCAGGAGGATTGACGCCTTTTCAGGAGGCTGTTAAGAAAACCGAATTGAAGGTTATAGGGGCTTTTATTGATCGGGAGGTTACAGCAACAGCCGTAACTGCGGTTGATGGCGATGCTAAAGAAGATCTTTATGCACGATTGGGGGCGCTAACGACTAAGACAGAGGAAGGTAAGAAGGATTGGGTTTTAGAACAGATGTTTGAGTTGATGAATGACGCCGCGGAAGCTTATGGTGCGGATAATGGTATTTCTGCTAAGACTTATCGTAAGATAGTAGGGAGGATAAGTAGGGAAATTATGACAGAGTTTGAGTTAGGAGATACACTGGGGAAGGGTTTTGGGGGGTCTGTTAAAGGTACGGCCGTTAAAAAAGAAGGTCGTAAGGTTTTTCAGGAGTTATATAGAGCGATGGAAAAAGAGGCGGGTTTTTCTAACACTTGGGTGGCAAACACCTATGACGCTTATTTGGATATAAAGGACCGGTATGGTGATGAGATACCTAATGAAGCTATGAAGGCTGTTCAGGCGGAAGCGTTGCGTAAAGGATGGTTAAAAACACACGGTTATGATGAGTTGCTTGAAGTGGGGGATTCTATAGACACCCCTTTAGGGCCTCAAGTTATATCAAGTTTTACTGGGGGGAAACCTAATGTAACAACTAAAGAGTTAAATTTTGATGATATGCAAATGATAGGACAATAATGACGGTAGACCCAAACAAAGATAAAATATCCCAGCTTGAAGCAGGTGAGGTGAACAAATACTCTCAGCAGAGAGTTTTTGATAACAAACTTCTTGGTAGGGCTATGGATGCTGTATGGGATTTTGGTAAGCAAGTATCTACTATTATTTCTGTTCGTCCGGGAGATACAGGGTTTAAAATGATGACAGAGGCTTCCGAAAGGACTAAAGGATTATTAGGGGCTGTAGCTGTGGACGCCCCTGCAGGTTTCGCTTCTGGTTTGGGTAATATGGCTATGAACGCAGAGATTAGTGCTCTTGTGTTATCGGGGGACATCATAGATATTTTTACAGGTCCTAAAGGAATGACTAATTTAATCAGTTTTGCAGTGTCGGCGGAACTTCCTTCTTTAGGAGGGGTGCAAAAGTTTTATAAAGACGCCAAAAAACCACTAGTGTCCGAGTACGAACCGGTTGCAGGGGAGCATTTGACGAATCTTTCTAAGTTTTTAAGGGCTACAGGTTTCGCTATGAAAGCCAAACAGAAGTATCATAACAACAAACTTAGAGCGTCAACAGAGGTTCCTTTTTTATTTGACGTAGGTAATGCGTTTGCTTCAACAACACCCTCCGTTTTAGCCTCTATTATGGGGAGTCCTGTGGCTGCTGGGGGTTTAATGACAGGGCAAATTTTTACTTCCGAGTTCAGCGATCTTAGAGCGGAGGGTGTTGAGTTAGCTCCTTCTTTGGTGAAAGCTGGGACCCAGGCAGCGGGGGAGGGGTATCTTGAGCAGAAACTTTTTGGTAGTTTGCATCATTTATCTAAGAACGCTATTTTGAACGGGATTATCTTCGGTGGGAAGGAAGCGGCCACGGAGTTTTTACAGGAAGGTTGGGGTGAACTTTTAGATAAGACCCTTGCAGGAAGCGATAAGACAGTGGGTGAGTCTTTACGTAACATGGCGTATTCAGGGCTATTGGGTTTTGTTTCGGGAGGGGTGACAGGAGCTACTACTGTTCATTGGGCGCGTAAACAAATCATGGCTACTTTACGAGAGGCTGGTGTACCGGACCGCGGGGTTGAAGCTATGGCTGATAAAGTGCTTAACTCAGGGATAGCTGGCGGTGCGGCTATGCTAAACCATCTTATGGGGGTAGATGAACAGACTCTGAAAGAGATAGATCAACTTCACGAAGGCGGTAACACTGTGAGTATTCAGCAGGTTTTAGATAAGCTTCAGAAGAGTTTTGATGGTCAGCAGGAGAAGGCTGCTTATGACGTTAATCAAGACGTGCTTGATGTTTTGGACAAGGAGGTAGGAATCACTCCTGAGGAAGAGGTTCAGTTTACTGAAGAAGAGGCAAAGGTATTTGATCTTTTAGTTAAGGGTCGAGAGCGGGATTTATCAACCCAAGAAAACCAGTTAATGAAAGATATTAAGGTTGCTGAGGATAATCTCGCGAACGCTGAGAGGGAAGGCAAACCTACCGTAGCGCTGAAAAAGAGTTTGTTTTCTTTGAACAAGCAGTTTGATTCTCTTCAGGCTCAGTTTAGTGATGTTTATGATGTCACACAGCAGGAGTTAGAGGGGGAAGAGGTTAAGTTAAAGGGTCGTGATATCACTAAACTTCAGAGAGACACCCGTAAACGCGCGGAGATAGACGAACGTAAGAAGTTACGTGAGAAGTATCGAGCGGAGAAGAGAGACGATATACAAGCCCGTAAGGATATCACCACCCATATTCGTAAATTTTTACCAAAGTCTTTGCGTGAGAAGGCTCTTACAACTTTGCGTGATGTAAAGGCATCTAATATAGACGATGCGTTCGCTAGGATTGATGAGATCCGCGCGGTTCATTTGAGTGAGTTATTGCGGGATGAAATACAAAGTAGATTGGCTAAAATAACTCCAGTTGTAGAAGGGGGGAAAATTAAAAGTGGCTTTGTTTCTTTAGGGCTTCAGCAGGTTGGGGATGCGGTTATTAATATATCTAAACTTTCATCCGATCAGGTTTCGGATAGGAAGGTTTCTAACATAGAAAAGATACAGGAACTTTTAGATAGAAAGGTGGACAGGGTAGATATAGCAGGACAGTTGGTTAATCTTCAGTTTGAAAATGATTTACTTTCTAAGTATGGATCTTTAGAATCCCGCAGTGTTGAAGAGTTAGAGGTTATGTTGGGGGATGTTAAGAAGTTAATTAAGAGTTTGGTGTTGACTAATAAATTATTTAAGCAGGTTCAACAAGAGGCTTTAGATGCTAAAAAGAGTAGATTGATTAGTGAGATAGACAGAACAGGAGGAATTCCGGCTAATAGAGTGTCAAAGTTTTTAGAAGGGGTTAAGAATTTAGTCATAACACCTATGGGTAACTTAGGTATGCTTTTAAATATGATGGACCAAACGAAAGGCCCTTCTCTTTTGCAGGGTTCTATTGAACGTTTCGATCAAGCAGAGCGGGTTAAACAGGCTTTTCAAGCCCGTACAATGGATTTATATAAAGACCTCGTGAAAAAAACATATGATTTAAAGACTGATCTTGACGTAGATGAGAAGATTCGGGATATGAGGTCTATTAAAAAAACGATCAAATTCCAAGACAATAGGTTAAATGATCAGGAGCTTACTCTTTCCAAAGGACAGGTTGTTTATTTGTTAGCAATCGCTAATTCCGGCGACCCTATGGCTTTAGAAGCCTTAACAGGTGATAATGCCAGATTAGCGGCGGATAGGAAAATCAAGGAAATGGACATTGATCCCGACTCTCAGGAAGCTCGTGATGTTTACGCTAAAATAAAAGGTAATGCGATCCCTCAGGTGGTTTTGGATAGCATTGTTAATGATAATTCTTTTTTTACAGAAGAGGATAAGGTTTTTGCAGAGAACCTTTATGACGTGTATGAATCAATGTACCCGTATATCAACAAGGTTTATAAAAGTATTTATTTTGTAGATTTACCACGAGTACAGGGGCGTTACATTCCTTTTATCCGTGACGTTGGTGATATGAGTGATATCGAAGATATGTATTCAGCTAATGACGATTTAATGTCAAGGATATATAGCACGCCAGGGAGTGTTAAGATGCGTAGAAAAGGGGCGTCTTCTGCTTTCCAGTTTAAAGATGATGTTGAGGTATTGTTGGATTTCACTAACGATATGTCCGCTTTCGTGTCTTACAATCCTGTAATAAGAGAAATAATGCCTCTTTTACGGGATAAGGATGTGAGACAGACAATAAACAAAGTCACTGGTGGTCTTCAAGAGACTACTCCAACTGGGGTGTCTTACAGGACTAGTGACTACTATAAGGCTATTTTAAACCGAGTTGAACTACTGGGGTCTAATGGTAGGAGTCAAATGCAGTTGAGTGAATCTTTACATTGGGTGAATCAGAAGTTGAATGTGGCAATGGTTGGAGGTAAAGCGACTAATGTGGTAAAACAGATTGCTTCTTCTTTCGCAGCTTTAGATTTTGGTGTATCAACAGCGGGTTTTATTGATGGTGTAAACGATGTTATAAGTGACCCGGATAATGTGGTGAGGGTGCTAGGACAGTCCCCTATAATGAAGACCAGGTTTCGTAATATGATGATAGAATTTAGAGATCTCTTAAACGATGAGAAGTTTTTAATGGTTAAGAAGAACCGCAGTTTCACTGATATGATGATGTGGTTTGTTAAGACAGGAAACACTGCTGGGATTATGGTTGGGGGCTGGTCTGTGTTTAAGTCGGAGATGGCACGGACGAATGATGCGAACGCGGCGTATGCTAAGTTTGATGATTTTGTTATTAAATCTCAACAGGCAGCTAACTTAACTCAGGTAGGTGGGACACAGCAAGGGTACGGTCGCTTGCTTTTTAAGTTTGTTAGCGCGCCTTTGCAGTATGTACGTGTAACCACACAGGCGCTACACGAGGTTCAAACAGGGCGGATAAGTAGAGGTCGGTTCTTAAAGAAAATGTGGGTGTTTCATGTTTTGCTACCCGTGCTTTATGAAGCTATCACAAAAATGTTTAAGATGGATAAAGAAGAAATGGTCAGGTCTGCGATCGTTGGACCAACTAAAGGGATGCCTTTGTTAGGGTCTATCATAGAGGCCACGGTATTAGCCGCAGAGATACCTCTAGGTATTAAGGCTAAGAAGTCTTTCGCTGAGAATGTGCCCATATACTCTACCGTTGCATCTCTTCACGATGCGGTATCGAAGATGAATCGTAAAGTGGGGAGAGAGCCGGACATAAATGAAGTGTTGGAGGATTTGATGGATGTGTTCCAAGATGTAGCGACACCATTAGGAGTACCTAGAGTTTTCTGGGAGGTGGGGAAAGGGGCTAACGCTGTAGCAGCAGGAGATATGCCGCCAGAGGCTATGATCCCGATAATTACAGGTTATTCTAAGTGGACAGTGGACAATTTTATGAAAAAAGAAAGAAGCAGAGGGAGGAAATAATGAGAAGATTTTTAATGTTTTTATTATTATTGTGTGTGTTAATGGGGGTGTCGCCTTTTGCTGAGGCTACACTTTCTAACTCCAACAGTCGTACTACTCTAGCGGCGGACGGGGCTACTGACGATTTTGATTTTACGTTTAAAATATTAGACACTTCTCAAGTGGACGTGTATTTAGTAGAAGACGCTAACGAAGATAATGCTATATTACAGACACTTACTACAGATTATACAGTGACGCTCAGTTCTACCACTGAAGGAGGTACGGTTTCGTTTGTGACTACGCCTTCTACAACTTTTAATGTGACGATGATTAGGGATGTTCCTTATACCCAGCCTACCGACCTTCCTGTTAATGCGGGGTTTTCAGAGAGGACATTAGAGAACGCGTATGATAGAATAGTAATGCAGACACAGCAGTTGTACGATTTAGCCATTAAGACAGTTCGGCTTCCGACTACTTCTAGTTTAACAGCTATTGAGTTGCCTTCACCGGAAGACGGTAATGTTCTTGTTTGGGCAGGGACGGACGGAACGTTAGAGAATCAGATATATAGTACAACAGCTTTAGATGCTGCGGTTGCATCTGCTGAGGCGGCACAGGCGGCGGCGGAAACAGCGGAAACTAATGCGGAAACAGCGGAAACCAATGCTGAAACGGCGGAAACCAATGCTGAAACGGCAGAGACTAATGCTGAAGCCGCGCAGGTGGCTGCTGAAGCAGCAGTCGCTCTCATTAATGCGGAAATACACGATGCTGATGATGACACTAGTGTAACAACAGAACCTACTGCTGATGCAGACACTATTGTGTTTACTACAGCAGGCTCTGCTGAAATGACTATTACTTCTTCTGGAGTTTCTTTTTATTCTGGCGCAGTAGTAGATGAATTTTCTACTGATGGGACGTTCGCAGGTAATTCTAACACTGCGGTGCCGACAGAAGCTGCGGTAGTGACTTATGTAAATGGACTTATAACTACAGGTTCACAATCGTTTACTGAGGACGGCACATTCACCGTACCGGCAGGGATATATAATATCTGGGTAACTTTGGTCGGTGGTGGTGGGTCAGGTTCAGATGGTATCAATCCACAGGCGGGTGGCGGAGGAGCTGCATCACTTATTAAACAACCATATCTTGTAACGCCAGCAGAAGAACTGGCTGTTGTTATAGGTCAAGGTGGAGCAGGGTCGACGGGAAACGGTAATAATGGAACTGCTAGTACTTTCGGAACTGGAACTAGACAACTGGTTGCTGATTATGGAAATGGTGCTGTTGGAAACACTCCTGGGGCAGCAGGGACATTGTATCAACCAACTACGGAACAGGATGGTACTTATCCAGAGGATTCATCAACATACAGACCTCAACAATTCGGTATGAATGGGATTATTGGTGGAACTGGAAAAAGCACTCCCGATGGTATGCAAGGTGGTGGTGGTTCGACTGTTTTTGGAGTTGGTGGGGCAGAAACACAAAGTGATACTGGTAATGCTGGCGTAGGTTATGGTTCTGGTGGAAGTGGTTCTTTAAATGGAACTAGTGGGGCAGGGAAAAACGGTATAGCAATTATAGATTGGTAAACAATAAAAAAGGAGAAATAAAAATGTTACAAAAGTTAAACAACAAAGGTTTTTTCGCAGGATCAACGGTTTTGGCATTAATTGCAGTTGCAGGGGTACATTATTATGTAACAACCGGCAAAAATATTTTTAAAGCAAAAGAGAAAACAGTTGACACCGTTGAAAATCCGGCAACACCACAAGTGCCTTATAGTGTAAACAATTTTAAATAAACCGATAGGAGGGTGATATGTTCAGAAAAATCTTAATATTATTACTGCTAGTGGGGTTGGGTGTATCACCCTCTTACGCGGGAAAGTTAGACACCAAGGAGATACAGCTAAAAATATCTGACGCTGATCTTATAGATTACGCACTTACTAGTGGTGTAGCAGTCACTACGGATTCGGTTTATGTTCCGGACAATGCTGGAGGGACGGCTCTGTTAGTAGATAACGCAGGCGATGTTGATATATCTATCGAGTATTCTATAGATGATACTAATTTCTATACCGCGTATGTAGCTTCTGGAGGTACAGTAAATTTAGACGGTACTTTAGATGTTGACGGTGATGTTGTCACCGCCTTGGGGACGGTTTCCAGGTATATCATATTACCGGACAGGCCTTCTAAATATGTACGTTTTGTTTTAGATCCTGACGCTAGTGGTACAATTTCAGCGTCTTATATTTATTTAAGAGACCGATAGTAAACAAAGGATTAAGAGGAGGAAGCCATGATTGAAGTAAAGAAAGTGTTAGATGTGTTGAATGAAGCTGTGAAATACGTACATGAACTCCAGATAATAGTACAGGAGAAGAAGGTTAACGCTGAGGAAGCGCAGAGGAAAGCATCTGAAGAGATGCAAAAAGCTAAGGCTTTAGAGTTAGAAGTGAAAAAGAAGAAGAACCTTATTCTTGCAACGGAAAAACTGTTGGAAAGAGAAAAGGATCTTGAACAGAAAACCGCGTTTTTAGCTCAGGAAAGAAAAAATTTTGATGCCCAGTGTGCAGACAGGACTATCAAACTTAATAACGCGGAAGAGGAGTTGGTTATTAAACTGAGTAATTTGAAAGAGAAAGAAGAGAAATTAGAGAAAGAAAAAGCCGAATATAAGAAAAACATCCTGAAGGCTTTAGATAGATAATAGGGGGTTTATATGTTTTTAAGTCATGGTTTTTTTCGAGATATACCTAACAAGATCCAGCAGTTCGATTATGGAGCTCGGGTAGACGGACAACCTGAGTATGTTGGTCATGCCGCTTATGGGTCAGCGGATACAGACGAGGTATGGACTGTTTTCAAATTTACATATGATGTATCTAATAATATAACAAAGATAGAATCTTTGGGGGATAGAAAAAAATGGTCTTTAAGAGCCGCTATATTTGTTTAGTTTTTGTTTTATTATTTGCGACGTCCGCTTTCGCTACAAACTACCAGATGAAGTTCAATCCTCAAACAGGGAGAGGTGATTGGGTTGTGGCGGATTCAAGTTTAGGGGGAGGTTTGGGTGCACCTACTAATGTGGATTATTTAGTAGTAACACCCAGTTCTTCTTTATCTAACGAAGTGGTAGTCGGCTCTTCTACCGTTTCATTTGGTGGGCTGCAAACCAGTACCCTTTTAGCGACGGGTTCAGTAACAATAGACAGTAATTCAGGAAGGCTATATCTAGGTGCTAACCAAGAAGCCTCGATTTATTATGACGGCACAAATCTCGAAATAAACCATGCTAATGTAGCTTTTCCTAACATTCCTAATTGCGATACGATAGATACCGACGCATTTGGTGTTGTGTCTTGCGGTACAGATGACGGTGCTGGCGTGACAGCATGGGATGATGTTGAAGATCCAGACGCTGATACAACTATCGCATTGGGTGGGTATGAAACTGTCTTTACATCCTCATTGGATGAAGCCAATCATACTGTATTAAAGATAGATAATACAGTTGCCGATTTGACGAATGATATTGGGCTTCTTAATCTTGAATTGGGCGATACTGATAACGGTCATTTTATAGGGGCTTATAATAACAATGGTGATTTAGTATGGTTGTTGGGCCCTAATGGGAAGATGACGATTGGGGCTGGGGCTACGGATTACATTCTTCCTGTTGCACGAGGTGCGGCAGGTCAGGTTTTACAGGATAATGGGGGAGGTGCTGTTACCTTTGTTTCCTTAGATTCGGACGATTTATCAGATGTGGCATCAATAGCAATGTTGAATGAGAATGAAACAGTTACAGGCACATGGTATTTTGATGTTGGGCACTATATATTAAGGTCAGATGATGCATGGGGTGGTTATCTTAACTTTCAGAGGAATAGAGATGGTGACCCGACTTCTAATGTTGCTGACAATGATCAACTAGGCAATATTTATTTTAATGGTTATCATACATCAGCTCCATATACTGGGGCTACGATTAGAGCATTGGTTGATGGAACTCCAGGAGAGTCTGATATGCCGTCAAGGATAGAGTTTCTGACCTCTGTGGATGGAAGCGATACTCCAGTATTAAGAGGATCAGTGGATAGTGCGGGGGATTGGAAGTTTGGCGATGGGGTGTGGACAAACTATCTTCAAATTAGTTCTGGAGGGGTGTTGACTTTAAACGGAACTGCGGCAATATCGGCGGGGGTATCAGGCAACGCAGGAACAGCCACATCCTTAGAAACAGCCAGAACGATCGCAGGAGTAAGTTTTAACGGTACTGCTAATATAGCAATTGCCTCAACAGGGTTAAGCGATACAGCAGACTTGCTATACGAAGCTGAGTTAGACGCATTTAATGAATTGCAGTCGCAGATAGCAGATAAGACTTTAGTCAATGAAGAAGACGCGGTCGCGTTTGATGTTAGTTTATCAGTGCCAGTATTGACAGTAAGTACGAGTTTTATGGCAGGAGATAACGATAAGATATACCTCGGCGACAATCAAGAGGTGAGTATATATTTTGATAATACCGAAGATGAGTTATATATGACATCTGATAGCCGGTCATTTAATTTTTATACAGGTGCAGGCGACCCGACGCTTGGTTTTGGAAATGATGCGAGTATATATTGGAACGGTACAGATTTATGGGCTATCACCAATTCAACGGCTACAAACTTAACTAATAATTAAGGAGACCAAATGAAAAAAATACTATTAACTCTTACCTTTTTGATGATGGCGGTAACGTGTTATGCAGAGGACACTATAAATGTTCAGGTTAGATTTGTTAAAGGTATATTTGCTTGTCCTGGCGGTGATGAAATTGTTGATTGGAGTACAAAGGGCGGTAATGAATATGAGCATATCTGTAAAGATGGTACTTGGCTTAATTCTTTTAAGCGGTATGAAGGTAGTATAAATTATTCAAAGGAAGAATACGAAAAAGTCAAAACGGAAGATATCACAAAAGAAAAGCAAAAAAGAGTTGATGACTGGCTTTATCAAGTCAAGAATCCGCCTCCTTATATTGAGCCTACCGAGGCAGACTATAAACAGATGATAGACGAGAAACTGGCAGAGATAAACAGTTACGCTGAGAAGATAACCGATAAGATTATTTTAGAAAGCATTAAGACTGATTTTGAAAGTAAGGTAGTTGAGATAGACAGTAAGGTAGTTACAGAAGAAACCATTAAAGAGGTCGTTAAGTGAAGAAATTCCTACTAACAATATTGTTCTGTTTGATAGCCACTAGTGGGCGGTGTGCCGATAGATACTGGGTCGGTGGTGGTGCTTCTGCTAACTGGAACGCAACAGGTAATACCAATTGGGGTACTGCGTCGGGTACTCAGGATAATGCAAGCGTACCAGGAGTTGACGATAATGTTATTTTCGATAACCACGCTAATGGTAATACTCCTTGTACGTTAACAGCCTCGACGACGATTAATAGCCTTGTTATGACAGGGTGGGTGAATACGCTAACACATAATGCTAGTGTAATACTTACTATTGATGGTCAGAACGGTGGTGGTGATAGTTTAATTCTTGCCTCGGGAATGACGTATACAACGACACCAGCAACATCAAGAATAACATTTACTGGGGTAGGGACAAGCGATATAACCACAGCTGGAATAGTTGTACCTAACATTACTTTTAATAACGCAGGTGATACTTTTCAACTTCTCGACGGACTTAACAGTAACGGAACGTCAACAACAACTTTATATTTACAAGCAGGAACATTTACAGCAGGAACACAGACAGTAACCTTATCTGGAACTACTCCGACGATAAACGGTGCCTTTACCTTTTACAATTTGACAAGAACAGGAACAGCAGTTAAAACAGATACTTTATTGCTTGCCTCAAATATTGTAGTAACAAACGCTTTTGACATAGACGGCAACTCATCAATCAATCGTGTCTTAGTAACCTCCAACACCCTCGGCACAGCCCGAACAATCACCCTCACAGGAGCTACTGTATCAGGTTCTTCAAACGTAGATTTTAAAGATATAACTTTTGTTGGGTCTCCTGATTTTTCAGGCATTACAGGAGGTAGCGGTGATTGCGGTGGGAATACAGGTGGTACGTTAACGACGGCTGATGATTGGTATTGGTATAATTCAGGTGCCGTTAATCCTGGAAACTTTTCGAATTATGCTAATTGGTATACTGCTACTGCTGGGGGTGGTAGCCAAATGGCGCCAACAAGAATTGTACTTCCTCAAGATAATGCTTACTTTGATAGTTCCAGTGTTAACGGAACAGTGAGAATTGACCAAGATATGCCGAGAGTATGTGCGACGCTTGACTTTACCGGGGTTGACGCTATGACATTTGATGTTAATAATTTAAATCAAATCATATATGGGAGCATAGTTCTTTCGACAAATGTTTCGCTATCTGTGTCTGCAATATATTTCGACTTTGAAGGTAGAGGTAGTCATACAATAAATTCAAGTAGTAAAACTTTTGGATATTTACGGAATAATAATTACTCAGGAACTTATACTTTATTAGATAATCTTGCTTTTTCTTTCTGTCCTAGCATTAATGGAATTGGAGGTTCAGTTTTTGATGCTGATACATATAATGTTACAGCTAGCGTGGCTATATATTGTAGTTCAACAGGCGTGATCAATATGGGAAGTGGTACCTGGACAATTTCTGGGAACGCTTCTAGCAGTTCATGGATAGCAGGAGGGACTATAAATGCAGAAACCTCTACAATAGTTTTTGGTGGTACAGCTTCGAGATTTATAGGAGGAAGCAAAACTTATAATAATTTTACAATAAATTCAAGTGCGACAGTAGTAATTCTGGGATACAGTGCTTCAAACGATACCTTCAACACCTTAACAATAAACGCACCCAAAACCGTAAATTTTACCGACGGTACAGACCAGACAGTTTCATCTTTAGTTGCTATCGGAACAGACGGTAATTTAATAACCTTAACCGGAACATCAACAGCAGGGTGGAGAATATCAGACACAACAGGAACTAATGCAGTTGAATATTGCGATATATCTTATAGTACAGCAGAAGGTGGGGCAACGTGGAATGCGTATACTACTAACGGGAATGTGGATAGTGGGAATAACAGCGGATGGGTGTTTACTGACCCGGGAAGTGGTGAGCCACAACAAGCAATCTTCAAATTATTCGGCAACATTAAACCCAGCAACGTAAGTTTTGGAGCTAAATAATGTCAGACGACCAAATAAACACTCTTGAAAAAGCAATGATAAGGTTAGAAACCGAGTGGAAATCTCACGGAGAATCGTCTTTGACTTTTCGTAAAGATATCAAAGAATGTTTAGCGATCATCCAGAGTGATATTAAGTCTATGTCTGAAGGGGTGCATGTCCGCAAAGAGGAGTGTTTTGATAGGTCGAGAAAGTATACATCTTTTGTTGTCGGGTTATGGTTAGGTATACCGGTTACAGTAACGTCAATCTTAGTGAGTTTATCTTGGATATATAATATTATTAGACCATAGGGGGTGAGAATGTTTGAACAGGGAACACCAGAACATGAGTTAGGCAACTTACTTGCTCCTGAGATAGTCAGGCTCAAGATAGGGTTAAAAGAATGTGCTAAGAAAGATTGTGAGAATTTTGGGTTAATCGAATGTCCGACTAAAAGAATTTTAGAGGCTTTTGATAAATATGTCCAAACATTGCAAAAAGTGTAAATTAAAAGGCACGCCATATTGTGAGTGTTTGTGTCCAACGGGAAAGGAATAGTATGAAAAATATTATGTTAATATTAGTGGTGCTGTTATTGAATGGCTGTTCTTTTCTCTACGACAGCCGAGGAGAGAATCAACTTACCGTCGGAAAAGGCGAGTATCAGTTAATCAAGGCAGAAGATGCTAAAATAAAGACAGGCAGGTACATATCAATAAGGGTGTTTAAATGAACAAATTAGTTAGTGCTAGATTCTGGATAAGTTTATTGGTTACGATAGCGTTCTGCTATTTATCAGTTAAAGGGTCGATTGATTCAGAGGCGTTTATGGTTGTGTTTATTATTATAGTTAAAGAGTATTTCGATCGGAAGGATAGAGGGAATGACAAGAGTTAGGATATCTTTTTACATTTATCTTAAAGACATAGTCAATTTTCTTATTGCAGGCTGGACATTTCCTTGGAATATTGGCACTCCACCAGCTTCGCACGTTGAGATTGGTTTCTTTGTCGACGGATATCTAAAAGATAAAAAGCTAATCCTTAACCCTGACCAAGACAAAAACCCTCGATGGTGGTATTTCTCTAGCACAATGCGAGATAAAGAGAATGGGGCTAGGTGGAGTAGCGAAAAAGATTTACATAAGAATCCGGAAAGATGGATTACTTTAGAGTTAGAAAATTGGCAACGCCCTTATTTTGTTATGATCGAAGAAGCTAATTTTTATATCGGCACTGGATACGACAAGTTAGGGATTTCAGGGTTTGTTTTGCCGATAGGATTAAATGATAAAAAGAAATGGTATTGCTCAGAAATCGTTTATAAAATATTAATGGGAGTATGGAAGCGGTTGATATCACCGAGGCGATTGTTTCCGTTTATTATTAAGTTAGGGGCGAGCTATGTTAAAAAAAGTCGTTAAGTGGATAAAAAAGGCAGGTTTAAAAATTACACCTATGTTCAGAACCCCCGGAGGTAAGAAGACTGAACCAGGGATTAAAATAAAAGGCAAGTTCTAATAAACAAAGGAGAAGAAAATGAGAAAATTAGTTAGTGTGGTACTGATAGCCCTCTTAATATGTGGACTATCTGGGCTTGCTATAGCAGGCAAAATCTCACAGGACGGCACTAGTAAAGGTCAGATTACCGACTGGAACTTTGTGGGTCCGACTGTTACAGTAGACGGCAACGAAGGTACTGTTACTACCACAGCTGTTAGTGCTGACATGGTAGTAACAGGGTCTGTTTTAGGGCGTAGGTATGTAGAATTGGTTACTACTAGTGACACCCTAACAGCAGCGGACTCTGGGAAAGTGTTTGTTTACTACGGTACAATCAATAGTGTCTTTACCCTTCCTGCTGCTACTACGTCAGGGGTGGATTACACTTTCATAAGTGGGGCTTCCACAGCCGCTCAAAATGCACAGTTGGTTAAACTAGACCCTGCTTCTACCGCAGATAAATTCCAATATTTACAAATGTCCACAGGTGACGCTCTATTAAACCCTAGTTCAAGAGCTTCCGGAGATTCTGTAAACATCATCAGTGGAGGTAACAATATATGGTATGTTGGCGCTATGGACGGTACTTGGCAAGACGGAGATTAGTGTGATAAACGTTCTGTTAAACATCAGCATTTTTCTGGTCCCTTTTTACGACGTGCTGTTTAGAATGTACCCTTATATATCTCTAGCGGTTGATGGGACCCGACCGCAAAGAGATATAATAAGCCTATGGTTGGCTGTTGTTTTAGCTCTATGGGGTTTATATCAAGGAAAAATGTCCGCTAGAGAAGAAAAACCTTTACTAGTGTTCTTACTTTTTATTTTTGTTTGTAGTTTCACTTTCAGTAACCGAATATCCTTCACGATAAACAATGTATCAGCAGATTCCTTTTGGTTGTGGAGACCTATGTTTTATGTTCTTGTATACTTCTTAGCTTATCTTAGCATAACCAACAGTACTCTCACTCCACAAAATAGATTTAGAATATTAAAAAACATCAGTCTTTCTGTTTTGATAATGGCTGTTTACATAGGATTACAAGCTTTAGGGGTTGAACAGTTTTTTGGAATAGAACCCTATTTTATTGGGCGTTTACCTAGCGCTAACATGGGTGGTACTCTAGGGCAACCCACTATTGTGGCCCCTTGGATTGCGTTAGGTATTCCGATAATGTTATATTTAAAGCAGAATAAGAGGGCCTTCTTCTGTTTCTGTATACTGGTGCTATTACGGAGTCAAGTGGCTTTAACTGCGAGTGTCATATCCCTAGGGGTCTATCATATATTGAGAAAACCCAAAGCTGTATACGCGTGGGCTTTTCTTTTTCTACTCGTTGGTGTTTATTTGATTTTACACCCAAATTCAACAACAGACAGTGGTCGTTTCCATGTATGGCGGTTGATCGTACAAGATTGGAAGACATCTCCTTTTAACACTCAAAGTTTTGCAATTACCGGCGCGGGGATAGGTTCTTTTCAATACACCTTCCACAAAATACACAACAGTATCTTCTATCAGGCACACAACGAATATTTAGAGGTTTTATACTGGGGTGGGGTTATAGGCTTATCTCTGTTCGTATACGTGTTATATGATATGTTTCGACGAGCTTTAAAAACTTGCCATAGTTATACAGACTACCGGCAGACACAGAGTGTAGCTTTAACTTCTAGTTTTTTATGTATATGTCTGTGCGCCGGGGGTACTTTTGTTTGGCAGTTAGGAGTTTACAGGATAATTACAATTATTATCTTAGGGTTATTGAATCAAAGGTCGGACACTTCAGAACGTCGGTTTATTAAAAGCTCCTGACGCCTGCCGTATTCAGCGATAAGCAACGCGTCAGCAATAGCGTGTGTTATAGTAAGGCTCGGGAACAACTCCTGGGCTTTTCTTTTTGTTACGTTTTTATCCCCTTTAGATTTACAACCTAACACAGTCTGCCACTTGAGAGGTTGTACGTGGTTGATCTTAAAGCCCTTAGTGTATACAATACCTAGAAGCATACCGTAGTTCTGCCCAAAGGTAAAAGTAGACCGCACACCTTGTTTAGGCATAGAGTGCACTCTTTCTATATACACCACACCGCCGGGAATGTCTTTGAACAAAGTAACTATATCCGTAGGCGTTTTGTCTTGGAACTTACTAAAGATCAGCACTGTGCTATCAGGTGTTAGTACCGCACACCCTCCGGAAACTCCCGGGTCAATCCCGATAATATATTCCACTTTTTTCTCCTTTTAGGTTGAATGCCTTTTTTCTTCTTATGTTTAACTTTTCTTTGTTTGGTCATTAGTCTCTCCTGCCTAGAGCGTCTTCACGCCCATGTTTATAACCATGTTTGAACGCTGTTTGATAATGGAACATACTACACCCTATTACATCTTCAGAGATGTTATGTCTCATCAACAAACTCCGAAGGTAAGCCCAATGGGCTTCTGCTAATTCTTTCGACCGGTCTTTGGTTTCTGGGTTTGTTTTTTTCACGATGGCTCTCCTGTTTTACAAATTTCATAAAAGTTTTAAGCGGTCCGGGGATCTCCTCTATTTTAGCGAAGGCTCGGGCCTCCCTTCTAAGTTTTTTTATTCTTTTTTGATTCATTTTCTTTACTCTTCCTTCTGATCATATTCTTCTGATCTTCATTCAGTTTAAGTTTACTAATCGGTACTTGGATCTCTGTTATTTCAGGTTCTGGTTGTGCAAAATCTTCTACCTCTATCTCTCCCTTACTGTTGAAATCCATATTAGTATCTTTACGCATACTGAAACCACAACCTTTACGAGGGCAAACAGCAGCAAAAAAACCGTCAAAATACCTGATAAACCATTTGAGTGGTGTGTTACAATTAGCACAAGGAATTACCTTGTCCGTATCTCGCCACTTATTAAAAGCGGGGTCAAAATCAAATGTACCTATCTTACAATGTGTACAGAAAAATGCGGTTGTTATGTGACCGTGGTATTGTAATCTTCTTCTTTTAAACAACCGGTCGCATAAAGGACAATATACATTCTTTTCTACTTCCGCTCCTATTATATGAACCATTATTTACGATACCTTTCCGTAGCAAACCCTTCCGCGTTGATGGGGCATCCTTCAGCCCAATCAGGAAGGGTGCACATTATGTTTATCATTTTATTTAACTCATCTTTTCTATTAATATCTACCTCACACAGAATTTCGTCGTGTACTGAGAGTATAACAGGGAAACCTTCTGCTTCTAACTTCACCATAGCGTGTGCCATAATGTCCCGCGCTGTGGCCTGCACACAGTTTTCTACTAGTTTCCCTCCATAAGTGTGGGTTTTCTTAAAGTTCTGCGTTTGACTATCTAAGGTGTAGTAAAAGATATTATTATCCCTATCTATCCCCGGCATGAAATAGTACAGAGGCCTGCCTGAAGGCAAGAATATACGTAGAAACATTTTATCACGGTTAAACCTCATATCATCTAGGATGAACCCTTTACCTGTCTGAAGGACACTCCGGACAGCCTGCTCTACATGACGCCACAAAGCAGGTACTTTTTTATATGTGCTCCGGTAGGATTTAATGCAAAGTACAGCGAGATCGGGATCTACATCTAATCCGTACCCTTGACAGGTAACGTGGAATTTAGCAGAACCCATCCCGAAACCCGAACCCAAAATTATCTGTTTTCCTAGCTGTCTATCCGGGTTTTTATAGTCCACGACCTCCGCCATTTCAACATAAATGTCGCGTCCTTCCCTAAAAGCAGATAAACCTTTCTGTTCTTTAGCCATCCACATCAAAACCCTTGCTTCTATCGCTGAATAGTCAGCAACAAGTAGGATTTTACCTTTTTCAGCCACTATCATACCTCGGATGCACTCCGTTAATGCAACCATGGGGTTCTCATAAAGAAAATCAAATTCCTCGACGGTGTTTTTCTTGATAATCTTAATAGCGGTGTTAGTGTTTACTGTCCCTCTACTCCTAGGAAGATTGTGCAACTGTAAGGCTTTACTGGTCCATCTACCGGTACTTGCACCGTGGTAGATAAGGTAACTACGGAATCTGCCGTCCGGACTGATTCCGGATAAAGCTCTGTCATACTTAGAAACACTGCTTTTACTATACTTCAACCGCAAATCCATTACCTCTCTGGCTATTGGGTCTTCACACGTCAGCAGTGCTTCTGTTATAGAATCTTTATCGAGCGAACTGAGCCCTAACCCTCGAGCATTAAGAAAAGCAAGGATCCGCTGTACTTGACCTAAAGAGTAAAGGGTTTTATTTGATAATTCAACTAACCTAGCGTTATATCTAATCTTTAGTTGGTCAGCGATAAGCATTGCTTTCTCAGCTAACTCAATATCTATGCACAGCCCTCTGGTGTTTATTTTCTCTGTTAAATGGTACAGTTCTTGCTCCTCAGCACTTAGTTTAGGGAGTGTACGGTGTATCTCACGGGAAACTTCAACGTCCGTTTTACAGTAGTCTAAAAAATCTCTCCTGTCTTGTTCGGTACTGGCAAAGAAAAGACCCTCTTTGTTTGGCTTACTCAGTTTGCTGATTAAAAACTTTCCTTTTAATTCTTTTTTGTACTTTAAATGTAAGGCGTTAGCGCAGCTTTCTAGATTAGCGGGTAGACCGCACATACACGCTTGAGCCATCGTATCTATAAACCTCGGAGGTTTCCCCCAGAAACGATCCCAGACCATGTACTCGAACACTGCGTTATAAGCGCAGAAGACGTATCCGTCTGCTATTAAGTCTTCAAACTCCTCTGGCATATATCCGTTGTACTGTCCTTTTACTGGCCCATCGTCAATAGCGTAAGCGGTACATAATATCCGCGTGGACGGATCGTAACAATAACGACCCGCCCCCGCTTTAAATATATCCACTCTAGAACGTGTTTCAAAGTCTATATGGACTATTTTATTCATTATAGATCGTCGCTTTCGTTCTCCTCGATCACGTAATCATCGAAATCGTTGTCTGCTCTAACTCTTGATAAGAACGGTTCACCATCTTTAACCTTCTGAAGGTTACGTACCCCGACAGATACTCCCGCTTTACCTTTGAACGTCCAACCATAACAATTTATAACCGCTCTCGCCCAACAACCAGGATAAAACTCAGTAGGGTCGGTGATTTCCGCTTTTGCCTGGTCTACAACTCCTGGGGCATACTTTCCACCTTTACCATTGATATACATTTTACCCTGATACTCTTCCCTATCCGAATCGTCTCCGTCCAGAATAGGCAACATAAGTTTCGCAGGTCTGCCTTCGCTCCACTTCTCGTTGATCGTTTCTTTTATCAGCTTTTCAAGAACTGAAAAATCCACGTCATCATCAAACAACATACCTAAACCATACTTACCATCCTCGTTAGGTTCAAACACGTGCGGGAACGTTACCCTAAACGGAGGTGTTAATAAACTTCCATCTGCTTTTTTTACGAACTTTTCCATAATAATTCTCCTTTACTCTGCGAAATCGTCTTTCGCTTTTATGAATTCAACGGCGTTTGATTTATTATCGTCTTTAACGATCTTATACCCGGTCTCAGGTCGAAAACAGAACTCGTCGATCTTACCTTTACCAACTACTTTCTCTACTTGAGCCGGGCTTTTTAGTTTTTTAGTATACAATTCATCACCATAACGTGCTTCAAAAGCTGCGATGACGCTTTCTTCGTTTGTATACGTTCGATGACCCAACCCATTAACGACTTTATATCCAGGGATCTTCTCACCCTGTAGCATCATGTCTTTAGCATGGGTTTTTACTTTCGTCATCCAATCAGAAATAAAATCAGACCAGTCGAGAACCTTGCGGATCTGAGCTATGTCCATATCTCCGATAATGGGCAGGGTTTCACCAAAATCCCGACGTGCTACTTCTTGGACTTTGGCTCTTACTGCGGGGCAAGTCGCCATGGCTGGACAGAACGTATCCTTACACCATTCACCCGCAACACATTGAGCTTTTTTAGATAGAGCAGCTAAGACTCTCTTATCAAGTTCTACTCTAAACTCTTCTATCTGGTCCGCTGTTACTGTGTACGATGTAACACTACCCTCTTCTCCAACACGAGGCTGATAGATGATCATTTCGATCTCTTGTGCTTCGTACTTCAAGTAAAGACCTAACGCATAATACATCATTTGCTTATTGTCGTAAGCCTCGACTTTTTTCCCAACCCCATATTTGTAATCCCCAACGATGATCTTCTTAAAAGGGATAACAATGGCGGCGTCAGTAGTACCAAAAAGCACTATGTTTACTTCAGTGAGTTCTATTCTTTCCTCAACCAAAAGCAAACTGCTCGTCGTCATCATATCCCGGATGAAATGAGCGTAATCCTTAGCGTGTTCGATCATTTCATCAGTTACAGGAATACAAAAACCATCAACTTCTTCTACCTCTTTAGGTTTAACAACTCCGTCTTTTAAATAGCGGGCTGCATAATCGTGAGCGACGGTGCCTTCTGCCATAAACTTGTTAGGTTTAGTAGGGTACTTTTCTGTCATCCTAACAGAACCTGGACAGTTCCACCAACGTTTACAGGATGACGCGCTCAGCCTTGAGTGTTTTATTTCCTTTGTACTCTTAGCCATTACAGATCCTCTTTTTCTGCATCGGCGTTGTCACGAGGGTCATAGTCCTCATCAAGGATCTTGTTGAAAAGGTCCATACAGTTAGCCATAGCTTTCTGGTTTCCTTTCAAAGAAGCTAATCTAGGCCCGCCACAACGAGCAATAGCCGCTCGGCACAGTTCCATACCCACACCCGGTTTCGCTTCACATACATCCGAAGCACGGTCTTTTAACATATCAATCGTTATCTCGACCTTCTCCTCCTTCTTTACCTCTTTCTTCACTTCTTTTGTCCTTGACGCTTTAACAGGTTTCTCTATAATAGGATCCCCTGCTTCAACCGCGTTATTTTCTAACGCTTCAATTCTTTTCTCCAGTGCTTCGATTCTTTCTTCTAGGTACATTGTACTCTCCTTATGTTCTTGAGTTATTATTTTTTTATGTACTTCCTCTTTCCATACCATTGTTTCCATCATTCTCTCTTCAATGGTGTCTTTAATGATCATAATGTTAACGTTGATCACATTACGCTGGCCTAACCGTTCTAAACGGCCGATACATTGTTCAATATCGGTAGGCGACCAGGAAGGTTCAACGAACAAACACGTCGAACAGACGTCTTGCAAACCGTCAATACCCTCCCCCGCCGCCTGTATTTGCCCAAAGAATATCTTTACCTCCTTTCTTTCTTGAAATATGTTGACCATTCCTTGTTTCATAACACTAGAGCAGGAGCCATCTACGCACACACTCTGAATGTTATGAAGTTTGTTCTTCAACTCCGCTGCGACTTTCTTATGATGGTAAAAAACAACGATCTTATCTACCTCTTCTAAGGTATCTCGGACGAAATCAGCAGCGTCATCTATTTTATACTCCGCCATTGCGTGACGTAACCGGGCTATCTCTCCTAACTGAAAATTAGAAGGATCATCATCCCCTGCTTTCTCTACTGTTTCGTCTTCTATTTCTTTTATTTTAGCCCGGACAGTGTTGGTACAATCAATCTCTATCAGGTTCAATATTCTATCCGGAAGTTCTGTTAACACTTCTCTTTTATCTCGACGCAACATAAAACCTTTCAGCTTCTCATTAAGCTCTCTTTCGTGCGAAGCCCCTGAAACATCCAAACCGAAAGCACCTAAAAAAGCCCCACAATACCGAAATGCAAATTTAACATACGGCGTGTGAGGGTGTATAGTCTCCGGCGCGCACGAGGCTAGCATTGGGTAAAGGTCTATCGGTCTGTTTTTAATTGGAGTACCTGTAAGAAACCACATCCTATCTGTTCTAATACGCAATCCTTTTTTAGATAATACCTTCTTAGTACGTTTTGCCTGAGTGTTCTTAAGGCGGTGTGCTTCATCACATATGATGTAAGCCCAACGAAAATCCATTAGCTGTTTAAAGATAGGGTCTTTGATAATGAGATCATAGTTGATGATATAAATAGAAGCTTCCTTATTTTTAGTGATTATTTCTTTTGAAGAGTTAATAACCGTGGATTTAAAGCCTCTCCACATCACTAACTGTTTTTGCCAGTGGTATTTTACTGAAGCTGGGCATATGATCAAGATGTTCCTACCATCTTCGATGGCGTTAACCGCTTGGGCTGTCTTACCTAACCCCATATCATCCGCCAGTAATGCGAACCTTCTTCTCTTTAAAAACTGTATTCCTGTCTCTTGGTATTTTCGTAAGTTCACGATTTTTTAGTCCTTTATTTCTTTTCGTTCCACTCCCCTAAACTATCCTGATCCTCCCTTTCTTCTATACGACCCTGCTCTTTCCCCATCTGGTAAGCTGTCCCACTCATAATGATCAAAAAACAAAAAATAATTAAAATTTGACCTGAAGTAAAATCTCCTGTATAGATTTCCATTCTATCACCCCCTTATAAATTTAATCCAAGCCAATAAGCTATTTCACACAACTTCCACAATCCTAAACAAAACATGGTTACTAAAAAAATGTAAACTATAGTAATAGCCAATTCATCATTTTTTGTTATCTTATATGAACCCTCATTTTCATCCAATCCAATATTTACCATATCAAAACACCTCCTTTCTACTCCTCCCCTTCATTTATAAATGGAGTTTTTTAAGTTCCGATATTGCTTTTACAACATCAGACATTTCTCTCCTAATTAATTCTGGATGATAATTATTTATACCAAACCTCTCAGCTTCACATAAGATATGTATTAATTCACTGCACTCTTCAATCAGTTTAATCGTTAAAGACCCAATGTCTTTATATTTTTCATGCACCATTTTAAGTTTTCCTTTCTATTTACCAAAAAGTATTGACTTAGTTTTTCCAGAAGGATAGACTTTTACAAAATTAAGTCCGTCACACTTTGAACAACTTGTAACGCTATCCCAATATCCTTTAGAACTTACTAAATCTTTAGTAGGTTGTCGGGTTTCTATTTGTTGCTTACAGTGATTGCAGGTATAAAAAGTAGTTTTGCCTCCATTGCTTTTCCATCTATCTAAATAATCTTCTTTTCCTATTTTTAAAGTATTCATTTTATAATCCTTTCTTTAGCAAGCCCCTAGGAAGCTGGGCTTTATTTAATTACTTTATTTTTTAAATTTTCTGGCAACTTTATCCCTTTTAGATCACAACCGCTGAGGTCGAGCGAGCCACCGACCGTATCTGGCAACTTTATCCCTTTTAGATCACAACCTTTGAGGTAGAGCGAGCCACCGACTGTCTTTGGCAACTTTATCCCTTTTAGATCACAACCTCTGAGGTCGAGCCAGCCACCGACTGTCTTTGGCAACTTTATCCCTTTTAGATCACAACCTTTGAGGTAGAGCGAGCCACCGACTGTCTTTGGCAACTTTATCCCTTTTAGATCACAACCGCTGAGGTCGAGCCAGCCACCGACCGTATCTGGCAACTTTATCCCTTTTAGATCACAACCGCTGAGGTCGAGCGAGCCACCGACCGTATCTGGCAACTTTATCCCTTTTAGATCACAACCGCTGAGGTAGAGCGAG
>Ga0208957_1000331_pt1 | contig 41505 bp, 61 predicted proteins | sample RifOxyA1_FD_184029 | JGI IMG/M metagenome (GOLD analysis project Ga0208957, IMG submission 184029) | Groundwater microbial communities from Rifle, Colorado - Rifle Oxygen_injection A1 (SPAdes) | ecosystem: Environmental > Aquatic > Deep subsurface > Groundwater | place: Rifle, Colorado, United... | reverse complement strand
CTCCTTCAATCCACTGAGGTATTTTTTGCCGACATTTTCAAGTCTTGTCGAAATTAACTCTTTAACATATCTCGAAGTGCTATTGTCATCTAGGCTTCCTTTTTCCGAAACCAACTCCTGACCCCTGCGGGTTTGTTCTAAACTCCTAGTCTTAATAAGTTTTGCGTACAGCTCGTGGTTCCCTTCATCCAACGCTTTTTCTGACATGGCGATATTAACCGCAGTTGAGGTAACTTCTTTTGATGGTTCTTTCCCCATTGCGACATCAAATGCTTTCTGTTTATCTTTTGCAATCAAATCCACCGCTTTTTTGGCTTGCTCCTTTAGTTTAATGGGGTCATAAGTTAACTCTCCCTCTAATTGGGGATGGTCTGCCTTGAGCCTTTGAAACACTCTACTTTGGAATTTCTCGGTAGGGGAGACCACTTTTTGAGCCTGTGGGGGAGACACCTTCTTAATGGGGGAGGGTAGAGGAGTCTTTGCGGAAATCTGCGGTTTTTCTGTGGGAACGGCTATCTTTTCAGCTTTGGGGGCTTCTGTAATCGGTTTTAAGGGGGGTTTCTCGCCAAGAGCTACTTCCGATACCTTTGGAACCCCTTTTCCCTTTGGAACTTCAACTTTTGGCGTAAGAGCTTGGATTTCTTTCTCGCTTGCACCAGCTATATTGTTGGCAAGGACTACTTCTGCCGACTTACCAGTATCTTTGGCGATTGCTCCTTTGGTTTCAGCGATGGCCTTTTCAATTTCAGCGATGGGGACTTGTTCCCCACTCTTTATTTTCTTTGAAATACCAGTTACGGTTTTAGAAACTAGTTTAGAAGTACCTTTCGCTAATCCTTTCGCCAAGGCCCCGCCCACCTCAAAGAGAGCCAACATTACAAGGTCGGTCTTTAATCTATCAACCCTTGCCCCATCGACTTCTTTGTCGTACTCTAATTGTCCTACCCCCGTAAAACCGATGGCGTTACTAATAACTGGGACTAATTTGACTGCCTTGGGAACGAATTTAGAAGCGACTGGAGCTAAAATACGAGTACCCACCGAAGCCCCAGCAACGGCTCCGGCGAAATAATAGGGAACGAATGAACCAAGAAACTTACCGGTTTCAAAAGCCTGTGCATTTACATTCTCTTTTCCTTCTGCCCCTAAATTCATTCGATTAAGCTCTTCAAAGGCTTTGGCTTGCTTTTTAAGGTTCCACCTATCGGGAATATCTTTCCCAGTAATCGAGGCTATTCCCTGCTGGATGGTTCCCGCCAAATCTCCACCGAAGAACTGAATTATTTTAGTTCCCGCACCTGCCGCAGTTTCAAAGGGTCTTTGTTTGGTCGCCTTAACATAACCCGTCAGTTGGCTTATTAGTTTCTTTCCCGCTTCAAAGATTGGCTTAGCCTTTTCAGTTAAACTTTTCTTTTTCTTGGGCTGTGAAATAGAAGTGGGTGTAACTTCCCCCCTTGAAATCTGAACTGCATTTAATAGAGAAGTCCCTCCTTGAGAAGTAGGAGTTGTCTGGCTAGGTGTTTCTCCTCTTGCGGATTGGACGGCTTCTAATAATGACATCGTTAAGCTCCTCTATAAGCATCATATATTTCTTTAATATCGCCCGCATTTTCCATTGGCGCTCCATACTGCTTCCCTAAAACGCTTTGCATATAGAGTTTGTAGATTTCTTCAAGACTGAAAAATGGGGCATATTTGGCTACAAGTAGCGGAAACTCCCCAACCCACCCCGAGGGAGTGCTTTGTCCTTTAATCGTTTTTGCTTCTTCTAAGAACTGCTGTTGTATATTCTCGGTGCTACTTGTTGTGCCAGTTGAAGGTTTACTCGCCGCTACTGAATCTTTCTTGATAATTTCTCCTGTTTGAGAATTGACAACCGAAAACCCTTGATTTGTCCCATCGTCCCATTGAATTATGCTGGTCTGAACATTCTTAGCTTTGGTTGCGGCGATGGCGGCGTTAATCATTGAACTACTAAGTCCTGTGGCCCGAGTTATATTGGCTATATCCTCTCCGGATAGATTACTTAAGGCTCCCGAGGCGAGAAGTGTTTGGAATTGGTCTAATGCTTGTTTTGCCTGGTCGCTTTGTATATCAAATTGTTTCATCTGAATGTTCAGTTTGGTTTCGACATCGGCTTTTTTGGTGGCAATATCCGATCTGAGAGCTAGAGTATCGGCATTAAATTTATCCGCCAGTTTACTTAGTCTTCCCGTCATTGTCGCCTCTGCTAAGTAAGGATTGTCTTTTATCTTGGCAACCTGTTCGTTATAGGCTTTTGTTTTTTCTGAAAGCTCACCTTGAATACCCATAATTCCTGAGCTGGCATAGAGTCCTTCGTATAGTTCGGGAAGATTGATAGTAGGGGCATTAAGAAAACCTGAGACGCCACTCGTTCCAGTTGAACCAGTCCCCGATTCTCTTAAATAATCTTGATAGGCACTGCCTGCGGTACTGGGATTGGCAATAGCATTTGCGATTACGTTTTCATCGTTATATCCGTGGGAGCGCAACCAGTCGCCAAATCCTTGATTTCCGCCTTGGGCTTGAGGAGTCGCAGTTGAGGTGGCCATTGCTGTTGGTTGAGGTTGGGGCGATGGCTGACTGGATGGAACAGTCGGAGTCGTGGAAGCGCCACCGCCCCTCAAAAGGTTCAAAAGTTGTAAATTCTGGGAAGAACTGCCAATGTAATTTTGTATGCCCTTAGACGCCGCTAGAGTAGCCCGCGATGCATAGTCATACGGCTGGCCCTGAGATTTAAGCCAATCTACAATTGAATTAGGGTCCATTTTTATACTCTCCTATTAAACCTTCCTCTCATATCCACACTGGTTGTATTTGAGTAAAAGTCCTGCACATCGAACATCGGCTGGATTTTTTCGTATTTTGCGAGTTCTTGTCTTATCTTTCCCCACATACCAGCGAGTATCTGTTTTGCCTCTGTGCTTCTAAATTCTGCGGAGTTTTCTTCTTCTCCCTTGGCTTTAAGAATAGCGACAGCCTCTAAAACTATAGCTTCGTTTCCTTCTGGGGCGGAGTAAGAGAATATCGTTACATCCCCGTCATCACTGAGGGTTTCCGTAACCATCTGTCCCCAAATAGTAATTGTCGAGGTTGCTACGGTAGGAATGGGCCAGATAAAATACCTTCTCCACTGATTGGCCCACTTTTTATCCGTGTCGTCGGGGTAGTCTTCCTTCCAAGCCAAATAATCATCAAAAGAGAGGGGACTTCCGTCGGGGTCTTCCCCATACCTGACTTCATCTCCGCCCGAAGGAGTAACGGTCAATTTCCAGACAGAATTAGACCTCCATGTTTGAGGGTAGTCGTAATACTCGATATTTGCTTGGGATGTAGTTTGTTTAGCGTCTTGAAGTTCCGGCCAAGGAAATAACGCCCCAGCTTTCCTATAAGCTCGGTTTATGGCTCTTTTAACAAGGGCAAGCGGATAAAGAGTAGACTCATCCCCTATGGTCTTGTCGTCTTGGACGCCCTGTACTAAGTCGCTGAATAAATCCATTACTTTAAGAATAGACAAGGGGATTGATTGAAGGCAAGAGAGGTTAGGCAAACCACAATCTAAAATGTGGACATTGAAGAGGTTGAAGTTGAACAAAGCCTCTTTGCCAAAAAATTGTTATTAAAAGACCAACAATAATTAGTATTAGACCAGAAATTATCAGAAAATAAAATCTTGATGAATTATTAGAAAACATAATTTTGGGATAGGACTCCTTTTATATTTAAATTACCACTGTTGTCTAGTTCCATCAAAGTAGTACCACCCTTTTTAACTGTTACTTTCCCAGCAGAAACGCCCAACACATTTATTAAAACTGACCCATCTTCACCTAGAATAATATTGGCTCCTCCAGCTCTAAGTTCCAAATCACCTTCATTTAATAAAACTAAGTTATTACTAGAATTAAGTTCCAAAGTTGCATCATTATTCGGATTTGTCCTTCGGAAAGTAAAAATATTTCCACTAAATTCATCTGTTGACAATCCCTCAGAATTAAATGTCATATCTCCATTATCGCCAGAAATTGTTATCCCATCGTCGTTTACTTGCACAGAGGAACCACCTATAAAAGCCCCAGCTTGAACAGTACCCTTAAAGGTGGCGTCTCCAGTATCCCCATCTATCGCAAAAGTAGTTATCCCCGCTTTATCCCTGGCGGTTAGTCCGTTAGGAGTAATCCTTAAATCTCCCGTAACGCCTTTTTGGAAATTTCCTACCTGCATTGCCCCTCGTTGTTCCAAATCAAACGATTCGAGGATTTTCCTGCTTCTTGTATTGAGTGCAGTACTTAGAAGCTCAGTTGCTATTCTCTTTTTAGGGAAACTCTTTTCTTGGGCCACTGTAGGAGCATAAGTTCCTGCTGGTAGTTTAACCTGAGGAATAATAGACTCGGGTTCCCCGGGGAAGGGAGTCTCGGGTACGGATTCTATCTCATATACTTTTTCAGCCATATTTAATCAAAAAAAGTAGATATTTTGTATATTTCAGGCGTATTATTTCCACTCGGAGTCAATATCAACTGAAATTCATAAATCCGTCCTTCTGCTCCTATACGAAAGACCGCCTTACGGCCACTTGTCGTGCTGAAACTTGTGCCACCATCGGCAACATTGGCTTTTACAAAATCCCCATTCTTGTCCATTCTATAATAAAAAGCTATCGAACAGCCACTGGGTAAAGATGCCATTTCAACCTCAGCGTATTTCCACTCCGTGATGTTTGAGGGTTTTTTTAGAGGAGCCTTATACTCCAAAGATTGATAAGTCGCAGTCGCTTTGTTGTCTGAGTCTACTACTTTTACGCCAAAATCGTTCCCGTCCCTGTAGGAGCAAATCGTGGTTCCCTCTACATTCGCTACCGCCCCTATTTCGTCCACCTCTAAGGCATATTCAAGATTCATAGCAAAAGGCTGGTCTTTATTTTTTCTACCTATAAAGTAGATTCCGTTTCTATCCGTATCAGCCCCAAAAACTCCCCACATAGACATATTGCCCAGTGTCTGTCTGTCAATCCATGAGTCCGCCCCAAATACCCAATCGAATATCTCTATCTGGTCTACTTCGTTTGTTACCCCGCCAGGGTTTACTCTGCCTCCGCCCGGGAATCTTTTGTAAGGCATTGAGTCGGAGAAGTTGGCAAAAAAGAGTTCTCCATCATCTCCTATTTGAACCAAAGGAACCTCACAGTCAATCGCACCGTTTGTTCCTTTGTCGGGGTATCCCGCAGGATAAGTGCCAAAGACTGATCTTCCGTTTCTTTCAATGATGGTTTTTATCAATCTTCCTGGGATTATATCCAGGGCTTCGTTTGTCCACGAGTCATCATATCCAACGAGAGCCACCTTCGAGCCATTAGCAATATAGTTTGCCCCACCTACTTGTTTCATAGTGTGCCAATCCGCACCCGTTAAGTTGTCTGCTATTTCGGTTACATCGCTCCAATCGGAAGCGCCGGGGAGGGGTTTTCGTTTTACTGAGGTTCCAGTTGCCCACTGAAGATAAGTCTTCCCATCATCTGAGGGCTTTTCAACCGCCCCTTTAATCGCTCCGTCTGCGTCTGTATAAACCATTCTCGTAAATCCGTCCGTGTATCTTCGATAAATATGTCCTGCGTTACCAAACCCATAGGTGTTCCCGTCCGATGCCTTCACGAAAAAGAGTATTAAATCCTCGAAAACATTAAATAGTCCAGCCGAAGGGGAAGGAGAGGCGCTAACCGAGGCAGAGGGACTGGCTGAAGCTGAAGGGGAAGCGCTTGCCGAAACGGACCTAGAAGCCGAGGCAGACGGCGACTTAGACGCCGAGGAACTACTACTGGGACTAGGAGATGCACTGACACTTGCGCTTGGGCTCTGGGAAGGACTTTGTGAAACCGAAGCAGATTGGGAATGTGTCCCGCCAAACTCTCCCTCTTCTTTAAGGGCCTGCCCAGCCGAAAGGGAATCATTAGCCTTTCTTATATCGCAATTTGATAAGAATTTCGCTGAACCCCTCCCGCCAATATCAATATCATTGGAAGACCCAATGCCCCCTTGGAATTTTTTTACTACATAGGCCGACATACTCCTAGATTAAATCACTGGATTGTTGGAAGGCAACTATGGAAGATTAGGAAACTTTTTATACTTGTCAGTATAGGCCGTTCCTTGAATTGAGTATTTATCCGTATAAGCAGTTCCCTGTGTTGTATATTTATCAGTATAAGCCGCTGGGGAAGGCGATGCTGATGGGCTAACCGAGGGGCTTGCACTGGCACTAGGGGATAGAGAAGCAGAAACCGAAGCACTGGGACTTAAACTAGCACTAGGGCTTAAAGAAGCCGACCCCGAAGCAGATTCTGATGCTGATTCAGATTTAGATTCGGAAGCAGATGCGCTTTTGGATTCACTTGCGCTTGCCGATTTAGATTCGGAAGCTGAAGGACTTAGCGACTTCGATTCACTAAGAGAAGCACTTTTGGATTCTGATGCACTGGGGGAAAGGGATTTAGATTCACTGGCAGAAGGACTCAAACTTTTAGAACCAGATGCACTACCAGAAGCTGAAGGACTTAAAGAGCCCGAAGGTGAAAGGGATTTTGATTCCGATGCACTAGCAGATTTAGAGGCAGATGCGCTCGGAGACAAAGACGCTGAAGGAGAAAGAGAAGCAGAGGGACTTAAGCTGGCGGATGGGGAAAGGGAGGGACTGCCATCTATAAAAAGAGTGTCAATCTCTGCCACCGAAAGCGCCTTTGTAAATACCGCCACATCATCTGCATCTATTGAAGCATAACTGCCATTTCCAGTCGCCAATCCTCTAAAGTTACCAATGGAAAACATATCTGCCGTAACTCCACTCCCGTTCCCAGAAAACGCCGTTGGCCCAGCCACCAAAACATTATCCAAGTATCCCCGAAGGTTCGTTGCGTCATAAGTCAAAACTATTTGATGATAAGTCGTTCCTAAATCAACATTGTAAGAAATTTCATCCCCCGAAACCCCCTGCCTATAGCGCCTGAAAGTTAAGGTTCTTGTCGCACCAGTCCTAGAATAAACAATTGCATAATTGACAGAAGTTCCAGCATCCTCTACCCCAACAAACATCCAACTCCCACCGTCAGGTATAGCTGTATTCGCTTTGAGCCAACCAACCAAACTACACGCTCCACCTTGAACCCCCAAATCATTAACTATACTTAGAGATTTGTCGGTATTTGCTGTCCCAAAGTCTGCCGCACCGCCATATTTGCCAGTATCCTCGCCAACAGTATTGTTGTTAGTTAAAGTAAAACTACCTTTGGAGTCGGTAGTTAATGCCCCGCTTTCCGTTCGGTAGTAAGCCACCAAGTTGGCATCATTAAAAAGGGAAGTATCTAAAAGCTGTGCCATATCTCAAATATAAACTCGCAGATTATCGGAAGGCAATCTTATTGAAGCATTTTTATTAGTTCTCTCGTTGGAGGCCAACCCGGGATTGTATCCTCGCTCTCTGTCCAATTTATAAGAAGCTGTTGATTTCTATATTCCTCTTTCCTCCATCTTTGGCCGGTAGCATTGGCCCCGTGCTTGATGTCTATATTCGGTTGCTCGGATTTCCAAGTTCCCATCTTAAACTGATTTTTCCATTGAACCCTATGGTGGGTGAAGGGTTCAAAGCCCATATTCCTTATAAACCTATTAAACATCCTTAAAAACTCCTCTTCATTCGGATAAATTGCTTTTAATCTTTCATGTTCGGCTAAAGCCATTTCGTATCTTTCTCTGAAGTGGGTTAGGGCCGCATCCCGATACACGCAAAGCCCAGATAGTTGGTTGACATCATAGTGCAGGGCGTGGCCATCGGTTGTTCTAAGGAACCAAACGCTCTGATTAAAGTAAAAAGTATCTTTTTCTGGGGGAATAAAGTCAAAATGGGTCGGGTGATACAAAACGTCCGCCTCACAAAAGAAGATAATATCCGCACTGCTATTTTCCAATGCTCCCAAAATCTGCTTAAACATACTTAGATAACTTCTCTTTAAGGAAGGGAAGTAGATATTCTTCACTCCGAAGTCTAATTTTCTATGTAAGGCGGCGGTGGTAATCGGAATGTTTTTATCCTTACTTGCTTTTATAATCGCCTCCCGACAGGGTTTGGCTATATTCTTCGCAAGTTCGTTATCTGTATAATAGATTATTCCTCTCGTTAGTCCCCAATCGGGGGGATTAAACTTATCCAGTAACCACTGGAACTTTCTGGTCGCTTTCGGCCACTTGTCGTGTTGGAATAATTGCCTTGATAGCTCTCTATTCTTTTCGACTTCGGATTGAGGATTGTGATAGGGGAAGCCGAAATCGCCTCCTTGAGTCCTAAACATATGAGCGTACCAAGTTTTTTTCGTAACCAGAACCCTTCCGCCGGAAAGCCAACTTTTACAGGCCACTTCCACTCCTTGCTGGCCCCAACTGCCAAACTCATCTCCGCAGAGGTCTAATTCAAAAAACTTCTCTCTTGTACACATAAAGCATGAGCCTTGAATACTCAATGATTCGACCAATTCACCAGCTTGTCTCTTTTCGAGGTCTTTCCAGTATTGGAAGTGCATCGTCTTATCGAATCTATAGGTTGTACTTGTAGGATTGTGCTTTACTATCCAAACGACATCCTTGGTAGTGGGTTTACCGCATACTTTATCTGATGCAGTATTGTGTTTAGTTTCCGAATATACCCACTCCTTGCCGTCAAACTTCCACTGGCACGGCCCAGAAGGCCCCTGGTAGCGTCTGTGGCCATCTGGACAGACCCAGTCGAAAGCGTGGAGATTCTTCATCATAGGGAGAAGAGTCCAATCGTCCTGCATATCCGCCATCATTTTGACATCAAATCCCTTATCGAAGGCGCAGTGAGCGTCAATTTTCATTAAATACTTGCCATTAGCAAGTTTGGCGGCTTCTTTGGTCGCCAACCTTTGCCCAACGGATTCGGGGTGATAGATAACAATCAGTTTAGGATTTGGTTTGAGAGGGGGGTCGGGTAAATATCCATCCAAGATTGCAATGATTTCAATATTCCCTTCTGCGTTTTCAGTTAAATCATCAATCGTCTTTTGTAGAAATTCTTCGTTGCGCGCAGGCACAAGCACGCTAAGGTCTATCATTTTAAGTTAGTTTTCTATACAAATTTGCTATATTCTCTATGTGGTATTCTTCTGCTTTGGCAATTAACTTATTAGAAAAGTCCTCATAAAATAACGGATCGCCTCTTAACTTATCTAGTTGCTCGAAGAACTCATCCAAAGTATGGACTGGAAAATAATAACCATTTAGCTCCTTAAACGAATCTTCCTCAAGGGCGATTGTGGGAACACCGAAAGATGCCCCATTGACCAACTTTAACGGATTGGCCAGATTCTTTTTATATGGCCTCCAAACTATTTGAACAAACAAACTTTGGTAAAAGTCTTGAATCCCTTTTCTGGTATCGAATTTGGAAAACTCGATTAAGTTCATTCCTCGTTCCGCTAATCTGCTATTTAACTCTCCAGGTAAGAAAGGAAAAGCCCCCGCCGTTCCGATTACTCCGACATTAACCATTGAATCCTTATATCTTACAACCCGTTCAAAATTAACATGGTGCTGGGGAATTAAAATAATTTTATTAGGAAGGATTTTCTCGAGAAGTTCTTTATCATGTAGTGAGATAACGATTACCGGAACTTCAGGGTGTTTGACCATTAACGGTCCTAACGCCCACCCGTCTATAATATCCATATACGGTCTACCTTCAAACTTAAAATCATATCCAAGAGGAACATGGGGCTTAACGTAAATACAAGCATCGTTCTCATATCCTTCAGTGGGATTGAGTTTGCATTTGAGTTGTTCGGATATTTGGATTCCTCTAATAATCGAGGAAACCCTCATTAAGTGGCCTCGTCTTATCGGTGTACCAAACTTATAAGGCTGGCCCGGATTAACATTAAGAAAAGGTGGTTTGGCAAAAATTGATATGTTCATAAGTTGTCAAGTATCAAAATTGTTTCCTATAGTACATACTTCTTCACGACTTCTCTAACTTTCATCCGCTTCCCGATGATAGAGATTTCACAACTCCATTCAGGGATAAGATTAACCCAATATAAAAACTCATCTTTATCGACTAAATAGCGGTACTCATCCCTAATTTCCAGCTTTTCGCCTCTTTTCACCCTCAACTTCATAGAATTGATTAAGGTATGAGGATTATCATTTTTCCAAGTTATATTACCTAGCCTCACGATTGTATATTTATCGAAATAAGTCTTAACGATGGCCTCCACCTGTCTTTTGTGTTCGTAATATCGGCTAGTTCCGCCCAAGACCCCTAGGGAACTAAAGTAAACAAGATGAGAGTCTTTATCTTGTTTCATGAGCAAGTCTATTTCTCTTTGATATTCAGATTCCCGAACCTCTGAAGAATTACTTACGCCCGAACAAAAATATAATCTATCTTTTGCTTCGGCATCACTAACCGCTTTGGCGATAGCACCATTCCCAACAATTTTCATATTTATATTAAAGTAACCTTCCCTTTTATATCACGATAGGCTTTATTAAACTGATCGGCGGTTTCTACGCCTCTTTGGGTAAACATCCAATCCTCTAATAGTTTGGGAGGGATGGTAACTATATCCGCACCCAAACTAAAGGCTTTTTCAATTTGGTCCACACTTCGAATGCTCCCGATAATTACTTTCGAAGATAGATTGTGCTTTTCAAGATAATTTAGGACCGCAGTTAAGGTTGAAATAGCCCCCGTTCCTCCGGCTTCTTCACATCTCCCCCAAAATAAACTTATATAACTATCCTTGCTTCCCCGGAGGGCTTCGGATGCTCCTATGAGTTGTCCTGAAGTTAGACCGAGTGTAGCGTTAATCTTTACGCCCTCTTTGATTAGTTTACTCATTACTTCAAAGGCTTTCGGGGGATCTCTCGGGTCCATCGGTATCTTAATGACGGCATTTTTGGGAAACATCCTGGCATACCTGAGAGCAAGTTCAACCATTTCGCCCCCAGGCATCTCGGAGTCGGGAACCTCAATAGAGATAGGGAAGTCTTCCCCGACAATTTCTATCATCTTTGATATGTGCTCGGGAATATTAAAAACTCCCTCCTTTTGAAGAATAACGGGGTTTGTTGTGGCCCCCCCTAAAATACCGGAGTCAAACCACTTTTTGAGGTCTTTAAGGTTTGCGGAATCGTAAAATATACCGGATTCTTTCATAATAATTGTCCTTTCAAACTATGTCCCCATTCCTTGACATGAGAAGGCATTGGTCTACCGTAAGTTACTTTATAATGACAACCCATACATAAAGTTCTACAATTATCCATTGAGAAACGGAGTTCTACATATTCAGCCCAAGATTGAATATGGTCAACTTGTAAATATACTCCTCTAATACCGCAAAGTTGGCAAGCGTAGTCATCTCTCTCAAAAACTAATTTTTGCATTTCTACCTTAAATCTATTCCTTTCCAGTTTTCTTTTTGAGACTGCGCCACCTTTCCAATTAGGACTATTCTTTCCTTTTAATCCTTTATGCTCACAGCATTTTTTACTGTTGTAAGTTGACAATTGTTTTCCACATTCACTACAGTTAGGAAGTTTATTTTTCCATCCACCTTGCCAATTATAGTGATTTTCTCCATTATGCAACTTCGAATTACATTGAATACATCTTTTACTTTTACCATGATAAATACTTAATCGTTTTCCACAATCAATACACTTTGGTTTTCCGCCTTTCCAATTTGATGCTAGTTCTCCAGTTTTCCTTTTGACAAGCGCATTAGCTAAACTAATTTTTCGTTTAGTTTCCTCTGAACATGGTTTACGTTTGTATATTCCTGTTGGCATTTTATTAAATCCGTTCACGCAAATCCCAAATTATCGAGTGATTTATGACGACATGCATGGCTTCAACTAACGGAGTTCCATATATCTCGCTATCAGTCTTAACTATCAGACAAGCATCGGCCAATTCTTTCATTGCTCCCCCATCAAAACCCGAAAATCCTATTGTTTTTGCCCCAACCTTTTTAGCATACTGCATAGCCTTAGTAAGATTACCTGACCATTGTTTGTTTCCCCCATGAACAGAGAATCCCACCAAGACATCGTTTTTGGTTAGCCAAGCCTTTAATTGCCCCTCGAATACGCTTTCCCAACCGAAATCATTGGTCCAAGCACTTACTAGAGGAATATCATCTACTAAAGATATTGCCTTGAAGCCATGTTCCGCACTAACGGTCTTGGCTAGGTCTGCCGCAAAGTGAGTGGCGGTAGATGCTGACCCTCCACATCCCATTGTAAAGACTACTCCACCGCGCTTGTAGCAGTCGTGGAGAATATCTAGCGCCTTCTGGTAGTTAGCGTCTGTCGCAAATCCTTTAGATAACTCCGCTATCAGTCCAAAGTATTTCTCGGTATTAAATTTATCCATGATGCAAATTTTTTACCCACATCCAGCTCCTGTATTTATCCCTAATTGTTCCTTCTTTGTACTCATCCGCCCCAACTATAAATAGAGGTATCATTCTATAACACCTAGCGTATGGGATTAAGGCTCTTTTGACATGGTTAAACTTCTTGTAAGAAAAGTAAGCGTAGTCATGGCCCGACATAATCCCACCAACACGGACTTTCTTTAGCCAGTAGTGTAAATCATTGGTAAAGTTTACAAAGTCGTGATTAGCATCGATATATACGAAGTCTAAAGACTCGTCTTCAAAGTCTTTTATGGCTTCCATTGAACTTTTTCTTACTATCGTGCAATTCTTAAAACGGGTCAGTCTTCTGATTGTTTCTTGGTATTTACCTTCAAAGTACTCTTGAGGAGCATTTAAGGCCGTTATTTGCTCCAACGGTTCGTAATCCGACAACATCCAGGAATCAATACTAAAGAGTTTCAAATTAGGATTAGCTTTGCATAGTACTTGTGAGTATTCTCCTCTCCACACACCTATCTCTGCCCCCTTTTTGAAGTTTAGCTCAGCAAATAATTCAGCCAGATTATCTCTACCCATATTGGGGATATTAACGATATATTGGTTCCCTACATTTATTTTGTATTTATCAATAATATATTTATGTGTATCCATTATTTCCAAAAATCCCCTAAATTCACAAAATTAGATAATACTGTAGCGTGATTGTTGTCCTTAACCCAATCCGTCCGGTACTTAAACAGGGGGTAAATCTCCGAGTAATGATAAACCCTTTCGTCTTTCTCGGAGGAGTCGTGGATGATTATATATTTCGCCAAATTCGCAAGCCTTCTGATTGTCTCGATACGGCTTGAGTCTGGGGTCTGGTCTATTAGAGCAATGTCCCAAGGCTTGTCTATTTCCGCATCTTCATATTTTTCGACAAATTTTATCTCGTGGTTCTCGCAAGGATAGTTATACTTCAGGAAAAAATCCATCCATTCTTTGAAGTTCTCATAGGATACTAGCTTTCTGTTTTGGAGAATACACTGGTAATGTAGGAAGGGGGTACTAAAGACTCCCATTCCCAACTCGAGGCAGTCGCCGTTAGTTTTTTCCATTGCTTTTATAAGACAGGATAGATGGCTCCCATAATTTAGCGATACCATCATTTTCGTGGCCATTTTTTATTTATCCCATTCAAATTCACCTGTTTCTAGGTTAAACCTTACTTTTCCCTCTTGACGAAGGAACTCCTCAAGGGTTCTCTTGTTTGGCATTTTTTTTATAATAGGTCTTTTCTCTTTCGTCTTCATTTAAGTCCGATTAAATCTAATTGTTTATTTACAGTTGTTTGCAAATCATCACCGATATAAAACTTGGTATTTATTTTCTTTCTATATTTAGGTTCAATGTTTTTGCCGTGTCTGGGTTTTGCCAATAAGATAATATCGGCCCATTCACAGAGCATTTTCAGGGTTTCTCTGGAAACAATAAGGCCTCCGACAGAAAGTACATTGTAATATCCTCTTTTATTAAGACTGTACTTTGTTTCCACACTTCGGTAAGTCCCACTTCTACAAATACACAAGATTTTTATATCCTTAGTCATTGAAAATTATCCTGCTTCCTTTCTCCTCAAATCTAAACGGCATTTCTCTATAATCCTTTAACCTTTCTCTTATTTGCACCCTCTTGTTGGCCGGGAACATAACTAACATAAACCCTCCACCGCCGGCACCGATTACCTTTCCTCCGATAACTCCTGCTTTTCTAACCAATTTATACATTTTGTCTATTTCGGGATTGCTTGTGGTGCTATTCAGTGCTTTCTTCGCTTCCCAAGAAACATTTAATAATTCCCCGAACTTTTTGAGGTTTCCTTTAAGCAAGGCCCTAACTCCACCTTGGGCGAGAACCTTGTTTTGGTGGAGCATGGGGAGATTATCCTTGATATTTAATTTAGAAAGAACCTCATTGGACTTCCTAGTTATTCCCGTGTAAAACAGCATGAGGCTATTATTGAAATCTTCTTTTACCGATTCATCCATTTCTAATTTAAGACCGCTAACTCTTCCGGAAGGGCTAAATTCAATCGCCCTCAACCCTCCCATCGCCGCTATATGTTGGTCTTGTATCCCTGATGGTCTTTTCAAAATATCCAACTCAATTTTAATCGCTTCGTCTGCCAACTGATGAGAACTAACACTTTCCCCTAGATAAGCGTGGAGAGCGTTCAAAAGACCCACTGTGGCCGCACCAGAGCCACCCAGACCCGTCCCTTGGGTGGGAATGTCCGCTAGGAAGGTTATTTCTATTCCCCTCTTTATATTAAGCATTAGGAGAGCTTCACGCACAAGGTCATGTTTTAAGTCTTTGACCTCTTTGACAATCTCCTTTTCCGAGTAATTTACGATGATTAGGTCGTCAAATCTCTTAACAACCGTGCAGTAAATAAATTTGTCTATCGTTGTGGAGAGGACTAGCCCCCCATAATTCAGGAAATACTCTCTGAAATCGGTATTCCCCCCGAAGAGGGCTAAACGTAGAGGTGTCTTGCTAATAATCATTTTCTGGGTGTTCCCTTCTATAACTCGTAAATCTTTCCTTCCAATCGCTTGGCCATGTTGGCATATTGGGGAATCTCTCGTCAACAAACCAAGCAAAGTCATGTTTCCTCTCTCCCCATCTATCATATAGAAAATACTTTGCCCAAATGTCATAGGAAAACTTCTCTTCTTCCCCTGTGTAATGGTATCCCTTATCTTGGTTCGTTTGATGGAGATGGGCGTACCAAGTATTCTTATTGACCATAACCTTACCTCCCCATGGCCCCAACCAATACTTCAAACCTATGTTGGCCGGTTCTTGGGCATGTCCCATCGGGTCATTCGTAGGGAAACCCCCTATCTTATTAAGAAAGAAGTCTTTTTCTACCATCCAACCCGACCCATGGAACTGAGGGGTTTCATCAATCATATATTCGGGGTTATTTTCTCTTTCTGCTGTTCTCTCGGGCCAGTGTCCACCGGCTTTGAACCTAAATCCTCTCGGGTCGGTGAAGGGGCAGGGCAAGTAAAAATAGTCATAGTGCCTCTCGTCCTGCCATTGCCATGTCTTTGCGTCTAAAACATAAAATCTTGGCATTACTAGCCAGTTATCCTGCATATCTTTTTGAAGTATCTCGTCAAATCCTTTACCGAATGAGCAATGGGCATCAGATTTATAGATATATTTACCTCTAGCCATTATTGCTAGGGTATTGACCATTGTTTTTAGTCCGATATTTTCTGGCAATTCAAGGGTTTTTAGGTTCGGATAAGGAAAGTCTTGATAGGGTGGCCCATTAAAGCCGACTATGACCTCAAAATCTCCCGTAGCTTTCTCGTAGATGTCTTGAATCATTCTTTGAAGTACATTTACCCCTTCGTTAGTAGTTGCTATCTCATTGCAACTAGGGATTATGATAGATAGTTTAGCCATTTAACCTTTCTATATCTTTGGGCGTATTTATTTCCCCGACAAAGTTCTTTGCCTTAATTAACGGCACTTTATGGAGCCAGATAAACCAGTCTACCAATACACTGAAATCGGGACATACCAAATGGTAGTCAAAAATGTCCGTATTTAAGACCATCACGCCGTCCTTTGTCTTAGGACCGAAGACTAACACACTTAAATTCTTTGCCACACACCTTTTAACATTTTCCGGGGTTGGCATTTCATCCCCATAGATTAAGAGAAACCTCTCGTTGTTTAGGTATTTCCTTGTGGCACGAAAACTATATGCATTACCTTTGTCGGAACCTTCGACATATTTTACTTCTCTGCCTCTGTAATCTCCGCCGACATGCATCCTTATCTGGTTGCCACGATATTTAGTAACAATTATGATTTCGTTCACCTCACTTGGTAGGGATTCCAATACATAATCAATCAGCGCCTTGCCCTTCACTTTAAGCAAAGGCTTAGGGGTTTTGGCCGTTAGTGGCATCATTCGTATACCTCGGCCTGCACACAATAAAATGCACTTCATATTTTGTTAGTCTTGTAGACCTCCTCAACAATCTTCAGGGTTTCATAAGCATCGAGGGGAGAGGGATTTGTTACTCTGTCCTCCCTTATGGCTGAGAGAAACTCCCTCAATTCAAGTTTAAGCGAGTCGTCCGCTACCGGATTACATTTAATTACTCTTTCCCTTACCTTTTCCGGGTCTTTGGTCCTTTTTCCCAACACTAACCTTTCAGGTTCCCCATACCTCATCCCAAGCCCCTGAACCTCTAAGTAACCTTCAGTTCCGTAAATCTCGAAACTATGCATACGCTTCCACTGGGTCAAACTGCTGTGAATTGAGGCTATAACACCATTTTCACTCTGAAGTAACACGAATCCATTGTCTTCTGTCCCGGCTTTCCAATACATATCGGCCCTCATGCCTTGAACTTTCTTAATTTCTTCGAGAAAAGACCTCGCCATATCAATCATGTGTACCCCCTGGTCGTGCAAATGTCCCCCGCCACCCATTTCTTTGTTTATACGCCACTCTTCTTCATAACCAACCCTTCCTCCGAAGCCATATCTGGCCCTAATAAAGAGAAGATTGCCTATAATCCCCTTTTCATATAACTTTCTGGCTTTAATAAACCCATCATGGAAACGACAATTATATCCAACCATATAAGTTAGACCTTTTTCGTCAGCTAAAAAGATATTATTTAAGATTTCCTTGGACTTAATAGCCCCGGGCTTCTCACAAAGAACATGTTTACCCGATTGAAGTGCCTGTTTTGTAATAGAAGCGTGATATTTATGCGGAGTGGCAATCAAAACCGCATCTATATTTTCATCACTTAAAACATCGTCCAAGGAAGGCGATCCCTCTATTCCCGAGTCAACAACGGCATCAAGAGAAGCGTTTTCAGATATTATCCTTGCCCACCTTGACCCCATCCTACCTAAACCGATTAAAGCAAAGTGTATCATCTTCCCACTCCTATATACTTAAACATTGACATATCTATATCTTTAAAATAGTTTCGGGCATCAAAGAATAACTTGGGTTTTTTCATCAATCTCGCTATTTCTTTGAAATTGGCCTTTTTCATTTCTTCCGATGGCGTTATACAAACAATCGCCTGGCTATCTTTATGTTCATTTTCCACCGCTTCAATCCCTATCTTTTTCAGTTCACTCATAAGTCTCATTGGCAAAGAACTTTTGTCCACATCCACTCCCTGTTTGTATGACAACCCCCAAAAGGTTACTTTCTTAAATTGACTAAGAACTTCAAGCATCCTCTCAAAACGCCTGTTGTTCTTTCCAGCAACCGCGTTTATCACTGGGATAAGAACTCCATACCTTCTAGCCACTTTTCTTAGATAATCCAGGTCTCTCTCCAAGTGTCCCCCTGAAAACCCCACAGAAGCGTCTAGGTAGGCTTCAGGGCCTATTCTGTAGTCAGACCTCAGTGCGTGGGCTATGTCGGTTACGTCAGCCCCTACATTCTCACATAAATCGGCTATATCGTAGATAAAAGATAGAGAAGTAGCCAAGAAAGCATTTAGGGCGTGTTTAATCATCTCGGCCGTAGCTACACTTACAAACTTGACCTTTTTGCCCTTAAAGATTTTCTTGCATCTCTCATCATCCGTTCCGATAAAAATCTCTTTTAGATTGTCTAAGTCTTCCGCTCCCCTGCCGACTCTTACGTGTTCAGGCATATACGCATACCCAAATTTCTTTCCTAGTATTTTGATTATCTCTTTTGAAGTACCGACTGGAATTTGGCTGGATACAATTACCAATGTGCCTTTTTTAAGTAGGGGTTTGACTATTCTTATCGCCTCGAATATGGGCTTTACATTGCCTTGCCCTTTTTCATTAACCGGGGTGTCAATCGCAATCCAGCATATTTCGCATAAATCCGGTGTAATAATCTGGTGGCCCCATTTCTTTAAATATGTGAATAAAGCCTGTGCCAACTGGTCTTTACCGATAATCGCTATTTTCATAAGTGTTTTACTACAACAAGCCTATCATCATATCTTTTGCCACATTCAATCATGTTGGTGGCGTATTTCTCGCTCAAATATTTAATAAGGTCTAAATCGGCAACGTCCTCGATAACATAAACCAAGCTAGGGTTTTTCTCCTTTTTAAGGAGATTCATTATCCCCAAACAAGCAAATAGCTGGTCGGCTGGGTCGTGAGACCCATCGTCAACGACCAAATCTATACCTGGCCCCAAGATTTCGACTAGGTCGGCAATGTCTCTGGCCGAGCTTTGGTCTGCCAAAAGGACTTGTATCCTTCCCTCTTGAAATATACGGACTTTTTGGTTCTCCATCCCATATATTTTTGCGTTGGGAAAGAAATCCCGCCACATTCTTAGTCCTGCCCCTTCACCCACTCCTATCTCAATAACTTTTTTAACCTCATTTCGTTTGTCTTTGAAAAAATCATAGTAAAAAGACAGATAATGATGTTTAGTTCCCTTGTCGGTCCCGTATTTTTTACCTAGTTTTTCTAAATCATTCATTTTATCCAACCCATCTTTCTAATTTCTTCTTCCCAATTTGGGGGCCAAGTCGGCATCCCCGGGAACATCTCATTTATGAACCAAGAAAAGTCATGGATTCTACCTTCCCATCTGTCATTGAGCCAGTATTCAGCGCTCCACTCCGCACCCCGAACATGGTCTTTGTCGTCTAATTTGTACATTCGGCCATATCTTCGGCCCTTATGTAAATGAGCATACCAGGTTTTTTTGTTTACTTTCATCGCCCCACCCCCCAGCCAAGTCTTAAATCCTATTTCTTGTGATTCTTGTGCAAAATGGCCGTAATTTGTCGGGTCTAATCCATGCAGGAAGTTATCAAAATGGTTCTTGGTCATAAAGTAGCAGGAACCTTGAAGCGAAGGCGTATCATCTATTTCCTCTATTCGGTCTCTTTTCCAGGGAACTCCGTGCATCCCCGAATCGTGAGGTTTACCAACCCTAGGGAAATCTATATACATATAATCCACCGGGTACTTATTGTCAGTCCGTTCCTCTATCTTCCACTCCTCAGCATTTAAGGCGTATCGTCGAGGTATTTGAATCCAGTTATCCTCTAAATGACTATCTATTAGCACTCTGCCGAAGTCTTTGCCAAAACTACAATGGTCATCCGTTTTCATTATGTACTTTCCTTTGGCCAACTTCACACAATTATTTATGCCCTGCCTTAGTCCAACGGGGGAGTTTGGATGAATGTAGGTAACTCTTTTGTCTTGAACTAGGGGCTCGGGCCAATTTTCATCGACGTTAACTATTACCTCAACCTCCACTCCGGCATTATTGAGAACATCTTCTATGGTTTTGGAAGTAAATTGAGAATTTCTGTTAGGAATTATTATAGATAGGTCCACTTAGCTTAATACCTCCTCTATCAAAACAATCCAATCTGTCGCTTCTAAATCGCCATCATTCACTAACCACCTATGAAATACTCCATTTCTATAAATGGTCAAAAAGCTGTCTTTCAAAAGTCCATAATCCCCTTTGGGCCATTCGACTCGTCTAATCTTCTTGCCATTTGTCAATCTGCGAATTGCGGTAGGAAAATCCATTAAGTCTGGCTTATTTTGTATTCTCGGGGTTAATGTCTTAGGTTCTGGGTACATATCATTCACCGCCCTTCGATGCTGAAGCACTGACACTATTTGCTTTAATTTCGTTTATATATTTAGTTACCGCCATGCGCACGTGTTCGGAGAAAGTAATATCTTTGAGTTTTTTGAGGAATCTTATCTGTTCTTCGCCAAAGAATAATGTCTTTGATACCATATACCTCTAGTATGGGTATCCGTTTTGATTGCTGTCAAGAGGATTACCGGCAACCAAAGTTCTTTAATAGATTTAGATTTGCTTGGAATCTTGGTGTTTTTACTGACCCATCCTCTTCGGCACTAGGGCTCGGACTAGGGGATTCGCTTCTGCTTGGTGAGAGACTTGCCGACATTGAAGCGGATGGAGATAGACTGGCACTTTCTGATAGGCTTTCGCTTGGTGATTGAGAGGCCGATGCACTTTTAGATGCCGACCCAGAGGGGCTTAGACTCGCCGATACGGATGGGGATTCGGATGGAGAAACACTAGGAGACTCCGATTTACTTTCCGACCCTGATGGGCTTTGACTTGAACTTACCGAAGGGGATTCGCTTTTGGAACCCGAAGCTGAAGGTGACAAGGATTTACTCTCGCTCAGGCTTTCAGATGCACTCGCACTGGCTGATGGGCTTAAACTTTTAGAACCGGATGCACTACTGGAGAATGATTCCGATGCGGAGGGCGACAATGATTTACTTTCGGAAGCAGACCCCGACTTAGATTCGCTTGCACTCGGGCTAAGGGATTTGCTCTCAGAAGCAGAACCACTTTTAGATTCCGACCCACTCGGACTTAAAGACTTGCTTTCTGAGGCAGATTCCGACTTACTCCCGCTGGCCGAGGGGGATAAACTTTTACTTTCACTGGCAGAACCAGATTTAGACTCTGATGCGGAAGGAGATAAACTCTTTGACTCTGAAGCCGAAGGACTAAGGCTAGCCGAACCTGAACCCACACCTGATGGACTGGCAGAGGCAGAGGCACTCTTGGACTCTGAAGCCGATGGGGAAAGGCTCTTTGATTCACTAGCAGATTCAGAGGCCGAAGCTGACTTACTGGCGGATTTAGATTCACTGGCAGAAGGTGACAAGCTCTTGCTTTCTGAAGGAGATTCACTTGGACTTTCCGAGGGAGAGGCGCTTTTGGATTCTGATGCAGAAGGGCTCAAACTTTTCGACTCTGACGGAGATTCGGATGGACTTTCGCTAGCGCTTGCAGATTTGCTCTCTGACGCACTGGGAGATAATGACTTAGATTCCGATGCACTAGGCGAAAGAGATTTTGACTCACTGGCTGAGGGAGATAGGCTTGCCGATGGAGAGAGTGATTTGCTTTCCGAAGCCGACGGGGACTGACTTTTTGACTCAGAGGCACTAGGACTTTCACTACCAGATGGGCTTAGAGATTTGGATTCTGAACCAGATGGTGAGGCCGACTTACTTTCGGAAGCGGATGGGGATTCCGATCCTGAAGGCGAAGCGCTGAAACTGCCCGATTCCGAAGGACTTAGACTTTTACTCTCTGATGCGCTGGGGCTTTCACTAGCTGAGAAGGAAAGGGAAGCGCTGGGCGACAAAGACGCTGACGGACTTAATGAGGCAGAAGGGGATAAACTTGCACTGGGACTGAGGGACGCACTTTCAGATAAGGAAGCGGATGGGGAAAGAGATGCTGAAGGACTTTCAGATGCGCTTGGAGATAAAGAAGCGGATGGGGAAAGGCTGGCGGATTGACTAAGACTAGCAGAGGGGGACAAGGATGCCGAGCCAGAAGGTGAAGAAGAAACCGTACCTGTGGCATCAGGGACTTCAAACTCCGCCCAGCTCACATCTATTGTTTCGGTATCGCCGTGAGAAGGGGTAAAACGCAAAGCAAGGTTGGTGTAGTCAGTAATAGAGTCTGCTTCCCCCGCACTCAGCGTATATGTTTTCTCGGCAAAGCTGGAACTGCGGTTGGTCTGGTTATTCATGATTGCTATTACAGAACCGCCTTCTAATAGTTCAAGAGTAAGGTTCTCGGGCCCACCGCTTCCTGCGGCTCGCATTCTGAAACGGATAATGTGTCCAGTGCCAACCGCAGGGTCAGTTACATCGGAGAGATTAAGTACACAGAAGGATTCGCCCGCACCCGTTGATTGAATAAAGTCGGCATCATCAAAACTTACCTCATCTAATTTCGACCAGAGAGGTGTAGCTAGCCATGAGCCAGTTGCATTATCCCCATCGGGTCTGGCAAATTGAGCCATATTAGTCTACCTCCTTTTGAAGTTTAATTAAGAGGTTAGAAGTGTCGATTAGATTCCATATAAGGACCACATTATTTTTCGATTATTATAACCGTTGCCCCGGATTCTCTTTCAATAACATTGATGGCCGTGTAGGGTGTTCCATCAGCTTGTAAGGGAACCACCAAGTCCACGACCTGAGCAGACGGAATAACCTCATCGAAAGTATTAGTATCTACATCCTCTATTCCCCACTTTAAATAAACATCCTTGGCGATAGCGTAAACACGAAGAAAGGTCGTGTCGGCGTTTAGAGTAATCTCTGTAGAGACTGAAATCGACGCATCTATCGTCCTGGCCAGGGCTACCGCTCTTGGCGTTATTTGTATTGCCCTTCCAAATTTGTCTGTTGGTATTTCAATCATATTATGGCGGGAACGATGGTGAACTTGACGGGCTTAGGCTTGCAGATGGTGAAAGTGACCCTGAGGGGCTGTACGATGGGCTGACGGACTTTGAGCCACTAGCGGAGGGTGAGGCGCTTCCAGACGGGCTGGCACTTTTGGATTCCGACTTACTGGCACTGGCTGATGGAGACTTTGAAGCAGATGGGCTGATAGACGCAGACTCCGAGGCCGACGGACTAGCCGACTTACTGGCACTGGCACTCTCGGATGCCGAGGCACTGGCACTTTCTGATGCAGAAGGAGATAGGCTTCCTGATGGACTAAGACTACCCGACGGGCTGGCGGATTTACTTTCACTGGCACTAGCCGACCCCGATGGACTAAGGGAGGCAGAGGCACTCGCAGATTCAGAAGCACTACCACTCGCAGATTCAGAAGCCGACGGACTGGCAGACTTACTTCCGCTAGCCGAACCAGAGGCTGATGGGGACAAAGATGGTGAAGGGCTAGCCGACTTGCTCCCGGATGCTGATGGGGATAAAGATGCCGAGATGCTGAGCGATGGCGAACCAGAGGCTGACGGAGATAGAGATTTTGATGCAGATGGCGAACCAGAGGCTGACCCGGACGCTATCTCAGATTCTATTGCCTGAGTCCATATAGCATAATCACTATCACCCGTGTTTATATAAACATTGTTCCCGTTCTTATCAAGGTCATAGAATACAGCTCCATGCTTAAACCCCTCGTATCCCGTAGGAAGAGTATTGCCTTCAGCTTCTAGGATGTTATCAGTTGAAAGATGGGTAGGATTTGTCGACCCCTGGACCAATGTCGTATCCCACCTGATAACCCTATTGGTCCGGTAAGGGGCACGAGCGGTTAGGAAGTTCGCTTCGCCCGTGGTTCTTAATCCACTGGAAATTGCCTCGATTCTTTCGAGTTCGTTCTGTGTGTCTTTTGGTAAATTTTCTTTTATCTCAAATGCGCTCATTTTTCTCCCATAAAAAAAGGGAGCTTAAATGGGATTAGGGAGAGACCCTTTTTTCCCAAGCTCCCAAGTACTGACTAACTACTTGTTAAAACTTCCAGAAACCTAAGGCGGCTGAGTGTCGGACGTGATCCTTCACTTTGCCCCCGTATACGAATAAGTCTTTGTAGGCTGTTCCGAAGTCTCCTATTAAATCCTCTTCCATCCTGGTATCCAAAACCTTCTCGGCAAAGGTCAGCCACATGGGGTGTCCCGCAAGGACCTGGTATCCGTCGGTGTTGTCCCCTGAGAGTCTGTTGCTCTTGAATACCTTGAATCCCTGAAGTTCGGTGATAAAACCTCTCTTGACCAGCTCTTCGTAGACCGCCGGAACATGGAGAGCGATTCCTGTGGCGGAAATAAGTATGGTTTCGAACTCCGGAGGGACAATCAAGAACCTGTCTGTGTCGGGGACGGCTGTGTATCCGTTCTTCTCAGCTAGGTCCAACTTCTGCTTTAGGGCGGCGACCTTTGCCAAGAGATTTGCGGCGGTAATGGTCAGAACGGTTGCGGCTTCGATTGTAAAGGCCGTGCCTGAGGCAATTGCTCCACCCGTGTAAGCCGAAGTTACATCGTCTAGGTCATCCTCAATCGTAATTTGGGTTGTTGAAGTAAATGTCTTTATTCTGTACCACTTTGTGTGTCCTGTTGCTTTGAAGCCCTTGCCAACCATATCCGAAGTGAATGTGGTTCCATTCCCTGTTACGACTCCTGTGGTAACCGCAACTTCAACATCCCCTGTCGTGTAGTCGGTTCCAACCCTATTTCCAGACCCGACATCCCCATAAAGACCGAGGGCAAACTCGTCCATATTCTTGGTTCTCTCATTACCGACCTGAGTAACTATTGTGGGGTGCGGATTCTTGATGTAGGAGAGCCACCTGGCTAGTGTTTTCTCTTTCCAATAAAAAGATTTCTGCTCGGTAATATCAAGCTGGGCGTTATTTTCGGTTAAAGAGTCTGCGGTAAGGGCTGCATCTGCATAAGTCTTTTCTGAAAGTTTATCGAAGTCTAAAATGTTAAGAAGTGAACCAATCCCGTTAATCTCTCCCTCATAGTCCCGGTTAACAATGACATCGAGTAAGCTCTTGTCATAGACCCACTCCATGACCTTACTCGAAAATCCTTCTGCTAATTTTGTGCCGTATGCGCTCATTTGGTAAAGCTGTAGATTTCTTTACCGTCCCGAAGTGGGGTTTGGAGTAATCTAGGTTTAACTATAATTATGGGAATTGGTTGCTGTCAAGAGGGAGTTTTGTTTTGGGGCTAAATTACTCTTTGGCAATCTTCCCGGCCTTCAACATTTCCTTCCATTTATCGTAATCCGTCTCCCTTAACTTTCGTCCTTCCTCAACCGTTAACATATCGGTTTTTGGAGTTGGTTTTTCGTTGGGCCCGCCGCTTCCTGTCGGAAACATTGCCCCCTTATTCTTTTTACCTTTGGTGGATTGGTCATATAAAAACGCCCCGACTAAGATATTAAAAGGTACACTATTATTAGACTCTTGTTTGGCAAATTCCGCAAACTCTTCCTGTCTTCCTTCGAGGGCCGGGGTAGCGATTAAGACTTTCGGATCTCCAATAAATCCATCAACCGACTCATTCCACTTTTCAATTTTCTTGGCTTGGTCTTGGGCCTCCTTTATTCTGGCTCTCCATCTTCGGCTAATAAGGGTTTCTCTAGCAAGGGTTCTTTCAACTTCACTCATCAACTCCCAGTCTTTAAACTCGGTTTGTAATTCTTCTTCTGTCGGCTCGGGGATTTCATCCGTATCGGTGATTGCTTGATTCAAAACTCTATTCTTGGCGGCAATCTTTTGGGCCTCCTTAGACGACTCGGAGAACTTCTTTTTATATATTTCTTTTGAGGGTTCGGCTTGCGACTCGGGTTCTGGTACGGGCTCTGAGGGTACGGGTTCACTGGGAATCGGTTCGGATGGCACTGGTTCACCGGGGACAGGCTCACTTGGTATGGGCTCTGAAGGAACTGGCTCGCTAGGTTCGGGTTCGGGAGTAGGCGGATTATTTCCTGCCGCAATAGCCTCTTCTTGTATCTTCTTTAATTCTTCTGGGGTAGGTTTTTTGTGGGTAGCCATTTTTGCCGTCCTATTGCTAGGGTTTGGATTGGTCTAAGGTTATTTGGTTTCTGCTTCTTTGATTAAATCCTCTATCTCTTGTCTTGACTTTCCTTTGGTATCAACTCCCAGCTCTTCGGCCTTAGCTTTTAAGTCTTTGGTTGATAGATAACTGGGCGGCTGTGCGTCTGAAACTTCGGGCTCTACCTCTTCTTTGGGGGCCGGGACTTCGCTAAGTACATCTTCATAAGTTTCTATCTGGGATTTATTAAGATATGACCTTCTGGCTCTTAAAAATGCTTTGTCGTCTTCCGTGAGTGCCTCAAGGCTTTTCGTAAGTATGTTATCGAGGGTTTCTTGGGATTTGGGGTCCATTGCTTTAATAGTAAGGTCTGATTTTACTTGATGTCAAGACTTTCTTTTCTTTCTTCTTCTCGCTCTGGCGGCGGCTTTGTATCCGGCCTTACTATATGGAAAATGTTTTTTGCCGACTCGTGGCATTTTATATCACCTTCTTTATATTACCAACCATATCCTCCATCATCTGCTTCATTCTTTCTGGACTTGATAAATACGCTTCCAGTAACATGTAGTTTTTTAGCCTTGCTTTAAGATATATCTGTTTCCTATTGGGGACTCTGAAGATAAACCGCCAGACAAATTCTGGTTCATCCACTAATTCTCGTTCAACTGCGTCTCTCATTGAGGCTAAATGTGTTCTTGTAGATTCAATCGATACCTGTCCTTTTTGAAGATTGGCTTGCATATCTAACAGAGTTTGAAGCTCTCCGGCATACCCTTCGGTATCTAGGTCTTTATAAGTAAGTCCGAATTTCTCTAAGATTTCATCAATCATGCTACCAATCTAGGCGGTTGGGCTGGTGGTGTTGCCCCAGCCTGCGGTGGCTGTCCACCCATCATTCCATTTTGGCCCCCCAGTAAGGGGTTTGTCAACTTGTCCTTTTCAGCCTGCATAATCTCGGTTATCTCCTCCGGCGTCAGGTCGGCATACTCTAATAGTTTCCTCTGATAGACCTCCATCAGCTTCGGGTTGCCAGGCATACTGAGAATGACTGCGTTTAGTTTGGTGAGAGAGTCTGTATCCTTGGCGTTCTTCTCATCCTGGCTCCAGACCTTGACTCTGTAGCCGGATTTGGTCATCCAATCCTTCGGGCTTATCTCCCGCTCAAAGACATTGTCGGTATTCTTCCCTTTGTGATAAATCTTGACCGCATCCAATTTATCCTTGCCCGCCTCTATCATTTTTAAGAATTTGAGTCCTCTTTGCTCCCAAGCCCTAGTATAGAACTTGGACATCCCTTGGGTTCTCTCCTTGGCCTCTCCTAGTGCAAGCTCAACCTCTCCTAGCGTTGTTTTGCGCTCTGTTTGGGCTCCTTGCTGAGTGGTGGTCGCTCCCGTTGCCTTTTCCGTCATCTCGATAACAAAACCCATCTCATCCAAACTCTCCGAGAGGTCGGGAATGTCCACTTTTTGGAATACTTCATTTATATTTCTTCCGCCCAGAGGAACTGGATACCATCCCCAGGGTGTGGGTTGCCAGGTCCCAGGAAGAAATCCCTCGGCTTTCAAAGCGGCATCATAATAGTGCATCCCGAAGTTTCTGAGGGTTCTGTTCTCTACAAGCTGGGAGAACCAAGAATTAAGGATTTTATTCGGTACTCTGACTATATCCGCTATCCCGTCCGTCCAGAAGTCTTGTTTATCTACATCATCCCCCCAGGTGTTATAGCGGTAATGATTTCTCCAGAAATTGTCTTCGGTTGTCCCGATTATCTCCTCCTGGGGCTTTCTCATTAAGATGCACTGATCTTCGGCCTCGATGTAGACATAGATTTGTTCCTCAACCTCTTTGCCGTCTATTTTGTTGCGGTAGACCTGATGGATTGTAAGCTCGACATAAGTTTCCCCAAGAACTGGGTCATCAATATCGGTTACTCCTAAGTCTGCCATCTTCTTGTTTTTCTCCTGAAGTGAGTTCTTATTATCCGAAGCCTTGATTATTCCCATCTGCGACTCGAAGAAGGTTTCCAGTTTCTTAACTTCATCTTGGTTATAGTCGGGGTTGGCTTTTAACTGGCTGAGGGGCTTGAAGATGTGGGTGTGAATGAGAAACCTTGAGGAGTCTATATCGTGGGGGTTCATAAATCTATCGACCAGCATATCTTCGGGGTCTTCTATCTCCCATTTAATCTTGCCATCAATTATCTGCATGGAGTCGAAGGTTCTGCCAAAGAAGAAGTCCTGCTTTTTGTCGACAATGTCCTGAATTTTGGCGTTGTTTATATCGAGGGTGTATTTCCAGTATTCGTTCTGAAATATCTCGGCTTCCCCGTCATTGTCCAAGTTCTCAAACTCAATTACCGGCATATCGTCCACGTCCTTCAAGAGAGTGCGGAGGGATGTTTTCATTAGGGGAAGATTGACACTCTGCCTTTGGGTGAGCCTATTGATTTGCACCTTATCCCGGTAAAGTTCGTAGTTCTCTCTCCACTGCTCGTGCCTTCGCTCACGATAATTAAAACCAGCTTCCTTGTTATTTACAAGCATCTGAAGCTCTGGATTTTCGAGGATAAGTTCTTCCGCCATAACTACAGATTAGACTATGGAGTTAAAGGAAGGCAAGAGTCAGCCAACGCCCTCGATAAATGGTTTTACGCCACCTGTATCCGAGAAGTCTATTTTGTAATCAACTGGTTTTAGGCTCTCCATCCCATACCTGATTGCGTCCATGGTGTGATTTAGGAAATCTTGGGGTTCATTGATTATCTTCCCATCCTTATCGGTCAGCCAAAGGTAGTTCCTATACTCTTTCCAGATATTGATACTTCTCTTGGTAACATAGATTGTCTGGTCCTGGACGTACTGGATGCCCTGTAAGACGCTTCCTTGGCCCTTCTGTGAGGGCAGGATAGATATTCCATAACTCTTTATCTCATCAAGGCTCTTGGGTTCCGCGCTATCGCCTATTACTAGGGCATCCTGGGTCTGTTGGATTGCGTCGGCTATATCTTTGTTGCTCATCCCTTTCCTATAGAGAAGTTCGTCAATAATAAATGAGTTATTCCAGACGTAGATGTCTACTAAGGATGTTGGGTCGTTTGAGTAGCCAAAGTCCAATCCTTTTCTTTTAAGTCTTGCATCGTCTGGAATATCATCAATGGCATTCCACCCTTTGTAAATCCTCCCCTCGGCCTCACCCAAGAGCCCCTCGCCATAAACTCTCCACCAGTTTTTGTTGGATCTTCTGACTTCTATCGCCTTAACTATCAATGGGTCGAGTGCTTCATTGTCAAGGTATGTTAAGGTTATAAAATCGCAGTCCATCTTCCCGATTATTTCTTCGTAAACCCAAAATTCACTTACGGGGTTATAGTCTATCCAGATTATTTTCTTGGTTCTGACCTCCAACTGGGTATAGGTTTCATAACTTATATTGTTGGCTTCGTTGATAAATAACACATCTCTTCTTGGGCCCCTGACTTTCCCCGGCTGGTCGGCTGAGAAAAACTCGAGTTTACTCTTGTTCTCAAAAGTATAAATACAATCTGTCTTGTTCCACCTTGCGTCCTCGAAGTAGTTATGCTCGGTCATTATGCTTAAGAAATCCCTAACCGCACCTCTACGAAGGTGTGGAAAGGTTTCAGAAACCACGCTTATAATCTCGTTGTCATGGGTTTGGGCATATTGGATAAGAAGCAGAAGGATAGAAATGGTCTTACTGGCCCCCGTACCGCCACAGACTATCCTAATCCTCTTTGTCAGACCCTGGAGTTTGTGGGTCGCTGTCGTCTGGATGTACATAGCCTAAAATTGGTATGGGTTTTCCGCCGGAGGTTATATCAGCCTTTGTGGTTTCTACCATCTTGTGATTGACCCGAAGAAGAAGTGAGACTATTGCGGCATTTATCTCTTTTCCTCCAAAGATACCAACTTCAATCAATGCCTCCTTCTGCTTCATTTTTAATTCTTTCAAAGAGTCAGAAAACTCCGGATATTTTTTAGCCCACTGATAAAGAGTTTCTTTGGTTATTCCTAACTTTAATGCTATCCCCTCAACAGTCGGTATCTTCATATTCTCCGGTATCGCTTCTTTAAGATAATTATTTAACTCATCAATTATTTCTGGTTTGTAAAGCGTTGGTCTTCCTGTCTTCTTTGTATAATTGTATTTTTTGGCCATGCTTGTTTTGTGCCTGAACTAAGAGGTATCGGATGTAGTCAAACTTTCTACACACCCCTTAGAATCGATTTGGTGAATGCTTTGTTTCATAATCTCTTCAACATCACATACTTGGTCTTTCTTGCTCCTGTACCGTCCTCCCCAGATGAGTTGGTAACTGCTTTTCTGATATAGCTTAGTTTAATAAGGCCATTTAGGGCGTGGGTTATGGTTGAGTTCTTCTCTCCTCTTGTCTCCATCTCCATTATTATATCCTTTTGGGGGACCGGTATCTTCTGGGTGTGGACCCAGTAGTCTATAAATCTCATTATCTTCTGTTGAAGTTCGGTTATTTCGTAGAGATTTGAGTAGACAGTTGTCACTTTTTGGGCTTAGGTTTTTTTGACTCCTTCAATTTGGCAAGCTCTTCCTTGGTCAGAACCGCACTTAAGATGAACACATTATTTTGTCCGTGCGGTTTACTTATTATAATACTCTCTGGCAAAAATCCAAACTGGGCTTTTAAGTTAAAGGCTTTCCAGTTGCGGTCAACTCTATCTTTTAGCTTGAAAGGGATTGTGCTTCTTATTTTTATGTTCTTATTCATAGACTAATTTCTCCGCAATCTGGACAGATAAGCTGACGGACTTGGGCATCGTCAAAGTAAATCCTTTTGATTTCTTTGTCTATTCTTTTCCCGTTTTTATGAACTTCTAATTTAATCTCACCTATGGGTTTCATTCTTCCTTTCTTAATACATCACAAAAAGCACAAAATTCTAACCTACCATCAATGCTTTTAACCCAAAAATGTCTTTTAAGTAATTTACAAAATATCAGTTCAAGAATTTTCTTCATTTATTGTTTCTTCTCGGATAGCCTCCTCATATTTTTTAATAGAACCCCCATAATTCTTGTCCAAGAACTTCCTGAAATCTAGTAAGCGTTTTTCAATCAAGGTTTTCTTCATATCTTCTCTTTATTCAGTCTGTCTATTATTTCGTTCATCTTTGTAACAAGAAAATCAATTTGTTCATTGGTAGGAATTATCTCTTGCCCGCCTCTTGTGTCAATTCGCCAATACTCTTTTATCTGTTCTATCTTCTTCATTTGTCTCCTTTGAGGTGGGATAACTTATAAGACATCAAGAACGCTCCAATTCCTACTTCTAAAGTTATTAAATCTTCTTCGGTGAAGCCTCGGTTTTTGCTTTGTAATTCCATAAATTCGTCAATGTGTTCCCCTATCTCCTTAATTATTTCTTCTCTGTAGGAGTCTAGGGCCTTGAGTATTTCTTTGCGATTCTTACTTGTCTTACAATTACAAACACCTTGGTCGTCTAAAATAAGGTAACATTCTGCCAAGTGCCACTCTCCAGCGTGATACCAATACTTCTCAAACTCCTTAATTATTTTCTCTTTTAAGGGGGTCATAACCTGACATATCCTTTCCCTTTACACTTATTGCACTTCTGGTAGTTTTTCATAATATCTTGGCAACGATACAGAACCCGATAGGGGGCTTCTCGTTTGTTACTCTCCCAAAGGCTCACGGCAGTAACAGAAACTCCCATTTCTTTTCCAAATTCGGTTGCAGTCATTCCCAGCTTAGTCCGTGCCTCTTTAATTAGTCTTGGAAAATCATTCCCCATATCTTTAGTCGGCATTGGATTTAATCCTCTTTCTTATTGGATTTCTAAACTTCGGCAATCTGCCCTCTATCCTATCAAGTAGCATTTGCATTATGCCCCTTGCCCATTCTCCTAAATAATCCGCCCTTAAAACTCTATATCGGATTGCCGTTGCTAGCATTTGCCTTTCTGTCCACGATAGCCTTAGTCTGACTGATTGCCCAGAGTTCCCGATTTTAATTGTTTTCATCTAAAAATTGAATCTCTCCGTGCATTGTTTCAATAAAATCATCAAGGTTCACAAATCCAAAATACCTTGTTAAAATTCCCTTAATTTTGTTTCTGGTAATTATTTCGTAGAAACGCTCTCCGCATTTAAGATACTTCCTGTTCCCCGTCGGGCTTGCCCACGCTCTCTTTGGTTTCTCTCTAACCAGTCTTCCGTTTTTGCCCACAGGGACAATGTTATATCTCTCTCGGATTTCCTGTATTTCTTTTTCTGTTAAACTCATTTCCCTTTTTCTCCCGTTGGTGGAGCAAACTATCAATAATCTTAAAAACTTCAAACCGTTCGTCATTTTGAGCCAACGGATGTTCAAAACCTGCGTTAAGAAACGGATTTGCTGTTTTACTTTCCTTTATTTTCTTCATTTTTCTCACCTACCTTCTTTCCTCTTTCCTTGCCTCATCTACTGCTTCTTTTATCAAATCTTTTAAATATTTCGGTTTCCAGCCCGTGCTTTTCCTCGCCACTTTGACAAAAGTATCATATCCGTCTTTATAAGCCTCCTCTACTGCGGAGTGGATAAATGACCAAAGTTTATCATCATCAAAATTATCACCAAACTCTACAACAGTAAAGGTTCTCAATAAATCTTCAAACTTCTTTTTCAACTTTGTGTCTTTATTCATCTTAGTAAATCAGGGTGTTAGTTAAAATCTCTAACTTTAATTTTTGTAATAATTCTATCGCCACTTCTGGTTTTCAATTCACAAGCAGGTCTTAATACTAAACCTTCAGCATCAGCCGTTCCAAAAGATGACTTAAATCCTTTTTTTACAAGCTTTACAGCTTCGTTTATTGTTCCATATCCGACAGCGGGACTGACTCTTAATCCTAGCTTTTGCCCAATATCATAAACATTTTTCCTTTCAAGCCACCAATCTCCAACCTTTACATCAAAAAGCATAAAATCTACATCATTCATCAAGTAATCAACACCAACCTTGCCTTGAATTTTGAAACCGAAACCTTCTCCATATAAGATGACATTGGTTTCTTCCCCTTCTTTGTTGAACATATCCATTAAGAGTTTTCTTTTGGTAATCGTTAGAAATGTATCATTAAGCTTATTGGTGAGATGTGCAGGTATTTGGGCGTTATCCGTCTTTCCTCCAAAAACAATGTCCTTTCCATTAAACATTACACGGATATTTGTTCCGTCAACTTTTTCGGTAAACTCCCACTGGTTGCTCTGAAGATAATCAAACGCAGGGTCAGCCCATTCCCCCACAATAAATGGGGCATTGGGTTTACTCATATCTCTCTTGTAGATTGAATTTATTTTGTGATATTCCATATTCTTTTTCTTCTTAGTAAATCAGGGTGTTAGTTAAGTTTTATAGTCTGGTAAAGTTCTGTGTATTTCTACCTCGCCAACCTTTTCAATACTTATTCTCCTGATTTTAATCTTAGGGATATGTCGTACAAGCTCTTTATTAAGTGAATCCACCGCCAACTCCAAATTTCTTCTTATACGGATAATTCTTCGTTCTGTTGGGTCTTTTGATGTTTTACCAATTAAAGAAAGAACACCCAACGCCTCGTTAGTAAATTCAATTCCAGCCATTCTTTTTTTATTTATTCTTTTCATTCTTAGTTAATCAAAGGGTGTTATCCTCTTACTCTCAAACCCTCCTTACCGGCCTCTCTGCCTTTGTAGGGGGGCTTAATCTAGGATTGATGGGCGATAACTTACAACCCCCGAAGGGATTGACAATGCCCTATCGCTAAAGCATTACCCTACAATCCTAGAGTAAACCTCCTCAAAGAGAGTTACTTGTAATACTCTGGAAATTCCCGTCTATATTGTTCTTCACGCTCTTTTCTTTCTTTTTCTATTTCCTCTTTATGTACCGCATTTTTATAGTTGTTACAGGCAAAACCTGTTATCACCTTACAGCCGTTCGTGCCATCACTACATAATTCAGAAACATTGTTTTCTCCGCAGACAGATTCAACTTCTTTGTAATCCCGAATTTTTCTTTCCTCAATTTGTGCTGTAGTTCGTGGTAGTAATTTTGGAACAACGAGATTATCTGCTAGAACATAACCAATTCCTAGTCCGAATCCGAGAATTATTAACCCTAAAAATTTGGCTTGATTCTTTTTTGTCATTTTAATCACCCCCTTACAAAGTCCTCTACTTTTAAGAGCTTTGGGCGGGGCAAGTCCGAGTATTTGGAAGAATAATAGCCATTTTGTTCATTGTAGCAAGGTATAAAATACTCATTAAGTCTGAACCCAGAACCCCTGACTCCTCTTATCTTAATCTCCTTAAATGTTTTCTTTTTTATGTCCTGGTCTTTTAGAGAATTGAAATCAGCATAAACCTGCTCACAACAGTCTTGGTCGTGAGAAAAAGTAATCTCGGTGCCATTGTCAAACTTAATAAGGCTTTCTGTTATTTTAATTATTTTCATCTTTATCTCTCTCCCTTTTTCTGCTTTTGGTTTAGTCATTTAAGTAATTTGTTTTCTATTAAATAAATAAGCATTTTGGCCATAGCATTGGTCATACTTTTATCCTCAAAAAACTTAGGAACAAATCCAAACTTGGTAGCAATGTTTCTATATTGGCAAGCCCATCCATCTTGAACTCCCTGAGGCTCAATTTGTAGCCAAAAAACCTCTTCTCTTATCTGAATTGACTTGGGCAATAAAGTTCCCAACTCAGCAACGGTAAAGGCGGAAGCAATCTTGGCTACCCCTTCACCAAATGGGGCATCTTCTCCAAAAATCTCTGGCACCCACGGCTTTCTATTTTTCCCATATGGTCTTTCTCCCCAATAAAACAAACTCTCCTGCTTTACTCCAAGCTCTTCGAGTTTCTTTGATAATTCTAAATTGGTTATTTGTTGTTCTAGTTTCATTTTATTTCTCCTTCATTGGGCTAAGGTGTTTCTTTGAGAGAACATATTTTTTTACTTGGGCTACTATTTTCTCTACTTCTTCCTCGTCATATAGCCGGTCCTCCCTGTTAGAGTGGACTTGGGTTCTTAATGGCCGGTCTATAATCCCTTCCCTTTCGAGCTTGATGATGGAGTTTCTATTAACCGGGAACTTGGATCTGCCAGACTCTTTAAGGATGCCATCAGCAAGCATCTTGGTCCGTTCTACCTTGAGGGCTTCTTGAATATGTTTGAGCGTGAGAAAACCAGTCATAATTTATATTGATAGCAATTTATCTACTTTTCAACTATATCTTTCACTATCACTTCCCATTCAACCTCAATAACGCCCCTATCAAGAGGAGCCAGGGAACTAAAAGCACCCCTAGAGAGGTCAAAATCTCTCCCCAATCTTTCAAAATTACCCCGGTCAGAACAAATCGTATCAATGCACCTTCCCAGATAACAAATCCTAATCCGATCTCCAAGGCGAAAGCGACTAGAACAAGCAAGAGTGTTTCCTGTCTCACTAAATACCTCACCGTTCGCCGTTTTGCAATCAACTCCGTATATTTTCTCTCCACACGCGCTTCGGTCATACCACGAAGCAAGTCCTGTATTCGCTTCCGGCGCACTTTGGGGCCTACTATCGTCGATATGTACAGCCTCCACTTTATCCGGTGGAGTTGTCGCTTTAATTTCGATAGTTTCCTCGGGTTTAGTAAAAACATAGATTAGTAAGAATGGTAGCAGGAGCAGAAAGTATTTCATTCATTTCTTAGCTTTTATCTTTTTTAAGTGTTTACATTCCTTTCCGCTAAAGATAAAGGCTGGGCAATTACATTTATAACTCCTACCATCTTTCCGGATTGTATAAACAATACCCTTTTGGGTAAAAGATTTAACTTGAATAAATTTGGTTGCCATTTCATATAAGACTGGATTGCTCGGGCGTTGGCTCCCCTTTGAGAACAAAGTGTCCAGGTTCCTTATTATCTATAATATATCCCTTCTTCCTAAGTCCGTAGATGCGAGCATTATACTGTGCAATTCCGCAGCCGACTGGCCGGGGAGTCATAAACTCATAGACATAAACCCCTTCTATTCCTCTTTCTCTAAGAAGATCCAAAATCCTTTGCTCTTGGGTTTTATCTTCTTTGTATCCTGTCATATATGATATAAAGGACAGTCTTTGGAGTGATATTGATTGGTCGTTCCGCAAGTACACTCTTTCATTGTTTCCGCTATTTCCGCCTGTTCTGTCTTAGTTGCTATGGGAGTATCCGGCTTCCTTACTTTTGTCATCGCTCCTTCCCCATCGTCGTCTACCGCACTCATTAAAAGGAGAGATTGAAGAGAGTATCTTCGGGCGTAACTAATGGCGGACCCTTGGGCTTGGGGGTCGTTCTCGGCCTTGCTCTCTATCTTCATTCTGGACTCTATTTTCTCCCCGGAGGTATGAATGAGCGTTGTACACACATAAACCCCTTCTGCGTCGCTCTGGATGGGTTGTAGGACTATAAAATTGTTATCGTTGAGGATTTTCTTACAAGCGGCTATTGTGGCGTTGAGGGTTGCGTAGCCGGACTTAAAAAAGGGGTTGGTTGCGTCTTTCTGTACTTCTTCTATTTGGGCCTGGGCTTTGAGTAGGTCTTTGTAAAAGGTATTCTCTTTCATGGTTTTATTTTTTTTAAGGCTTTTAGTACGGCTTTATTTCTTTCGTCAATCATTTTCAGTAATTTGTCTTCAAATTCCCTCTCCCCCTCTACAATTTCCATTAAGGTCTTCATTATTTCTATTGGGTTCATAGTTCAGACTCCTCGTAATCCTTCTGGGAAGCATGGCCTCCATCCTCATCGGTTCTTCTTTGGTGTCCAAAACAAAGGGGTTTGCCGTATTTATTTATCGAGTAGTTGTAAGCTTTTTCTAATAGAGGATTTGAGCAGGTAACTTTGGCATTTAGTTTGTATTCGCAGAACCTGGTGATGTAAGTCATACCCTATGATATATTGATAGCAATTTACTTGTCAATAGGTAAAACTATATCAATTTTGTGCCTACGAAGACTTCTTGCGCCGTTTTTATAATATCCACTCCACTATTTTCTTTCGGAAGTCCAGAGTAATATCTCTTTAACATTTCAGAGATTCTTTTACCGGAAGAAATGTCCCAAACTTTCAAGATGTATTTTTTCTTTTCTTGTTGAGTCATATATTATTCCCACATTAGGGCAAACGCACCTAACTCTAGTTGGGTAGAGTCTTGTCTGTTTTCTTTAACCGGCGGATATTTTTTGCGAAAGGGTTTCTCTTTTGTGAATTATGAGTTCTTCACCTTAACGCCAGCTATGGTATATCCGAAACCTTGAGCATTCCCCATTTTGGGTGTCCGCCCTGAACCCTGCTTCCACAATCGGTTTAATGGCTTTCCGTTTGCCGTTTTAGACAGGACTTGTGGAACTGCCGTGTTGGTATCCTGTTACAAATGCGGAAAAACTGCGGAAATTCTTGACAAGAAGTATACTTGGGGTGGTATAATAGCAGTTGCTATTGAACATAGTTCAAGATAAGCCCTTGCCATTTTTTTGTCAAGGGCTTTCTTGTGCCTTGACTTCCCCCAAACTACGAACTGATAATTAAATCAAAGACTGCCCTTATCTACTCTTAGCCAAAAGTATCCTAAAGGATCCACCTGGCAAGGGGTTTTAGAGAGGGCAGTTTTTTATTGAGGGATTAGCGAAGGGGCATCATCCTTTTAACCTCTCTGCGTAACTCTAAAAGTTTAAGGTAGTCGGTTTTCTCTTGACGGGTCTTAAAATCCTCTATCCTCTGGGGGCCGGTATCACCTGAAGGGGAGAGGTAAAAACAATGCGAACCATCGCAAGAAGATATAATTGGGCAACTTCCGTGTAATTCAAATCCTCTATCTTTTGCTAGGTCTCTGGTGCGTTCCCACAATAAACACTCTTCTATTTTCGCCATCGTTTTTTAGGATAACCATTCTTACCAGTTAAACTTCCCGTCTTATGAAAAAACAAAAAGACCAGAAGGACAATGTTTAGTCCTATCCAAATGAGCAGGGCGGACAGGAGTGTTTCCATTTTAGAAAGGAACTAGGCCAGTTTTAACAATATCTTTTTCGTGTAACCATCGGTCTAATGCTCTTAGTGCGGCCAAAATCATGGCTCCTCCCACAAGTCTTAAATCAAGCGAACCACTAGTAATGGCTTCCCAAAGAATAGGAACGGCGGCCAAGACCATAACCCGACCCGCCTCCAAAACAAAATCATCTACGCTATCCCAGGCTTTAAGTAAAAAGTCTTTCATCTAAATCACCCCCTAAAAAATTCCCAATGCTCTCAAAACAACAATGTTTACTGAAAGCCACATAATAATATGATAGGCTCTATCGCCATCGTCTCTTGCTTCATAGAAAAAATACCAATTAAAGGCTTTTCTCATTTCTTTTCTACACTCTCGCCACCACTTGTGCTTTCGTTTACCCCACTCACGCAAACCCTCATCCCACTCACGTTTTTTAGCTTCCAGTTTTCGTTCTTCACTTTTTAACATCATCGGGATTATGAGAACATCCCTAAACTCGTGGCCGAAGCCACCCTAAACACCCCTTGTAATCGTGTAAAGTAAACCTACAGAACGAATCCGTTGGGAAGTTTTGGTCGAAGGTATTGAGTCCCATTAACCATGAGACTGAAGCGATAGCCGTGTGTCCTGCCCAACCTATCTTAAAGGGATACCAAGTCCAGAATACAAGGTCGCCTTTCTGGGGCATATTGTTTGGGCCGTTCTTAATTTTTTGGAAGTATTTATTTCCACCATCGGGGAACTTGTTGAATATATCTTTGGCGTTCCCCCTAGTAGGTAAGGCGATATAGGGCCCCCAGCCCAAAACTTCCTTGATATACTGACGGATTTCATCGACACATTGGAAACCATAAGCCCCATCGAAGTCTATGTATCTGCCGTTATATTTGGTTATAAATTGTTCAAAGGTCATAGGAATTTATTAACTACCAACGCCAAAAGTATAGCGCCTATATTAACCATTGTCAGCACATTTATCCTCGTTTCTAGTGAACCAAGTTTCTCGTGAAGGTGGGGAAGGTCGTTGGACATCAATTTATCCATTTTTACATCCATAGACTCTACTTGCTTTTCAAGCTGGACGACTCGCCAAGATAAAGTATTGTTGTTTCTTGTCATCTCTTTAATTTAACCCCATAAACTTAATTTAAGGCAACCCTTACTTTATTTCTCCTTTTTATACTTAAATCTATAAAGTCCAAAGATTCTATTCATTGCTTCCGTATCTTGGTTGTTTATGATTTTAAGCTTTTCCTCATCCGAAAGTTTTTTATAGGAAGATTTTGCGGTTTCTATCGTGAGAAGTCTTTTTAGCTCGTTACCATATTTGATTTTGGCCTCATCATATCTTTGTTCCCCCACTTTTGATTTGAATTGTGCAAGTTGTTTGCTGGAGCTTTTGCCCCAGTCGGTAAATGAAATTCCTTTGTCAACATTTTGGGATATAGTGTTAATTTCCTTCACCAAAGCATCTTCCCTGTCCGTTTTAACTCGGGACCCGAAAAGAATATCTGAAATGGCCGGTTCCCCTTTTATTTCTTCCCCAAAGATATTCCTTTTAACAGATAGGGTATAACTTAGGAAAGGAACTTTGGCCTTAATACTTTCAAACCCTTTTACCGACTGCCTCACATTGGGGTCAACCGCTTTGGCGACGTCTGAAAAGAAGCTGGGGATTAAACGACTATAAATTTGCGAGCTTATATAGTCTAGGGTCGAACCCGTCATTTCTTCCAATGACTGATTCTTTTTGTAAGCATAACTTTTAACGGAGTCGTAAATATCGGAAACGCCAGGGATATTCAGGGCGGAAGCCAAAACCCCCTTGCTATATTGGAAAGTTTTTTCGCCTCCGGTTTTTCCATATTTCCTAGCGTACATCATGGCGGTTATAGGAACAGCGAGTGGGCCGAGCCAGTCTGTTGAAATCCACTTCCCTTTAATCCTGATTGCATTGTAGTTTGAATTTCTTAAACTCTCTATCTGCGCCCTGGCGGGGTCATACGCCCCGACAAAGTCATCATCCTTTAGTTTGCTTGCAACAAGAACTGCCCCCGTCAGCCCAAGTCCAGATCGGACCAAATCTCTTGAAATACTACTTAAAGTTTCTTTACTACCCAACTCTCCCGTTCTCAATGCTTTATAAATTTTTACAAATGCTTTGGGTATTCCAAGTCCGGCGTAGTCCATACCAGTTGCGATGACGTTGGCAGGGGTTTTGATAAAGGGCAATAAATAGTCCCCAGCTCGTAGGTCTCCGCTTACTTCATTTAATATCTTCCTTATTCCTTCCGAGACCCTCGAAGCCCAACTTGTATCTGTCCAAGTGGCTTTTTGGGCATCAAGTATCCCTTGTGCCCTCAATATCTCCCCTTCAGCGGTCAAGGGCTGAAGTCTCATAGAGTCGGCCATTATTACTTTGGCTTTTGATAAATTCCCCCTTGATAGCTTCAACGAATTTAGGTTTACACTATCAGCAAAGTGAGCAGAAGAAAAAGCTACGTCTGGCGCTCCCATAAGTTGCTTGAAAACAATATCCTCAATTATTCTTCCCCCTTTACGGATAGCTCCCGGCCCTTCGGCGTGCACGGTTTCTCCCAAGACCCTAGCCCCCCTCGCTCCAGTATCTCTCAATGTGGTCATTCTCGAAATATCATATCCAGTTTTTTGATAAATCTTGTTAGTCATCTTGATAAAATCTAGTGCCAACTTATTGTCGGCTCCCTTGAGAGCCAAACCCGATAGCCTTCTTGACAATGCTTCCGCTAGCCCAATCTCTACGTTAGAGCCGATATTAAGAACGGGCGATTTAACCGAAAAAAGCATCATTCCCCTCCCGATTGTTCCAGTTAGAACCTTTAGTTTATGGGCCGGAGAACGGGAAAGGAGGTAGTCATCCATTCCTTTCTTTGCCTTGAAGAAATCCAAGTGTTCGTTTATTTTGGAAGGAATCCCTAAATCTTTTCCGAGGCTCGCTCTGGCTGTGTCTATCTTTTTTGACAATTTACTTATGTTGGCGATTTCTTCTGAGGAAACCTTTATCCCTAAGTTTTCAGAAACGACCCTTTCCAGTAGAGACCTTAAGGCCACCTTTTCCTCTGGGAGCATTTTAGAGATTGCATTGGCGTTAATCTCCCCTCTCTCTAGGGAGACCTTGAGTCTTTCGACGATTTCTTTTGGTATACAGGTTTTCATTGTTTTCTAATCTTTTTTAATATATCTTCCACATTTTCTTCCGACTCAAGAGAAATATAACTAAATAATAAAATGGCAATTATCAATAAAATCCAGTTAATCATATACAAGCCAACTCATCTAATAATGTCAGGGCGGTTCTTACATCAAGTTTCTTATTTAGTATTTTCTTTTCCAAGACTTCAGCCTTCCGACTTACGACTTTCATAGCGTGTTCTTTATTGCTTATTGCACCCTCCTTCAATCCACTGAGGTATTTTTTGCCGACATTTTCAAGTCTTGTCGAAATTAACTCTTTAACATATCTCGAAGTGCTATTGTCATCTAGGCTTCCTTTTTCCGAAACCAACTCCTGACCCCTTCTGGTTTGTTCTAAACTCCTAGTCTTAATA